>Ga0129306_1000181_pt1 | contig 109504 bp, 79 predicted proteins | sample P827metagenome_FD_94438 | JGI IMG/M metagenome (GOLD analysis project Ga0129306, IMG submission 94438) | Capybara group fecal microbial communities from Wisconsin, USA - P827 metagenome | ecosystem: Host-associated > Mammals > Digestive system > Large intestine > Fecal | place: USA: Wisconsin...
AACAAATACGGTACACACCGCGTGATTGAACCAAAAGGCGTTCTTCCACAACCAGCTAACAAACTCGACAACAACATGGACGAAATCTGGGACAACGAGATTTTGATTGACGTCCAGACTTTGAATATCGACTCAGCATCATTCACCGACATCCACAACTATGCAAAACAGCAGGCAGGTGCTGGCGCATCAGAGGAAAAGATCATGGAAGAGGTGAAGAAAGAAATGTTCCTCAACGTTGAGTTGCAGGGTAAACACCGCAACCGTCGTACAGGTTCAGGCGGTATGCTCCTCGGTAAAGTCGAGAAGATCGGTGACGCTTTGAAAGGCAAGATCGACCTCAAAGAAGGCGACCGCATCGCTACATTGGTTTCATTGTCACTGACACCTCTCCGCATCGATGAAATCATCGCCATCCGTCCAGACGTTGACCAGGTCGACATCAAAGGTAAGGCTATCCTCTTCGAAAGCGGTATCTACGCTAAGATCCCGAGCGACATGCCAGAGAAACTCGCATTGTCAGCATTAGACGTCGCTGGTGCTCCAGCACAGACAGCAAAACTCTGCCAGTACGGTCAGACAGTCGTCATCCTCGGCGCCGGTGGTAAGTCAGGTATGCTCTGCGCTTACGAGGCTAAGAAACGCGTCGGCGTGACAGGTAAGGTCATCGGCATCGCCAACAGCCCTAAGTCAACACAGCGTATCAAAGACCTCGGCTTCTGCGACATCGTCGAGAGCGCTGCAGGTATGACACCAGTTCAGGTTTATGAACTCGTCGAGAAACTCACAAACGGCAAGATGGCCGACGTGACAATCAACTGCGTGAACGTTCCGGATCAGGAGATGACAGCAGTCCTCTGCACAAAGGACGATGGTATCGTTTACTTCTTCTCAATGGCAACAAGCTTCACAAAGGCTTCATTGGGTGCTGAAGGTATCGGCTCAGACGTCAACATGATCATGGGTAACGGCTACACCAAAGGTCACGCTGAATTCACACTTCAGGAACTCCGCGAGAGCCCGAAACTCCGTAAGATCTTTGAAGAACTTTATGCTTAATTAAGACTTTAGTCTTTAGTCTTTAGACTTTAGCCATATGGTTGATTTCTAAAGACTAATGACTAACGACTAAAGACTAAGAATATGGGAGAATCAAGAAGAAAAATAATGTTTCCGAACGTCACTGACGAACAGTGGAACGATTGGAAATGGCAGGTCAAGAACCGCATCGAGACCCTTGAGGACTTGAAGAAATATGTGAAGCTGACCGAAGCTGAGGAAGAAGGCGTGAAGAAGACCCTTTCGACTCTGCGTATGGCTATCACTCCATATTATCTGAGCCTCATTAACCCTGACGACCCGGCTGATCCGGTCCGTCGCCAGGCTATCCCTACGGCTGCCGAGACACACATCGCCCGTGCCGACTTGCTCGACCCGTTGCATGAGGACGAGGATTCACCAGTCCCAGGATTGACACACCGTTATCCAGACAGAGTGTTGTTCCTCATCACCGATATGTGCTCAATGTACTGCCGTCACTGCACACGCCGTCGTTTTGCAGGTCAGAAGGATGACGAGTCACCAGCCGACAGAATAGAGAAAGCATTGGAATACATCGAGAAGACAGAATGTGTCCGCGACGTGTTGCTGTCAGGCGGCGACGCCTTGATGGTGAGCGACAAGAAGTTGGAATACATCATCGGTCGTCTCCGTCAGATCAAACATGTCGAGATTGTGCGTTTAGGAACACGTACTCCTGTGGTCTGCCCACAGCGTATCACTCCTGAGCTCTGCGACATGCTGAAGAAATATCATCCAATCTGGATCAACACACACTTCAACCACCCGAACGAGGTGACACCAGAGTCATTCGCAGCATGCGAGAGATTGGCAAACGCCGGTATCCCGTTAGGTAACCAGAGCGTGTTGCTCCGTGGCGTCAACGACTGCGTGTTCGTGATGCGTCAGCTCGTCCACGACCTCGTGAAGATGCGCGTGCGTCCGTACTATATCTATCAGTGCGACCTCTCGATGGGTCTGGAGCACTTCAGAACACCGGTTTCGAAGGGTATCGAGATCATCGAAGGTTTACGTGGCCACACCTCAGGCTTCTGTGTCCCGACATTCGTCGTCGATGCTCCAGGCGGTGGCGGCAAGACCCCGGTCATGCCACAGTACGTGATCTCACAGTCTCCAGGCAGAGTGGTGCTGCGTAACTTCGAAGGCGTCATCACCACCTACACCGAGCCGGCAGAATACCATAGCGAGTGCAACTGCCCTGAGTGCCAGGCACTTAAGAAGAGACTCGAGGCTGAGAGAGTGGAAGATGTCGACAGAAACAAACCTGTTGACGGCGTCATTACATTGCTCGAAGGCGAGAAGATGAACATCGAACCTGCTCATCTCTATCGTCATGAAAGACAAAAACATAACAAATAATAATAATTAACTGTATGAGCGAGAATAATTATCATAAAGTATCAAGCTGGAAACTTATCCTGGTTCTGATGCTTATTGTTTGGATGATAAATGTACTTATGTCATTTGTCTACAAAACACAGCCGAATTTCTTTATGTTCACTTGGCTGACAAACATATTCCTGTGTTTTGTTGAAACAGTTCTTGTATCAATAATTTGCTATGTTTTTTATCTTTTGTTCTTTAAACATAGGAATAGAGATAAAGAAGAAGATAATGACGCTCAATAAGTTATGCCTTTCATTGAGGAACTTATAAAATACAGAAGCTGTTCTATCGTGGGGCTGGCGAAAAACACCGGCAAAACGGTGAGTCTGAACTATGTTTTAGGCCGCTTGCCCCTCGACAGAATGCGTATAGCACTAAGTTCCATTGGTATCGACGGTGAGACGACCGACCAGGTGACGAAGACGGCGAAGCCTGAGATAACATTACAAGAAGGCACATATTTCGGGACAAGCGAGAAACATTATCTTCAGAGAAGACTGGTTTCGGAGCTTGTCGATGTGAGCGATGAGAACACCTCATTGGGAAGGATTGTTACGGCCAGGGCGCTGACCAAAGGCAAGATTCTGCTGTCGGGACCCTCGTCGAACCTCGGATTGAGACGTTGGAAGACCTCGATGGAGAAATATAACATCGACCTGATAATCATCGATGGGGCGCTTTCGCGAATGAGTCTGGCGTCGCCGGCAACGAGCGAGTCGATGATTCTGGCAACGGGAGCGGCGTATTCGGCCAACGTCACAAACCTCGTGCAGAAGACAGCATTCGTGGTGGATATGGTGAATCTGGATCTGACATCTGAAGAAAACAGATTGAGATTCAACGACATACACACAGGCGTTTGGGCTGTCGACGACAACGACGAGCTTCATGACTTGAAAGTGACGTCCTCGTTATCGACGAAAATCTGCACCGATGGCATAGAGCACTGCAAGACGCTGTTTATGAGCGGCGCGCTGACAGACGGCTTTATGGAACACATCCGCACCAAGAAGATTTTCAAGGAGACGGAGATAGTGGTGACTGATTTTACGAAGATTTTCCTTACACCTATATTATATAAGGCGTTTGTGAGAGGAGGCGGCAAGATCAGTGTGATGCAAAAAAGCAAGCTCATCGCAGTGACGGTGAACCCGACGGCACCCAACGGCATGGTGCTCGACTCGGACAGACTATGTAAAACAATGTCGGAAGCCATCAACCTTCCGGTTTATGATTTAAAAAAATGCGACTGAAACAACTCATAGAGCAACCTTGTGGCCTGAAATATATGATAGACAACCTCGACACCCATTCGGGTTTTGCGAGGAGGATGATTTTGGATACCGAGATGCCGACGGATGCCAGGATAATAAACACTAACTATCAGATACTGAAAGAGTTTTATGATGTTGTAAACAATCAGGAGAACCAAAACCAGATCAACAACCTACAGTTTAAGCTCTGCAATCTGAAAGAGATTGGGGGCACAATCACGCATCTTCGGAACAAATATGTCTTGGACGACATCGAGCTTTTCGAGGTGAAGCATTTGGCGATGCTCGCTGGCGAGGTCCAGGTGGTGATGAACAGCTTGCAGTTGGGCGAGAGCATTTTTATCCCGAATTTGGAAGAGGTTGTGAGCATCCTCGACCCTGACGGGATGAAGATTGCGAGTTTTTACATCTATGACTCATATTCACCGCGTCTGATGGAGCTGAGGCGCATCATGAAGGCTAAAGAGGACTTCGACGAGGCGTTGTTCAGCGAGATGACAACGATTGAAGACGAGATCCGTGCCAAGCTATCGATGCAGCTCTCGAAGTTTGCCGACGAGCTTGAGGCAGCGCAGAAAGCCTTGGCATTCATCGACTTAAACCTCGCTAAGGCCTATCAGATGATAAAATACAACCTCTGTTTCCCGACCGTTTCAGAAAATGGAGCGACGGAATACGAGGGGCTGTTCAATCCCGAGGTGAAAGAGATTTTGGAAGATAAAAATGAAAATTACCAACCAGTTTCGATAAGATTCGGACAGAAGCCGACAATTATCATGGGAACGAATATGGGCGGGAAAACAGTGGTTATCAAGACTTTAGCGCTGTGTCAATATCTTTTCCAATTCGGATTTGGAATACCTGCAGAGAAGGCAAACATCATGCTCCAAAAGGAGGTGTTCCTTTGCACGACAGACGAACAGTCGATTCACAAAGGATTGTCGTCGTTTGCAGCAGAGATGAAGAAAATTGATGAAATCATCAAGACTTCTAGAAGAAGCAAAGATTTCATGGCATTGGTGGATGAGCCTGCAAGAACAACTAATCCGACGGAAGGAACAGCTTTAGTGTCGGCATTGGTTAAAGTTCTACAAGATAAACAAATGAGTTTAATTATTGTAACTCATTATAACATAAATACTTATAATAATCATTGCTTACGCGTTAAAGGATTTGACGGGGGCAAGATGAATTATGAGCTGGTGGAAGTGCAGAATGGTGAGGTGCCGCACGAGGCACTGAATATTGCAGAAAGTTTAGGAATAGACGAGGAGTGGATTAGGAATGCGAAGGAGAGTTTAAACCTATCGAATTCGAGGGGTTTAAAAACCAAGGGGGTCGAATTCGACCCCCTTGGAGAAAAAGGAGGAAATGCGTAATGGCAAAGATGACAGTTCAAGATACTAGTATTACGGTTTTGTCAATAGACAACAAGGACTATATTTCCTTGACTGATATAGCCAAGTATAAAACTGACGACCCCAATGCCGCCATTGGAAACTGGATGCGCAACCGTAATACCATTGAGTATTTGGGAATATGGGAAGCCTTGTATAATCCCAACTTTAAACCCCTCGAATTCGAGGGGTTTAGAAAGCAAGCAGGATTAAACGCTTTCACTATGTCACCCAAAAAATGGATTGATGCTACTGATGCCATTAAGGGAAACCTTGTTCCGGAAGAACTTGACCAATACCACCGTTCTTTGATTTACGCCAATGAAGCCGATGTTTTGAATGTGGCGTTGTTTGGTGTGACGGCAAAGGAATGGCGCGATGCAAATCATGATTTGAAGGGAAATATTCGTGATTATGCCAATATTAACCAGCTGATTTGTCTCTCGAATATGGAAAACCTCAATGCGGTCTTTATTAATAAAGGTATGACGCAGCAGGAAAGACTGATTGAACTGAACAAAATCGCCATTCATCAGATGAAGGTGCTGGAGGGAGTGGAAGAAAGGAGAATGCTGAAATGAAAAATCTTCTATTTGCTTTAGTATGCTTTATTTTCACCTGCATATCCTGTGACAGGTCGGACAACTATATTATCCCCGTTGATTACGAAAAGTACAATGATGATGTCACCAGCCGTACTGAAAAAGAAGATCAAGAACTTACCATGAAATTATATATGGATTGGTATCACAATACAGTTGGAAAGGAAATTCCAGACATTCGAGTAAAAGATATTGAAGGGAAAACCATTAGACTCAAGAAATGGCTAAAAAGTGAAACTATTCTTATTTTCACCGACACATATTGTGGTTTTGGTGGAGAGGAGGTAGAACAAGATTTTCCCAATGCAATAAACAACATGAAGGATGAATTGGAAGGAATTGATATTTTGTGTCTCGTCGAGTTGTCGGAAGATTCAGACATGCAAAAAACGGTTGAGTACGCCAAGACTCTACAAGACAAATATGATAATATATTCATTATCGACCAAAAAGATGCTTTGAGAAGCAATCTTGCGGCTGCCCCGACCAAGTTTTTCATCGACAAAAATCAAATCGTTAGGCATATTCAGATGGGTTTTACTTTTGATGAGAATGGAAGTGAGTATGGTATTAGACAAGGGGTTATGATGATGCGAAAAGAAAACATTAGTGAATAATAAACAAATCAATTATTTAAAAAACATAAACGAACAATATGACAAGCAAATTAGGTCTTGATTTTACAAAAGTTGAGTATGCAAGAGGTTTGGCAAAGAAGATCGCCGACCAGGTGCAGGAATTCGTTGAACAGTATACTACCGTCGCAGTGGAGCGTACATTGAGCCGTTTGATGGGTATTGACGGCGTCGATGAGAACCAGGTGCCGCTGCCGAACGTGGTGGTCGACACACTGAAGGAGAAGGGCGTGCTGAGCGAAGGCGTGCTGTTCTTCATCGCTAACGCTATGATTCAGACTGGCTTGAAGCCACAGCAGATCGCTGAGCAGGTGGCAGCCGGCAAGCTCGATATCACAAAAGTCGTTACAAGAGATGCTAAGAAGATCGCTGAGACACTGCAGCCAGTCATCGATGAGAACGTGAACAAGATTCGCGCTCGTCACGACCGCCGCGACCATTATCTGAATACCATCGGCGAGGGTCCGAAGCCATACCTTTATATTATTGTGGCAACAGGTAACATCTATGAAGACGTGGTTCAGGCACAGGCAGGTGCTCGTCAGGGTGCTGACGTCATCGCTGTGATCCGTACAACGGGTCAGTCGTTGCTCGATTATGTGCCATACGGTGCCACAACAGAAGGTTTCGGCGGCACTTTCGCTACACAGGAGAACTTCCGTATCATGCGTAAGGCATTGGACGAAGTGGGCGAGGAGCTCGGACGTTACATCCGTCTGTGTAACTACTGCTCAGGTCTCTGTATGCCTGAAATCGCCGTCATGGGTGCTTTCGAAGGCCTCGACGTGATGTTGAACGACGCTCTCTACGGTATCTTGTTCCGCGATATCAACATGCAGCGTACTTTGATCGACCAGTATATGAGCCGTATCATCAACGGATTTGCCGGCGTCATCATCAATACCGGTGAGGATAACTACCTGACAACCGCTGACGCTGTCGAGGCAGCTCACACTGTGTTGGCATCAGACCTTATCAACGAACAGCTTGCATTCTCAGCAGGTTTGAAGGAAGAGCAGATGGGCTTGGGTCACGCTTTCGAGATGGACCCGATGCTTGAAAACGGCTTCCTCCTCGAGCTCGCACAGGCTCAGATGACACGTGAGATCTTCCCGAAGGCCACTTTGAAATACATGCCTCCGACCAAGTTTATGACAGGCAACATCTTCCGTGGCCATATCCAGGATGCCTTGTTCAACATGATTGGTATCTGGACACACCAGGGAATACAGCTGCTCGGTATGCCTACCGAGGCTATCCACACCCCGTTCATGAGCGACCGTTACCTCTCAATCGAGAATGCCAAATACATCTTCAACAACATGCACAGCATTGGTGAGGAGATGGAATTCCGTGAAGGCGGTATCTGCCGTGAGCGTGCCAAGTTAGTGTTAAACAACACTATAGCTCTTCTTGAGGAAATCGTGAAGGAAGGCTTGTTCACCGCTCTGGAAAAAGGTATCTTTGGTGATGTGAAACGTCCGAAGAATGGCGGTAAAGGTCTCGAAGGCGTTACACAGAAAGGTGAGAACTATTACAACCCATTCGTGGAAATCATGAAGGGTAAGAGATAACGAATGCATAAAATTCGTCCGTACGTTCTGCCGATTGCCATAGTGTTGGGACTTCTGTTCCACTCCTGGTGCGGTGTTTTGAAGGTGGCAGTGCCGTATCTTATCTTCAGCATTTTGCTGTTGAACTTTGCGGCTGTCGACGTCAAGAAGATGCGTTTCTCGAAGATGTATCTCTGGCTTATGCTATATCAGATTGGCGTAAGCATCGGGATGTATTATCTGCTGAAGGCGTTCAATGCCAGCGAGATTTTGGCGCAAGGCGTGATGCTTGGCGTGCTGTGTCCGGTGGCGGCGTCGGTGGTGGTGATATCGTGCATGTTGGGCGCAAACCGCGAGACAGTGACGAGCTACACCATCATTGGAAACCTGATGGTGGCGATAGTGGCACCGATATATTTCTCGTTTATCGGGAATCATCAGGAGATTCCGTTTTGGACGTCATTCTGGATGATTCTCGGTAAGATCGGGACGATAATAGCATTGCCGTTCTTTGTAGCACTTACGACTCAGGTGGTCATGCCGAAGGTGCATGATTTACTCTGTAAGATAAAAGGAGTGTCGTTCTATTTATGGTCTGTTGCTTTGACAATTACTCTCGGTCAGACTATAGATTTCATGTTTATGGAAGGGAAGGAGAACCTGCCGGCAATAATTTGGCTCGGCGTGTTTTCAATAGCTTTCTGCGTTGTACAGTTTGCCTTGGGCAAGTACATCGGACATAAATACGGCGACATCATCGCGGGCGGACAGCTGCTGGGACAGAGAAACTCGGCAATGGGAATATGGATGGCTAACACCTATCTCAACCCGTTGGCAGCGATATTCCCCGCGTTGTATTCGGTATGGCAGAATCTGTTTAATAGCATACAGTTATGGTATCATGATAAAAAATTAAATCTATGAAAATCTTAAAAACATCTTTACTGATCATGGGAAGCATGGTAATGTTATCCGCATGCGATACTCGTTATAAGATTAAGGAGTATCCTCAAGCTGAACGCGACGAGACTGTCGTGGACAATTATTTTGGAACAGAGGTCGCTGACCCTTATCGTTGGCTCGAGAACGACACTTCTGCCGCTACTTTGGCATGGGTGGAGGCTGAGCGTGCCCTTACAAACGACTATCTGAGCCATATCCCGATGAGAGAGACTCTCAAGGAACGTCTCACGCAAATCGCTGATTATGAGAAATATGGCGTTCCGTCGAAACGTTTTGGAAAATATATCTACAGCAAAAACGACGGTCTGCAGAACCAGAGTGTTTTTTACATTCAGGATGCCGACGGCGGCGAGCCTGAGGTGCTTCTCGACCCGAACGCTTTGTCGGATGACGGCACAGTTTCCCTTGGCGGAATGAGCTTGTCGCACGACGGCAAATATCTCGCTTATTATATCCAGCGCAGTGGTTCCGACTGGGTCGAGATTTATGTAAAAGACGTGGCAACGAAAGAACTGCTTCCAGACCATATCGAATGGGCTAAGTTCACTGGCGCCAGCTGGTATAAGGACGGCTTCTTCTATGCATCTTACGACAAACCGGTGGAAGGCAAGGAGTTTTCGAATGTCAACGAAAATCACAAGATTTACTATCATAAGCTCGGTGACCCTCAGGAGAAAGACAAGCTCTTCTATGAGAATCCTAAGCAGCCTCGTTATTTCCACGGCGTCGGCTTGACTGAAGATGAGCATTACATGTTCTTATATGAAAGCGGTCAGGGTGCAGGACATACCTTGTGGATTCGCGATATGAACGATAAGAACGGCAAGTTCGTGCAGATCGCTTTCGACATGGATTATCAGTACAGCCCTATCGACATCATCGACGGAAAGATGTACATCATGACAAACTACGACGCTCCTAAAGGCATGGTTTGCGTGGCGGATGTCAAAGATGTCAACAAGGCTTCTATTGAAAACTGGGAGGTGTTGATTCCTGAAAATGAAAACGTGATGGTAGGCGCACAGATGGGTGCAGGCAAGATGATTATCACCTACGACAAAGATGCTTCAAATCACGCATACGTCTATGAACTCGACGGCACGATGAAACATGAGATTCAGTTCCCTACATTCGGCTCTGCAGGCATAGTGAGCCGTTACGATGAACCTGAGATCTTCTATGCTTTCACATCGTTTACCTTCCCGACAACTATTTACAAATATGATATCGAGGCGAACACTTCAGAGGTGTTCCGCGCTCCGAATGTCGCTTTCAATCCTGAGGATTATGTGACAGAGCAGGTGTTCTACACCAGCAAAGACGGCACACGCGTTCCTATGTTTCTGACATACAAGAAAGACTTGCAGAAAGACGGCAAGAACCCAACCTTACTTTACGGTTACGGCGGCTTCAACATCACTTTGAACCCTGGCTTCTCGACCATGCGTATCCCGTTCCTTGAGATGGGTGGCGTTTATGCTATGGCAAACCTCCGTGGCGGCAACGAATATGGTGAGGAATGGCATCTCGCAGGTACCAAGTTACAGAAACAGAACGTGTTCGACGACTTCATCGCTGCAGCAGAGTATCTCATCGACAACAAATACACTTCTCCTGATTATCTCGCCATCAACGGTGGCTCAAATGGCGGCTTGTTGGTCGGCGCCGTCGTCAACCAGCGTCCTGACTTGTTCCGAGTGGCAGTGCCTCAGGTCGGTGTGATGGACATGTTGCGTTACCATCTGTTCACCATCGGCTGGAACTGGGCTTCAGATTACGGCACCAGCGAGGACAGCAAGGAGATGTTCGAGGCGTTGTATGCTTACTCACCTTTGCATACCATCCAGAGCGGTCCTGACGTTCATTATCCTGCCATCATGGTGACGACTGCAGACCATGACGACCGTGTCGTTCCTGCACATTCGTTCAAATATGCGGCAGAACTGCAACACGCTCAGACAGGCGACGAACCTAAGATCATCCGCATCGACAGCAAGGCCGGTCACGGCGGAGGCAAACCGATGGCGAAAGTCATAGAGGAACAAGCTGACATATATGCATTTATCCTTTATAATATCGGCTACTCAAAATAATTAATGTTGATATTTTGTTTATAAAAAGTCTACAGCTTTTGTAGACTTTTTTTTATTTTTGCGTGTAATATAATACTATTATTTATGCGGTTAAAACATTTACTATTTGTCATTCCTATGTCTTTAGTTTTAATAGGATGTGGAGAAAAAAAACAAAAGAATCAGAACTATTCTCCTGTGATTCCTGTGGGAGTTTCAGTAGTTGGTTTTACGGATGGAAATAATTTCCGCCATTATGTAGGATCATTGAAGAGTGAGGTGAAGATGGCTCTCTCATTTCCTTTGGGTGGCACTCTTACCAATATTTATGTCAGCAATGGACAAAAGGTGAAACAAGGCGATATTATCGCTAAGGTTGACGAGACAACAGCCAAGAGTTTGCATGATGCAGCATTGGCAACGCTGAACCAGGCACAAGACGGTTACGATCGTTTGAAACAGGTTCACGAGGAAGGCGGCATCAGCGACGTGCGCTGGGTTCAGATGGAGACAGACCTGGAAAAGGCCCGCCAAACTGAGATTTCGACACGTAAACATCTCGAAGATTGCACCATTTATGCTCCTCAAGACGGTGTTATTAGCATGGGAGACCGCGTGGTGGGAGAGACTATGCGTCCATCAGAGGCTTTTTGCCATCTTATCGATATGAACAAGTTTTTCGTTGAGTTTTCTATAGCTGAAAAAGAGATAGGTCAGATAAATATCGGTGACAAGGCTTCTGTCATGATTCACGCTTTGAATGATCTTGAAAGGGATGTCGTGATTACCGACAAGGCTGTCGTGTCAAATCCTTTCGGCCATACATATAATGTGAAGGCAAGGATTGACCTTGACGGACAAGACGCGCTGCCGGGTATGGTGGTTAATATTCGTCTCAATGCAACGGGGAATTCGGGCATTGTGGTGCCGGCATCATGTGTGCAAACTGTCTCTAACGGACTGGCAGTGTGGGCATTGAAGAACGGCAGAGCATACCGTCGCATCATAGAGGTGACCGACTTTGTGAAAAACGGCGTGTTGGTTAGCAAAGGCCTTGAAGATGGCGATACTGTGGTCACAGTGGGTTATCAGAAATTGTACAACGGAGCCAAGGTTTCTTTTAAGTAATCTTTACTCAATAAATTAGAAATTATGGCTCAGAAAAGAAATCTTGTTGAAGCTGCGATGAGGAACAACAATCTGGTGTTCTTCTTCATGATAGTCATCGTCATATTCGGCTTCTTTGCGCTTCCTCGTTTGAAAAAGAACGAGTTTCCGGATGTGACTATACGCACCGGCGTGGTCGCTGTGGTATATCCTGGCGCCACAGCCGAAGAGATAGAGCAGAGGGTGTCTGGAGTAACTGAGCAGTATCTGTTCACCTTCAGCGATGTCGATAAAACCAAGACATTCTCCACTGCTAAAGACGGGATGCTGGTTATCATAGTCAACTTGGTCAACGATGTGAAAGATGCCAAGATGACATGGTCGCGCATCCGTCAGGGACTGCAGCTGTTCAGGCAGACAGACCTGCCGAAGGGTGTTCTCGCCACTGTGGTCATCGATGACTTCGGCAATGCCTCATCCTTGCTGCTCGCCATCGAGAGCGACCAGCGCTCATCACGAGAATTGCGTGAGTTTGCTGATAAGCTGTCAGAAAAACTCCGTACCATCAAGACGATGGGTAATATTAAGATTGTGGGTGAACAGAAGGAAGAGATCGCCGTGTTTATGGACCCGTCACGTATGACGCAATATGCAGTGTCACCCGGTATGGTGACGGCACAGCTTGCGGCGCATAGCCTCCGCACCGTCTCAGGAACGGTTAAAAACGCTGACGGTGAGGCGCTGATCCATGTCGAAGTGCCTATCGACGACCTCTATGAGCTCTCAGAGCTTGTCGTTTATTCCGACCAGATTACCGGTCAGACAGTGAAGCTCCGCGACGTGGCTCGTCTCGAACGCCGCTATAAAGAGGCATCGCAGTATATCCAGTATTCCGATAGTATCGTTGACAACAACCACTGCCTGATATTCTCTATGGAGATGCGTCCGGGATATAATGTGGTGGCCTTCGGCGAAGAGGTTAATAAGAAGATTGACGCATTTTTGGCTACAGCTCCACCAGACATCAAGGTGCACCGCATCACCGACCAGCCTGTGGTTGTCAACAAATCTGTGCTGTCGTTCTTGAAAGACCTCATCGAAGCTATCATCATCGTTATCATAGTGATGCTCATGCTGTTCCCGCTGAGAACTGCTTTGGTGTCGTCCACGTCAGTGCCGGTGTGTATCGCTGCGGCATGGGCTATCATGTACCTCCTTGGAATGGAGCTTAACACCGTGACATTGGCGGCTCTCATCGTGGTTTTGGGTATGATAGTCGACGACTCTGTCGTGGTTATCGATGGATATACCGACATGCTCGCGGAAGGGCACTCGCGCTGGTATTCGGCGGCAGTGTCAACCAAACAACTCATGACATCCATGCTTATCGCGACACTCTCGATATCGTGTATGTTCTTCCCGATGCTGACACTTATGAAGGGCACCACAATGGGCGATTTTATCAAACTGTTCCCATGGGCAATCTTCATCACCTTGGCGTGCAGCTTCTTCTATGCCATCTGGGTGATTCCATTTATGTCGGCAAGGATGATTGGCCCTTCAAATCCTAACAAACGCTCACGTTTCGAGAAGATTCAGGCTAAGTTTTTCGATATTTTACAAAACGGTTACAAGAAGCTCCTTGATATCTGTTTCCGCCATAAAGTGTCAACTATTGTGGTGGCGTTGCTTTCTGTTGTTATCGGAGTGTTTTTATTTACGAAAATCAACATCCAGATGCTGCCTAAGGCTGAGCGTGACAGCTTCGCAGTGGAGATACATCTCGCTGATGGAAGCTCGTTAGAAGAGACGGCAGCAGTCGCCGACTCCCTGACGAAGATCTTGAAAGCCGACAAACGTGTGAAATCAGTGACGGCATTCCTCGGAATGGCATCGCCTCGTTTCCACATGACTTATGCTCCGGAGGCGTTGCCGACAAATGCTTACGCACAGTTTATTGTGATAACGACATCGGAAAACGCTACAAAGGAGATGATGAACGAGTATCCGCAGAAATATGAGAATTACTTCCCGATAGCGCAGATTCGTTTCAAACAGATGGATTATCAGATTGTTAACGCGCCTGTTGAGTATTACATCATGGGCGACGATTACGATCAACTGAGCCTTATCAACGATTCCATCAAGGCCTTTATGAAGAGAGACCCGGATCTCTTCTTTGTCCATTCCAATTTTGATGAGACAGAAGAGGTTATCGACGTCCAACTTGATATCGATGAGGCAACACGTCTCGGCGTGACCCAATCGGTATTGTCATTATATCTGGCAGGATCGTTGTCGGGTAGCAGCATCGTCTCGTTATGGGAGGGAAGCTACAATCTTCACACCACAGTTTATACCGAAGGTGATCATGTTATTGATTATGAAGGTCTGGGCGATATTCTGGTACCTACTTCGCATCCGGGCTCATGGGTGCCGTTGCGTCAGGTGGCGAAGCTGGTTCCTATGTACAAACATAACATGATGTCTCACCGCAATGGTATGAGATGTATAACGGCGTCTGCCGACGTCATGCCTGGTGCCGGTCAGCTTCAGCAGTTTGCTAAAATTGACAAATATATTGAAACACTTGACATTCCGGACGGTATAATCATCGAACAGGGTGGCTCTATGACGGTGACGAGGGAGACAATGCCTTCACTTGTCATCTCCATAGTCGCAGCTATCGTGGTGATGTTCATAGTGCTGATTATCCACTACGCAAAGATTGGAATATCATTCCTGTCGCTGTCAGTATCAGTGCTTTGTATATTCGGCTCGATGCTCGGTCTCTGGTTGTTCGGTCTCGATTTGTCGGTGACGGCTATATTGGGTGTCATCTCCCTTATCGGTATCATCGTGCGCAATGCCATCATCATGTATGACTATGCGGCTGAGTTGAGGGTGAAGGAGCATATTCCGGTGCATCAGGCGGCATACGAGGCCGGTCTGCGCCGTATGAGACCTATCTTCCTCACATCAGCGACGACAGCTCTTGGCGTCATCCCGATGATTCTGGCAAAGACATTGCTCTGGGAGCCGATGGGCGTGGTTATCTGCTTCGGCACAATATTCACGTTCCCGTTGGTGGTGACAGTGCTTCCTGTTGCATACTGCCTCGCTTTTGACGCCGGTGAACGCGATAAAAAGATTTGGAATAGATTAAATTTGAGATTCTTGAAAAATCTTGATAAACGCGACAAACGCAATGAGAAGAGGAATCTGGAACTTAGTCGTTAGTCGTTAGTCGTTAGTCTTTAGTAATTAGAATTTGAAGTTATGAAAAGATATATATTGATAGTGATATTGGCGGTTTTGACGTTCGGCTTGAACGCTCAAAGCGCCGACGTTCTGACCCTTGACTCGTGTTTCGCGCTTGCCAAGGCCAACAATGCACAGTTTAAGACAAGCAAGTTGCAGATTGAGCAGGCACAGCAGGTAAAGAAGCAGGTCTTTACCAAGTATTTCCCGCAGGTTTCGGCGAATTATATCGGATATTACGCTGTTAATCCGCTTATCCAATACGGTGTCGACCAGTTTGGCAGTGACGAGTTCGGTCAGATTTTGAAGGCTATTATCGAGACGCTTAATGAGATGGGCGCGGGCATCCCGACGGAGGTCGGCTTCATGCATCAAGGCCAAAGCATCAGCGCTACGGCGATACAGCCTATTTATACCGGTGGTCGTCTTGCTAACGGCAATAGACTTGCGAAACTGGGTGTCGAGGCGGCTGAACTCAACGCCGAGGTGACTGAACGCGACGTGCTCGAGAACATTGAGTCGACGTATTATCTCGTGCTCGGACTTCAGGCGAAGGTAGAGACCCTTGAGTCCGCCCTCGCGTTGATAGACTCGCTCGACCATACCGTTGATGTGGCTCTGAAAGCCGGCGTCATCACAAAGAACGACAAACTGCGTGTGGCAATGAAACGTAATGAGTTAAAAGCAATGCAGCTGCAGCTCACCAACGGCATCTCTCTGGCATCACAGCTGCTTTGCCAACAGATAGGCGAATATCCTGAAAGCGGATTGGTACTTCAGGATGACCTCGCAGACAGCAAGAATTTGTTCGTTGAGAACGATGAGTTTGTGCGCCCGGAGATAAGACTGCTTCAGCTTCAGATAGATGCAGAGCTGTTTTATAAACGTATGGCAAGGGGAGAGGCCCTCCCGGAAATTGGCGTCGGCGCAGCGATAAGTTATGGCAACATGATTCAGAAGTTTTATAAGGGCAACGCCATATTCTTCGCAAGAGTGGCTATCCCGATAACACAATGGTGGGAGACTTCATACAAGATCAAACAGCATAACCTGAAGATTGAACAGTATGAAATCATGCAGAAAGACCTTACCGAAAAGATGTCGCTGCAGGAGAAACAGGCTTATAATCAGATGATTGAAGCACAGGCATTGCTCGATTCTGACAATGCGGCACTCGAGATGGCACAGGAGAACTATCGTATCGCCTCGCTCAACTATCAGGCCGGACTGAACACCATAACTGATGTCCTTGAGGCAAACGCATTGCTGCTGCAGGCAGAAAACGCCATCACCGACCGCGAGATTACGTATGTGTCGGCACGCCGCAGATATTACGATTTGACAGGAAAATAAGAAAACAAACAGCCTTAGGAAACAGCATCACTCAATTCCTCTGAGATCTTTATACAGCTGAACGGCGTAAAGGTCTGTCATGTTTGAGATGTAGTCCAAAACGACTTGTATTTTCGAGTACAGGTCGTTTTTCTCTGTCTTAAACTGGTCAGGGATGATCGACATGAGTCGTTTGTGATAGCCGCTGTCGGGATGCAGAATCGCGTCCATAAACTCGTTCATCAGGCTACCGATGATGTTGTAACCTGTGACTTCGATTTTTACGACAGATGGATGTTTGTAGATGTTTGGTACTGAGAAACTTCTGCAGCCTTCCAATGCGTCTTGCTCGAGCTTTGGCAGATGCGAGATGAGGCTGTTTTTGAACGTTCCAGCCATGATTTCGTCATAGTTCTCGATGAACACCTTCGACACGCAGTCGACGAGTTTGTTGATGACGGTGGCACGTAAAAACGCCATGCGTTCGTTGGAGTCGGTGACGGTCTTGAAGATATGCTTGCGACGCTCGAAGAACCAGGCCTCTTCGGGTTTTTCCGGGTCGAAGAATGCTGTGAAATGCTTGTCGATGTCGATGGTCTGGATGATGCCGCGTTTGTGTGCGTCTTCCATGTCCAGAATGAGGTAGCAGATGTCGTCGGCGGCCTCCATCATGTATGACAATGGATGACGGGCATAGATAGGCTTTTGGCTGTCGATGCGCGGAATGCCACAGCCTTCCATAACCTTCTCGAACTGCTCGATTTCACTGTTGAAAACGTTATATTTCTTCCTATCACCTTTGTCGAATGAAGGGTAAGGATATTTTATCAATGTTGCTAACGATGCGTAGGTCAGGGAGAGACCTCCTTCGCGGCGGCCTGCAAACTGATGTGTGAGCTGACGGAAGGCGTTGGCGTTGCCTTCAAACGAGATGAGGTCAGACCATTGGTTTTCAGGGATTTGGCTCTGCAAGGACTTGCCTTCGCCGAACTTGAAATAGCTGCTCATGGTCTCCTCGCCTGAGTGCCCGAAAGGAGGATTGCCAAGGTCGTGGGCGAGACATGCTGTTGACACTATGGTGTCGATGTCGTAAATAACATCATGGAAATCGGGACCGTACTTTTCGATGAGGAACTTCGACACTTTGCGTGCTATCGAGCGGCCTACGCTTGCCACTTCGAGGCTGTGCGTCAGTCGGTTATGCACGAGCTTGGCACCCGGCAGCGCAAAGACCTGTGTCTTGTTCTGCAAACGATGGAAAATGTTGGAGAAGATTATACGGTCGTAATCTCTCTGAAACTCGTTCCTGATGTCGGCGACGCTCTGTGCGCGAGCCTCACGCTTTGCTGATAATAACGATTCCCAATTCATAGTTGTTTATTTGATGACGGTACGAGCATACGGTGTCATGTCCTGAGTACCAAATTCTCCTCTCTGATATTTAAGATATCCGGCGACGCCAATCATTGCGGCGTTATCGGTGCTGAACTTGAACTTAGGGATGAACACGTCCCAATGATATTTCTTTCCAGCGGCGATCATAGCATCCTGAAGCCCAGTGTTTGCTGACACTCCGCCAGCTATCGCCACCTGTTTTATTCCTGTGTCTTTCGCCGCCTTGATGAGCTTCTTCATCAAAGTGTCGATGATGTCTTTCTGAATCGAGGCGCACAAATCGGCTTTGTTTTCCTCGATGAAGTTCTCGTTTTCTTTGAGTTTGTCTCTCAAGAAATACAAGAAACTCGTTTTCAACCCGCTGAAGCTGTAGTCGTAGCCGGGGATGTGAGGCTTGCTGAACTGGAATGCGTCAGGGTTGCCTTCTTTGGCTAACTTGTTGATTATAGGGCCTCCAGGATAGCCGAGTCCCATGATTTTGGCCGTCTTGTCGAATGCCTCGCCAGCTGCGTCGTCGATGGTCTTGCCTAAGATTTCGAGGCCGAAATAGTCATTCACCTTCATGATTTGGGTGTGACCTCCTGATACTGTGAGGCATAGGAATGGAAACTGCGGAACCGGCGTAGGATTGTCGGGTTCTTGCGCAAAAAGTGCCAAGACATGACCGTTTGTATGATTAATTTCTATCATCGGGATGTCCATGGCGAGCGCGAAAGCCTTTGAAAATGAAGTACCTACGAGCAATGAACCTAATAATCCAGGTCCACGTGTAAAAGCTATTGCGCGTATTTGATTTTTTTGTATATTTGCTTGCTTAATTGCGGCGTCAACGACAGGGATGATGTTCTGTTGGTGTGCGCGCGAGGCGAGTTCAGGTATGACACCACCGTACTGACGGTGAACCTCTTGATTAGCAATGACATTCGATAAGACTGTCGTGCCTCTGAGGACTGCCGCTGACGTGTCGTCACACGATGATTCGATGGCTAAAATGTATTCGTTCATAGCAATAAAAGAATGCGCAAAGGTACAAAAAAGAATATTATACACGGCATTTTAATTATCATTGTGATAATTTTTGCTTTCATGGCAAGCCTTGTGGCGGCTTTCCGTGACATCACCGTGCAGAGTATGATTGCGCGTTCTATCGCCGGCGAGCTTTCGAGAAAACTCAACACTGACGTGAAAATACGCACGTTCTATATCACAGACAACTTCGGAGTGCGCGTTGAAGACGTGGTGTTTAACGACCTCGACGGATATCCTATGTTCAGAATAGGACAGCTGGATGCCAAATTTAGCCCGATGGTGATGTTTAACGAAATCATTATCAAGGAGATATATTTCAAAGACGTGCTAGGCCGCATCGTGAAGTATGAAGGGGAGGATAAGCTGAATATCAAGGAAATCATGGAAAGGCTGGGCGCCGGAAAAGATGATGACGACGACGATTCGAATTTCAGCATGAGGGTGGAGAAGATGAGACTCGACAACGGCCATGTCGTGTTCTGGAATCAGAACAAAGACCACCCGGAGAAGCTGAGCATGGACTATGCCCATATCGACATCGACAGCATTTACGGTGTTTTCAGCAAACTTGAGATAAAAAACGACACCATCCTCGGACTCGTGCATTCACTCAAAGGCAAAGAGAGATGCGGACTGGTGCTCAACAATGCAAAGGGCGATGTGGTGTTCTGCGAGAAAAGTCTCAATGTCAACAACCTGATTCTTGAGACCGGCGAATCGCGCGCCGACCTCGACCTGCGCTTTGAATACGAGAGGTCAAGCGCCTATTTTGAATTCGTCGACTCTGTTAGAATGATCAGCAAAATCAGACCTTCTACCTTGAAACTCAGCGATCTGAGATATTTCGCGTGGGTTTTGGACAAGATGCCCGACAAATTTGACTTTACAGCAAATTTCGACGGCAAAGTCAGCGATTTCACAGTCAGCGATTTTGTTACCGACTTTGGCAACGAATCGCACATGGAAGCTGATGTCTCATTCTCGGGACTGCCTGATTTCTTTGCCACTTACATGGATGTCACAATCGATAAGCTTGTCTCGTCATACAACGATAGCAAGAACTTTTACATCCCGATAGCGACACAGACAGTGCCGATTCCTGAGATGTTGGAACCTGTCGGAACGTACACATTATCAGGAAGTTATCAGGGATATGCCGAGAATTTCAAGACGCAGTTCAACATCGTTACCGAGATTGGTGATATCGATGCGGCTGTTTATCTCAACACTACCGAAGAATCGGCCTATTCGTTTGATATCGATGTTAAAGGGTTGCAGCTCAATACTTTATTGGCTTCCGATGATTTCGGCGAGACCTCGTTTAGCCTCGATATGGGCGGTCAAGGTCTTGATGTGAAAAATACTGATTTTGAGGCGGATTTGTGCTTCAGTACTTTGGATCTGAAAGGCAACAGGTTTAACGATATCAATATTCACGGTGACTTTGAGAATAAACGCTTTATAGCGCTGACCGATATCAAGCATCCTTATCTCGACCTTGATTTTTCCTCGATTATTGATTTCCATGGCATCCATCCGAGTTACAATGTCATTGCAAAGATTAACGAAGCCGATCTGGTTAACCTCAATCTCCTTGATAATGACTCGATTATGATTTTGTCGTCAAATATCAACGCTGAATTTAGCGGTGACGACATCGACAATCTTACCGGCAGTCTGGATATCAGAAAAACGAGGTATTTCAATGGGGAAGAGTATAAGATGGACAGCCTGTATGCCAATGTCACCGAGCTGAGCGGCATCAAAGATGTGACGATAAACTGCGATTTCTTTGATTTTTACGGCACTGGTATTGTGCATGCCAAGACTTTTGTCAACGCCATGAAAAACACGGCAAAACACTATGTGAATATGCCTGAGTGGTTTAGCGATGTTGAGCCTGACGAGAACAAGCAGGAGTTCTCGCTGCTTATGGATTTCAAGGATACACGTACGCTGACAAAGCTGTTTGTGCCTTCGTTATATGTTCGTAGCGGCGCTACCATCAACGCTTCATACACCGACGGATATTCTTATCACGGCTCGACCATCGATGCGCCTGAGATTCAGTATAATGGCATGATTTTCAAGAACTTGGAAGTCAGAAATACAGCTAAATTCGATGAGTTTGTGTCTCGAGTGTCAGTTGAAGACCTGATTTTTAGAGATTCCACGAGCACCAATCCTGATAGGATAAGCCTTGAAAATATTGTGCTTTTGAGCAGATTCGGCGACGATAGGATTGACATCGACCTGTTTTGGGACGACGATGCCGCTGAAGATAACAACAAGGCGCATATCAGATCGGTTTTCATGCCTCATGAGCAGTCGGGCGGTATTTTTGCGTTCAATTCTAACCTGATTAGGGTGAATGACACCATGTGGCATCTGAATCCTGAATGCAGCCTTGATTTCCAGAAAAATCACACTTATCTGAATAATTTTGACCTTTATACCAAGAGTCAGAAGATTTCGGCTCATGGCGTGTATCCTAAGCACGATACCGACACTTTGTTCGCTGAATTCAAGAACGTTGACATATCGATTATTGACTTCGTCACGAGAGGAAATAATCTCGATTTCGACGGTATGCTTAACGGATATATAGGAATTTCAGGCTTAAACGATGACCTCTCATTTTCATCCGATATCGATTTGCGGCATTTTTACATTAACAAACAGGAGGTTGGTGACGTTATGGCAAGTGCAAAATGGTATGAGCCAAGCGAGTCGATTTTCATGAATATGGAGGTCTATAACAGCCATTTAGGTAACGAAAATCACGAATCTGTCGGTATTGTGGGCTTTTATTATCCGATGAAGAAGCATGATAATCTGAAATTTGACATGTTTTTTGATGATTTCAAGCTTGAAACGGTGTCGCCATTCCTCACCAGTATCGTCACGAGGATGAGCGGTTACGCGAGCGGAAATATGAATATCAGAGGCACTATCAATGACCCGGTCCTTATCGGAAAAGTCAAGTTTAGAGATGCCGCATGTAATGTTAATTATCTGAACACTTACTACACTTTCAACGATAATATCTCACTTGAAAAGAACAGGATTTTCTTTGATAATATTGTCGTTCACGATACTGTGGGAAATCAAGCGACAGTGTATGGCTGGATAAACCACGATCATCTGAAAGACATCAGTTTTGATTTGACATTGCAATGCAAAGATTTTCTTGCATTTAACATCCCGGCTGAGAAGGCACAAGGATTTTATGGCACTGCCATTACTGACGGCACCGTCAAGATTAGCGGTCCTGCCAACAATATTGTGATGGATATTGAATCGGTGACCAAGAAAGGCACCGTGATCGAAGTGCCGCTGTCGGGATCCACTTCCGTGGAGAATAATTTCGTCGTTTTCGTTCAAAAAGACAAGGTGGCTGACACGGTTGAGGAGAGGTTTGAGCGAAAATTCATGAAAAATGAGAATGAATTCACCATGAATCTCGATGCGACAGTAAATCCTGAAGCTTTGGTGAATATCTACCTGCCACAAAACATGGGAAGCATCAACGCGCGAGGCATTGGAGACATCAATATCGGTCTGGATTCCAAAGATTTTACGCTGCGTGGCGATTATTATATCACAAGCGGAGCGTTCAATTTCAGACTGGAGATGGTGAAACGAGTGTTTACCTTGCGCAGAGGCGGCACACTTCGCTGGAACGGCGACCCGACAGACGCTGACATCGACATCGTGGGCGTTTACAGGACCAAATCATCGCTGACATCTCTCGGAACAGCCCTCGTTGACTCTTCTGCCATGACAAATAACATCAATGTCGACTGTATTATCAGGCTTTCTGACAAGCTGATGAACCCGACGATAACATTTGGCATAGAGCTTCCTAATGCCTTGGAAGACACGCGAAATCTCGTGTTTTCGGTCATTGATACCACAAACCAGGCGGTGCTGGCACAGCAGGTGTTCTCACTCATGGTGCTTGGCTCGTTCTCTTACACCGCCGGCAACAACATATCTCGATTCGGCACTACAGCAGGCTATAGCATGATAACAAGCCAGCTAAGCAACTGGTTGTCGCAGATTTCAAAGGATTTCGATATCGGTATAAACTACACGCCTAACGACAAACTTACCAATGAGGAGATTGAGGTGGCGCTTTCGACCCAGCTCTTCGACGACCGTCTTATCGTTGAAGGCAACTTCGGCGTGATACGAGGCAACAGGAATGATGTCAACAATGCAAATAACATCGTGGGTGATGTCGACTTGACCTTCCGACTCACTAAACGATTGAGTCTCAAGGCTTATAACCATACAAATATCAAAAACAACTACTATTATTATTCGATAGAAAACTATTCCGACTTTACTCAAGGCGTTGGTATATCATATTCGCAAAGCTTTGACAGTCTGCGGGAAGTGTTCAATATCCACAGGAAAAACAAGAAGAAAAAACAAATCGATGAGCCAACGCCAAGATAAGCCTTTCAAGATATACAAAGCCTCTGCCGGCTCGGGAAAGACCTTCACCATCGTGAGGGAATACCTGACGTTGTGCCTTGGCGACCATGCCGATGCCTACAAAGAGATACTGGCGGTGACGTTCACCAACAAGGCCGCAAACGAGATGAAGGATAAAATTCTGCGCTACCTTCAAGGCATCATCGAGGAGTCAAATAAGGCCGATATCGTTCAAATGCGCGACTATCTTGTGGCATCCACAGGACTTAAAGTGATAGATTTAATAAATAGGTCTAAACAACTGTATGTCAATATTTTACACAACTACAGCGATATGGCTGTTTGCACCATCGACAGCTTCGTTCAGAGGCTTTCGAGGAGCTTTGCAAGAGAGTTGGAACTGCCTGGACAATATAGCGTAATTCTCGACAACGATGATTTGATTGACGAGATAATCCAACGCCTTTCCGATGAGATTGGCAAGGATGATTTCATAACAAAGATCTTGTCGGAATTCGTTGAGTTTAACCTTTCGGAAGAGACGTCGTGGAACGTGAAGAAGCTCATAGGCGAATATATTGAGAAACTGCTTTCCGAAGATGCTTATCGCAAAGGTAACTATAAGAACTTCAGCGGCTTAGATGAAACGAAATATAAGGAGATAAAGCAATACGTCCATTCGGAAAACGAAACGATGGCTGAGGCTTTATCGCAGATTATCAAAGATATAGAAGCAGAAGAGAACCGGCTTGGCATCACTGATTTGGATTACAATGGAAAGGCTAAAACGGGTTTGCCGTCGGTGAAAAGGAAGATGCAGGAAGGCAAAAGTGTTGTCACCACAGCCACAACAGAGAAGATTTTGAATGGCGAAAAACGCTGGAACGATGCTAAAAGTCATGTCTCCGACGATTCTATTGTCGAGGTTTATGCCAACGCTATTACGAAATATAAGTCGCTGTATTCCAAAAAGTTAGTGTTTGGAATAATAGAGAAGGACCTGTATCTGTATGTTCTGAGAAGTCATATTTTCGAGCTTATCAGACAATATATCGCAGAGACCTCGCAGGTGCATATTTCCGAGTTCAACAAGCGTATTTCCGACATTCTGGGCGATTGCTCGGTGCCTTTCATATACGAGAGGATAGGCGAGAAGTACAGGCATTATTTCATCGATGAGTTTCAAGACACTTCGGTGCTGCAATGGCAGAATTTCCTGCCGTTGATGGAAAACAGCCTCTCTTTTGGCAAAATGAACATGATTGTGGGCGATGCGAAGCAGTCGATTTACCGTTTCCGCAGTGGCGAAGTTGAGCAAATCATCCAATTGCCTAAGATTTACAAACGTCCTGACGGTGAATTTGGCTCGCGTTGTGAGCAGCAGTTCGTCAATTCCGCACAAAAGATGTCGCTTGGCACAAATTACCGCTCCTCGAAAAATGTAATCAAGTTCAACAACACGTTTTTCAGATATGCTGGCGCCATAATTAGCGACAATGTTTACGACGATGCTGAACAGATTTATGACCCGAAAAAGCCTGATGGTTTCGTCTCTGTCGAAGTGTTTCATGGCGAGATGAAGACAGCGGAATTCAAGGATAAAGTCAAATCTTCAATGTTAAAGCAAATTATAGATTTGCATAGAAAAGGAATTGATTATAATGATATTACAATATTAGTGCGTTCTAATAGCGATGGCACGGATATCGCTAATTTCCTTGTCGAAAATGGCATCGAGGTCCTATCCGCGGAATCGGTTTTGTTGCAAACATCCGACAAGGTCCAACTTATTGTGAATACATTAAAATTGATGCTCGATGAGAGCAATTCGGTGACACAAAAGGCGGTGGAATTCTATTCTTCGAAGATAGGCTGTAAAGACGTTCGAAAGAGCGTCTCAATAAAGGAACAATCTGGTGGAATCTACGATTTGTGCATTCAAATCTGTAAACAATACAACTTCAACTTGTTGGAAGACGTGTTCCTGCAATATTTCATGAATACCGTCTACGACTGGCAGTGCCATCATAGTTCAGGAATCGGCGATTTTCTTGAGTTTTGGGATAAGAAAAAAGACAAATTGGCAGTGCAGATCACCGGTGACCTTGATTGTGTGCAGATTATGACCATCCATAAGGCGAAAGGTCTGGAATTCAAGGTTGTTTTGTATCCTTACGCCGACACAAGTCTGATTCCGTCGAGAGGTTTCACACAAAGTGAGATATGGTTGCAATGTGCTGATAATCAAGATACTAAAGATATTCCACATCTTGATGCATTCTTGTTAAAATTGTCGAAAGATAAGCTTGCTGGCACAACGTACGAGCCTCTTGTTGAAAAAGAAAACGAGAAAACGATGCTCGACATTCTCGACATCATGTATGTCGCGATGACGCGTGCCAAAAACATGCTTTTCGTTTATACCAACGACAAACGACCTGTAGACGGATACAATCTTTTTACTGATTTTTTTGCAGATAATCTTGATATTCAGCATGTTAAGACTGAAGATGACAATTCGGATTTTGACGATTATTTCGTAAAAAATGATGAATTCAAGGTTCAGGAAGGCGAGGAGATGACATCGTATAATTATGGCGGTTTTGATACTACCATAATGAAAATCAATGAGAAAGATGAGGTGAAGAGCGATGTCAAGATTTTGGAGCTGATGGCAGGCGAGGAGGCGTCGAAAACGATGAACTGGTCTGAAAAGCTGCAATTTACCCCTGATCCGACCATGATTTGGGCTGAGAAAGGCTCATTTATGCCTGAGGAATGGGGCTCGCTGGTGCATCAGATACTCTCGAAAATCAAGACTATCGACGATGCCGAGAGGGCGTTGCGACCATATGTCAACGATGGCACTATCGACGAGGAACAGGCGGCGAAGTTGCTCGATACGTTCCGCAAAGTGACTGAAATTCCTGAGCTTAAGCCGGCTTTTGCTGAAGATGCGGTCGTGAAAAACGAGATGGATATCCACACTTACGACGGCAGAATCATCAGACCTGACAGGTATGCTGAAACACCTCAAGGCACGATTCTCATTGATTATAAGACGGGTAAGGCGCATGAGGAGTATTACAATCAGCTGCGCGATTACATGAGTGCAATAATTCAAATGAATTCAATGCAGCAAATCAAGGCATTTCTCGTTTATATAGGAGATGAGGTGAAAGCTGTTGAAGTGAAGATGGACAGACTATTTTAAAACTTAATAAAAATGAAGAAAAACTTATTGATTTTCAGCTTGTTGTTTGCATTCGGCACATTGTCGCTGCAGGCACAGAACGAGGCTAAGATGCTGCGTTTTCCGGCAATTCACGGAAACCAGGTGGTCTTCAGCCATGCCGGTGACCTTTACACCGTCGACATCAACGGCGGAGTGGCTCGCCAATTGACTAACGACCCTGACGGATTCGAGATCTTCGCAAGATTCTCACCTGACGGGAAAAACATTGCATTCACTGGTCAATACGACGGCAACACTGAGGTTTATGTGATGCCATCAGAAGGCGGTGAGCCTCAACGTGTTACATACACTGCGACACTCGACCGTGACGACCTCTCAGACCGTATGGGACCAAACAACATCGTGATGACGTGGAAAGACAACGAGAATATCGTATATCGTTCACGCAGAATCACTTGGGACGATTTTATTGGACATCTTTTTGTGGCTAACATCAACGGCGGACTCGGCGAACAGCTCCCATTCGAGGAAGGCAGCTGGATAACCTATTCTCCTGACGGCACCAAGATCGCGTTCAACCGCGTGATGCGTGAGTTCCGTACCTGGAAATACTACCGCGGCGGTATGGCCGACGATGTCTGGATCTTCGATTTCAACACAAAAGAGTTGACAAACATCACCAACAACGTGGCTCAGGATATCTTCCCGATGTGGGCAGGCGATAAGATTTATTTCTGCTCAGACCGCGACAGAACGATGAATATCTTCTGCTATGACCTGAAAACAAAGGCGATTACGAAGGTAACAAACTACACTTATTACGATGTGAAATATCCTTCGCTCGGTGACAACGACATCGTTTATGAAAACGGCGGCGAACTGTTCCGTCTGAGCCTGAAAGACAACTCGATTCATCCGATTCCGGTGCAAATCATTGGCGACGGCATCTCATCGAGAACAAAATATGTCGATGCCTCGAAGTTTATCACCTCCGGCGATGTGTCTCCAGATGGCAAACGTATTGTTTTGGGCGCTCGCGGTGATGTCTGGACATTGCCTGTAGAGTCTGGCATTACTCGTAATCTCACAAAATCAGACGGCGTTCACGACCGTAACGTGGCATGGTCACCGGATGGCGAATATATCGCTTACATCTCAGATAGAACTGGTAACGACGAGCTTTACATTCAGAAACAAGACGGCAAAGAAGAGGCTATACAACTCACTGATCCTAAATCGGTTTCGGAAACTTACAAATACCAGCCTTCATGGTCGCCTGACAGCAAGAAAATCACCTGGTACGACAAGATGAACCGCCTCATGATGATTGACGTCGCCTCGAAGAAGGTGACTGAGGTCGCTAAGAGCCAGGATGGCGAGATGAGAGATTTTACATGGTCACCCGACAGCAAATGGATTGCATATTCTGACAATAACATGTCGGAGTTCAGCAGAATTTTTATCTATAACGTTGATACTCAGAAGGCTGAACCTGTCACCGACACTTGGTTCAACTCATCGAATCCTACATTCGACAAGAACGGAAAGTATCTGTATTTCACTTCAGAACGTGATTTCAACCCGACATACAGCAGCGTGGAATGGAACTACGCCTATCGCGAGATGAGCCGCATCTACATGATTACCTTGCAGAAAGACACTCCTTCGCCTTTCCTTACAAAAAATGACGAAGTGACTGTCGACAAAGGCGATGCAAAAGAGGAGAAGTCAGGCAAGTCAGACAAAGGCAAAGACAAGAAAAAAGATTCCAAGAAAGAAGACGACAAGTCGATAAAGATTGATTTTGAAGGCATTATGAGTCGCGTTATCCCGTTGCCAGATTTGAATACTGCCTATTATTACGACCTCAATGCAGTTGAAAACGGGCTTTATTACATGTCTTGGGGCAACCGCGGCGGCGGCTTGTATTACTACGATTTGGAGGAAAAAGAAGCTACAAAAATCGGTGACTTCAATGATTATTATCTGACTCCTGACGGAAAGAAGATGGTTGTCAGAAAACGTTGGAACATAGCGGTTATCAACGCTCCAAAACGTGAGGTGAAGGGCATTGACGAGCCTATCGACCTTTCAAACATGAAGAAATGGGTCAACCTGCATGAGGAATGGGCCCAGATTTACACCGAGGCATGGCGCCAGATGCGTGACTTCTTCTATGCGCCAAACATGCATGGCAACGACTGGCCGGCAATTCATGACAAATATGCTGTTTTGATTCCTTATTGCGGTGACCGTAACGATGTCAACTACCTCATCGGTGAGATGATTGGCGAGCTTAACATCGGTCACGCTTACACCGGTGGAGGCGACCGTCCTGAAACACCACGTCTCAAACTCGGTCTGCTTGGTGCCGAACTGGAGCGCGATGGCAGCGGATATTATAAAATCAATAAGATTTTGAAAGGGGAGAGCTGGAACGACGCGACAATCTCACCTTTGACTGAAATAGGCGTAAATGCTAATGAAGGCGACTTCATCGTGGCTGTCGACGGCGTCTCCACAAAAGACATGAACAATATATATGAGGCTTTTGTTGACAAGGCTGGCAAGGCTGTGGTTCTGAGTCTGAACACCAAAGCATCAGAAAGCGGTGCACGCGACGTGGTTGTGACACCGATAGCAAGCGAAAATTCGCTTTATTACTATAACATGGTGCAAAACAACATCGAGAAGGTCAGCAAGGCGACCAATGGTCAGGTGGGTTACATCCACATCCCGGATATGGGTCCTGAGGGCTTGAATGAGTTTGTGAAATATTTCTATCCGCAGCTCACCAAGAAGGCTCTCATCATCGACGACCGCGGCAATGGCGGCGGCAACGTCTCTCCGATGATTATCGAGCGTTTGCGCCGTGAGGCATCCATGTGGACCGTGACACGTAACGGCAACGCAGCCGAAATCAAGCCTAACCAGATGATAAACGGACCGAAGGTGTTGTTGTTCAACAAATACTCAGCATCCGACGGTGACTTGTTCCCATGGCAGTTCAAACATTATAAACTCGGTACCACCATCGGCACACGTTCATGGGGCGGTGTTGTCGGTATCCGTGGCAGCTTACCGTTCATCGACGGCGGCACCTTGAACCGTCCTGAGTTCGCTCCGTTCGACCAAGACGGCAATTGGATTATCGAAGGTCACGGTGTCGACCCTGATATCGTCATCGACAACAACCCATACGACGAGTTCAATGGCATTGATGCCCAATTGGATAAGGCCATCGAGGTGATTCTGGAACAGATGAAAGATTGGCCGGAGGCACCGGCAGTGCCGGAGTGGCCTGATAAGACACATTAATAGTGTAAAAGTAATTAATGCGGCGCTGCTTTAAGGGCGTTAGTGCCATTAATGGCGTTAATGCCCTTAAAGCAGCGCCGTAATTTTATTCTCAATTTTTAATAATCTTTACAATTTGATTATTGATATTTACAAAATACATTCCATCCGGCAAGTTTTCTATGTTAATCTGCTGATTATCAGATGAAATAATTCCTTTTAAAATTGTTTTTCCAAAGATGTCGGATATTGTGTAATGTGTTGGCTGTTTGACGTTAATCAATATGAAATCATAGGCAGGATTAGGATAGACTGATATTTTATTATCGCTTGGCGGAGTCGTTTGGTGATGTTCCTCGTAAATCTCATCGCAATCGACATCGCCAAACTGGATTATCGGTTCTCCGTCAACCCAATAGCAGCGCATGCCGTCAACGCGATAACTCCTGTTTTTCGAAAGCAATCTCTCGGGGAAGAAGCTTCTGGTGTGCCCGATGCCGCATATTATCTGTCCGCCGAAGATGTCTTGCGCATCGCTTACGGTCATTATTCGATAAAAGGTACCACTGTATTCGGTGTAGCTAACCGCATCAACATGCATTGTAATACTTTGATTACCAACGCTAATAGTCCATTCGTCACCGACATTGGCATTGAAATTGTAAAGCGTGGTGTAGCTCCCTGAAAGCTTGTCCCACCAATAGACAACGCCGTTTTCGCTGTAAACGTATTCATGAGTCTTTACAACGTTTAATCCTTTGTCATACAATGTGTTACTCTTAACAATGACTTTCGGTCTGGATGTCCCGATGGTGGTGTCGGCAGCGCATTCGAGATACTGGTAAGTGACGCTGCCGTTTTCGTTGGTGATTTCATAATACCATTCGTCGCCGATAAGTGGATAGTTGTCCTCATAATTCGTAATAATTGGCAAACCGCCATTGACATCTTCAATCCAAACGCACTCGTGGTTTGCACCGGCATTCAGTGCCTTTACCATATCATTGGTGCCGTATTGTCCGATGGTGAGCAGCCAATAAGGTGGATAATCGCCGCGATGAAAAGCCGAAGAGCCAGGCAAATCAGGCGAATCGGGATTTCCGCAGGCAGGGATGTCGTCGTCATCGAGCCAATAGCAGTTCAAGTCGTAAGTATTTTCATATTCATATCCGGCAATATTTCCGCGATAGACCTGAATATTGGAGGCCAACAGCGCCGAAGGGATGTAAATGTCACCAGTGTTGTAAACATTTTCTATTGATTGACCACCTGTGCCGACTATTCCGCCTGCCCAGACGCTTTCCAAACTTTCATCAAGAGTTTTTATTTCAACTATTACGTCGCCACGATTGTAGCTGTTTGTTATATAGTTTTGAAAACCGCCGCTAAGTCCGCCAATGTGCAACTCTGTTGCTGGCGAAGCTTTTACCGTGCCTTTGTTCACGCATCGTGTGATGGTGTTAGCATGCTTGCCGGAGATTCCACCTGCTGCACTTACGCTGTCGCCCACGACATCGCCTTTGTTGACACAATCGTAAATATCCACCAAAATATTCTGATACCCCATCGTTCCCATAATGCCGCCACACACAGAGCCTTTGCCAAAAACAGTTCCGTTGTTGGTGCATTGCCTGATTTCAATGTCGTTGCAAAGTCCGACAATGCCGCCGATTGTGTTGCCATAACCAGATGCATAGTTCTGACAATTCAACAAGGTGCCGGTCCTGAATTCAGCCGCGATACCTCCGGCGTTGTTATCACCGCCGTTGAACACACCCGACTCGTTGTTGATACAATTTTGAACGACACAATCGTCACCGCGACCGACAATACCACCAGCCTTAAATCCGTATGTCCTGCCGAAATTCAGACAATTTGTGATAAGAGATTTTATCGGCATGCCAGCTATTCCGCCTGCACAGTTTTGGGCAATGATATCACCTTTATTAATACATGATTCTATTTTAAAATCGCCATTTTCAACAGAAATAGCGCTAACGACGCCACCGCCATCATAAATGCTGTCCAATCTGGCTTCATTTTCACAATCTTTAATGTAAAATGTGTCATCGGCATTAACAATATAAACACCAACTATACCTCCGGCGGTTTGGTTGTACTCAATATGACTGTTGGTAACCGTACAGTTTTCAATATTGGTATTCAGTGCCTGTCCAACGACTGCTCCTGTTACGACACCGTTTTTTATGTGGGCATTTTCAATATGCACATTCTTGATTATTGAATTTTCAGTGCAGCCGAACAGACCTGAAACCTTGTTTCGCCCTGGATTTTCGATGTTTAATCCATAAATTTTATGTCCATTGCCGTCGAAAACACCTTTAAAATACCGTGGAGAATTCAAATCGATATCAAAATCACCGATTATTCTCCACTCATATCCGCGATCGTTAAACAAGAATATGTCGTCTGTAAGAATATAGTGTGCATATTCACATCCTTCGTATGTCATCAATGTCAACAAAGCCAACTGCTCCGAATTGGCAATCTGATAAGGGTTTTCTGGCGAACCGTTGCCACCCGCATAATTAAGCCAGTATGAACCGCTCCATGTTTCAACAAATGTGTCGAAATATTGATTCCATTCTGAATTTCTATAAACAGATAGACGTCCGAAAGGGACTATCAGCTTTGAACAATCCATGTTTTCAAACGGACGGTCTCCAATAGTAGGCGGTACTCGAGCCATGCAAATGATATAGGAGAAACCGGTACAGTCCCAGAAAGCGTAAGAACCTATTGATGTCACGGAACTAGGAATTATCAATAACCCATTAAATGAACAACCTCCAAAAGCAGCTTCACCTATTGTGGTTACATTTTCACCCAAAGTAAGATAGCCGTCAAAATTGGTGTTGCTAAATGCGTGTTCGCCAATGTAAGTGACGGCATCAGGGATGGTTATGTCACCATGCAGTCTCTGACAGAAGTCAAAAGCACAATCACCGATGCTGGTAATGGTATTGGGAAGGGTCAAAGTGCCGTCCAGAAAAGCACAATTGTAAAAAGCCCGATATCCAATCGCTGTAACTGTATAATCTTGATTTTCATAGGTCACAGACTCAGGGATTTCAAGGTCTCCCATCGCACCAATGCCATCAATATGGCCAGTGACAGTCACCGTAACACCGTCGTCGTTGATGGTATAAAATAATTTGCCGACATGGAAATCCTGGGCGTTGAGGGTTATTGAACAAAAAATCGCAGCTAAAAGAAGAAGCTTTTTCATGATAAACAGATTTATTTTTATTTGAAATCACAGACCAGACGGACACACAATCCGCAATGACGTGGACCATCAATACTTATGTTCCCTCCGTCTTCACCAACGAAGGAGTACAATGCGAAGTCGTCATAATAAGGTGTTGATGTCCAATAGCAGCCGACAACATTGACGCTTTGAATTAAATTCACAAATCGGAAACCGCCGGCGGGAAGGAATACTGCTCCATGCGGTTCGAGGCTTTTATTCCATTCCGATTTTGAGATTGTGTTCAAAGCAAAATCGCCACCTGTTGTATTGGTATTGTTGAGAATGAAATATTCGCTTGTCCAGTCGTCGGGAAGCAAAATCACGCCGTTGATGCCGTCGATTGTGGCTTTTGCGAATCGCAGACCGCTGTTGGTAATTCTTTGTTTAAAAAGATATGTCCATTCGGATCCTGTCATAGTGCGCCAGATGCTGCCTGCGCCATTGGAAATGTTGTTGTCACCCCATTCGGAATACGTAGGGTAGTCATTGTCGGCTCCACTTGACAATGTGGGATTGTTGCCAATGCCCCAGCCGAACAAATCAATCCAGCCGTCGTAATCATCTGAAATGTTGGAATTGTCAAAACCTATTGTATCCCATTGATTTTCAGCGAAACGCCAAACATCAGTGGATGCGCGGTATTGCAGATTTCCTTTCGAAAAATAAATCATCGTCGAGTCGCTGACCGAAAACAGCCCGTTTATCGTTCCTGTAGGATGCGACGGCTGCGGTTCGTTTGTGCTATTTGCCGCATTGTCTGACGATTTCTTGCAACCGGCAATGGCTATTAGCGATAACGACAGGATGATTATTGAAATTTTTGTAATGTTTTTCATCTCTCGACAATTATTTTAACAATTTGATTCCCAATATTCAAAAAACACAATCCGTTTTCCAGATTTTCAACGTTAATCTGTTGATTATCAGATGAAATAATTCCTTTCATCACAATCTGCCCGCAGATGTTTGTGATTTCGTATTCCATCGGTTGTGGGGACGCGGCGCGCCACATCCCTACAATTGTGATTATCCCATTCGTCGGATTCGGATAAACCTCAAATTCGTTGTCGTCAGTCTGTTCTTCGACGCCAAGATGGTGATTGTTATAGATAAAATCGCAATCGGTATTGCCTTCCTTATAGCTAAGAACGCCGTCGTTCCAGAAACAACGCAAGCCGTTGACATCATAATTATTATGTCTTTTTAGCATTTTTTCAGGGAAGAAACTTGTCAGATGGCCAACCATGCATACTATTGTACCACTGTAAATATCGTCATAATCGCTGATTTGCATTGTCTTGTAAATATGCCCGTTGTATTCGGTGGTACTAACCATATCGACGTGAACAACAATTGAGTTGTCATCGGCTTTTATTTCCCAATAGTCACCGATTTGCGCACCAAAATCGTACAAGACTGTGAATTCCTCAAGGGCCTTGTTCCACCAGTAAACCTTGTTGTTTTCACAATAAATATAGTCATTGGTTTCACCGACGATTTTCACTTGTTTATTTTGGATTGTAGTGTCCGATTCATATGACAGGTACTGATATGTTATGCTGCCTGAGCCGTCGGTGATTTCGTAGTACCATTCAGGTGCTTCAGAGCCAAAACCATTACAGTCCTCATGGATTGTTGTGAAATGCTCACTCCAATAGCTGTGTTCGTAAGCTGATGTGCATCCACACGGTACCGTGATTGTTGTACAATTGAATAAATTAAATGTATTATACTCAACATCTGGTGCTGTTTCAGGCAGTGAAATCACTTCTGTGATACCATTACAATATCCGAAAGCTTTCGGTTCTATCCTTGCGACCGATTTCCCGATTACCAACTCTCCGCTGAAACCATAGCATTCGCCAAATGCCGCTTTTCCTATAAAATTGACTGAGTCGGGGATGATTAATGGACCTGTAAAATTACAAAGATAAAATGCACCATCACCAATGTGCGTTAATGCTTTCGGAAGGTTTAAAGGTCCTGTCAGGCTATCGCATCTGCCAAACACATAATCTTCAATATATGCAAGTGATTCTGGAAGAACCAGATTGCCGTCGAAACCTGTACACCACATGAAGGCGCTTTCGCCAATCCGACTTACAGACTGTGGAATGACTAATGAACCTGTCAAACCTGAACATCCCAAAAACGCCTCTTCCCCAATAGCGGTGACCGAATAATCATAGTCATCGTAAGTCACTGTTTCGGGTATGTTCAGTTCTCCAGAAATACCATTGACATGACCGGTTAAAGTCACAGAAACGCCGTCCTCGTTGATTGAATATCGCAAGTCGCCGACAGTGAAATTCTGTGAATTTAATGTCGAGCTTCCCAAGAGTATCAGAACTATTATTAGAAACAATCTTTTCATATTATTAGATGTTATTTATCAGAAAGGTTCAACAATCCAGTTGGTAGGGATCTTGTTTGTCCCAAATTCCTGAGACAACGCCCGCGGACAGTAAAACGTGCCGTATTCAGCAGTCTGATCGAGCCAGTATAGTGTCGCTCCATTATACCAGTCGGTAAAATAAACCTTGATGCCTCTCAAGTTGCTGCAACACGTGAACATCAGTTTATAACAGCCTTCAGCTAAAGTCGTGGCTGGCAACGTTGGTACTGAAGCAAGTTGTGAACATCCGAAAAACATATGTTCATAACAGTATTTCGACAAATTTGTCGCAGGCAAATCTGGACATGTTTTAAGCCTCGAACAACCGTAAAACATGTTGGAATAACAATAATCTCCCATTTTTGTGGCAGGCAGCTCAGGCGCCGATGTTATGTATGTGTCTATAAAAAGCGAGGCAAAACAGTTTTTAGGCAATGGCTTGTCCCTGAAAACAGTGTCAATCAATGACATGATATTGCCGCTTACGGCTGTTTCCTTGTAATTTGTCCTGAATCGAACACCTTCGCCAAGATAATGGTTGTTTTCGTCATATAATTCAAGATTCGGACTAAGTCCTTGAGGGTTATGGCCTCTGAAATATACCTTGTCGCCTTCATGCGCCAAAACCGCAATAGTATAATTAGGTATAAACCTGTTCCAAACGACATTGTCATAACTATACTCGAAATATAATATTGTATCATAGCCAAACCTTGCGTCCATTTCTATTGAAATACGGCTGTCTTCGGCAGTAAAACAAAGCGGATCGGTGATTAAAACGCCAGGCTCTTCAGGAACACTTCCCGAATCATTGTCAATATTTTGCTTTTTGCATGATGTGATTAAGATAATTGCCGACAAAAGGAATGCCGTGATTTTGATATAAGAAAAGATGGATATTTTTGTTTTCATAGGATAAAAGGTTATTTGCAATCTTCGACAATATTTTCAAAATAAAGAATCCAAGGTGAATGCTCATATTGATAGCTGCAATTGCATGGTACTGTGAGCATTGTATATGTGTTGTATGGAAACACATCGCCTCTTAGCGTCGGCACTTCGGTGGCAAGTGAAACGATTCCTGACAATTTTATGCAATCAGAGAAAGCCATCAATCCGATATAGGTGACCGATTCGGGGATTTCCAGATAACTGGTAAAACCATAACAACCGTCAAAAGCAAAATCGCCAATTACAGTTACAGACTTTGGGATGTATAAAGTTCCTATCAGCTGGTCACAAAATGCAAAAGCCCCCTCGTTGATGGTTGTGAGATTCCTGGAAATATGCAACGTCCCGTTTAAACTAAAACATGAGTTGAAAGCATTGTTACCCAAAAATGTGACGGAATCGGGGATATATAATGAACCTGTTAAACGATGGCAACCGGAAAATGCATTCTCGCCGATGTGGATGAGGGAGCTTGGCAAATTCAAACTGCCGGTTAAGCCACAGCCATAGAATGCATAATCACCGATTTTTATAATGGTATTCGGAAGGTTCAATGTGCCTAATTCCTGCCAGCAATTGCCAAAAGCACCGTCGCCGATGACAGTCACAGTGTATTCTTTGCCGTCATACGAAACCGTTTCCGGGATGTTTACGTCTCCCGACAAATATTGCAACTCAATACATTCTGTTAAAGTTACAGAAACGCTGTCGCTGTTAACCTGATAAACATAGTTGTCAATGGTGAACTCTATTGGAGCCGGCGGAGTCTGCGGCTCGTCATTCACAGGGGATTTTTTCTTGCAACCGGCAATAGTTATCAATGATAACGATAGAATAACGGTTAAAAATTTTGTGATGTTTTTCATATAATTAAATTTTAAATTTCTTCCAATATCTCTTCAAAACTCCTCGCATCTTCAATGCCATTCATTTTTTCCTGCTTAATCCTTGATTTGCGCCTCGCATACGAGTTCGTCTGCTGGTTAAGCAAAATCGCAATGACTTGATTGTTGAATCCCAATCTTGTCAGCGAGCAAATGTGCAAGTCTTCTTTTGTCAATGAAGGATATTTTTTGATTAGTTTTTTATTGAAGTCATTGTAAATCAAATTGATAAGATTCATAAAATCATCCCATGAGTCGTCGTCGAGCACGAAATCGAGTCTGCTTTTCGTGATTTGCTCCGACAACGCGAGGGCAGTGACATAAACCTTGTTTTTCTTAAGAGCAAGCTCAAACTGGTTTTTATTTTTTTCAGCGTCCAATTGAGATCTCAGAGTTTTCTGACGGAGCAGAATAATAGTGATAATCAATGCAATTCCGAGCACTGCGAGAACTCCACCCAAGTAAATAGTACGCGTTCTCTGTTTCGCCTTTAATGCGTTTTCCTGCATCTTCAAATCGCTGTCGCTTTTTATGCGTTGCATTTCCTCGCTGCGGTGCTGGTTGTCGGCAGCAATCATGTTTTCGTTGAAAAGCTCATGATATTCAAGGGCTTTTGCATAATCTCCACGAATCTGGTAAATGAAATATAAAGTCTGATATGCCGACATTTTCATGCCAGCCTTGTTGCTTCTCGCCGCCTCATTGAGATGCTTAATTGCCTCATCGTCTTTTTCAAGGTAATAATAAGCCAAACCGAGCAGCAGATGGCATTGGTAAGGCTCGGCATCGTTTGCAAGTGCCTGATTTACAATTGAAATCATCTTTTCGAAATCGCCGGATTCCATGTAGATGTCGCGCGCCAAATCAAGACGTAAACTGTTTATGAAATCTTGTTCATCCAAAGTTCTTGCAATTATCATCGCCTCGTTGTAATAATACTCAGCATCGTCGAGGTTGTTCAACGAAGCGGCTGCGCGACCAGCATTTCTTATAGATTTCATCAGATTTGTGGGCTGGCCGAGCTCACGGAATAGGGCAGAGGCATCGAGATGCATGTTCAAAGCGTCTTCAAAAAGACCTTGTAGCCAATAAATCTCGCCAAGTCGGTCTTCGGTTTCGGCTTTCAACGCCTTGACATCGTATTTTTCGGCATCGCAAAAGTTTAATGTCACCAAAGCGTCGCTGAAACATTTGGCGGCGTCTTCGTTTTGTTTTGCCTCGCGCAGCTCCACACCTTTATTATATATAGCAAGCGCCTCGTCATAACGCGATGCTTGTCTGCACGAGACAAATACCGTCGCCATAACGAGGAGCGTGATTGTGATATATCTTTTAAATGGTTGCATCGTCATTTATTGTTTTGACAATGCAAAGATATAGCAAAAATTTTTATGAAAAACAAATTGTCAAGTCAAAAACACGCTTTGCCTATCGTTTGTCTATCATTGAAAATTTAAAAATATTGATAATCAAAGATATAAAAACGTGCTTGTCTATCGTTTGTCTAACATTACTTGATCCAATAAACGTAATTATCTTTGCGAGGTCTTGCCACTGGGTAATCGCCTTTTACGTATCCGAGGATGCAGTTTCCGATTCCGACGTATTTCGTGTCGTCGATGCCGAGGTCACGCAAAATGGCTTTGCCTTCCGGAGTCTCAAACACCTCTTTGGCGCGGTGGATCCAGCATGAGCCGAGACCTTTGGCATGGGCGGCGTTTAAGAGGTTGCCCATCACCAATGAGCCGTCTTCTTTCCATGTGAATGCCGCTGTGGTGTCGGCCAAAACCACCAAAACCACCGGGGCGCCGTAGAACGGATCCATGTCGTTGTCTTTGCCGAACACTGCTGCGTTTAGCTTGCTCAGCTTGTCGCGCACCTCACGGTTTGTCACCGCGATGATGATAGGTGCCTGTTTGTTCATTCCTGTCGGGGCGTATGTTCCCGCCTTGCAGATTTCTTCGATGACCTCCATCGGAGGCACTTCGTCGGTGTAGCTGCGCACGCTGCGGCGCGTCAGCAGGTCTTCCATTGTAGTATTCATAGTAACATCTGATTTTTCTGTCTTGTTGCAGCAGCCGCTGAAAATCAACGTTGCCACGATAATGGTTAATAATAGCTTTTTCATGATTTGAAATTTTTGCAAAGATATAATTTTTCTCGCAGATACCGCTGATTTAGCAGATTTTTCTTACAATTTTTCTTCCACAAATTTTAGCAGAGAGCTGATAAAACAGCTTCGCAGATGTTGGACTCTGCGAAATCTGCAGCTCGCTTTAGCGAGTCATCTATGGAATGAAAATGTGGAAGAATAATAAAAAAATCTGTGCAATCTGCGTAATCTGCGAGAGAAAAAACTGTAATTTTGCACCGTTTTTAATATTGAAAATGGCGATTTCTTTTTATCATATTTTGGGCCTCGTTTTATCAATACTTCTGATTGAAGTCGTTGGTATTATGTCGGTTAGGCGCGTGAAGAATGAAAGCGACTTCAATACTGGTGGCGGAAGAGCGGGCACTTGGGTCGTCACAGGGACTATCATAGGCACTTTGGTGGGCGGGCAGTCGACTGTCGGTACCGCACAGCTGGCTTTCAGCTTCGGCATCTCGGCTTGGTGGTTCACCTTGGGAATGGCTCTCGGATGCGTGGTGTTGGCAATAGGATATGTGATTCCTCTGAGGCGTAGTGGCAGCACCACATTGCTTGAGATAGTCCGTAAGGAATATGGCAGAAAAGCTGAGATGACAGGCTCGGTTCTGTGCTCCTTGGGTATGTTTATCAGCATTATAGCGCAGGTTTTGTCGGCTTCGGCACTGCTGATGACGCTGTTCAATATCCCATTCTGGGCGTGCGCAATCCTTTCCGCAATAATTATGACGTTGTATGTGGTCTTCGGCGGACTCTGGAGCGCGGGCATTGGTGGCGTGGTGAAGATCATTCTCCTGTGCCTCTCCGCGTTGGCGGCAGGAGCGGTGGTGCTCGCCCTCTCAAAAGGCTATTCAGGCCTCATGGATGCGATAAATCATGTACTGCTCAATACTGATGTTCAATCGGTTGACGGCATGAACACCATTCAAGACGTGAATCATAAATACCAGAATATCTTCGCTCGAGGCGTCTCAAAAGACGTGGGCTCGTGCCTCTCAGTGATTCTCGGTGTGCTTTCCACCCAGACCTATGCGCAGGCGATATGGTCGGGGAGGAGCGACAGCGTGGCGCGCAAAGGTGCCATGATTTCAGCATTGATTTCAATCCCGATAGGCTTCGCCTGCGTGATGGTGGGCATGTATATGCGCGCTCATTATATCACCGCCGACGAACTTGACGCCTTGATGACCATCGGGAAAGACATCCCGGCAGGTCTCGGCGTGATGACAAGCTCGGCACAGGCTTTCCCGATGTTCGTCACCAACCACTTGCCGAAATTCTTGGGTGGCATAGTGCTCGGCACCTTATTAATAACTATTATCATCGGTGGCTCGGGACTCACTCTCGGCGCCTCGACAATATTGGTGAAAGACGTCTTCAAGCCAAATAACAAACTCCTGATTTCACGTATCACAATCGTCGGAATTCAGCTGGTCGCCGTTGTCGTTGCAGCCTCATTCTCAGGACGTTACATTAACGATTTGGGTTTCCTTTCGATGGGACTGCGTACCACCGCAACCTTCGTCCCGCTGACGTTGGCACTGTTTTATCCCGGTCGTTTCAAACCGAAATGGGTGTTTTTATCAATTATTTTTGGAACGGCATGCCTAATTGCCGGAGAATTTGTATCTTTGCCTGTCGATTCAATCTATTTTGGGTTAATCGGTTCATTATCATGCTGTTTAATAGGAATAAAATATGAAAAGAGGATTCGGAAGTGACAACCATTCAGGCATCTGCCCTGAGGTTTTAAAGGCTATAGCTGACGCTAATGTTGAACATGCATTGGCATACGGCGACGATGAATATTGTGCTCGCGTCGAGCAGTTGTTTAAAAAGCATTTCGGCGAACAGGCTGTCGTGTCGTTCGTGTTTAACGGCACCGGTGCCAACACCATGGCTATCGACGCTATGGTGTGCTCGCATGAGGCAGTGATTTGCGCTGAGACCGCTCACGTCAACGTTGACGAATGCGGCGCTCCTCAGCGTATCGTCGGATGCCGTCTGCTCACCGTCGACACTCCTGACGGCAAGCTCACTCCCGAACTGGTGATGACTCGCATGCATGGCTTTGGTTTTGAGCATCATTCACAGCCGAAGGCTATCACGATAACACAATCGACAGAGCTTGGGACGCTCTATACCATCAATGAAATCAAGGCTTTAGCTGATTTGGCCCACAAGCATAACATGTATCTGCACATGGATGGCGCCCGTCTCGCAAACGCTGCCGTCGCCCTGAATTGTACCTTTAAGGCTATGACTACCGATGCCGGTGTCGATGTGGTATCCTTCGGAGGCACAAAAAACGGTCTGATGATAGGTGAGTCGGTGGTGTTTCTGAATCCTGAACTGGCTAAAGATTACAAATATCGTCGTAAACAAGGTCTGCAGCTTTGCTCGAAGATGCGTTTCTTAGCGGTTCAGTTTGAGGCTTATTTCAAAGATGACCTCTGGCGCCGCAACGCCGAGCATTCCAACCGTATGGCACAGATGCTTTACAATGCAGTGAAAGATATCCCTCAGGTGAAAGTGATGTATCCGGTTCAGGTCAACGGAGTCTTCGTGCAGCTGCCACGTAAGGTGTGGACTGAGCTTCAGAAGCAGTATTTCTTCTACGACTGGGACCTAGACAACGACGTAGTCCGCTGGATGTGCTCGTTCGACACAACCGAAGAGGATATTGAAAATTTTGTTAAAGCGTTAAAATCGTTAGTCGCTAATATTTAGTCGTTAGAATAACTTATTCGACTTTCTTACCGACGAATCTCACGATTATTCCAAGTATTGCAAATGCCATCAGGAATGCTAACCATGATGGCAATCCTAATGATGTCGGCAAAACTCCTATAAATAACGCCACTGCACCCACCGTGAGCGCATAAGGCATCTGTGTCTTCACGTGTTGCAGGTGGTTGCATCCCGATGCCATTGAGCTCATGATGGTGGTGTCGGAGATAGGAGAACAGTGGTCGCCCATCACAGAGCCCGCCATAACCGAGGCTACTACACTGTAAAACAAAGGCATGGTTGCATCAACACCCAATCCCTGATTCTGACAAAGCATCCAAGAAGCTGGTAAAATCAAAGGATAAAGAATCGCCATGGTGCCCCATGAAGTGCCTGTAGAAAAGCCTATCAAAGCCGCCAAAAGGAACGTCAACACTGGGATGATATATGGCGACAGCGACAGCTTAAGCAAAATCGCGGAGACGAACTCCGCTGTGTGCATGTGTTTGGTGACCAGAGCGATAGACCACGCCATCGTGAGAATCAAAACAGCGTTGAACATCACCTTGAAACCGTCAACCATCTCATCCATTATTTTCCCGAACGTTAGCGTGCCTCTATACAATGTCATGATAACGGAAATTATCAATGAGACTATCGACGACCATATTAACGCGAGATATGAGTTGGCTTCACCAATGGTCTCTGACAGTTTCGTAAAGAAGCCGTGACTTGTATCCTGCCAAATGGCAGAATCGTAACCGGTGATGAAAAGCCCTATAATTGTTCCGAAAATCAATGTTAATAATGGAAGTAATGCGTCGATGCCGTGTGCCTGCTTGTTGAAATTGTCCTGACTGTTAGAATCTGACACCACCTTCGTACGAGCTTCTCTTTCCGCTTTGAGCATTGGACCGTAGTCGCGGCCGCTGTGTATTATCATCAGCACGAAACAAAGCGTGAGAATAGGGTAGAAGCTGTATTTCAACGAGTTGACAAACACAGAATATGCTGATGCTTCTAACCCAATCACGTCGATGCCTTCCTGAATATAGCTGAGCTCTGCACCGATCCATGTGGTGACGAAAGCTATGGCGACCACAGGCGCTGCAGTGGAGTCAACGATAAATGCGAGCTTCTCGCGCGAGACCTTGAGCTTGTCAGCGACAGGCCGCATGGTGTTGCCAACCATTAAAGTGTTTGAATAATCGTCAAAGAAGATGCAGAGGTCCATGATAAACGTCATGAACTGTCCTGAACGCGGGCCATGAGCTCGACGCAAAAGCCAATTCACAATTCCTTGCATGCCTCCGTTAGCTGAGATAATCTTGACCATTCCGCCGATCGTAAGTGTGAAAACGATAATCATTGCGTGGTCTATATCGAATATCGAGCCAACGACGTAGGTGTCCATAACCCTCAACAGACCGCTGCCTAATGCCGTGCCTGGCTCCTGTCCGCTATACAATGCCATAATGAATGTGCCAGAGAGCACACCGAAAAACAAGGCCGATATCACCTCTTTTAATAAAAGAGCCATCACGATGGCGATAAGAGGTGGCAGAATGGATAGCCATAACGGCATCGGACCTTCAACAGGAACACAAAAATAAATCACAGCCAAACTTACGACAATAACAGCTAATATTATCAATATTGACGGTTTCCTTTTCATAAGACTCTCAATTTCTCTACGATATCGTTAATTCGTGTTAACTGTTCAGGAATGTTGATGTGTTGAGGACAATGCGACACGCATTGGTTACACCCTATGCAGTGTTCCACCTGACGGTCGGCCTCCAAAGTACGGTTGTATTCGATGAGGAAACGACGACGCGCTTGTCTGAAATCTTTCGACTGCGGGTTGTCGACAATGCTGCCTTCATTGACGCATTTGTTGTAGAAACCGAAGTTCGTAGGGATATCAATGCCGTATGGACAAGGCATGCAGTACTGGCATGAAGTGCAAGGAATGATAGGATATTTCAGATACTGGTTTGCTATATCCATCAATAAACTGAGTTCTTCTTCCGAACACGGCTGAAGCGGGCAATAAGTCCTCAAATTGTCCTGCAGATGTTCCATATACGTCATGCCGCTTAACACCGTTAGGACGTTAGGGTAGGTGCCGACAAAACGGAAAGCCCACGATGCCACGCTATTCTGTGGAGTGCGTTGTTTCAAAGTGTTGGCAAGCACATCTGGTAAATTAGCCAGTCGTCCGCCGAGCAAAGGCTCCATGATAACTGCCGGAATGTTCAAGTCGGTGAGGCGTTTGTAGAGATAATCGGCGTTTACGTTATCTGCATCAACGTCATGTGCGTGCTCCCAGTCGATGTAGTTCATTTCTATCTGCACGAAATCCCAGTGGTATTTGTCGTGATTGTCCAAGAGCCACTCTATTACTCGCTGATCGCCATGGAATGAGAATCCGAGGTTGCGGATGCGTCCGGCTTTGCGTTCCTCCTGCACAAAGTCAATCATGCCGTTTTCGATATAACGTTTCTGGAACGTTTCCCAGCCATCTAAGCCTTTGCTGCCGTTGCCGACGGAATGCAGAAGATAATAGTCGAAATAGTTGGTCTGCAGCTTCTCGAATGAGTCGCGGTACATCTTTATCGACGCTTCACGGCTCCAGAATTGTGGTGCGAAGTTCGACAGCTTGGTGGCGAGATAATACTTCTCGCGAGGATAACGGCTCAACGCTATTCCTGTGGAAACCTCAGAGTTTCCGCGGCAATACACAGGCGAAGTGTCATAATAATTGACACCATGGTCCATAGCGTAGTCCACCAGCTTGTTGACCATTTCCTGATCTATGACGTTGTCCTTAAAAGGAAGTCGCATCATGCCGTATCCGAGAATCGACACTATGTCGCCGGTGTTGTGGTTGATGCGGTAGGTCATCCTATCCTTCGGGATGTCGCCTAATGAATATTTCGTTTCTTTTTCATAATTCTCCGATTTGCAGCCGCTTAACGCAATGGCTGACACGGCCGTAGTAGCTCCTATAACCTTCAGAAAGTCTTTTCTTGATATATTGTTTTCCATGTTATACCTCCTTATGAATTAAATTGCCCTCAACATAAATCGCACTGAACGGGCGGGCTGGACACACATGTTCGCAGGCTCCGCAGCCTATACAGCGTGCATCGTTGACAACAGGTATCTTCGGTGATGCAGCGTCTTCCGGGTCGTACGGCATCATTGTTATTGCTCCTGAAGGACAATGTTTTGCGCAGTTGCCGCATGCCACCCCGTTTCTCAACGGCACGCAGTTCTGGCCAATCCAGACGGCATGGCCAATCTGTATAGCTGTCTTCTGCTCACGTGTCACCTTCTGGATGGCGCCAGCAGGACAAACATCAGAACAGGCTGTACATTCCGGACGGCAGTAGCCGCGCTCGTACGACATCTCAGGCTGCATGAAAGTGTCAAGTCTCGATGATGCACGTAACACGTCATTCGGACAATTCTGTACGCATAGCTGACAGCCTGTGCAACGCGATGTGAAGTTGTCCAAACTCACCGAACCGGCTGGTTTCAATGGTGTTTCACGTTTCGGAGCCTTCTTTTTCTCGATGGTGGCCAAACCGCCGTCGACGACCTTCTCCTGTGCCTGCAATGCCGATGCTGCTGCAACTGTAGCTATAGCTGCAATAAACGTTTTGCGCGATGTCTTTCCTTCTTTCGAAACATCGGCTATCTTCTCGACTTTGCCTACATTGTCGATGTTTCCTGCCAGTTTGTATTTCATCGCATTGCGATGGCATTTGTAAACGCAGTTGAAGCATGTCACGCATTTCGTGTAGTCGATTTTCTTGTTTTTCGCATCTATGGCCGAACAACGGCAGTTTTTCTCGCAAAGCCCGCAGCTGTTACATTTCTCGCTGTTGATAACTGGCTTGAAGATGGAGTATTTTGCGAAGAAACCGAGGATGGTTCCAACCGGGCAAATAGTGTTGCAGTACCAGCGTCCTGAAGTCAACGATAAAATGCTGATTATCAATAAGTAAGCTACTGATACAATGAATATCGGCAAGCTCTTGATATAAACATCAACGTGGTAGAATGCATAGCTGTCCCAACGTTCTGCCAAGTAGGCTAATCCGTTGTTAATCAACTGATAAACCGGCGCAAAAAGATTGGATGCGATGCGGCCGTAGATGCTGTACGGAGCAATCAATATCGCTATCGAATTAAGCCCGACGAAGAGTAGCACCGCAAACACCAGCAGTATGCCGTATCTCAGCCACTTGCGGCTCTGTTTGAATCTATAACGGTTCTTTTTACGCTTCTCAGCTATTCGTGAAACTCCATCCTGAAATACGCCGAGAGGGCAGATGATGGAACAGTAAACCCTGCCGAAAGTCAGCGTCACAATGATGATTGCAAGGACAATGATTGAGCTCGATGCCAGCAAAGCAGGAATAAACTGCAACTTTGCCATCCAACCGAAATATGCGTGAAGCGCTCCTGAAAAGTCCAAAAACAGCAACGTTATCAACGTGAAGCAAATAATTGCCAAAGTAACTCGTAATTTTCTTAACATAATCTATTTATTCAAAATTATCTTCAAAATATACACTTTAAACTTCAAACTCTACACTTTAACCTCTCAAATTTCAATAACCAATAACCTATTAAGCTATTAAGCTAATAAGCTATTTAATCATATTCAAAAACTCTGTTTCATCAATAATCTTTATCCCCAACGCTTCAGCCTTCTTAAGCTTCTCCGGTCCCATCTTTTCTCCGGCGACCACGAAATCGGTTTTCGATGAGATGGAACTCGAGTTCTTCCCTCCCAGATCCTCAATCTTCTGTTTGATGCCGTCGCGCGAGAAATTTGTAAAAACACCGCTAACCACAATGCTCTTTCCAGCAAGCACCTGGTTTTCAGTAGCGACTTTCTTCTCCTGCGAGAACTGCAGTCCGAAGGCCTTTAAACGGTTGATAATCTCGATGTTGCGCTCGTCGTCGAAGAAGTTTCTTATGCTTTGCGCGATGGTCTCGCCAACGGTATTGATCTCTTGCAGCTCCTCCAACGACGCGTTGATGATGTTGTCGATGCTGCCCATCTTGTTTGCGATAACCTTAGCTGTTGTTTCGCCTACCTCTCTGATTCCCAATGCATAAAGCACTCTCGCAAACGGCACCTCGCGTGATTTGATGAGCGAGTTGAGTATGTTGTTTACGGTCTTTCCCTTAAATGACACTTTTCTCGTCACCGTTTCCGGGAATAGACTCGTCTCATCAACGTAAGTCTCTGTTTTTTCAAGACCGTAAAGCTGATCGTAGGTGAGGTCGTAAAGGTCGGCGTAGTTGTTAATCAAGTGATTGTCGAAAATCACCTCAACCTTACCTTCGCCGAGGCTCTCGATGTTCATTGCCTTTCGACTGATGAAATGCTCGATGCGGCCTTTAATCTGCGGCGGACACCCCATGCTGTTGGGACAGTACCATGCCGATTCGCCTTCTTTTTGTGTCAAAAGAGCGCCACATTCAGGGCATTTCTTTATGAATTCAACAGGTTTGCTGTCGTTTTTGCGTTTCTCAAGGTCGATTCCCACAATCTTCGGGATTATCTCGCCGCCTTTCTCAACTTTCACGACGTCGTCGTAATGCAAATCAAGCTGACGGATGAAGTCGGCATTGTTCAAGGTGGCGCGTTTCACTGTGGTTCCTGCGAGAAGCACCGGCTCTAGATTAGCTACAGGCGTTATCGTGCCGTGCCGTCCCACTTGAAAATCAATGCTCAGGAGCTTGGTGCGTACTTGCTCCGCCTTAAACTTATATGCAATAGCCCAACGTGGTGATTTTGCTGTCATTCCGAGCATTTCACGCTGTGCGAAGCTGTTGACTTTTATAACTATTCCGTCGATGTCGAACGGCAGATTCTTTCGTTTCTCGTCCCAATAGTTGATGAAGTCCTCAATCTCGTCGATGTTTTTGCACACTTTCGTGTGTTGCGAGATATTGAATCCCCATTCTTTTGCTGCCATAAGACTCTGATAATGAGTCTGATACGGCAGGTTGTCCATCATCATGTAGTAGCAGTAGTTGTCGAGACGACGGCTCGCGGCTTCTTTCGAGTCTTGGAGTTTTATGGTGCCTGCAGTGGCGTTACGTGGGTTCGCAAACAGAGGCAGTCCCAACTCATCGCGTTCGGCGTTGATCTTATTGAAACTGTCGTGAGGCATGATGATTTCACCTCGCATCTCCAGAAAATCCGGATAATCGCCGTGCAGTTTCAAAGGTATAGAATGTATCGTCTTGATGTTGGCGGTCACTTCATCGCCTTGTGTTCCGTCGCCACGTGTGACAGCGCGCACCAACACACCTTTTTCGTATGTGAGGCTTATCGAAACACCGTCGAACTTCAGCTCGCATACAAATTCCACGGGCTCTTCGATGGTTTTCTCAATACGTTTTATGAACTCGATAATCTCGTCGCGGTTATACGAATTGGCGAGCGAAAGCATTGGATATCTGTGCTTTACAAGCGGAAACTCCTTGGTGATATCGCCGCCGACACGCTGGGTGGGAGAGGTGGGAAGCGCAAATTCAGGAAACTCCTTCTCCAACGCAATGAGCTCGTTCATCAGCATGTCGAAATCGTAGTCACTGATGCTCGGCTGCGCCAAGACATAATACTTATAGTTATGATTATCAATAACTTCGCTCAGTTCGGCGATCCGTTTTCTCGCTTCGTCTTTAGTCATAATATTATACAACGAAAGTAAAAATCATCAAGGCAATGTTCAATACTGCAAAAATCATGTAGCAGGTCAATAACAACCATTTGTTTTTAGTCCAAAATGCTGAATTTTTGTGGAATTCTTTCCATCCCACATAACCTGCGATAACGTATGTCGGCACAGTCAGCAGTAAAATACTCCAATCATCTAAAATGAAGATTGAGTAGACCAGTGTTATCAAGGTCGGCAAAACCAGTAAAATATACTTGCGAAACACTCTGAAAAAGCCGAAAATCAGCATCACCGACATCGGTGGAACTAATGCAACTAGCAAGAATAATCCTACTATTTTTATATTGAACTCCAAGCCGAATACATAATTGAAACAATTGCCGAAATCGCCGAAAAATCTCGTCATTGCCACAAATGGCTTGTGGTATATCACTAAATCGATAATCGTTTGAGTGATGCCAACAGCCAAAACATAGCCAATCAGCGTCATCAAGGCGCCTTTCCAATTTTTCAAAATGAAAAGCGTGATCAATATACCTATATAATATATGAGGCTGTGATAATAAACTGCAAATCCTAATCCGAGACAGAAGCCTGCAATTATGAAACTCGTGCGGTGAAACTTTTCTGTCTCTAGATTGTCTAATATATATTGCTGTCTCAGAATAAGTACTGTACCGTAAAGCAGGAATGGAAGTGCGACTATTGATGCGTTTGGATGCACTGTCAAGTCAGGAACAGCCCAATACAACGCTCCGAAAGTCGCAATTTCCAACGCCGTCGTCTTGTCGGCTATGATCTTTGTGATTCTATATGCTGTCGTAATGATTAACAACGAGAAAGCTCCCAGAGCCAGTCGTGAAATATACACAATCCAAGGATTAGCCAGCCACGATGTGGGTATGCTGTAATAATTGAAATCGATGTCGTTAAGCCATCCGTCAGTGAACAATGCTGCCAGTATTTTCAAAACCACTGCTAGCGACAATATGTACAGAAGCGGATGCTTTATGCTGAAGAAAAACAGTTTCTCTTTCATAATCAATTATTTATATGTACATTCGTAAAGCTCTTTCTGATACAGTTCGTTGTAATAATCCTCCATATCGCTGCAGTCTTTCCTCGAATATGCACCGCCCATTATGCCTTCAGTGCCGTCTTCCAAATTCTTGCAAATGCACTGACGCTCGCATGATGAAAACACTAAAGCAATTACCGATATCAACAAAAATATAGCCAAAAACCTTTTCATAATTATAATGATTAACTCGCAAAGATAACAATTTTATTTGAAACTTCAATCATAAAAAATTAAATTAATTTGACAAAAATATGTCGTGATTCTCAAAATTATGTTTAATTTCGCATAATCATTTTTACAAAAATTAAAAAATCATCTTATGAAAAAGTGTTTTTCTATATTATTGAGTGTCATATTGTTATCGCTTGTCGCGAAAGCTCAGGATGTTGAGATTAAAGACTGGTGGAACGACTTGTCGGTTTTTCAGGTCAACAAAATGCCTCCTCGTACCAACGTCATCCCGACTCCGACCGAAGAGTTTTCGCGCAGCTTGAACAGCGAATGGAGATTCAATTATACAAAAACGCCAGTCGATAAGATCGAGGGTTTCTACAACACCGATTTCGACTCGCGTTCCTGGGCATTGATACCTGTGCCGGGCAACTGGGAGATGAATGGTTATGGCGAGCCTGTGTATGTGAACGTCGCCAATGAGTTCAAGTCAAATCCGCCTTATGCTCCGACGGAATATAATCCTGTGGGTCGTTATATCACCGAGTTTAAAGTACCGGCCGAATGGGACGGACGCAATATCTATATCAATATTGGCGCGGTGAAATCGGCCATGTATCTGTGGGTAAACGGCAATTTTGTCGGCTATTCGGAAGATTCAAAGACTCCGGCGGAGTTCGATATCACTCCTTATGTCGTCTGCGGTGTGCCTAACATGCTGGCAATGGAGGTTTACCGTTTCTGCGACGGTTCTTACCTCGAAGCTCAGGATTATTGGCGTATGAGCGGTATCACGCGCGATGTGGTCTTGTATTCAAAACCTAAGCTCAATATCTACGATTTCTTTGTAAAAGCCGGACTCGACACAAAATATGACAACGGCACCTTCGCCTTGTCGGTCGACATCAACTTTGATCCTAAGAAAATCCCAAGCAAATTTGATGTTGAAGTGGAGATTTCAGGCTTGGATGAAAATGGCAATAGTTTAAAGAAAACATTTGTAAAAAATGTTAAAAAGAAAGACCTTAAGCCTTTTAAAGAAAAGAAGGTTTACACCCTGAACTTTGAAAAGACTGTTATCCCTAATGTTTTGCACTGGTCTGCCGAAAGCCCTAATCTTTATGCCATGAATATCAGCATTAAAGATACTAAAGGCAATGTCATCGAAACCGTCAGCTCAAACATCGGATTCAGAACGGTGGAGATCAAAGACGGGCTGCTGAAGGTGAACGGAAAACCTATCATGGTGAAAGGCGTGAACCGTCACGAACATAGCGGAACCACTGGACAATACGTCGACCGCAAGACCATGGAACAGGATATTCAGATAATGATTCAGAACAATATCAACACCGTCCGCACAAGCCATTATCCTGATGACATTTATTGGTATGAACTTTGCGACAAATATGGCATCTACGTCATCGATGAGGCTAACAACGAGTCACATCCGCAGGGTTATGAGGAACAAAGTCTCGCAAAGAAAGATGAGTGGATAGAGGCATTTTTATATAGGTGTAAAAATATGGTCGAGCGCGACAAGAACCATCCTTCGGTTATCGTCTGGTCGGTTGGCAACGAATGCGGCAACGGCGTCTGCACAAAACATTGCTATGAATGGATGAAGAAACGCGACACCCGTCCAGTAATCTGCGAACGCGCCATCTACGACGACAACACCGACTATATCGGACTGATGTATGCCAGCGTCGATTATCTAACGAAGTTTGCTGAAGAGCATCTCGACAAGAAAAATCGTCCGTTTATTATGGTGGAATACTGCCATGCTATGGGCAACAGCTGCGGCGGATTGCAGGATTATATGGATGCCTTTGAGAAATATCCACAGCTCCAGGGTGGCTGCATCTGGGACTTCGTCGACCAGACAATAATCAGATACGACGAGAAAATGAAGACGACATGGTATGCCGCAGGTGGCGACCTCGGCAAAATCTCTGACTGCGGCGACGACGACAGCTTCTGCGTCAACGGACTGGTGACAAGCGACCGCAACCCTCATCACCATATGGATGAAGTGAAGAAATGCTACCAAAACATAGCCGTCTCTGCCATAGATGTCGATAATGGCGTGTTTAAAATTGACAACAAATTCATATTCACCGACTTAAGTGAATTCACCTGCGATTATGTGATATTCTCAAACGATAGGGTTTACACCAACGGCAAGGTCGAACTTAACTGCAAGCCGGGAGAGTCGCAGATCGTCAACGTCGGCATCCCTGATCCTTACAAAGCAGAAGATTTCATTGGAGTTAATCCTAACCAGGAGTTTTTCATCAACTTCTCGTTCAAGACAAAGAAAACCAACAGTCTTATCTCTGCAGGCTATGAGGTGGCTTACGAGCAGATTCCGCTGAACGTTAGAAAGAAAGAGCCGGTGAAGGTTACAAACTCTCCAAAGCTCGAAATAAAAAACGGCAACGATGCCATCATATTGAGCAACAAGAGCTTCAGCTTCAAAATTGACAAGAAAGAGGGTGTTCCTACATCGTTTGTATATAAAGGCATGGAATTGCTTGAAGGTCCTATACGTCCTAATTTCTGGCGCGCACCCACGCTTAACGACGATGTCGACTGGAACGGCAAACGCCTGTGGAAAGCCGCAGGATTGGACAGCCTCACTGTTGGCAAGAAAACGTTCGACTTCAAACGTGTCGACGCAGGCTGCGCAGTGGTTACTGTAAGTCTTGAGTTTATGAACAACAGAGGTGAATTGGTGCTGAAAACAAATCAGAAATATGAGGTCAACGGCTTCGGTGATGTCGTCGTGACCCTGAAAGTCATGCCTACCGACAAGGTGGTGACATTCCCGAAAGTCGGCACTCAGCTGGTGATGCCGTTCGATTTCAATAAAGTGAGATATTTTGGCAAAGACACAGAAAATTATCCCGACAGAAATTCATCGGGAAGGGTGGGGGTTTACGACCGCAGCGCCATAAGTTTCTTCGAGATGCACGAGGAACCGCAGGAAAGCGGCAACCGCGATGAGGTGAGATGGGCCGCCATTACAAATGCAAATGGCGACGGACTCTTCGTGAGCGGCAAAGAACACCTCAACTTCAGCATATACAACTATTCCGATGCCGACCTCACCAAGGCTGAGAGAATCAACCAGATAGTGCCGGCAATGTATTGGACGGTGAACATCGACTACAAGCAGGCCCCGTTGGGCACAGCCACATGCGGCCCGGGCGCCCTCGATAAATATCTGATCAAGAATGATGTCTACGAATACACTTTCAGACTCCGCCCGTTCAAGAAGAGCGAGACGACACCTGAGAAGCTGTATCAACAAGATGTGTTCTAAAAACAAAAAAGCTCTGAGAATTCTCAGAGCTTTTTTTTGTGACCTGGCTGGGGCTCGAACCCAGGACCCCCACATTAAAAGTGTGATGCTCTACCTGCTGAGCTACCAAGTCGATCGAACTATTGCGTTCAATTGCGAGTGCAAAAATAGCACATTTTTAAATACCTGCAACAAAAATTTTCAAAAAATTTCAATCCAAAATTCCTTTGCCCTGACGAGTTATAAGTATCTCATTTTCAGTGCAATCCACAATCGTACTCTCCTGATTGTCGCCCACGCCGCCATCAATGATGATGTCAACACGGTCTTTATAACGCTCGTTTATCTCCTCCGGATCGGTCAAAAATCCTGAAATCTCGTCTTCATCAAGAATGGAAGTCGTCATGATCGGGCAGCCGAGTTCCTTCACTATATTGGTGATGATAGGCTGGTCGGGGATACGGATACCGATGGTTTTGCGCTTGCTCTGGAAAATCTTCGGGATGTTGTTGTTGGCCTCCAGAATGAAAGTGAAAGCTCCCGGAAGATTGCGTCTCATCATCTTGAAGACATCGTTGCTGATCGGCTTCGTGAACTCCGACAGCTGACTTAAGTCATTGAAGATAAATGAGAAAACGGCTTTTTCCTTTCTGATTCCTTTGATCTGCGCTATGCGTTCGAAGGCTTTGTTGCTTTTTACGCTGCAGCCGATGCCGTAAATAGTGTCGGTAGGGAATATTATAACACCATCATCCTCGAGACATTCAAGAATCATCTTAATGTGTCGAGGATTAGGGTTTTCTGGATGTACTTGTAGAAACATATTGTGATCCGGTTGGGATTCGAACCCAAGACCCACAGCTTAGAAGGCTGTTGCTCTATCCAGCTGAGCTACCAGACCATTGCTTTTAGCGACTGCAAAATTACAAAATTTTTATAAAGTGTAACCAAAAATACAAAAATTTCTTTGTATTTTATAAATAACTGTAAATCAATGATTTATATTTATTTCTTGCCGCCTGCGGGCTGTGGTTTCGACTTTTTGACGTTAATAACGTTGCCCATAAACTCCATTTCGTTAGTCTCCACGACAGCCACATACGCCTCACTGTCAATCGGCATCTCGACAAATCCGTAGCATTTTGAGCGTTTCGTTTCGTGGTCCATGATGACCTTGCATGACGAAACCGTGCCGAAACGTTCAAAAAGACGTTTTACATCGTCAACAGTTGTCTTTGGAGATAACTTTGCAATAAAAATCTTCATAAATTCAAATATTAAAAAATCTTAACTGGTTAAATATCAACTGCAAAGATATATAATATTTTTTAATATCATGAAAATTTTTATATTATTTTACATTTTCCATTATTCTACTAATGATTTCAGTATTATCCATCACGCCTGAGAATCTTTCGGCGCCGGGTCCGTAAGAGAATACCGGGACAAAAACAGCCGAGTGGCTTCCTGTGCTGAAGTGGAAGTCGGTGCGGGTGTAATTGCCTTCAGGGTCGATGATGGTGAGACCGCCAGTCTCGTGGTCGGCTGTGACAACAACCAAGGTGTTGCCGTCCTTTTCAGCGAAATCGAGCACCACGTTAAGTGTTTTATCGAAATCACGCATCTCTTCGACGAGGGTGGCTGAGTCGTTATCATGGCAAGCGAAGTCGATTTGCGAACCTTCAATCATGAGGAAGAATCCGTTTTCGTTGTCAAGCATCTCGATGGCTTTAGCTGTTGCATTTGGCAAGAAATCACCGCGTTTTGGAGCTTCGGTGAGGTGTTTGCGATCTGCCAACACCATGGTTCTGGCGTTGTTATCCTCAATCTGAGGAAGCGAGTCATAGATGTTCCAACCTTTTTCCCACATTTTGCTGATAAGGTCGACGCCGTCTTTGCGTTCGGTGAAGTATTTCTTGCCGCCGCCGATAATCACGTCGGGACATTCTTTCTCAGAGATCTCAAGAGCTATCTCCTCGTTGTTCTTTCTGCTGACGTTATGTGCGATGAAAGCTGCTGGAGTGGCGTGTGTCACAGCACAAGTTACAACAACACCGGTCTTCTTACCTTGACTGGCGAAAGTCTCGAGCATTGATGGCACCGCGATGCTGTCGGGATCCATTCCGATGACGCCGTTGTTAGTCTTGTTGCCGTTAGCGATAGCCGAACCGCCTGCTGCTGAGTCGGTTATCTCATTTGAAGCCGACTTCGTGACAGAGAATCCTGAATATGGGAAACGATGGAAAGCGGTCTTTTCCGGACTTGTGAGTATGAGTGAATAAACCTGAGCCGGGCCCATGCCGTCACCGATGAGGACTATGACATTTTTGGCTTTTTTAGGAGCCTGTTTTTCGTTGTTTGAGCAACAAGAGCTTGAAAATAAAGCAGTTGCAATAAACAAAACTGATAAAAATCTACTCGTTTTCATGGTAAAATTAATTTTTGCAAATGTAATAAAATTATGATTATCAATAGTAAAAAAAGGAAATAAAAATTTTTTCAAAAAATGTTTGGTGATGTATAAAAATGTTGTATCTTTGCACCCGCAAAACCACAGAACACGGAGAGGTGGGTGAGTGGCTGAAACCAACAGTTTGCTAAACTGTCGTAGCCCCTAAGGCTACCGGGGGTTCGAATCCCCCCTTCTCCGCTTCATCGGGGCATAGCGCAGTCCGGCTAGCGCACCTGCTTTGGGAGCAGGGGGTCGCAGGTTCGAATCCTGCTACCCCGACAAAATGTGGAATCGGGGCATAGCGCAGTCCGGCTAGCGCACCTGCTTTGGGAGCAGGGGGTCGCAGGTTCGAATCCTGCTACCCCGACACAATAAAAAGAAAAACGACGCCATTCGGCGTCGTTTTTCTTTTATTCCAGATATGTGTATCCGTAAAGTCCGGATCGGTAATTCGAAAGGAACTCTTTCCCTTCTTCAACAGTGATCTTTCCTGCTTTCACACAGCTTGTAACCCATGACTCCACAGTTCTGACGAGTTTCTTAGGACTGTACTGTACATATTCCAAAACCTCAGCTACTGTCTCACCGTCAATAAGTTGATCGATGTAATAGCCTTTCTCGTCGACGGAGACGTGCACTGCGTTGGTGTCGCCGAAGAGGTTGTGCATATCGCCCAAAATCTCCTGGTAAGCGCCCACGAGGAATACACCTATATAATATGGCTCGTTCTTAGTGAGGGTATGCACCGGAAGATTGTGCGAAAGACTATGTCCCGTCACGTAAGTGGTCATCTTACCGTCGGAATCGCAAGTGATGTCTTGCAATGTGGCTTCGCGGTCAGGATATTCGTTCAAACGATGGATAGGCATGGTAGGGAACACCTGGTCGATAGCCCATGCATCAGGCAATGACTGGAACATTGAGAAGTTGCAGAAGTACTTGTCGGCCAATAACTTAGGCAGTGCAAGCAACTCATCAGGAACACGTTTCTGATGTGATGCCAACTGGTTGATTTCCAATGCGACAGACCAGAAGATACGTTCAATCTTGGCACGTGTCTTGAGGTCGAGAAGTCCCATATTGAAGAGGTCGAGGGCTTCCTCACGGATTTCCTGGGCATCGTGCCAGGTCTCAAGCATCGACGACTGCTTGCTTGTGAGGTTTTCCCAAGTCTCGTAGAGGTCGTGGATGAGCTCGTGGTCGGTGTCTTCGACTTTTTCATTTTCATCATCCCATGTCGGAAGTGACGCTGTCTCAAGCACCTCCATGATCAAAACTGAGTGGTGTGCTGTCAGTGCGCGTCCCGATTCGTTGATGACGTTAGGATGCTGTAATCCGTTTTTGTCGCAGGCGTCGACGATGGAGAATATCGCGTCGTTGACGTATTCCTGAATGGTATAGTTGACCGAGCTGGCGCTGTTGGCTGAGTGTGTGCCGTCGTAATCGACACCGAGACCGCCGCCAACGTCAACAAACTCAACGTTGAAGCCCATCTTATGAAGCTGTACGTAGAACTGTGCCGCTTCCTTCAAGGCTATCTTTATGCTTCTAATTTTTGTGACCTGGCTGCCGATGTGATAATGCACCAGCTTGAGGCACTCCATCATGTTGTTTTTCTCAAGAAATTCAAGAGCTTCAAGAAGTTCTGACGATGAGAGCCCGAACTTCGAGGCGTCGCCACCTGAGTCTTCCCATTTGCCAGCTCCTGAGCTCGCCAACTTAATGCGGATACCAATCTTTGGCGTCACCTTCAGCTGTTTCGACAACTTAGCGATGAGTCTCAACTCGTTCATCTTCTCCACCACGATGATGATGGTACGACCCATCTTCTGTGCGAGCAGAGCTAACTCGATGAAACTCTCGTCTTTGTAGCCGTTGCAGATGATAAGTGATTCGCTGTCGGTATTTGAAGCGATAATAGCATGAAGCTCAGGCTTTGAACCTGCCTCCAAACCGATGTTGAACTTCTTTCCGTGGCTCACGATCTCTTCGACCACAGGACGCATCTGGTTGACTTTGATAGGGAAAACTATGAAGTTCTTTCCTTTGTAATCGTACTCTTTAGCAGCTTCTTTGAAGCAGGAATCGATTTTCTCGATACGAGTGTCTATGATATCAGGAAAACGAATCAGCATTGGAGCCGACACGTCACGCAACTGAAGTTCGTCGACAAGTTCACGAAGGTCAACAGAAGCACATCCTTCACGCGGAGTAACCACCACGTTACCTTTCTCATTGATAGAGAAATAGTTAATGCCCCAGTTGTTAATGTTGTAGAGCTCTGCAGAGTCCTCAACACGCCATTTTCTCATACTTCTTCCCATGGTTGCAATATTTTTTGGAGTGCAAAAATATGAATAATATTTATTAGTATCAACTTTTTTTTAATTTAATGAACTTTTAAACTACTAAACTATCAAACTTTTGTATTTTTGCAAAAAATACAACGATGACACTGATTTGTGATTGCGGTTCAACTAAGGCCGAATGGGTCGTTTTGAATGACGGAAACGTCGTTAAACGATTCATTACCAATGGTTTCAATCCGAATTTTACCGATGGCGAGACAATAAAAAGCATTATTAGCGAAGCGAAGGATGTCGTTGATAATGAAGAAGTTAGCAGGGTTTTCTTTTATGGTTCGGGATGTGGTAGCGAAGTTAATAAGATTAAGGTGTCGATGCTGTTCGCTATGGTATTCAAAATCAATGATATAGAAGTATTTCCTGATACTTTGGGCGCATGTCATGCTTTATTTGGAAACAATCCTGGAATCGCTTGTGTCTTGGGAACCGGCTCGAATGCGTGTGTTTATGACGGCGAAAAAATCACGGAAACTGTTGCCTCTCTTGGGTTTATGATAGGCGACGAGGGGAGTGGCTGCCACATCGGAAAACGCATAGTGCACGATTATTTCTTAGGTCTCATGCCTGAGGATTTGAGAAATAAATTTGACGAGAAATATCATCTGGATAGAGAAACTTTTCTAAAACGTGTTTATCAGGGCGAGCAGCCGTCGAGATTTCTTGCTGAGTTTACAAAATTTGCAGCGGAAAATGTTGATAATCAATATATTAAAACAATAGTTGGAGATTGTTTTGAACAATTTTTAAATTTGTCATTTCGACCGACCATAGGGAGCGGAGAAATTTCCGACAAACAGAACAGCTGCTCATTTGATGGCTCCACTACGCCTATCGGATCCGCCCGAAATGACGTGGGCTTTGTGGGCTCCATCGCCTTCATTTTTCAAGATATATTGTTGCAACATCTTGCAAATCATAATATAAAATGCTCGAAAATCCTCAAAAACCCTATGGATGGACTGATTGAGTATTACAAAAATTAGAATGAGATTGCGAGTTTGAGTTTGTAGGCGAAGTTGTCGGCTACATTATCGTAAGAGTTGGCACCATAGCGGTAATACACTCCTAAACCAAACTTGGAAACGCCGATTTTCAACATGTTGTCAAGTACGAGACCACTTTCATAAAAACCGTCTTTCATGCCAGGATTGCCCCAGCCGACGTTGGTGGCGAAGATGAATTCCGGGCTGAAATATTTGGTTTTGAAGAACTTGCCAAAATTATGCGTGAAAAACAACAGCGCGAACTGGTCGCAAATGAATTCGTTGATCTGCATGGTGGCGAAGCTCTCTGTCGAATACAGTGCAAATCCTGTGTTGTTGGCGTAAATATTGAAGTTTTCGAACACAGGGACATCGCCGAAGACATATCCTGCCTGAAGTGTAAACGTAGTCTTTCCGAGATAACGCGTCAGGAACGAATATGTAAGCTGTGCCTGGATCTTATCGAAATTATACGGACAATCCAAGATGCCCTTGAGACCTTTCTGATATGATAGCCAAATCACCGGCTTGCCGGGTTGCACGGTCACCAGACCTTTCGGAGTAAGCATATACCGCTCGCCAGGCGCAATCCTGACCTTGAAATCGAGGGCGGTGATGCGATACATTTCATCAGCCCACTGCTTGTCGCTGAGACTAAACGTCACAAACCCCTTGCAAATCTTTGCGAAACGAGTGGATAACTCAGCTGCAGCGGTGGTGTTCAGCGTGGTCCATTTTATGTATATATACTTGTAATTGTTTTCGTTGAGAGGGTTCGCCGGGTTGTTCATGAAACCATAATCACCGAAAGTGTTGTATTTGTGATCGATGCTGAGATTAATGCCGAAGTCGTGTTTGTGGTTGAACTTTATCTCGAAATTGCCTCCGTAGTTGGCATGTTTCGGACCGAACCAATAGCCGAAATAACCGCCTGCTTTCAGATATTTCGACAACCTCTCGTTGGTGCTTAAACCAAGACCGAGGTATAACTTATTACCTATATTATAACTAATCAAATCTGACAGACCGATATTGAATTTTCCCCAAGGAATGGAGCCGTCTTTGAGGATGCTGCTGGTGGCATTCATGAGGTTGTCGACATCGATGCCGCTGTCTTCTAGGATGGTGTCAACAAAATGATAAGTGTTTAATATTCTTTCGTTTAGGCTGTCGGTGCGATACGTGTTCCAAAACTCTTCGCTCTTCTCGCCGGAGTCTTCAGCGAGTTCGATGTCTGTGGAGCCGAACTTTTTGTTTCCGATAGGCTCGGTGATGTTTATGTTGGAAATATAGCTCTTTCCGATGCCGTTGAGCGAGGTGTTGGTGTTTTCGGGTGAACCTGTGCCAACTTCCAACGCATGGTCGTATGCTAGCATCCTCAAGAATATGATATCGGTGTTGAGCTGCACAGGGAACCATACTGAGTCGTTGATTTTTGAGTAAAGTTGCTGAATCTTCACGTCAAGGGTGTTGGTTTTGTCAGCGGCTTCTGCTTTCACATTAACGACAGCCCAGCCGTCGGAAGTAACGGTCATCACGCCTTTGAGGGCATCGAAAGTGGTGCCGCGGCGTGGCTTGAACGATATTATATATAAGGAGTCGCCTTCAGCGGTCGGCATCGTCGATTCGAGACCGAAAAAATATCTTGACTTGCTGCCAGGCGTGATGGGATTGACATAGTTTTTCTCGTAAACGGTGATGAAATCATCGTAAAAATGAAAGCTCTGCATGCCGTCGAGAACATAGAAATACTGCGGGTTCTTTAATCCCGACACTATGTTTGCCTTGATTTCGCGCTTGTTTTTGTTGGGCTTCTTGTAATAAATCTCAGAAACAGTCTCCATGACCATGAGGTCGTTTTCGCGCCAGAGTTGTCCGAAATTGGCGAACATCGAGTCGGTGACCTCAGTGGTATCAATGGTCACAACCATGCGGTCATAGATCGTATATGAGTAATAATCAAGCATTTCGGGATTGTTGCGCTTGCGGTTCTTCACCACACTGTCGACGATTCGATGAGCAGGATTCTCGCCGGCTTTAAAAACGACCTCCTGTAGCTGATAACTGATAGGAGACAGCAATACCTTCTTGCTTAGATCTTCGACCGGAACATGTTTTTTCTGATATCCGACATAAGAAAAAGTGAGACTCTTGATTTCTTTTTTGCTTGAAATGCTGAAGTTTCCGTCGATATCTGTCGTCGTTCCCAAAGTACCGTCGTCGTTAATAATAATGTTTACAAAAGCCAATTTTTGTTTTGTAACGCTATCCATAACAGTGCCTTTAACGCTGAAAACCTGAGCGTTAGCAGTGACTGCAGATATGATTATTATTAAAAGAAATATGTACTTTTTAAAAATCATTAAGATTAATTTGGATGCAAAAATACAAAAAAGCCATTAGCTATTAGCCATTAGCTACCAGTTTTTTGATATTTTTAATGCCATTCGCAGAAATGCGACTTACCCAGGGTACTGAGAGGATTTCGAGAATGGCATAAAAATATCATTATATAAAACTATTTTGTATCTTTGCACTTTAAACTATTAAGCTATTAAACTATTAAGCTATTAAAAAATGGCAGACGGATATTTAGAGAAACGTATGGAAGAGTTCGCTTCAGGCGCTAAAAAAACTGTTAAGCACGTCTCTTTGGACACTTTGTTTGAGAAAAACCGCAGCTATCGCGGATATAAGAAAGACTTTGTAGTGACAAACGACATGCTGAAACGCATAGTGAACGTTAACACGAAAATCGCCTCTGGAAAGAACCAGCAGGTGCTGCGTTTTAAGCTTGTGACAAAAGGCGAGGATGCTGATTTTGTGTTGAAAAACATAAAGCTTGGAGGTATGCTCCCGGAGTTGCATCTGCCGTATGAAGGCACTGAGCCTGAGGCGTTTATCATCGTCTGTACATCAGCACCAGAGACTAAAATCATCGATATCGACCTCGGAATATCATTGCAAAGCATGTCGCTGAAAGCCACGGAAATGGGGCTAAATTGCGTGATGATTTGCGCTTTTAACAAAGTGAATCTGGTTGAGCATTTCGGGCTGAAACATGAGCCGCTGGCGATTTTGGCAGTGGGGAAGGGCGCCGAAAACATCAAACTGAAGACCATCTCCGTTGATGAAAGCCGCGCATATTACCGCGTTGACGGCGTGCATTACGTGCCTAAAGTCAAAATTGACGATATCCTGATTTAGAATTTTATCTTCACAGAGAAGAAAATTCCCCATTTGTCGACCTCGGGATGATCGAGGTAATTGAAACGGCGTACATAGTCTATCCTTAAGATACTGAATATGTTAGCTATGCCGATGCCCCCTTCTATGTAAGGCTCCTTTTCCAAAGAATATGTCTCGACTTTGCCGTCTGGAGTTGTCGGAAACTTGAAGAGATTCTCGTTGCCGTTCATAGGATTACATTCAGCGGAAATGCCTCCCCAGACTGCTTTGAGCGAAAACACTTCACGCAGCTTGAAGTTTCCGATCAAAGGAATCCTGTTGAGAATGAAACCGTTCATGTTGTATTCAAACATCCCTTGAATGTAATACTGACTGACAAACTCATAATAGTTCATGAGGTTAAAACCCCTGTCGTCGTAATAAACTCCTTGGTTGGCACGGTGGACGAACATGAGCGGGTACGGTGTCTCTCCTACAACGATGCCGCCGGTGATGTTCAGATCAGCGACGCCGAGGACGCTCAGAAACCAACGTTTGCTGAACATCGACTGGATTTTATGGTATTCATAATCCGAACCGAGATATTTGCCTCCATAAGCGTAACCAATAGTGAAAACTGGCGCTACAGAGCTTGAAAGAGGCTTGCGGTATTGATTGTACTGAAATACTTTCTCATTGTACGCGAAACGCAACTCTAAGCCAATGCAGTTGGTAACGAACGGGTTATAAATCTTGCCGCCGTTGGTTTCATAAACGAGATCACCAAGCGGGCGTTGCTCTTCATATTCGGCAAACAACTTCATCCCAATCTGGTTTTCCGTCTCGAAATCGTACATCATTTTAGCCTTGTCAATGAAAATCATCTTGTAGTTGGCCTGACGGCTGATCGACCTTCCGAGACGGTCTATATCGTCGTTATAACTGTAGCCGAAAGAGCCCATGCGCGGCACATCGGTGTTATGTTCGTACGAAAGAGTCAGCAGATTCATCGGGAACTCCCACTGGTTGTTGACTTTTTTGTTGAACGAATACATCAACTGCCCACGATATTTGAATTTCTGGTCTCTCGTACCATAAGCCAGAAAGCCTTCAAGGAAAATATGCTCGTGGAATTTGGTGTTTGTTTTCGCTCCGAATCTTAGGCGCCATCCTTCCAAGTCGTTATAACTCAGCATGTTAAATACAGGACCAATGTCTATTGGACCACAGTCAATGTAGTTGTAGCCAATGGTAAAGGCGGTTCCTGTTGCGAGCCTGAAACCTAATACTTGCTTGAGTTTCTCGGTGTCTTTGGCTATGCGTTTTTCGTGATATGAAAGGCTGTCCGTACGTTTTGTATCCCAATAATCCTCGTCTTCACGATGGTCGTAGAAAGTCTTGCTTCGTGTTTTCGCCGGTTTGTTTGCATAAAAACTGTTTGGCAACGGCTGATTTATCTGGATGTTTGAGAAAACACCCGAACGTTTGCCGTGAAGTGCGACTCCCAGATAATAAATGTCGGCGACAAGGTTATAATGCGTTGGTATCATCACAGAACCGAACTTCTCATATTCCTGCTCAAACATCATGGCTTCGACAAAGTTGGTGCCCGAATGACGTGGAAGCTGCAGCTGCACCTTCTTGACCATATACGAAGTATCGTTCGTTATCCAAAGGCTTCCGCAGAGACCCATATCCATCTGGTTGGCTGGAGTGAACGACAAAACGATACATTGCTCATTGTCATATTGAACCGTGTCGACGATATAAAAATGATAGAAAGTGATTGCTATCGGCGACATTGGCGAGGTGTATGCGTTGTTGAAAAGGTTGATGTTGCGATCATAAACATCGACAAACCCGATCCAGTTGTCAATCACCGGCTCCATTGAGGTGAAATCAAAGAATTTGCTGATTAAAACATCTTTAGAATCAGTGACTTCCGTCGTGAGACAATGCGGCTCCTTGCGGTAATATGTCTTGGATAATGTCTCAACAAAATACAATGAGAGATAATTTCTGCCTGTCAGCTCGGATTGGCGTATGTTTTCGCATACGAACTTCATGTTTCTCATGAACCATCTGTCTTCCAGGTTGTTGCTGAGATTTGACGGTCCTAGTTCCAGCTTGCTGTATTCGTCGTATTGGTAATAGTCGAATCCCGAGAGACTATTACGTTCCGCGTTTTTCTGTACCTTTCTGATAAGATCTACCGCAGAATTGTTTTTCCGCCTGTATTTCTCCTTGATTTTTCTCTGTGCCTTGATTTCCGCCTTTGGTAATGTTATCGACACCGATTCCATCTTCACGTTGATGGTTTGCGTGGTGAAACGCTTGATTTTCACCATATAAGGCTTGTAACCGGCATATTCAAAGGTCAGATAATCGAAAATCTTATCTGATTCGAGACGATAAACGCCATTGACGTCGCTGATGGTTCCAAATGTCTGGCCATCAACAGTATAGGAAATGTTTGCGTATGGTAAAGTCTCTCCTGACTCTAAATCAACAATCGTGCCTTTCACAACGGTCTGTTGCGACAGAGCCACTACGGAGGCAAGTAATATTGATATTATCAGGAGACACTTTTTCATTCATTATTCAACAGTTACTGATTTTGCCAGGTTACGAGGCTGGTCGACGTTGCAGCCGCGCTTCACAGCGATGTAATAGGCGAGGAGCTGCAGCGGGATGGTAGCCAGCAATGGCGCATAAGTGCATTCTGTATCAGGGATTTCGATGACGTAATCCGACATCTCTTTCACCAAAACGTCGCCTTCTGTCACCACGCTGATAATCTTTCCATGACGAGCTTTTACTTCCTGAACGTTGGAAACGACCTTTTCGTAAGTCGATTTGTTCGTTGCGATGAATATGACAGGCATATCTTTGTCAATCAATGCGATAGGGCCGTGTTTCATCTCGGCGGCAGGATAACCTTCAGCATGGATATATGAAATCTCTTTGAGCTTCAGAGCACCTTCGAGGGCGACAGGGAAGTTTTGCAAACGTCCGAGATAAAATGCGTTGTGGCAGTCTTTCATCTCTTCGGCTATGTCTTTCACGAGGGCGCTTCTCTCCAATGTGGTCTGAATCTTTTCAGGAATCAGATCAAGCTCGTGGATGAGCTCCATGATTCTTGACTTCGGCAGATGACCGTTGAGTTCTGCAAGATGTATTGACAGCATTGTTAAAACAGCGACTTGTGCTGTGAATGCCTTTGTCGATGCTACGCCGATTTCCGGACCTGCGTGTGTGTAGATGCCGGCGTCGGTGACACGTGAGATGGATGAGCCGATGACGTTGCAGATGCCAAGAACGGTTGCGCCTTTTTCTTTCGCAATCTCAATAGCTGCAAGGGTGTCGGCTGTCTCACCTGATTGTGAGATGGCGATGACGACATCATCCGGGAAGATGACAGGGTTACGATAACGGAACTCTGATGCGTATTCCACTTTCACGCGGATGCTGGCGTACAGCTCGATGAGGTAGCTTCCCACGAGAGCGGCGTGCCATGAGGTTCCGCAAGCCACGATGATGATATTTCTGGCATGTAATATCTTCTTTTCATAATCGAAGATGCCGCCTAATGTGATCTTTCCGAGATCGGCGTGCAGACGTCCACGCATAGTGTCGCGTACCGTGGTGGGCTGCTCGTAGATCTCCTTCAGCATAAAGTGCTCAAAACCGCCTTTCTCAATCGACTCGAGGTTCAGCTGGAGCTCTTGTATATAAGGTGTCATCTCGACGTCGTCGATGGTCTTGAGTTTCAGATCTTCGCCAAGCTTCACCTTTACGACCTCCTCGTTTTCAATATAAACCACCTGTGATGTCATTCCGACGATAGGGGTGGCATCTGAAGCGATGAAGAACTCACCGTCGCCAATACCTATAACCATAGGACTGCCTTTACGCGCTGCAATTATGGTGTCAGGATGGCCTTTCTCTATCAAAGCGATGGCGTATGCACCGTTGACGTGGTTCAAAGCGATACGAGTTGCTTCAAACAAATCGACTTTCTGAGTGAGCTGCACATCTTCAATGAGATTCACCAAAACCTCAGTATCAGTGCTCGATTTGAATTTATAGCCACGTTTACCTAATTCTTTCTTAATTGTCAGATAATTCTCAATGATACCATTGTGAATCAAAGCTAAATTACCTGAACGCGATAAGTGTGGATGAGAATTGATGTCATTCGGCTCGCCGTGGGTTGCCCAACGTGTATGCGCGATTCCAATATGCCCGCTTGTATCTTTACCAGATGCAAACGACACTAAATCAGATACTTTGCCTTTTGTCTTATAAACATTGAGTTCGTCTTGCGCGTTAAGCATCGCCACACCGGCGCTGTCATAACCACGATACTCGAGTCGTTTCAAACCGTTAATCAAAATCGGATAGGCGTCTCTTTTGCCTATATATGCTACAATTCCACACATTTTAATATTTTTTTTTAATCCAAAAATAATTATTCAATTTGCAAAAATAATTTTTTCTGAAATATGATTGAAAAATAATTTCAAAAAAATGGTAAAAATTTTTACTATTTTTCTTTTGTATCTCAAAAATTTTTATTTTTGCAAACTGTTAGTAAAACGATATACTATCTACTAATTTACTTTTATGGAATACAGATTCAAAGGACATCTTGTAGAGGAATTATATAAGGATTACAGGATAAAAGAGGGAATGAAGGCGTGTATGAACTGCGGCGTGTGCACGGCGGTTTGTCCAGCCGCGGAGTTTTACAAATACAATCCGAAGAATATCGTGAACATCGTCGCGCGTAAAAACGAGGACGATTTGGAGGAACTCTTGAAGAGCGATACCATTTGGTATTGCGGCGAGTGCATGTCGTGTGTGACACGTTGCCCTCGTGCCAATGCTCCCGGCTTGGTAATCATGGCTTTGCGTAAACTCTCGATGCGCAGCGGACTTTACATGCAGTCGGAGAAAGGCCGTCAGCAGTATGTCGTGGTTAAAGACTTGTGCAGCAATATCTTAAACTACGGCTATTGTGTATATCCGCGTACTTTCGACTATGAGACACATAAGGAATTCGGTCCTGTCGGCAAGTGGATCAACGATAATCTCGATGACCTTCATGCACGTATGGGCTCTAACCTTGATGGCGACGGTCCTGGCGGACTGCGTAAGATCCCGAAAGAGAGTCTCGACCAGCTGAAGAATATCTTCGACGTGACAGGTGCCACAGAACTGATTGAACAGGTGCTGAACGACGCACATCAGGAGGCTGTGAAGGAAAACCTCACCGACGAGGAATACTTCATGGAGGTTTATACCAAAAACGACTGGGAAAAACACCTAAACCACTAGTCTTATAAGGAATTTTATTTTTGAATATTAAATTTTAGAATATACAATGATTGTTGAAGGAAAACAGAAGATCTGGGCTGATTATCAGAAAGATATTCCCGATGACCATTATTTTTATGTGAGAAGCTGCATCCGTCAGGCATTCTGGCCTGGTTCGGAGGTGACTTTCTTGGATATCACGAGGAATAAGCTCGGCAAAGATTTTTACGAAAACCCATATCATACAACATGTGGCGGCATTGCCTATCACAGCGACACCATCCCTCAGGAGACAGCAATGACTATCATTGCACGTCAGTTTGCTTTGATGAAGGAGAGCGGCTATGAAAACTATGTCTGCTCATGCATCACCTCATTCGGATGCTACACCGAGACACTCGAGACATGGCACGAATATCCTGAGCTTGAGGCAAAGATTCGCCAATATCTCTGGGATTCATGCAAGAAAGAGTTTGCAAAGCCGAAATATCTCGCTCATGCCAGCGATATCATCTATAAATTCCGTTTCGATATTGCCAAACAGATGAAGTTCCCGCTTGTGAACGTCAAGACCGGCAAGCCTTTGAAGGTGGTAGAGCATATCGGATGCCACTATTCGAAGATGTTCCCGTCGAAAGGATTCGGAGGCGCGGAGTATCCGCACGTCCTCGTCGGAATGATAGAGGCATGGGGCGGTGAGGTCGTCGACTACCCTGAACGCCGTCATTGCTGCGGTTTCGGATTCCGTCAGTATTTCGTGCAAGGCAACAGAGGCTATTCGGAGTCGAATACTCATAAGAAATTCGAGTCGATGGAGCCTTACGAACCGGATCTAATCATCACCAACTGTCCGGGATGCCCTTATTTCCTTGACAGATGGCAATATGTCATCGCTGAGCAGACAGGCAAGACCTACGGCAAGAACGGCTACGGTATCCCTGCGTTGACATACGAGGAGGTGGCAGGCCTTGTGATGGGTTACGACCCATGGGACCTCGGCTTGCAGATGCATCAGGTGGCAATCGAGCCGTTGCTCGAAAAGATGGGAATACCATACGATCCGAAGAAAAAATATCAGGGCGTGAACGGCAAAGACCTCGGTCAGCCTATGTGCCCATCATGTATTAAATCAGTTTGAAAATCAACGTTATGAAAGAAAATATATTGATTATTGGCGGTGGAGCCGCCGGAATGGAAGCAGCCGCACAGTTGCAAAAGATGGGGCTGACACCAATTATTGTTGAAAAAAGCGAGAATCTTGGCGGACATATCGCACAGTGGGACAGACTGTTCCCGGCATTTCATCCTGCAAAAGACGTGGTGGATCAGATGCTCAGTCAGGTGAAGGACGTCAAGACTTATCTTAACACAGAAGTTACTGATATTCAGAAAGATAACAATGGTTTTCATGCCGTTTTAAGCAACAATGAAAAGATTGACGCTAAGGCTGTGATTCTTGCTACAGGTTTTGATGTTTTCAAGGCTGAGCGTAAACAGGAATACGGCTACGGCATTTATAATAATGTGATGACCAGCGTCGAACTGGAGAAATTCTTCAGGACAGGCAAAGACGAGCGCATCAACAACCCTAAAAAGATAGGTTTTGTGCACTGTGTCGGCGCCCGCGACGTGAAGGTTTGCAACACTTATTGCTCAAAGGTTTGCTGCACCACGGCTTTGAAACAGGCATGCGAGATAAAAGAAGTGTTCCCGGATGCTGAGGTCTACACCTTCTACATGGATTTGCGAATGTTTGGCCCGGGTTATGAAGACCTTTATCTTAAAACACAGAAAGATTTCGACGTGAAATGCGTGCGCGGTCGTGTTTGCGAGGTCTCTGAAGACATGGACGGCAAGCTCGTCATCAAGGCTGAAGACACCTTGTTTGGCAAGCCTTTGAAGATGACTCTTGACGTGCTCGTTTTGATGTGCAGCATGGAGAAGAACAAGAGCATCGACGCTATACAACAGAAACTCGGCATTGCCAACAACAGCGATGGTTTCATGCAGAACAAGGATATGTATCTCGGCATGAACGGCACCGCTCAGGACGGCGTTTTCGTTGCTGGCGCCTGCACCGCCCCGAAGTCACTGCCTGACACCATAGGCGAAGCACGCTCAGTGGCAACTCAAGTGTTTAACTACATAAACAACAAGTAGTTATGGATTTCGGTTTTTGTTTATCACCAAGCTCGCATGTCAAGATGGATAGCATCGACCTGACGACGTTCAACCGTCTGAAGGAGACCAATCCTGACATCAACACTTGCATCGCATGTGGCTCATGCACTGCGACTTGCACTGCCGGGAACTTCACCGAGATGAGTTTCCGCCGTATCCTTCTGATGCTTCAGAGAGGCAAAGAAGAAGAGGCAAAGAAAATGATTCAAAGATGTATGCTCTGCGGCAAATGCACCCTCGTTTGCCCTCGCGGCATCAATATTCGTAAGATTTTGTTAGACATTACACGATGAACTCACAGATATTCCATCCTTTTGTGCTCCCGTTTGTGCTCGGCATGGCTTTCGTGCTGACATACTGCGTTGTGGGGCTTTTTAGAGTTATATTGCAGCTGCCGAAAGACGACAGGAAAAAGTTTCTGCTCTCGCTGGTGACACCTAAGACAGCCTGGGCTAACATCCGCGACCTCTTTGGCGACTGTCTATTCCATGTGAAGATATGGAAACGCAACCCTGTCTTGGGTTACATGCACTCAGCTATCGCTTTCGGCTGGTTCATGATAATCGTGATAGGACATATCATGCTCTTTACCTTGAAACCTCTCGAAGGTGTTGAGGTTGAAGGCTTTGCGCGTACTTTCACCAACTTCTATTACCCGATTTTCTTCAAATATTTCGCTGAAGAAACACCGGTCTTCGCCTTCCTGATGGATTTCTTCCTCCTGATGATTATCAGCGGTATCCTTATCGCTGTGGTGAAGAAGATCCACTCGAAGATAGTGGGAGTGAAGCGTATCACGAAATTCGGTTTCGCAGATAGTATGATTCGTTTCGCTTTGTGGACTATTTTCCCGTTCCGACTGATTGCGGAAAAGACAAATATCATGGCATTCTGGTGGCTCTATTCCTTTGATTTGCTGATATTTATGTTTATGCTGCCGTTTACGAGATACATGCATATCCCGACGGAGGCGCTCTTTATCCTGATGCGTCACGCTGGTTTGAATGCTCGTGAACCTCGCAAAGGTTATGCTCTGGCACAGCTCTATTCCTGCCCGTCATGCGGTCTCTGCATCGATGCATGTCCTATGAGTGTCAATGATAAGATGAGCGGCAATACCTCGGCATATTTCATGAAAAAGCTCAGGAACAAAGATTCTGAGGAGGCTAAGCGCATCGCCGAGACCTGTCTGATGTGCGGCAAATGTGTCATGATTTGCCCGGTCAGCATTGAGTCATGCGACATCAAATTCAGCCAGAGAGCAGCCGTGCCTTATGAAATCCATAGCGATCATTCATATTTAGACGTCATTTCGACCGAAGCGGAGCGTAGTGGAGAAATCTCATCCACTAAACTAAAAACTCTATATTTCGCTGGCTGTATGACCCAGCTCACGCCTAAAATCATGCGTGCCATGAAGCAAATCATGGAGACGGCAGGTGAGGAGTACGAATTTCTCGACAAAGACGGTGGCATCTGCTGCGGCCGCCCGATGCTGCTCAGCGGAAAGGTCGCTGAAGCTCAGGCTATGATTGCCAAAAACACCGAGTTGATTAAGAAATCAGGAGCTACAAAACTCGTGCTTTCATGCCCGATTTGCTACAAAGTGTTTAAAGATGAATATCATCTCGAAGGTATTGAGATTCAACATCATACGCAGTATATCAACGAACTTGTCAAGAATGGCAAGCTGAAGGTTAACAAGACCGATGTCAACTATGTGTATCACGATCCATGTGAGCTCGGCCGAGCTTACGGAGTGTACGACGAGCCTCGTGAAGCCATTGAAAACGTTGGTAATCTGCTAAAAGCGAAATCCGAGAAGGAACTCAGCATCTGCTGCGGTGGTAGCTTGGGAAGCTTCAATCTTACGCAAAAAGAACGCGACGAAATTACAAGTAATTCCGTCGCAGATCTGATGTTCAATAATCCTGATGAGATTGTGACAGCTTGCCCGCTGTGTCTCAAGACTTTCGCGCGCAAATCGCCAGTCCCTGTTAAGGATATAGCCGAACTATTTGTCGTTCATCAAGCTTAACGAATATGATGAAGGTCTTTGATAGACCTTGAGGTCGAATTGCTTAATGACTGCATAAATGTGGTCGAAGATGTCGTTTTGTATCGCTTCGTATGAAATCCAATCGGTTTTGGCACTGAAGCAGTAAATCTGAAGCGGCACACCGAATTCTGTAGGGTCTTTCTGACGCACGAGCATAGTGAGTTCGTGGTTCAGGTTCGGATTCTGCTTGATATATTCCTGCAGATATGCCCTGAAAATACCGAGATTGGTCTGACGGCGTCCGTTGACAAGGTTGGACGTGTCGATGTTGTTTTGCTTGTTATACTCAGTAATTTCTGCCTCCTTATCGGTGATATATTGCGAAACCAGCTGGAATTTCTTATATTTTTCAAGCATTTCAGGTGTGCAGAATTTAATAGTGTCAAGGTCGATGATGATTGAACGTGAGATCCTTCTGCCTCCTGACTCCGTCATTCCACGCCAGTTGATGAACGGGTCGGAGATGAGCGAGTAGGTTGGGATGGTGGAAATAGTGTTGTCCCAATTCTTGACTTTCACTGTAGTCAAACCGATATCAATGACATTACCGTCGGCATCACCCTTTACAATCCAGTCGCCAATACGCACCATGTCATTGGCAGTCAATGAGATACCGCCTACAAAACCTAAGATAGGGTCTTTGAAAACGAGCATCAACACTGCCGAGAGAGTGCCCAGTCCGATAAAGATATTGCTTAAGTCTTTGTTAATCAACACTCCAATGACCAACAATATACATATCATCACTACAAAAATCTTGATGACCTGTATAAAGCCCTTCATCGGCTTGTTTTTCGACACATCGAACGAGTTGTAAATATCGGACAATGAGCTCAATATAGATAATAAAATGCCCGTGAATGTCGTGATTTCACAGACTCTTACAATTACAAAGATAAATGCGTTTAAGGCATCTAAATCGGGGGCAACGCCGTAAAGCAGCGATTTTATCATGTAAATCGGTACCAGAAAGGCGAGTCGTCTTTCCAATTTCTTGCCGAGAAAATAATCGTCGTATTTGAATTTTGTCTTCCTGATGAGATTTGCTACGTATCTTCTCAAAATAAATTTGACGATGAAAAACAGCATGAATGATACCACAAGCAGAGAGGTAATTCCGACTCCCTGCGCCAAGTCGTAAGCCGTTTCTTCGTTGAAACGCAGTCCGAGAAATACTTTTGTTAAAAATTCTAAATACTTGGTAATCATAATTATAATACTTAAAATCTAAAATTTACTTTAATTATTGTTTTCGCAAGGTAATAAGATGTTTAGTGATAACGGGTTGACAATTATCTCGAGATTTTCAGGCATCATCACGGCTTCTCCGTCGATGTTTGCGATGTCTTCTTTTTCCCTAATCACATTAATCTTGCTCGCTTTGTGAATCTCTACCACATGTGTCTTGTCGATGTGTTGCGTCAGCAGACGTTCCGCTATATATGGCACCTGTATGATGTTCGGCTTTTTGAAAATACATACGTCCAGAAGCCCGTCGTTGAGCGAGGCGTGAGGGGAGACCGCAGCGTTAAAACCGAACTGATTGCTGTTGGCAAATGAGATGAAAAGCGGCTCACAGTCGATTTCTTCGTTGTCGTTGAGTATTAGATGATATTTTTCCGGTTTAAACTTAAAATACTTCTCTGTAACGAGTTTAAAATATGTTTTGAAGCCTCTGTTGGGGTCTTTTGCGAAAAACTCGGCTATGATGGCGTCAAAGCCCACTCCGGCGATGCTAACATACGGCACTCCGTTCATGGTCGCTGTGTCAATTTTGGCTTTCACGCCTTTATTGATGACCTCGGTGATGACTTTTTTAGGTTTTAAAGGCAGATGCAGATGTCGTGCCAGCCCGTTTCCTGAGCCGTAAGGCACGATGGCAAAGGTCTGTCTCGCTCCAATCATGTTGGTCGCAACCTCGTTGATGGTGCCGTCACCACCCACAGCAACAATGATATCATATTGATTTTCAATGGCTCGCTTCGTGAGCTCGGCAGCATGACCGCCATATTCCGTAAGCGTGATGGTGTAGTCGTATTTGTCCTTGTCAATCAATTCATCAACAATCGAAGGGAACTTCGACTTGTCGTGATGTCCTGAAATAGGGTTGACAATAAACAAAATCTTCTCTTTCATTGTATATATAACTTATTGTTAATCATCCTGTTATTATACTGCTGGAGACGCATCCTGAACTTGTTGTTGAGTTCATCCCAGTCTTCAGCTTTGCTGGCATTATAAAGATTTTTCGTCAGACAAGGGTCTTCTTCGATGTCAAATACCGAAGTGATGTTTTGACCGTCGGACTGAAGCATGTGTTTGCCGTCGGAATACTGATAGATATTGTTGAGATAGCTTGCAAAACAAGGCTCTTGCAGGCTGTCGAACACGTTTCTGCCGAAGCTGAAAATGGTGTCGTTGTAGCCAAGTGCCGCCAATATGCTGATTCCGATATCGGTTTGTTGCGCCATTATATTGGTTTTCAATGGTTTAAAGACATTTGGCGCATAAAAAGCCGTCACAATTTGGTATTGTCCGTAGCCGTTGAGATAGTTGTCGAAACGATGCTCAGGGTTTACATGGTCGCCGACGATAACGAAGATGGTGCTGTCGAACCAGCTGTATTCACTCATGGTTTCGAAGAAATGCCGCATGGAATCGTCGGTATAACGCATCGTTTTCTCAAAGTCTGTTTTATAAACGCCATCCGGGAGTTCATAACCTTTAGGCAGCTTGAACGGATGATGCGACGAAAGCGTGAAAACACCAGCAGCAAAAGGCTTTTTCATCTCATCAACCTTGTGCGCGGTGAATTGCAGGAACGGCATATCTGAGATGCCCCATGTGCCGTCGTAATCGTTGTCGTTGCCATATTCATTGCGGCCATAGTATTTGTCGAAGCCCGCTGACAGGGCAGAGGCATCGAAGTTCATCGAGCCGTTGTTTCCGCCGTGGAAAAACGCTGTCGAATAGCCGTGTTTCTTTAAAATACTGCCTATTCCATCAAGTCTGTTCATAGCATAACGCGATTCTACATAGTCCTTCGACATCAATGACGGCAATCCTGAAAGTATGGACGTGACGGCCTCAATAGACTGTCTTCCGTTTGCCATGCCATTGAAACTCAAGCTGTTGGCAAGTAGAGAGTCGAGGAATGGAGTCAGCGTTTCTTCGCGATTCTGGTTGTAAAACTTAACCATCTCCTGTCCGTGACTCTCCAAAATAATTATGAAAACATTGTAACCTTGAATGTTTTTATCGATGAATCGATTGATTGTCAAATCGTTACGAATAGGAGAGTAGAGCTGCTCGAGTTCCTCGTCGTCGTAAAAGTCGATTTTTTTCAACACATCTCCCGAGTTGCCACGTCCGATGGTGAACGGGGTGTTTAAAACCAACGGAATGTTCTGTGTTTTCGTGTAATTAGCCGCAGTGATGATGCTGATAGGCTTGTTTTGCAATCCTCCTCTAAGACCAATGATGGAAGCAGCGACAAGAACTAAAAAAGCAAGCGAACGTGTTATGTACCAATACGTTTTGTTTATAATCACAGCAGGCTTTACCCTCGTTTTTCTTGTGAGTATGATTATCGCAAATAAAAAGACTGCGATAATAACGATCATGAACCAGAAATCCACCGCAAACTGCTTCACCAAACCACCCTGATTGTCATCGGTATGCTGCATAAAACCGAACAGTTCGGAGGTCATTCGCTTGTCGATATAGCGATAATAAATGACGTCAATAATATTTAAAGTGATACTTAAAGTATTCGTTATAACAAAAAGAATATCAATAATTTTACAATAGACTTTGTTATACTTAAATCTAAATGGAATTCCATAAAAAATCAAGAAAGGAAGGTTCGCGATTATGAGTGTCCAGACATCGAAACGCATCCCGATAAAAAACAATCTGAACTGTTCGCCAACGTTTAGATTTGGGAAATTGCCGACGTTGAAAATGAAGAGCAGCCAGCGGCTTATGGCAAGAAGAAGCAACATCACGCCGAGGCGGATGACGAACACTTTCCATAGTGGGATTTCCCTATTTGACCACATAAAATTATTTTTTGCAAAAGTAATAAATTAATATCAAAAATCTATATCTTTGTGAAATAAATTTGTTGAAAATGAGATGTAAATTTTTGATTTGTTTCCTATTGATTTTCAATATTTTATGTGCTCAGAACAAAACGGATTATCCCGTATATCCTAGTCCGATGCTGATTCCGATAAAACTTTCTGCCACGTTTGGAGAGTTGCGCAATAACGCTTTTCATGCCGGTTTGGATATCAAGACGGGTGGTAAGATAGGTGAGAGGGTATATGCGGTAGCTGATGGCTATGTCAGTCGCATCGGCGTGTCGCCTTGGGGTTATGGCAATGTCGTTTATGTCACACATGATGACGGATATACGTCGGTTTACGCTCATCTCGATAAGTTTAACTTCGAGATTGGATTGTATGTGAAGAAAAAGCAGATGCTAAGCATGTCGTTTGCACAGAATATTTTCCTTGAAAAGGACGAGATACGTGTGTCGAAAGGCAATTATTTGGGTTTAAGCGGTAATTCCGGCGGCTCTGGCGGGCCACATCTTCACTTCGAGATTCGCGACGCCAACCAATGCCCAGTAAATCCGTTTTTCTTCGGACTTGAAACTATAGACAATGTCAAACCTGTTATATATGGTATCGCCTTGTATCCCAAATGGTTATCTTCTGTAGGGGAATTTGAAGATGCGGTTTATTTCGGCGTTGACGGCAAGTCAGGTAAGTATGTTGTAGAACAAAATATTAAAGCCAACGGAACAATTTACTTTGGAATTTCCACTTACGACCAATCAGATGAGCAATACAATAAAAATGGAGTATATTCGATAGAACTTTTCGCTGATAACCGATTGATATTCAGCATATTATTTGATAAATATTCTTACGATGAGACCCGTTACATCAACAGTCTGATTGACTATAAAAGGTACTGTAAGGACAAAGTCCGTTTTGTCAGGTCTGAAGTCGATGAGTACAATATCCTTGATTTGTATGGGGAAACGAGTGGATGTGTTACCTTGAAAGAAGGCGATGAAGTGCATATGAAATATGTGGTTAAAGACTTTTTTGGCAATACTTCTACTGCGAAATTCACTTTGATAGGCGACAAACCTTTAGAGGAATACTCTGATAATCAATATGGTAGAGCTTATTATCGCGTTGACGGCAAGTCGGAAGTGGAGGTTAATCTCGATGGCTTTACCGCAAAAATCCCGAAAAAAGCTTTTTACAAATACGAATATGTGTTGGCACGTCAACTTGATACAATAGAGAATATAGCCTCAGATTATGCCTATGTGCTTGGTACTCAGGATATTCCAGTTCAAAAAAATATTGAAATCAAGATTCGCCCGGCTGAGCAATATGCCAATTCCGACAAGTTGTACATGGTTTGCGTTTCGGATAAAGGAGAGTTTGAAGCTGTCGGAGGAAAAATGGTTGACGGAAAGGTGACAGCAAACGTCAAAAAAATGGGTACTTATGCGCTTGCTCTGGATGAGACAGCTCCTAAAATCTATCCAAATAATTTTGATGACAATACCAAAATTATCAAAACTAAACGATTGAAAATCAACGTTTATGATAACGAATCCGGAATAAGCAAGTATGATATTTACCTCAACGACAAGTGGGTCGTCGGTGCCTTTGATCCGAAAAACGACCTTTTGTTCTATGATGTTGACGAATACATGAGTTTGGGCAACAACAAAATGGAAATCGTTGTTACTGATGGAGTTGGCAACGAGACACGAAAGATTTATAATATTATTCGTGAAAATCCTAAGTAGACACGTTTCCTGAAGTGTTATCGTTCAGGATCTGCGACGTATTGATATGCTCCTGCGTCTGGTCTTTCGCCTCTGTCAACGCCGTCCAAATCGAATCTCAAATCACCGATTGAATAGCAAGGATTGGCGATTCCTATGGCACTTGACAATGTGTCGAGGTGGAAGTCGAATGCCGCTGTATTCTTGAAATTCGGGTCTTTATTGAATACGCATGACTCGTACAACTGCTGTAACTGCGGTCTCTCCGTGCATATCAGGCTGCTTTTGAACTTATACAACGTGTCGCCGACAGGGTAGAAGTCGGTTTTGAACTCATTGCTTCGGTTGCCGTACACGATGCTGTTGATGATGCTGCATTCAAACGGGATGGCGTAGGTGTTGCCATCAGTCGGGTCGGTGTATAAGTTGTTGAAAAACAATGCCTCAGCCTTTCTTACTGAATTTGTCCAATAGTTGGCTATGGTATTGTGCTGGAACAGGTAATCGCCGCCTCCGGTGAGTGCCACGCAGTAGTTTCCGCAGTTATTGATAAGCGAATTTGACATGTTTATTGTGTAGCAGTTGGAATAAAGTCCCATTCCTGTATGGTTTTCGATGATGGTGTTGGAGATGTGAATCGGCTCCATGTTGTTTTTGAACATTCGCTGTATTTGGAGACCTATAAAGCCATTTCTTATGATGGCGTGACTGATTCTGTGTCCGTGACCTTCGCGTGCCTCCATGAGCCAAATTCTGTCCCATTGTCCAGGCTGGTTGTCATAGTAATGTTCGAGCCTGTCTCCTTGAAACACGACAGGATTCTCGGCGGTGCCGTTGACAATCAACTGGCCTTCGCTCCAAGCCCATAATCCGGAGCCTCCATGGAAGTAGACATGTGTTCCAGGCTCTATCGTGAGAGTGCCGTCAGAATCGATAAGTGCCACATTATAAATGACATACGGTTTTTCCGCCGTCCAATGGACGTCGGTGTTTACCGAGTCGGTGATAGCAACGTAATAATTGCTGTAATGCCCGTTCTGGTCGGGGAAAATGCCATTTCTGCCGATGATATAATGCGCATTTTGGCCGTAAGCGGTGAGATTAACAGCGTTTTCGTTACCGTTTGTGGTGAAAATAAGGCGATCCTGGACGAAATAAGGGTTGTCTTCGTCATTTGGGTTTATCGTGACCTTGATGAACACGTAGAGGCTGTCTTTGGCGTAAATCTCCTTGTCGCTGAATGTCGTTCCAGACTGTCCGTCGACGTTGATGCTATATGGTGAGGAACTGCCGCCTTCAAGTCTGATGGAACTGATTTTAAGGCTCTCAGAATTGTCGTTGTAGACCATCAGAATCTGTGTTGATGAGCCTATTGCCGTGAATACCGTGTCGAAGGCGATGGTGTCTGTCGAGAGCCGTATGTTCTTTGAGGGACTGTCGGAAAAGACCTGCTTTTTGCGGCATGATACCGTAAAAACTATAAGCGATAACAATATGATTGTTAGATATTTACGCATTGTTACTTAATGTAATCATTGAATGTTTGATTTAAGTATGCATCGGTACCGATATACTGCAGAACAGGGAGAAAGTCTTTCGCTTCCATGTAGCCCGGAGCCACGGTCAGGAGCTGGTTTTTCTCGTTCATGAAGACGTATGACGGATACGAAAGTCTGCCTTGCAACAACGCTGCCGCAAGTTGATGGGTGCCTTTTCTCCCGTTCGTGCCACCCTCATTGATGTAGGTGTAACCTCCGAAAACGATGGTGTCGCTCATCTCCGCGTCGAGTTTCACGGCATAATAGTTCTCATTCATGTAATCAACCACTTCTTTGTTGATGAAGGTCGTCTGATCCATGCGTTTGCACCATCCGCACCAGTCGGTGTAGACGTCAATGAAGATTTTCTTAGGCGCAGTCTCGTTCAACTTTACCGCTTCTTCAAACGTCATCCAATTGATTTTCTGCGCGTTACAGAAACCAAATGATACTATAATTGCTAATGTTAAAAATATTTTTTTCATTTTATTATTTTAGGTATTAGCTGTTAGCCGTTAGTTCGATTTCTGCTAATGGCTAATGGCTGGTGGCTAATAGCTGTTTAATATTTCTTTTTTCGAATCCTTTTCTTTCAAACTGTCTCTCTTATCGTAGAAATGCTTTCCTTTTGCCAGCGCGATTTCGAGCTTTGCCAATCCTTTCTCATTGATAAACAATTCGATAGGGATGATTGTGAAGCCTTTCTCCGAGCTTTTTGCCTTGAGTTTGCGCAGCTCCTTCATGGTGAGAAGCAGCTTGCGGTCGCGTTTTGGCACATGGTTGTTGTAAGTGCCGAAAGCGTATTCTGCGATATGCATTCCGATTGCCCATAACTCGTCGCCGATAAATGAGCAATACGACTCCACTATGCTTGCTTTGCCTTCGCGGATGCTCTTTATCTCAGTGCCTGTCAGGACAATGCCGGCGGTGTAGCGGTCGATGAGGAAATACTCAAACGACGCCCGCTTGTTTTTGATGCTTATTCTTACCTGTTTGACTTTGTTCGCCATTATTTGATGTCTCCTAAAATCAGCGGCATGCCGTCTTTGCTGTTACCCACGATGACGATCTTCGAATTCGGTGACTCAGCAAGTTTCAGTGTCGCCTCAATGCCTTTTTCGCGCAAAATCTTATCGTTGATACTGGCGCTGACGATGTTGTTGGCTCTTGCCTTACCTTCAGCCTCAACACGTTGACGCTCAGCCTCTTGCGATGCTTTCTCGAGCTTGAATTCATATTCCAAAGCTTCCTGTTCCTGTTTCAGCTTGCTCTCGATAGCCGACTTGATGGTTGGAGGCAGGGTGACTGAACGGATGAGCACCTGGTTGAGCTGGATATGCTTGCCTTCGAGCAGGTTTTTCGTCTCGATGAAGATTTCTTCCTGGATGGCGTCGCGTTTTGTTGAGTAGATCTGCTCAGGAGTGTATCTTCCGAGCACGCTTCTTGCTGCAGAACGCATGGCAGGATAGACGGCTCTTGTAAGATATTGCGTACCGATAGTGGCATGTAATTGTCCTAATTCTTCCCATTTTGGCTGATACCATGTTGAGAATTCTATCTTGATTTCCAATCCGTTAGAAGAAAGAGCACTCATTTCCTCGTCGGCCACCTGCTGACGTGTCTCATAGAGCGTCATGCTGTTCCAAGGTGCGATGAAATGGAAACCTTCCTCGTAAGTCTTTGACGTGTCAATACCGCCGCCAAACAAACGGTAAAGCACTCCGCCGTGACCAGCAGGTATTGTCACAGTGATTCGGCTCCAGAAAATGATAAGCAGCAAAATTGCCACGATAACCACGATTATTGGAGCGTATTTTTTGTTGTTTGATGGCTTATTCTGTTGATAGCCAGATTGTTGTGTGTATTCCATGTCTAAAAATTTTTAATTTGTTAATTTCTGCAAAGGTAATAAAAAAAACGATAATTTTGCACCCATATTTTAGGAATTATTAATTAAAATAAAAATAATGAAGAGAATTATCATGATTTTAGGTATTGCAGGGCTTCTAACTGCTTGTACATCAAACAATAAGGAAGCTCAAAATGGTGAATTCAAGTATCTTGTTGACGAATTCGCCGACTTGAAAGTTATGCGTTATCAGATTCCGGGTTGGGACGAGCTGACGCTGCAACAGAAAGAGTACATTTATTATCTGGGTGAAGCTGCAAAATGCGGCCGCGATATCCTCGCTGACCAGAATTTCAAGTACAACCTCACCGTCCGTAAGACTCTCGAGGCTATTCTCAATTCTTACAATGGCGATAAGAAATGCGCTGATTATCAGAACTTTGTGGTCTACGCAAAACGCGTGTTCTTCAGCAATGGCATCCATCATCATTATGCTGAAGACAAGATGTTCCCGGAGATCTCTCAGGAATATTTCGCCCAGCTTGTGAAGAAATCTGATGCAAAACAGCTTCCATTGGCAGAAGGCGAGACGGTCGATGAGTTCATTACTTTCATCACACCTGTTATTTTTGACAAAGATTTGTACAAAATGCGCCGCAGTGGGGAAGAGGACATCATCCAAAACTCATGCGTCAATTTCTACAAAGGCAATATTAATAAAGGTGAAGTCGAGGCATTTTACGATGCACAGCGCAAACCAAACGACGCACAGCCTATTTCTTACGGTCTGAATTCAAAACTCGTCAAGGAGAACGGACAGCTTCATGAAGATGTCTACAAAGTTGACGGTCTTTATGGAAAGGCAATCGAACAGATTATCTATTGGCTCAAGAAAGCTAATGAAGTCGCTGAAAATGACAGCCAGCGTAACTATACCAATCTGTTAATCGATTATTACACAACAGGTTGCCTTAAGAAATGGGATGAATACAACATCGCTTGGGTTGAGGATTCAATTTCAAATATCGACTTCGTGAACGGCTTCATCGAGGACTACAACGACCCGATGGGTATGAAAGCAACATGGGAAGCTATTGTTGATTTCAAAGATATGGAAGAGACAAAACGTTCTGAAATTATCAGTTCAAATGCACAGTGGTTTGAGGACAACTCACCTGTTGACCCGCGTTTCAAGAAGAAAGAATGCAAGGGCGTGAGCGCTAAGGGCATCATCGTCACCACATTGGCTGGCGACTGCTTCCCGGCACCTCCAATCGGAATCAATTTGCCTAATGCCGACTGGATTCGCAAGGAACATGGTTCTAAGTCGGTGACTATCACCAACTTGATGGATGCTTACGACAAGGCCGCCAATGAGTCACCAAAGAGCGTTTTGGCTGAGTTTGCTTACTCGCAGGAAGAAATCGACCTTTGCAAGAAATACAGTAGCATGGTTGACGTTCTGCACACCGACTTGCACGAATGCCTCGGTCACGGTTCAGGACAGCTGCTTCCTACAACACAACCTGGCGCTTTGAAAGAATATAGCTCAGCTCTTGAGGAAGCCCGCGCTGATTTGTTCGGTCTTTATTACTGCGCTGATCCTAAGATGGTCGAACTTGGCATCCTTCCAAATATGGAATGCTACAAAGCACAATACGCCGACTTTATCCGTAACGGTCTCATGAGCCAGCTCGCCCGTATCGAACTCGGCAAGACCATCACTGAGGCCCACATGCAGGACCGCGCTCTCATCAGCTGGTGGTGCTATGAGAAAGGCTTGAAAGACAACGTCATCGAGAAGAAAGTACTCGATGGCAAGACATATTTCGTCATCAACGACTATGAAAAACTTCGCGGCTTGTTTGGCGACTTGCTCGCTGATATTCAACGCGTTAAGTCTGAAGGCGACTATGAAGAAGGCAAACGTCTCATCGAGACTTATGCTGTGAACATCGATCCTGAACTTCACAAAGAAGTGAAAGAACGTTACAACGCACTCGGACTCAAGCCTTACGGCGGATTCATCAACCCGGACATCGTCCCTGTTATGAAAGACGGTAAAGTTGTTGATTATCAAGTCAACTATCCTTGCGACTTCTTGAAACAGCATCTCGATTACGGCAAGAATTACAGCTTTGTTGAGGAAAATCATGACGCTCCAGAGCATCTCGTCGTTGACATGCTTTATGACTTCATCGATGGCACCTTGGCTTGCGGAAACGCAGAAAACGCTGTGCATGAGGTCGTTAAATACATCAACGCACATCCTGAAGAGAAAGTCATTTACATCACAGACTACCATCCGGCAAACCACAGCTCATTTGCTGATTACGGCGGCATCTGGCCTGTTCACTGCGTGCAAGGTACACGTGGTGGCGCTATCCATGAGGCTTTCTACACCGACGTCATCAACCCGGCAAACCGTCCTGACCCGGAAAGAAACATCTTCCGCAAAGGCGCTAAGGTTGACGAAGAACAGTATTCAGGCTTCGAGTCAGTTGGTCCTGACGGTAGAATGCTTTCGGAATGTGTCGGTAAGGACCTGGTCATCAGCGGTATCGCAACAGAATATTGCGTCAAAAACACTTTGATGGAGTTCTTGAATGCAGGTCATAACATCGAACTTCTGGTTCCTGGTCTCGGTTATGTTGACAAGAAAGGTCACGATGAGACGATGAAGGAACTGAGAAAAGTGGTGACGACCATTGAATAGTTAAGAGTTGAGAGTTAAAAGATAGTAGATAAAAGTTGGGGGTTTGAAGTGAACTTCAAACCCCCAACTTTTTTTATTTGTTGTTTTTCTTTGCTTCCCGTTCCTGCTTGCGTTTCTGTTTCTTGAGCTCGCGCTCGACTTTCTTGTTGTGGAACTTAGGATTGTCGCCGGTATAATAATATTCCTCGCGCTGCAGATTCTCTTCTTTTTCGTTGAAGACATAAGTCACACGGAAAGTGAAAAGGTTGTTATACTGCTTGAAAGTGCCCAGCGATGCACCTGTTATATCGTGGTATTCGCGGGTTCTTATCGGGTTTAACGAATAAGAATATCTGAATCCGGCTTTCCATCTCTTATAAACGCGAATCTTAACGTCAGCGAGGATATTGAACTCGTTTTGGTCGAATTCGCCGCTTGTTGCAGTGACAGAAGTCCTTACTCCATGTTCATATTCCTTAAGTCCCATCAGACGGGCGTATGAGACACCGACACCGGCAGAGACGACATTTTTATCGGTAAAATAAACCATAAACGGCACCTCGCCGTAACTCAATGACAAATCGTATTCACCAGTGATCTCAATTCCTGTTACAGGGTCTATTTTATGGTCGAAATACTTGCGGCCTTGTTTTGCACCTTTCTGATTATAAAGGACTTCCAGCGACAGCTCAAGGCTGAATTTGTTCTTTTTCCAAACAGGGGCGATGACACCCACGCCAGCGTTGATGCCTTCCTTGAAGTATCCCATGACTTGGTCGCCGTCGACTTGGCAGATGTTGAGGCCTACGAAGGCTTCACCCAAGAATATCTGGGCTTTCGCAGTGCTTGTTAAGGCTGCGAAAATGATGAATAATCCGATTAAAAAGTACTTTTTCATGATTCTATAACGTGATAGTCATTAGAATATTTTATTTCATACTCAAACTTATGCGTTTTCTTGGGATGTCGACATCTGTCACGGTGACTTTCACCTTCTGGTTGAGTTTCACCACCTGGTTCGGGTCGGTGATGTAGCTGTTAGACATCTGGCTGATGTGCACGAGTCCATCCTGATGTACTCCGATATCCACGAAACAGCCGAAAGCAGTGATGTTTGTAACGATTCCGACGAGTTGCATGCCCTGTCTCAGGTCGTTGATGGTGCGTATGTTCTTGTCGAATTCAAATACCTCGAACGTTTGTCTCGGGTCGCGTCCCGGTTTCTTGAGCTCGTCGATAATGTCGTTTATCGTCTCGATTCCGAAGTCTTTTTCAATGAACTCCTTTGGATTTATCTTGGCGATAAGCTCTTCATTTCCGATGAGTTCTCCAACTTTGACACCGAGTTTCTTTGTCATTTTCTCGACTATATGATAGCTTTCAGGATGCACTGCGCTGGCGTCGAGCGGCTGCTTGGCACCGTGAATCCTGAGGAATCCCGCGCACTGTTCAAAGGCTTTGTTGCCGAGACGAGGCACTTCCAGAAGCTGTTTGCGGCTGGTGAAGCCTCCGTTCTCGTTTCTGTATCTCACGATGGAGCTCGCTAACTGAGGTCCCACGCCGCTCACGTATGAAAGCAGTTGCTCGCTTGCGGAGTTCAGCTCAACGCCTACGGCATTCACACAGCTCTCCACCACGGTATTCAGCTCATCACCGAGCATCTTCTGATTGACATCATGCTGATATTGTCCCACGCCAATGGATTTCGGGTCGATCTTGACGAGTTCTGCCAACGGGTCCATGAGGCGTCGTCCGATGCTCACGGCACCGCGCACAGTGATGTCGTAATCAGGAAATTCGTCTCTCGCCACCTTGCTCGCCGAATATATCGAAGCGCCGCTCTCGTTGACCATCACCGCCGTGATGTCGCGGTCAAACCTGATGCTCTTGATGAAGTCCTCGGTCTCTCTTCCCGCGGTGCCATTGCCGATGGCGATGACGTCGATTTTATATGCCTGCACGAGATGAGCGATCTTCGCCGCTGCCTTGCCGTGTTCATTTTGCGGTGGGTGAGGGTAGATGGTCTCGTTGTGTATCAAAGCACCTAACTCATTCAATATGACGACTTTGCATCCGGTGCGGAAGCCCGGGTCAAGGGCTAAGACACGTTTCTTACCCAATGGAGCCGCCAAAAGCAGCTGTCTGAGGTTCTCAGCGAATACCTTGACTGCCACCTCATCAGCTTTTTCTTTGTATAACGCCCGCATCTCGGTCTCAAGCGACGGTTCCAACAGGCGTTTCCATGCGTCGTCGATGGCGTCCTGAACCAAGTCGGTGGAGGCGTTGTCGTTTCTTAAAAATATGCCGTCAAGGACGTTGAGCGCGTCATTTGCCTCGATGCTGAGTTTCACTTTCAGAAGTCCTTCCTCTTCGGCACGGAACAGTGCCAATATGCGGTGTGACGGCGCCTTGGCGATAGGTTCCTTGAAGTCGAAATACTGCTTGTATGTCTGTGCTTCAGCTTCCTTGCTTTTCACCAAAGTCGATGAAATGATGCCGTCTCTATGATAAATCTTACGAATCTTATTGCGTCCGTTGATGTTCTCGGAGATCCATTCCGCCATGATGTCGCGAGCTCCTTGCAACGCCTCGTCCTCGTTGTTGACGTCTTTCTCCTTGTTGATGAAGCGTTTAGCCATCCCGTTCACGTCGTCGCTGTTCTGCGCCATGATGAGTTTCGCAAGCGGTTCCAGTCCTTTCTGGCGTGCGATCTCAGCCTTGGTGCGGCGTTTCGGCTTGTATGGAAGATATAAATCCTCGACATCCTGCAATGTCTCGGCGTTATTGATATTTTTCTCCAGCTCGGGTGTCAGTTTTTCCTGCTCTGCGATAGATTTCAGCACGAACTCCTTGCGTTTCTCGAGCTCGTCGAGTTGTTCAAGGCGTTTCTTGATGTCAGACACGGTCTCTTCATTCATCGTGTCGGTCATCTCTTTGCGATAACGTGCGATGAAAGGCACAGTAGCGCCCTCGCCGAGCAGCTTTATAACGTTTTCCGCCACTCTCGGCGTCACTGAAAACTCTTTTACTATTTTACTAACAAAATCCACTTAACTATACACTTTCAACCTTAAACTTAAAACTATCAACTTCAATAAACAATAAAAAATAAACAATAAACTATAAACAATAAACTATAAACTCCATATCCGCCATGCCGCTTCCGCTTGCAACTTAAGCATCTTCAACCCATTATACGCACTAGCTCCATATTTCTTAGCTTCTTTCATAAACATCGTCTCTTCCGGATTGTAGATCAAATCGATAAAGACATTGCTTGAATTGGCTGTCGCGTATGGCAGTTCCAGCAGGCCATCTGAATTAGGGTACATTCCTACAGGAGTCGCATTGATAATCAATTCATTATCATGAAATCCGGCGTTGTTGAGTCTTTGATACGAGTCATCTTTTCTTGATAAAATCTCAAAACTGATGCCTTTATTCTTCAGGACGAATTTCACGGCTTCCGATGCGCCGCCTGTACCGCAGATGTATGCTTTGTTTATATGTTTGCCTTCAATCGCTTCTTCTAAAAGTCCTTGAAAGCCAATATAATCGGTGTTGTAACCATGCAATTTCTTGTCCGCATCGATTTTCACGACATTCACTGCACCGATTTCCTTAGCGTTACGGTCGATGAAGCTAAGGTATTGGAAAATCGCCTTTTTATAAGGGTGTGTTGTCGTAAATCCTTGTAAATCAGGATATTGTATGATGATATCTTTGATGCTTTCAAGTCTTTCGATATCAAAATTCACAAAAAAACAGTCCAAAGCCTCATTTCTGAATTTATCTTCAAAATAAGCCTTTGAAAATGAATGACTTAAGGGATGTCCGATGAGTCCGTAATATTGCATAATGTTAGTTTATTCCAAAAATTGCTCCAAATCCCAATGTGCACACAAGTCCGACGATGACGCTTGCCAGTATGACGCCTCCGATGACGGCTATCACGCTTTTCTTAAAGCCCATGTCCAAGAAACTTGCTGCCAGGGTGCCGGTCCAGGCGCCTGTTCCAGGTAGCGGTATGCCTACGAAAAGCACCAGTGCCCAGTAGAGTCCGCGTCCGGCTTTGGCTTGCAGCTTCTGACCGCCTTTTTCGCCTTTTTCGAGGCACCATGTGAAAAACTTGCCTATAAAACGTTTGTCCTTGCCCCATTCAAGCACCCTGCGTGCAAATAAATAGATGAATGGAACAGGCAAGATGTTGCCTATAGTAATGATGACATAACTCCAAAGCAGACTGAAGTTCGGGTCGGCTGTGTGGAATGCGTAAGCTACAGGTATTGCTCCACGAAGCTCGATGAGCGGCACCATTGAGATGAGGAAAATGTAGATATAGTTTTTCATGCTTTCTTTTTTCTGTATTCTTCAATCAAATCCATAATGTTAGGGTTGCTCGTGAGGTTCTCTGCATCGAAATTCAGGAACTCGATATGTCCGTCATAGTCTTTGTCGAGTGCCATCTCCAGCGTCAGCAATCCTGATTCTGTCATGTCTTGTGCAAAATATATAAATGCCTTGCGGTAGAGCAGTGCCGCATTGTTCGGGAGTATCAGAAGCCCGCGTTCCAATGCCTCCATGGCTTTTTCAGGGTCGTCTTTCAAAACGTAACACTCCATCATCGAGATATACACATTCTCGTCGTAAGGATTCAGATCCAGAATCTCGTTGACGAACTTCAAAGCGTTGTCATATTGCTCGAGTTTATTGTATTCCTCGACGATTACGTACATATAATCGGTGTTGTAAGGCGACAAAGTATGAGCGTGTCTGAGGAATTTGATAGCTGATGCGGGGTTGTTCTCGTCGCTGAGCACAAAGCCGATGCCTGCGTAAGCTTCCGGCAACTTGTCGTCCATCTTCATCGCTTTATGATAGATCTTCAGAGCTTCCTCGTTGTTGCCTGTTTTTGCGAATGCCTCACCATACAGACAGAGCAGCAGCGCAGTCTCAGCGTTGTATCTTTTAGCTTCTTCAACGGTTTCTATCGTTTCATTGAATCTGTCAAGTTCATTGTAGGCTGTGGCTATGTCGATATAACCTTTTTTATAATGAGGGTCGATTGCCACGGCATATTCAAACTGCTCGATGGCGTTTTCGAGCTGTCCCTTGCGCACATAACAGTTGCCGAGTGCCATCCAAGCAGGGATGCTGTAAGGATTTTTGTCGATTTCCTTACGGAAGAACTCTAATCCTTCCTCCATTTTATGAAGTATGGAATAGCAGTTTCTTATCTCAAAATATTGATTTTCAATATCTTCGGCTTTATCAATACCTAATTTGAAAAACTTGAGCGCATTCTCCATGTCGCCGAGGTTCTCGTATTCGACGGCAATGAAATTGTAAATATCCTCACAATCCTTGAAATCAAACTCTTTGGCGGCTTTCATGTATGCGTTGATGGCTTTCTGATGCTCGCCCAAATCTGAATGGCAGGCTGCCAAAGTGAGCAGATAATCAGCGTCGTCATGATCCAAGTCGGCATTTTTTAAAGTGGATAGAGCTTCTTTGGCATGAGAGTTAGCCAGGAGCTGTTTTGCCTTTATGATGCTGATAATCGGGTTGTTGGGATGGTATTTGACCGCCATGTCAGCGGCTTGGTTTGCCCTCTTGATGTTGTTTTGCTGCAGATAATGCTCCAATATGACGTTCAACTCATCGGCGTCGAAATAGCATGACTGATGCTGTTTAACCGTCTCCTCAAAGCGGTTAACCAGCTCTTTCACGTCCATGTCGTCATCCAAAAAATTGTCGTCGTCGAACATCCTCAAATTTTTTTGCAAAGATACAAAAAAATGATGAATGTTTAATATTTTTACTGCCATTCGCAGAATTACGACTTACCACCAAGGTACTGAGAGTAATTCGAGAAGGGCATTAAAAAAGTCATAATTATAATTTGCAAAATTCAAAATATTATCATATTTTTGCAGAAATTTTTTAGAATTATGCCTTTAATTAAATCAATTTCCGGATTTCGCGGCACTATTGGCGGCAGACCGGACGACGGATTAACTCCGATTGATATCGTTAAGCTGACTTCAGCTTTTATTTGTTTGATCAGACGTGGTGGCGTGAAACGCCCTCGTATTGTGGTAGGTCGTGACGGCCGTCTTTCAGGTACAATGGTTAACCAATTGGTTTGCGGTAATTTGCAGGCTATGGGCGCTGATGTCATCGACATCGGATTGAGCACTACGCCGACAACAGAAATCGCTGTCACAGAGCTGAAAGCCGACGGCGGCGTGATTCTTACGGCATCACACAACCCGAAAGAGTGGAATGCTCTCAAACTTCTTGATAATAAAGGTGAATTCATCGATGCAGCTGATGGAAAATGGCTGCTTGAGAAGGCTGCTAAAGACGAATATGAGTTCTCTCCAATTGATGAAATCGGCACATATACCTTAGCTGAAGGCTGGATTGAACGTCATGCCGACATGGTTTGCAAGCTGCCTCTCGTGAAGAAAGAACTCATCGAGAAAGCTAACCTGAAAGTCGTTGTCGACGGTGTCAACTCAACCGGTGGCATGGCTATCCCGATGTTACTCAGAAAGTTAGGAGTTAAAAATATCATCGAACTCAACTGCGAGGTGACAGGCAAATTTGCCCACAACCCAGAGCCGTTGGCAGTCAACCTCGTTGACACTTGCGCTAAAGTTAAAGAATGCGGCGCTGACCTCGGCATCGTCGTTGATCCAGATGTCGACCGTCTCGCATTCATCAACGAAAAAGGGGAGATGTACGGAGAGGAATACACCCTCGTGACCGTGGCATCATATATCTTGGAACACAAGAAAGGCAACACAGTGTCGAACCTCTCATCTACACGTGCTTTACGTGACGTGACCAATGCGGCAGGCGGCAAATATTCAGCAGCGGCTGTTGGTGAAGTCAACGTGGTGGCGAAGATGAAAGAAGTGAATGCTGTCATCGGCGGTGAAGGCAACGGCGGCGTAATATTTCCTGAGATTCACTACGGCCGCGACGCCCTCGTCGGTGTCGGCTTGTTCCTGACATATCTCGTGGAGAATCACTGCACAGTGTCGGAATTGAAGAAGAAATTCCCTCTTTATTATATGTCGAAGAACAAGATTCAGCTCACGCCACAGACTGATGTCGATGGCATCCTCGCGAAGCTTGCCGACAAATTCAAGAACGAGCAGGTGACAACCATCGACGGCGTGAAAATTGACTTCGCCGACGGATGGGTGCATCTCCGCAAATCGAATACAGAGCCTATCATCCGCGTCTATTCTGAAGGTAAATCTGAAGCTGAGGCTGACAGATTAGCCCAGATGATGTTGGATGAAGCGAAAAAAATGATGTAATATGAAAAAACACCATCACAGAAGTTACAAGTATCATGCGATAACGTTCAAGTTGTCGCAGGGACAGTACAAATCGCTCAAAAACTACTGCAAGGCGCGCCGAACCACGCCGATCAAGTTGATCAAGAAAAACATTGAGCGATTCATATCACACTATGAATACGGAGTACCAGAGGAATTGTATCTCTGTGAGAATCAATTGAATTTGTTTGAAGATTCTATCGATTAAACGGCATGCGGTTCGCTATTGAGCGTCCCAATGTCACTTCATCGGCAAACTCTAAGGCATCGCCTACGGCGATGCCTTTTGCTATCGTCGTAATTTGCCCTTCAAAATGCTGTAACATCTTGAAAATGTAATAGTTAGTTGTGTCGCCTTCGATAGTGGCAGGCAACGCCAGAATTATTTCCTTTAAGTTTTCGTTTATGCTTCTGTCAACCAATTCTTTGATTCTCAAATCGTTGGGAGAGATGCCGTTTATCGGGTCGATGACACCGCCAAGGACGTGATAAACACCATTGAACGAGCCTGTACGTTCGATGGCCATCACATCGCGCATGTCGGCTACAACACAAAGCAACTCGTTGTTTCTCTTGGGATTAGAGCATATAGAGCAATGTGCACTGTCGCTGATGTTATAGCATTTTTTGCATAAAACAATATTGTTTCGCATATTCAGCAACGACTGAGAAAGCGAGTCAGTGACCATTTTCTCTTCACCAAGAAGATGCAAAGCAAGTCGCAAAGCCGTTTTCCTGCCAATGCCAGGCAGTTTTGAAAGCTCATCGACGGCTTTTTCCAACAATATCGAAGAATATTCCGCCATAGACTATTCGTAATAATCACAGAATTTCACGTAGTCTTCCATGTTCTGACGGCCATATTTTTCGGCCAGTTTGAAATAATAGCAAGCCATGGAATAGTCGTTTTGTCTTCTGTAAATCAATCCGATATTGAAATAAGGATCAGCATAATCCGGCTTCAATTCAATGGCTTTGTTCCAGTCTTTGAAAGCCTTCTCATTGTTGAAATTGTTGCTGTAGGCACATCCGCGATAATAATATGCCTCGTAGTTGTTTTCATCGTATTTGATGGCCTTGTCGAAAAGCTCTATCGCCTCGTCAATCTCCGAAGTGTAAAGATAATCAATGCCTTTGTCAAGAAACACTCTTGATTTCTCGGGATTCGGCCCGCAACTGACCATTGCCATCAAAACACTAAAACATACTGCAATTAAAATCTTTTTCATATTTAAACTTTAAACTATAATACTATAAACTTAAAAACTTCTTTCAACTCTCAACTTTCAACTCTCAACTAAAAATAGATCCAATGCCACACCCAGTCGCCACCAGTGTTATATTCGATAGCTGGGAACGGCAGTTTGAAAATGTTCAATACTTTAAACGTGTATTTTAAAACTTTATTGTTTGTCGGAATCTTCGTGAAATCAACGTCAAGCGAGAAATAGAACTGTCGCTGTCTGTCGTAATATGGAATAGGTTTTCCGTTATGTTCCAAGGCATTCTCATAGCCTCCTGTCATGCCGGTCGCGCCATATCCGAAGGCAAAGTTGAGCCAAGTTGGAAACTTGCTTTCTTTATTGAGAAACAACGACTTGAAGTTAAACGAAGCCCAATATGTCTGGCCGTTGTAGTCTTTTATTGTCTGCTGCAGAAAGTTCGAACCGAGTACGTCGGGACGATAGTCGGCGAATTCGGTAGTGTGGAACGAATATTTCAAAGTGATACGTTGTTCATGCCACAGAAACTGCTGTCCGATAAACAGACCTGCTCCTAAGGTGTTGGCGGCCATGTCACCCCAAGAGAAACCCCATTCTGATGAAAAGCCGTCGAAAACCTCAACTGTCGTTAGGAAAGCGAGTCCCAGAGTACCGCCTAACCATATAGAGCGTTTTTCGTCAAGACCTGCGTCGCGAAGCATCTCATAGCCGAACGAGCCTACGAGATATGACGTCACGCCGTGTCCTATTTTGTCCATCTGCATCCATTCTCCATTGTCGTTATAGAAATGGAAATTTGATTGTGGATAGTCGGCATACCAAGCGAAATACAGACCCGTCATTGAGACGGCATACAATGCCAACTCAGTGCCAACGACGATTTTTACATTCCTTTTAACCTTCGCCGGGTCTCTCAACGTGTCTTGCGATGACGCTGATAACACACTGAAAATCAATAATATCGCTAATAATGCTTTTTTCATATTATCTACTTAATCCTGTAAGGACGATGCATGCATTGTCCCTACTGGTTCTTTCGGATTATTTCAGAAACAATTCCAACTATCTCATTCAGCTTTTTCTCATCTTTTGCTTCGCATAAGAACCTCAGATACGGCTCGGTGTTCGAAGGTCTGATGTTCAGCCACCAGTCCGGATAATCAAGACGATAGCCGTCGAAGTCGAGGAAACGCTCAGGTTTTTCGAGATTCATAAAATAATCTCGCACCGCATCCATGGCTTCTTGTTTCTTCTCGATGGTGAAGTTGATCTCGCCAGAGTTGTGATAGCCGGATATCTCCTTGATAATCATCGACATTGACTTGCCTTCCGCCTTGAATCTCGCCAGCAGACGAAGCACCAGCAATGCAGCCATGATGCCTGAATCGGAATAGTAGAAATCGCGGAAATAGTAGTGACCGGCTAGCTCACCGCCGAAACATCCGTCGAGCTCGCGGAGCTTGAGGGCGGCGTAGGCGCGTCCGACACGCCATGTTTCGACTTTGGCATTATACAGCTTCCCGAGATATTCCTGGATGGCTCGCGACGACCTGATGTCTTGAAGCACGATGCCTTTCTGCTTTTTCTCGCCAAGGAAATAATTGCCTAAGAAAGCGATAATCAGGTCAGGGGAGATGAACTGGCCTTTCTCGTCGATGAAAGTGATACGGTCGGCATCGCCATCGAACAACAGACCGATGTCGCATTTCTGCTTCAGCACCAGCTCCTTGATCTGCTCTTGGTTCTCAACCTCGAGCGGGTTCGGCTCATGACCAGGAAAACGTCCGTCGAGAGTGTCATTAATATAATAAGGTGTGTCGCCAAGCAGCTTCTTGATGAAAATATTCGAAGCGCCATTGCTGCAGTCTACCGCGACCTTCAACCTACTGATGTCACCGAGGAATTGCTTCTGATAGTCGATATATTGAGCATAAACATCGATATCTTTTGTGATGCCTCTCTGTGCAGCGACAACGGGCTTCGCATCTGACTCGACCAAAGCCTCGAGTTTGTTCAAACCTGTGTCATATCCGACCGGTTTAGCATCTTTCGCACTGATTTTGAATCCGTTATGGTTCGACGGGTTGTGTGATGCCGTAATCATCACTGAAGCGTCGTAACCGAATTTTGCTGTTGTCCAGTAAATCAATGGGGTAGTGGACAGTCCGACGCTGTCGACGTTGACGCCACGGTCGTTCAGACCTTTGGTAAGCTGAGCGAATGCTGTGTCAGACGAGAGACGCATGTCTCTTCCCACCAGATATGTCTTGGCAGGCAACACATCAGGCAGGAAATACCCGATTCTGTAGGCTATTTCTTCGTTTAGGTCGGTACCCCAAACGCCTCTGATGTCGTATGCTTTGAATGCTTTCATTTATATATCTTGTTTTTGTTCAATGCTTTTCTGTATTTCTCGGCGTTGCGGTTATGTTCGGTGATATTCTTTGCAAAAACATGGTATCCCGAAAGGTCGTCTTTCGCACAGAAATAATAATAATTGTGTTTCTCGGCGTTCAAAACCGCATCAATTGCCGCTATCGACGGAATGCAGATAGGTCCTGGAGGCAGCCCGGCGAATTTGTAGGTGTTATAAGGCGAATCGATGTTTTTATGAACATCAAGAACTCTTCTGATATTGTAGTCGCCCAAGGCAAAAACGAGAGTCGGGTCAGCTTGCAGTGGCCAGCGTTTGTTTATACGGTTAAGGTAAACACCGGCAATTCTTGGCATCTCTGAGGTCTTGGTCGTTTCCTTGTCCACTATGGAAGCCAAAATGCTGACTTGTCTCGGCGTGAGTCGGATGTCTTTGGCTTTCTGCATTCTGGTCTCATTCCAAAAACGCTTGTGCTCGACAATCATCTTATCCACGAAATCATCAGCGTCGGTGTTCCAATAAAACTCGTAAGTGTTTGGTATAAAAGTGGTTGCATCGACGTCAGGGTTGTTATTAATTTCATTTATGATTGAAATGGAATCAGCTTCAATCTGATCGCTGATGCGTCCGGCAAGTTGCTCAACAGTGCGCATGTTATTGAAAACCACCTTCACAGGTGTCTGATATCCCATGCGTAACATGTTGATTAACTGTTGGTTAGTCATGCCGTCAGTTAATATGTATCTGCCTGGATGTACGTTTTCATCATAATTGGATCTCTTCGCCAGCCAGTCGAAAGCGTTCTTGCTTTTTAAGACGTTCAATGATATTAATTCGTTTTTAACGTATTGATAATCAGCGTTTGTGGGAATATGTAGCGACACATCTTTCCCGTCGGCTGTTTTGATTATCGGTTTGGAAATGTAAAGATAGTTTCTTGCGAAGAACACAGCAACAATGCCGATTACCACAATGATAATCATTAGTAGACCATATGACTTCCTGCGCCTTCTCATTTTGTGTTAATCAATTGATATTCAACCTGATCGATGAATCCTTCCGATGATTTGTACCATTGTTTTTTCACTCCGCATCTTTCAAATCCTAAGGATTCGAACAGGAACATGCTTTCAACGTTGGTTGCCAATACCAAAGCATATATCTGATTGAGTAACAATGTGTTAAAACAATACTCCGACAATAATCCTATTGCGTTTTTGGCATAACCTTTGCCACGATATTTCTCGTCAATTAAGACTCCGAAGCCCGCTCTCAAATTGAATTCGTCGTAATCATAAATGTCGATACATCCGACTTGAGCGCCGTTTTGCGTGTCTTCAATCATCAAACGGAGCTGTTTCTCGCTCATCAGGTCGTTGTTATTCAGCAGAAACTGCTCGATTTGACGCATCGAGAAGGGGACTCGTGTCTCGCTGTCGCGCCATACACGCATGTCGTTTTCCCAGCGATATATCAATTCGGCATCGTTGGGTTCCGCGATTCTCAATGAGACAATATCGTTTTTAATAAACATCATTTTGCAAAGATATAAAATCCGTCGAAGACATGTGTCGCCGGACCTGATAATACTATGTTTTTGATTGAATTTCCAGCTTTTTCAAACTTCACATTTAGTGTCGCGAGAGTCGTTTTAATGTTGATATTATCGCCTCCGTACCACAATGCCGCGGCTATTGCCGAAGCTGTGACGCCAGTGCCGCAGGCTAATGTCTCGTCTTCAACGCCACGCTCGAAAGTCCTGATATGATACTGATTGTCAATGACTTCCATGAAGTCGACATTCACGCCGTCGTTGGAAATCTTCTTGTCATTTCTGATTTCAGCCCCATGTCTCCTGACGTCATAATTCTTTAAATCTTTGACGCGAGTCACATAATGCGGCGAGCCGGTATTGATAAGGAGACGTTCGTCATTCAAATCATAGTTTTCGATGTCGCGCATGGTGATGGAGACCATGTATTCGTTGTCGGAATTCTTTGTGACCAAAGCTTTATGAATGCCGTCAATCGCTTCATATTCAATGTGTTGTGGCACCAAGCCTTCTTCTGCAGCGAAAGCTGAGATACATCTGCCGCCATTTCCACAGAAAGTGCTCTCGTGACCGTCGCAGTTGTAGTATTTCATCTTGAAATCATACTTTTCAGAAGGTAAAACAATAATTAAACCGTCTGCGCCGACACCTGTTCTGCGGTCACAAATTTCTTTAACCTCGTCGTCCGACAAATTGACAGGTGAATTTATGGCATTTATCATGACAAAATCGTTACCCGCGCCATGATATTTACTGAACTTAATTTTATGATAATCAGAGTTTTGCATAATTGTTTAAAAATATTTCACCAAAAGAAAAAGTTTGGCAAGAAATTTGTTGTAAAAATAGTAAATATTTTTGAAGAAGGCACAAGAATATTAAAATTTTAGCGTTAGTAAGCTAAGAAACATTAAAACTCAATAAAATGAAGAAGTTGTTTTTTCTAATTGGAATGATGTGTGTGGCTCTGGTCAGTAGGGCTGATGGTGTCAATTTTTCTGATGCGGCTGAAAAGACTGTGAATACGGTGGTTCATATCCAAGCTGAGATTGTGACGCGTGGAAACAGTTACTATGATTTTTTCGGACCACTGCTTGAGCAGATTTATGGCAGACGTATTCAGGTGCCTGACAATGTGTCGATTGGATTCGGCTCCGGTGTCGTGATTTCTCCTGACGGATATATCGTAACCAACAATCACGTTGTGGAAAATGCGAGGAAAGTTGTGGTGACATTCAACGACAAGCACAAAAGAGAGGCGACGATTATCGGCACGGATCCGACTACTGATATCGCTTTGATTAAGGTCGATGCCGAGAATCTTGAATTCCTCACTTTCGGTGATTCCGACAAAGTAAGAGTTGGCGAGTGGGTGCTTGCAGTAGGTAACCCATTTAACCTGACGTCAACAGTTACTGCCGGTATTGTGAGCGCTAAGGCAAGGAATATCAATATTTTAGGTGAAGGCACCATTGAGTCGTTCATCCAGACTGATGCTGCCGTGAATCCAGGTAACAGTGGCGGCGCTTTGGTCAATATCAACGGCGATTTGATCGGCATCAATGCGGCAATAGCTTCACGTACAGGCGGTTTCGAAGGCTATTCGTTCGCCATTCCTTCCAATATCGCTAAAAAAGTCGTTGAGGACTTCCTGATTTACGGCTCGCTCCAACGCGCTTATCTTGGCATTTCTATGATTGAAATAACTGAGGAATTCGGTGATTATAAAGGACTTGACTATCTTTCCGGAGTTTACGTAGCCGATGTTTTCCAAGGTGGCGCAGCTCAGAAGGCAGGTATAAAGAAAGATGATATCATATTGAGTGTCAACGGATTGACAGTCGACACCCGTGCTCAGCTGATGGGCGCACTGGGACAATACCGTCCGGGTGATGTGGTGGATGTGAAAATTAAACGTGGTGATAAAGAAAAGATAATTAAGGTGACTCTGACGAGTTATCCTCAATAAAACAATAAAGATATGAGACAATTAAAGATTTCTAAATCAATAACAAACCGTGAGCAGGGCTCGCTTGACAAATACCTCGCTGACATAGCGAAGGAGCCTATGATAAGCCCTGATGAGGAAGTTGAACTCGCACAGAAGATAAAGCTGGGCGATCAGATTGCCCTCGATAAGCTGGTGAGAGCCAACCTCAGATTCGTGGTTTCCGTTGCAAAACAATATCAAAATCAAGGACTTAGCCTCGCTGACTTGATTAACGAAGGTAATGTGGGACTCATCAAGGCGGCGCAACGTTTCGATGAGACGAAAGGCTTCAAATTCATCTCGTATGCGGTGTGGTGGATTCGCCAGGCCATTCTTCAGGCCGTCGCCGAGCAGTCACGAATGGTGCGACTGCCGTTGAATCAGGTGGGATTCTTGAGTCGTGTGAAGAAGACGGCGTCATATCTTGAGCAGCTTTACCAGCGCAAGCCGACGATAAAGGAAATTGCCGACGAGCTTGAGATGCCGGAAGAAAAGATTGAATCGATAATGAAGATCAGTGCCAAAGAGGTCTCAATGGACGCGCCAGTCACTGGAGACGACGATTTGACATTCATCGATACCGTAATCCCGGAAGACAACAACGATGCCGACAAACATATAGTCTCTGAGACTGAGTCAGCCGAGATAAAACGTTCATTATCAGTGCTTACCGAGAAAGAGCGTTTGGTCATAACTTATTATTTCGGACTGGAGTCAAGTCATGCATACACATTGGAGGAAATCGGTTATATGCTTGATATGACACGTGAACGAGTGCGTCAGGTGAAAGACAAAGCTTTGAAAAAACTGAGAGCACGTTCGAAAAAAAGTTTGCTGCGTGTGTTCAATGAAGACTAAATTTTTGTAATTTTGCGCCTCATTGTTTGAAAAAATTTTTTTTATGAATAAAAATTCAATTATTGGCATTGTCCTTATTATAGGAATTTTGGTGGGATGGTCAATTTGGGTTACACCATCTAAAGAGGAAATCGCAAGACAGAGAGAGATTCAGGACTCTATATATCAAGCAAATAGAGCACGTTATATCGCGGATTCGATACGTTTCATGGAGGCGCAAAAGGCAGCGGAACAGCAGCTGTCGACACAATCTGAGACCAACGTCGCGTCAGACGCTGTGATGCGTGATAAATATGGCGTTTTCACCACAACAGCAAAGGGCGAGGAACAGCTTTATACTATTGAAAATGATGTCCTTAAGATGACTTTGACGACAAAGGGCGCATATGTCAAGACAGTTGAGCTGAAAGACTATAAAACATGGGATTCACTGCCTCTGATCGGCTTCGACGAAAACACTTCGAAGTTCAATCTTTCGTTCTTCGCATCAAATAGAAATATCAATACTATTGACTTGTTCTTTACTCCATATTTGAATAATTATCCATACGATGGAGACGGAAAAATCGTGGTGGGCGAGAAACCGGTAGTCTTAAGCTTTAGAGCTTGCTCCGATGATTTGACAGATGTGTTGAACCCTAACCAATATATTGAATTTACATATACCATCACAAAAGATGAATATATGGTTGATTTCGATGTGAAGACCGTTAATATGAAAAACATCATCGCATCGAACACCAATTTCATCACAATTGACTGGTATGTCGACCTTCTGAAGCAGGAAAAAGCTGTTGACCGTTACAATGGCTCCAATGTCTATTACAAGTTCTTAAGCGATGACGTTGAATCACTTAGCGGCGACCGTGGCGGTGAGAAAGATGGCGAGAAAGACCTTCGTTCCAACCTCAAATGGCTGTCGTTCAAACAGCGTTTCTTCAGCTATTCGTTGATTGCAAAGGATTATTTCAACTCGGCAATCGTTGGCTTGAAGACCGATGTCAGAAGCACAAATCCACGTTATCTCAAGACAATGTATGCAGCTGTTGATGTGCCGTTTGACGCATTCCAGGAGAATAATACTTTGGCAATGCAGTTTTATTATGGTCCTAACAGCTTGAAAATCATGGATAAGTATGATCTTGACCTCGACAAGCAGATTCCTCTTGGCGGTAAGCTTGTGGGCTGGATCAACAGATATATCGTTGTCAATGTGTTCGATTGGCTTGGCAGCTATGGCTGGAACTACGGTATCGTGATTCTGGTCCTGACCATCATCATCAAGCTGGCTCTGATGCCGTTTGCATATAAATCGTATCAGTCGACCGCTAAGATGCGTGTTTTGAAGCCTGAAATCGACGAAATCAACGCTAAATATCCTGATGAGAAGGACAACATGAAGAAACAGCAGGCGGTGATGGATCTCTACAAGAAAGCCGGTGCCAGCCCGACATCAGGCTGCTTGCCGATGTTACTGCAGCTGCCTATTTTGTGGGCTGTGTTCCGTTTCTTCCCGTCGAGTATCGAGCTTCGTCAGCAGCCGTTCCTTTGGGCAGATGACCTCTCGACATACGACAGCATCCTCGACCTTGGCTTCAACATCCCGTTCTACGGCGACCACGTCAGTTTGTTCACATTATTGATGACCGTTACGACAATTCTTTACACCTATATCAATAATAAGCAGATGGCGGCCACCAACCAGCAGGGCATGAAGGGAATGAAGGTCATGATGTACATCATGCCAATCATGTTCCTCGGATTGTTCAATAGCTATTCAGCTGGTTTGAGCTACTATTATATGCTGGTGAATATCATCACCTTCATCCAGATGTACTTGTTCAGAGTGTTCACTGATGAAGACAAGCTTCGTAAGAAAATTGAGCTCGCTAAACAGAGACCAGTGAAGAAGTCGAGATTCCAGAAGAGACTGGAGGAGATGCAGAAACAGCAGCAACAGGCTCAACGCAAACGTTAACAACAACGTCATTTCGAGCGACCGTGGGGAGTTGAGAAATCTCCAACAAATAATGGATGAGATTTCTCCATTCCGCTTCGCTTCAGTCGAAATGACGGCTTGAGAATATGTTACCAGAAAGGATTTATATCATCGGTTATATGTGTTCCGGGAAGTCGTCGATTTCGCGGAAATTGGCGGCACGATTAGGCTATGAGCCGTACGACACCGATGATTTGTTCGAAGAGAGGTATCATATCTGCGTGCAGGATTTCTTTGAGAAATACGGCGAGGATTATTTCCGGAAGTTTGAATCGGAGATTCTGAAAAAGACAGGCGAGATGCATCATGTGGTAGTTTCCACGGGTGGCGGAACGCCTTGTTTTTTTGATAATATGCAGTGGATGAACGAAAATGGGACAACGGTCTTTGTAAAAGTTAGTCCGCAGACGGCTTTCCACAGAATCATGAACGCGAAACGCAAACGTCCTTTGGTATATGGGAAATCTGAAGAGGAGTTGCGTCAATACATTGAAAACCATTACAATTCGCGTCTGCCGATGTATGAACAGGCGAATTTTATTGTAAAAGGTGAGAACTTTGATATTGAAGAGGTTATCAACTACCTATCTCAACTCTAAAAGCACCACGTTTTCTACATGCTGAGTGTGCGGGAACATATCCACAGGCTGCACGGCTTTCACAGCATACAAATCATCAAGTAATTGTAAATCACGGGCTTGCGTGGCTGGATTACAGCTGACGTAGACAATCTTCTTAGCCTGAATCTTCTTGAGTTGTTCGATGACTTTGTCGGCCATTCCTGCACGAGGCGGGTCGGTGACGATGAAATCAGGTTTGCCATGCTCGGCAATGAACTCGTCGGTGAGCACCTTCGCCATGTCGCCGGCGAAGAAACTGGTATTTGTGATGTTGTTGAACTGCTCGTTGATCTTAGCGTCTACGATAGCTTCTTCAACGTATTCGATGCCGACCACCTGCTTCACGAAACGTGAGAAATACAAGGCGATAGTGCCTGTTCCGGTGTAGAGGTCGTACATCAGTTCGTCGCCATGAACGTTGGCGAGGTCGAATGCAGTCTTGTAAAGCCTTTCCGCCTGATACACGTTGGTCTGGAAGAACGAGACCGGACCAACACGGAACTTTAGGTCGTCGAATCCAGGACGTGGTGACTTCATCGTTTCAACCAGATAAGACTCGCCTTTGAGGCATTCGAACGGCAAATCTGAAATCGTGTCGTTGAATTTGCTGTTGATGACGAGCATCAGTGAGATTATTTGAGGGAACTGTGCCGAGAGGGCAGGGATGAGCTCGTTTCTGACGATGTCGTTCTCCTCGTTTATCACGATGATGACCATGTATTCGCCTTTGCCGTTGCAACGAATGATGACGTTGCGCATGGTGCCTTGGTGTGCTCTCACGTTATGATATGAGAGATTGTGTTTCATGGTGAAATCCTTGATAAACAAGCGGATATCGTTCGACGGGTCGGCTTGCAGATAGCATTTTTCGATGTCGATGACGCGGTCGAACAAGCCTGGCAGATGGTAGCCGAAGCCTTTGCAGTCTTCCTCGGTGTAGGTGCCTGCAGGAGCGCCGTCGGTGAGCCATTTGCGGTTCGAGAAGCTGTATTCGAGTTTGTTACGATAGTAAAACTGTTTCTCGCAGCCTAAAATCGGCATCATCTCAGGGTATTCGATCTTCCCGATGCGGTCGAAATTATCTTTAATCTGCTTCTGTTTGTAATACAGTTGCCATTGATAGTCAAGGTGTTGCCACTTGCAGCCGCCGCAGAGTCCGAAGTGCTGGCACACAGGTTTCACGCGCTTGTCGGATTCCTTTTTGATGTTGATGATCTTGCCGTCGAAGCAATTGGATTTTTTCTTAAACACTTGGATATCAACGATATCGCCTGGTGCTCCGAACGGGATAAACACTACTTTCTCTTCCGGCTTGGCAATGCTCATGCCTTCCGAACCGGCGTCGATGATTTCGACGTCCTCAATAAACTGTGGCTGCTTAATTTTTTTCATGCTGCAAAATTACAAAAATATTATCTTTGCAAAAAATTAAATAACATGAAAATTCCAACAATTCAAACCGCTCGTGCAGCTGACGCTTATACCATTGAGAATGAGCCGATTAGCTCTGTCGATTTGATGGAGCGTGCTGCTACCCAGATCTATTTCTGGCTGATGCGTAACCTGAAGTCGAAAGAGGTGTCGATAAAGATATTCTGCGGGATGGGCAACAACGGCGGCGACGGGCTTGTCTTGGCGCGGCTGCTGGCGACAAATGATATTTTTGCGCAGGTTTATATTGTTCATGTGAGTGATAATTTCAGCCACGACTGCGAGGTGAACTACGAGCGATTGAAAGAGATTCCGGAAGTCCCGATGTATGGAATATTCTCGAAGGACGACTTCCCGAAAATCGATGACAACGACATTGTTATCGATGCGCTGTTCGGCTCGGGCTTGAGTCGTCCTTTGGAGGGATTGGCAGCTGAGATGGTAAATCATATCAATGATAATCAAGCGATTAGGATTGCAATAGACATAGCTTCAGGATTGTACGGCGACTCTATTGGCATACCAACAAATCCTATTGTTCGCGCTGATTATACTGTCTCGATGCAGTTTCCGAAGATGGCGTTTCTGTATCCAGAAAACGAGCCTTTTGTTGGGAAATGGGAGGTTTTGGATATCAAGATTCATCCGGATTATATTGAAAATGTGGAGACGGCGAATTTCTACACCACTTTGGATGTCATCAAGCCGTTGCTTCATAAACGTGGGAAACATTCGCATAAAGGCACCTACGGCCACGCCCTGCTTATTTCCGGCTCAACAGGAAAAACAGGTGCCGCTTTGTTGGCTTCTGAAGCATGTCTGCGTTCAGGCGTCGGTTTGCTGACTACACATCTGCCAAAATCCGCTATGCTGCCATTGCAGATTTATATGCCAGAGGCGATGATAAGTCCTGATAAGTCTGATAATTGCTTCTCGCAAGTGCCTGATTTGCAGCCGTATAACGCTGTGGGAGTTGGCCCCGGACTGGGACAATCCAAAGAGACTGCCAACGCTTTAAAGCGTCTTATCCAGAATGCGAAAGTGCCGATGGTTCTTGATGCCGATGCCTTGAATATCATTTCTGAAAACAAGACATGGCTGTCATTTTTACCAGAAAGGACTATCATCACACCGCATCCGAAGGAGTTTGAGCGTTTGTTTGGCAAGACCGACAACTCGCAGCAGCGCCTTGAGCTTCAGCGTGAGATGTCGAAACAATACAATATCATCATTGTTTTGAAGGGCGCCAACACCTCCATTATGTTCCCGAATGGCAGCTGTTTCTTCAATTCGACAGGAAACCCTGGCATGGCGACAGCTGGCAGCGGCGATGTCCTGACAGGCATCATATTGTCGCTCTTGGCTCAGCGTTATACTCCGGAAGAGGCAGCAATCATTGGTGTTTTCATGCATGGCAGGGCAGGAGATAAGGCAGCGGCGGAAAGAGGCATGGAGACGATGATCGCAAGGGATATTACTCATAGTTTAGAGTTTAAAGTTTAGAGTTTAGAGTAGTTTAATAGTTTAATAGTTTAATAGTTTAAAGAGTCAGCAGATGAAAAGAATAGTTTTAATAATTGCATTGTTGCTGGTTGTGGTTTATTCTTGCAACCGGAGTAATTATTCAAATCTGCAAAAGAACGATTACGTTGCGGAAGCCGTTCCGGAAGCTGTAGCTGAAGATGTCACGAAGGCAGCTCCAGAGGTCGTCACTGAGCCTCATGAATATCATCTGAGTATCTTGATAGCTGGCGATTTCATGCAGCACGGACCGCAGATTACAGCGGCATTGCAGCCCGACAGCTCATATAACTACGACGAGTGTTTCGCGCGTGTGAAACCTGTTATTGAGGATGCCGACGTCGCCATCGGCAATTTTGAAGTCACCCTTGGCGGAAAACCATACGCGGGATACCCACGTTTCAGCGCCCCCGACGAGTATCTGCAGGCGATAATCGACGCTGGAATAGACATAATATTAACGGCAAACAACCATTGTCTCGACACCGGAAAACATGGTCTGGAACGCACGATAATGATGATGGACTCGGTTGGCGTTCCGCATATCGGCACCTACGTTGATGAGTTTGAGCGTGAGGATAATTATCCTTATATTTTGGAACAAAACGGGATACGTGTGGCGATACTTAATTTCACATACGGCACCAACGGCCTTGTTGTCGAGGATCCGAATATTGTGAATATGATGGATACCGCAATAATAGCAGTGGATTTGATTACAGCTAAAGAAGTGAATCCTGATGTGATTATTGCAATACCACATTGGGGTATCGAATATCAGTCCTTGCCTTCGAAAGAACAGCGTCGGATGGCTGATTGGCTGATTGAAAATGGTGTTGATCACGTTATCGGGGGGCATCCGCATGTGGCACAGCCGATGGAGTTACTCAACGACGGAAAGAACTTTGTGGCATATTCATTGGGCAATGTCATCAGCAACCAGTCGAAGCCAAACACCTACGGAGGCTATATGGTGCGCCTCGATTTTGTCAAAAACGACTCGTTGACGATGCTGTCTGACTGCGCCTACATCCCATATTGGGTGAGTCGTCCTCACGACAACAACTTCAAGCATAATTATCGTATCTTGTCTTTGGATGAGCCTGATTCATTACTGACAAACCAAGAAAGACAATTGCGCGACACGATAAGCGAATCCATGCGCACATTGTTTAAACAGCACAATGTCGGTGATATCAAGGAAATAGGGTTTTAAACCTGTTTAGTCTAACTTGTCGATATTAGAGTCGTCTTCAATCCTCAGATTGTCGATGATGAACTTCTGACGTTGGTCGGTGTTTTTACCCATGTAATACTTCAAAAGCTCAGGAATCGTCATGTCGTGGCGCAGGATGATAGGCTCCAGGCGCATGTTAGGACCGATGAAGTAACTGAACTCGTCGGGCGAGATCTCGCCGAGACCTTTGAATCGTGTTATTTCAGGATGAGCGCCGAGTGACTTGATGGCGTCGACACGTTCCTCGTCGGTGTAGCAATATCTCGTCTCTTTCTTGTTTCTCACACGGAACAACGGGGTCTGCAGGATGTAGAGGTGCCCGCCGCGCACCACGTCTGGATAGAACTGCAGGAAGAATGTGAGCATCAGCAGACGGATGTGCATGCCGTCGACATCGGCATCGGTGGCGATGACGATGTTGTTATATCTCAGATTCTCAATGCTTTCATCGATATTTAAAGCAGCCTGTAAGAGGTTGAATTCCTCGTTTTCGTAAACGATTTTCTTTGTCAAGCCATAGCAGTTGAGCGGTTTTCCGCGGAGGCTGAACACTGCCTGTGTCTGTGCGTCGCGGCTCTTGGTGATGCTGCCTGATGCTGAGTCGCCCTCGGTGATGAACAGCGTCGACTCGAGACGTTTCTCCTGGTTGGTGTTGTAATGTATGCGGCAGTCGCGGAGCTTGCGGTTGTTGAGGCTGACTTTCTTAGCGCTTTCGCGGGCAAGTTTCTTGATGTTGGCCATGCCTTTGCGCTCCTTCTCGTTCTGGATGATTTTGCGCATCAGGTTTTCAGCCACATCGCTGTTCATGTGCAGGAACTTGTCGAAATGACGTTTGATGATATCGGTGATGTAAGCCCTGATAGTCGTCTCGCTGTCTTTGTCCATGTAGTTCGACGAGAACTTGGTCTTCGTCTGGCCTTCAAACTCAGGATTGTCGACCTTTATCGACAATGCTGCGATAAACGAGCTGCGGATGTCTGACGTCTCGTATTCCTTGTTGTAGAACTCTCTGATTGTCTTCGCGATAGCCTCGCGGAAAACGTTGAGATGTGTGCCTCCGAGAGGGTTGTACTGGCCGTTGGCGAACGAGAAATACTCCTCGTTGGATGTCACATTGGAATGTGTAAATGCGCATTCGAAGTCACCTTCTTTGATATGAATGATAGGGTAGGCGCAGGTATCGAGCTTGCCTATCTTACGTGTCAGCAGGTCGAGGAGTCCGTTCTTTGCCTGGTATTTCTGACCGTTGAGAATCAATGACAGTCCGCTGTTGAGGAATGCGTAGTTCCATATCATCTCGTCGACGTATTCCATGAGGAAATGGTAGTTTCCGAACAGCTCAGCATCCGGCACGAAGGTGATGTCGGTGCCGTTTTTCTGGTCTGTCGGGATGATGTCGGTCTCAGACAGCAGTTCGCCTTTTGAGAACTCAACTATTTTTGTCATGCCGTCGCGGAATGCCTGTGCGCGGAAATAAGAAGATGCTGCGTTGGTGGCTTTTGCGCCCACGCCGTTGAGACCCACGGCTTTCTTGAAAGCGCCGGTGTTATATTTTCCGCCGGTGTTCATCTGACCCATACAGTCTTTGAGAGAGGCGAGAGGTATGCCTCGTCCGTAGTCGCGCACGTGCACCTTGCCGTCGTTGATGTCTATCTCAATGACTTTTCCGGCGCCCATGTTAAACTCGTCGATGCTGTTGTCGACGATCTCCTTCAGCAGGATGTATATGCCGTCGTCATGTGCCGAGCCGTCGCCCGCCTTGCCGATGTACATGCCAAGACGTTTACGGATGTGCTCGTTCCACGAGAGATGCTGAATCGCCTCGTCGGTGTAATCGACCGGATTTACGTTTGTGGTAAAATCTAACTCGTTGTCTTCCAATACGTTATCGTCAATAATTTCTTCCGCCATTTTCTCAAAAATTTCTAATTTGCAAAAATAGCATTTTTTTTGAGTCTTTAGACATTAGTCTTTAGTTTTTAGTCATTTTTTTTAACTAAAGTCTAAAGACTAAAGACTAACGACTAAAAATTTTGTAATTTTGCACGATTTTTTGAGCAGAAAATGGAAAAGATAACATCAAATAAAAAGATATTCGGCACAATCTGCGGCATTCTTGCGGCGGTGTTTTATGGCACTAACCCTCTTGGCGCGTTGAAGCTCTACGAACAGGGCATGAACACCAACTCGGTGCTTTTCAGCCGTTTCAGCATGGCGTGGATTATCATCTCTATCATATTGATTATCAAGAAGGAAAACCTGAAGGTGACGAAGAGGGAGTTTGGCACTTTGACGGCTCTCGGACTGCTTTTCACGGCTTCTTCGATGACGCTGTATTTCAGCTTCAAATACATCGCGGCGGGTGTGGCTTCGACGCTTCTGTTCACTTATCCTATCATGACTGCGGTTATTATGGGCTTGTTTTTCAAGGAGAAAGCAGGTTTTAAGACTATAATAGCTATAGTTTTGTCGTTGGTTGGCGTTTTGCTGCTTTATTGGAGCGATGCAGGCGGCGCCTTGGACACTCTCGGCGTGATATTAGTACTTGTTTCAGCCCTGACTTATGCAATTTACATTATTGTTGTAAACCGCTGCCCGCTTGAGATGTCGTCGTTTAAGATAAACTTCTACGTGGTGCTATATTGTGCCATCGGGATGGCGGTGTTTGCTTGGCTTACCGGACAGCCTTTGCGACTTCCTCACAATGCCGTTAGCTGGTTTTATTCTGTTTGGCTGGCGGTTGTTCCTGCCACATTGTCACTTGTTTTGATGGTCTATGCCTCGAAATATGTGGGGGCGACTCCTACTGCGATTCTCGGAGCCTTGGAGCCATTGGCAGCGGTTTTAATCGGAATATTTGTCTTTAACGAGCCATTCGGCATTCGCCTTGCAATTGGTATCGTATTGATACTGAGTGCAGTGGTGATTACTGCATATCAACCGAAAGGGAAGTAATCTGGTTTATCATTTCAACAAGTGTGAGTTTAAGATTACCTGTGTTGTCAAACATATCACGGTATCTTTGAATTCGTTTGTAGTGCTGATGATAATTCTTACCAGTGACAGCAGCAATATGTTTGTCGTCTAAACCTAATAGATACAGGCTGAAAATGATCTTATCGTCATATTTCAGTTTCGGATATTTTGCCATAATCTGTTGCAGAGTACCGTCCAGATTGCGGTCGCACACTTCCACAATGTGTCGGCACGTTTCTTCATCAATAACCAGTTCCGGG
>Ga0129306_1000182_pt1 | contig 109500 bp, 116 predicted proteins | sample P827metagenome_FD_94438 | JGI IMG/M metagenome (GOLD analysis project Ga0129306, IMG submission 94438) | Capybara group fecal microbial communities from Wisconsin, USA - P827 metagenome | ecosystem: Host-associated > Mammals > Digestive system > Large intestine > Fecal | place: USA: Wisconsin...
ACATTGATTATTATAACAACAGACGGATTAAGTTAAAATTAAAAGGACTCAGCCCTGTTGAATACAGAACTAAGTCCTTTAAGTCCGTCAGCTAAAGTGTCCAAGAATTGGGGTACACTTCAAAAGCCCCTTCTTCGTACAGCTCAAGAAAAGCCTTTGCCACAACTGGATCAAACTGCGTTCCGGAACATTTTTTTATTTCCTCAACAATTTCCTCCATTGGGAGCCTTTTGCGGTAAGGACGGGTTGAACTCATGGCATCAAATGCATCGGCAACGGAAATAATTCGTGCAACCCATGGAATCTTTGCCCCGTTGAGTTTAGTCGGATATCCCTTGCCGTCAAATCGTTCGTGATGATAGTAAGCACCATCCGAAATATCTTTCTGACTCCTTACCCTTTTTAGGATTTCAAAACCTCGATAAGTATGGGTTTTTATTGTTTCATATTCTTCTTCATTTAATTTACCCGGCTTATTCAAGATTTCATCAGGAATACCGATTTTTCCGATGTCATGAAGCAGGGCAATGTTGTAGAATTTCTGAGCAGTCTCCTCGTCTTCACCCAATTTTTTTGCAAGCATTTTTGTATATTTTGCAACTCTGAGGGAATGCCCGTTCGTGTAGGAGTCCTTTCCATCGATGCAAACCGAAAATGCGTCAATAATGGAATTGGTAAAATCAACCAGTTCTTTTTTGTGAGCATCCTGTTCCAGGATAATTCTATTATTTTTTTTATATATAATTATGACGGCAAACAAAGCCACGATACTTGTGAATAAGGCTGGAACACTCGTGTCATGAAACTGCGTCACACCATAAGCAAGTTTTGAACAGCGAACTATAAGAATCAACAAGGCCGTATAAAACCCGATTTTACGATAGAAGACTACCATGCAGATCAAGACAATACTTGATATAGAAGAACAAACAGGAGCCAGAAGACCTATCCGAAACTGATGCCCCAGAATATTAAGCATTTCTTTTGATCCAGCAGTTATTATAGAACCATGTTCTGAAAGGAAATATAAAGCAACAAATAATAGAAAGCCAAGCAAAGTAAAAACAAGATTAAGTTTGGAATATTTGCTGAATTTTAGGAATTTATTTTTTTCCATATAGTACAAGTATAAGTTGACTTCCTTAAAACTATATAAAATAAATCATGAAAATTAAATTAAATTTGAGGCATTTTATTGACATATTCAGACAATGCCATTATTATTAAAACAACATTTGAACATTTGTTCATATATCAAAGGTGTTTATGACAGAAGAAATAGAAAAACCAGCTTACGCTCAGGATTTAAAAGCCATCGCGGATTCTATGCCGGACGAAGATTTGCTTTTCGATTTGGCCGAACTTTTTAAAATTTTCGGTGACTCTACCCGCATCAAAATCCTTTTCGCTCTCCTTGGGCGTGAGGTTGCGGTTGGCGACTTGGCAGAAGTCCTTTCGATGACGCAAAGCGCAATCAGTCACCAGTTGCGGGTATTAAAAGCAAACGGTCTTGTCCGCTTCCGTCGCGAAGGAAAATCTCTGATTTACGCCCTGAGCGATGATCACGTAACAAAAATCCTGAACATGGGACTGGAACATATAGAAGAATAAGTAATTAGAAGTTGGGCGTTTCCGTGCATTGCACGGTCGGGCTTTCCGCACTTTCGCTATCGCTCCATACCGCAAGCGGTACGCCTTCCGGCGGTGCTACAATCCCTAACGCATTTCTTTAACGCCGCATCCATGCGACGAATTACTGATAAAAGGAGAACAACATGGAACATACACACGAACACAATCATTTGGGCGAACATATTCACTGTGAGTGCGGCTGCTGTGAGCACGAACATCACGAACACGAGCACGAAGAGCACTGTCATGAAGGACACTGCGATTGCGGACACGACGAGGAATCTTCTCCCATCAAAAAAATCCTTCTTGCCGGCGTAATCTTTATAGCAGCTCTGCTTTTCGAGCATCTTCCGTATTTTTCAGCAGAATCGGCCTTCATGCAGAGCTTTTTAACTAACTTCCGTTCGGTTGGTTTTATAAATTCAAATGAAATTCCTCGACTGATTTACGGAATTCTCTATCTTGCAGCCTATTTAATCTGTGGCCACGACGTTATCAAGGGAGCTATCCGCAACATCCACAAGGGAAACATTTTTGGTGAGCAGTTTTTGATGACGATAGCTTCTGTAGGTGCGATTTTTGTCGGTGAATTTGCAGAGGCCGTGGCCGTCATGCTTTTCTACAATTTGGGGGAATTCGTTCAGGATTATGCCGTTGACCGCTCCCGCGATTCAATTTCCGCACTCATGGACATTCGGCCGGACACAGCCACGGTGATTCGCGAAGGAAAGGAGACTATTGTTTCACCAGAAGAAGTTGAGATTGGCGAGATTATCCAGGTAAAGCCAGGAGAGAGAGTTCCGCTGGACGGCATTGTAATCGAAGGAAAATCATTTGCTGACACATCGGCACTCACAGGCGAAAGCGTCCCCAGGGAAGTTGCAGCAGATTCAGAAGTCCTCGCAGGATTTGTAAATCAGAGTGGCCTGCTTAAAATACGTGTCACAAAATCTTACGGAGAAAGTGCCGTCACCCGAATCCTCAATCTTACTCAGGAAGCAAGTGAAGTCAAGGCAAAAAGCGAAAAATTCATCGCACGGTTCGCACGAGTTTACACACCGATTGTCTGTATCGCAGCCCTTCTGGTCGCCGTTCTTCCGCCGCTCGCATTGCAATTCTTTGCACCAGAACTTTTTGAAAAATACGGCTGGTCCGTCTGGATTTACAGGGCACTTACATTCCTTGTAGTTTCATGCCCATGTGCGCTTGTGATTTCCGTTCCGCTCGCTTTCTTCTGTGGAATTGGTTCAGCTTCAAGCTCCGGCGTTCTTATAAAAGGCTCGAATTTCGTTGAAGTTCTTTCAAAAGCAAAAATAGCCGTATTTGACAAAACCGGCACCCTCACAAAAGGCATTTTTGATGTGGCTCAAGTTAATCCTGCAAATGGATTTACTAACGATAGTTTGCTTTCAATCGCAACCCATGCTGAAAGCTACTCAAATCACCCGATTTCAAAATCTCTCAAAAAGGCACATCATTGCGTTCTTTGCGATGCACTAAAAATTCTTGAACCAGAAGAAATCAGCGGATTTGGCATACGAGCGGTAGTCGAAGGAAAAACAGTTCTTGCCGGAAACGCAAAGCTTATGAAAGAAAAGAATGTAACTGGCTTTGAAGGTTATACAAACGACCGAAAGTTAGTTGGTACAATAGTTCACGTAGCTGTTGATGGACTTTATGCAGGAAACATAGTGATTTCCGATCAGGAAAAGGATGATTCACGCAAGACAATTCAGAACCTGAAAAGATTGGGAATCAAGAAGACCGTCATGCTCACAGGCGACACAAAGGCAACAGCCCAGGTCGTGGCAGAGAACCTGGGAATCGATGAAGTTTACGCAGATTTGCTCCCAGAAAACAAAGTCCAGCAAGTTGAAACTTTGATGAAAGGAACTGGTGTTGAGCGAAGTCGAAACACGCTCATCTTTGTCGGTGACGGAATAAATGACAGCCCGGTTCTTGCTCGTGCAGATGCCGGAATTGCAATGGGTGCACTCGGAAGCGATGCCGCAATCGAAGCCGCTGATGTCGTAATCATGGACGACAAGCCCAGCCGCTTAATCGATGCCATTAAAATTTCACGCCGCACGATGAGCGCAGTCTGGCAGAACATTTATGTCTCAATCGGAGTAAAAGTCGCAATCATGATTCTGGGCGCCCTTGGAATCGGAAATCTCTGGCTTGCAGTCTTTGGAGATGTGGGAGTCTGCCTGCTTGCCGTGGCAAATTCAAGCCGGGTTTTAAAAAAATAGAAAAATAATTTGCTTTATATCTATTTTAAGATTAAAATAATCTTTATGAATGTCAAGAACAACAATTTAAAAGCCCAAAAACAGGGAAAGCTTGTCTACTACATTGTAGGCATTACCGTTGTAATTGTTGCAGTCTTAACCTCTTTGCAGATCTTCATCGTAAAAGAACGCACCAAACACTCAGTAGCATCTTCTTATGAAGAAAATTGTCTCAGAATCACGGACGCCTATTCAAATGTCGTTTCCATACGTCTGAGCGAATACATTAAGCAGATGCGCATGTACACAGAAGCTGATATTACTCAGACAGGCGACCCTCACCAGATTCAGGAATGGCTTATAGCTCACGCAGGCTCCCGCACCCCGGACTTTGACCGAATAGGCTACATTGACGCAAAAGGTGATTTTTACAACGATCAGAACAAAATCACCAACGTAAAAGACAGAATTTACTTTAAAGCCATCATGGAACAGGGCAACGACACAAACATCGATGATCCGGTAACTTCAAAATCAACCGGAACCACGATTATCCACGTTTCCAAGGCGGCAAAAGTCGGTGGAAGAACCGTGGGATTTTACAGTGCCGTCGTAGGCGTTGACAAGCTCACAGAATTTGTAAGGAACATTAAAATCGGAAAAACCGGTTACGCCATGCTTATAAACAGCGAAGGTAAAATCATCGCAACTTCGGCTCCTTCAGATGATGAAGAAAGCACGAAGCAGCTCTTGGAAGCCATGCAGCCGGTTACTCAGGCTCTCTCACAAAATCAAAGCGGTTCCACTTGGATTAAGGCCGGCAAGCTTGGACAAAAATTTGTCACCTACAAGCCAATTGAAAATGCAGACTGGGGCTTTGTCTTCCTTATTGATGACAGCCAGGTTTTTGCCACTGCAAATCAAATTTCCATCACACTTATTTTTGCGGGAATCATTCTTGCCTTTGCCCTCTTGCTTGGAATCGGTGCGGGAATTTTCCATTCCCTAAAGCCTCTGCTTAAAGTCAAGGCTTCTATCGACGAAATTGCCTCTGGAAAAGCTGATTTAACACAGCGAATCACAGGCCCGGCGGCAAATGTCAACAACGAGATTGGCGGCGTGGTAAAGGGGTTCAACAAATTCACGGAAAAGCTCCACACCATCGTATCGGATGTAAAAAGCTCAAAGGAAGTGCTGGAAGCAGCCGGTGAAGATCTTGACGTGAGCATGCAGGACACAAGCGCATCAATCACCCAGATTATCGCAAACATTTCAAGCGTCCACAACCAGATTTCAAATCAGGGTGACAGCGTTTCACAGACGGCCGGGGCTGTAAACGAAATTGCCTCAAACATCGAATCCCTTGAGCGTATGATTGCAAACCAGTCTCAGGGCGTAAGCAACGCTTCTTCCGCTGTCGAAGAAATGATTGGCAACATTGCCTCCGTAAACAATTCTGTTGACAAAATGGCGGCTTCCTTTGATTCACTCACGGAAAATGCAAAGAGCGGTGCCGAAAAACAGGTTCACGTAAACGAGCGGATTCACGAAATCGAGCAGCAGTCACAGATGCTTCAGGAAGCAAATGCCGCAATCGCCGCAATCGCAAGCCAGACTAATCTTCTTGCAATGAACGCCGCAATCGAAGCTGCTCACGCAGGAGACGCAGGAAAGGGCTTCGCAGTAGTAGCAGACGAAATCCGAAAGCTCTCAGAGACTTCCACGATTCAGTCAAAAACAATCGGCGACCAGCTTTCAAGCATCAAGGAATCAATCAATTCCGTTGTTCAGGCTTCTCAGGAATCAAGCGAGGCATTCAATACTGTTGCCGAAAAAATCCATGAAACAGACCAGCTTGTCCGTCAGATTAAGAGTGCAATGGAAGAGCAGCAGGAAGGTTCAAAGCAGATTACTTCTTCACTCCAGTCAATGAACGACAGTACGATTGAAGTCCGAACGGCTTCCGAAGAAATGTCTATCGGAAACAAGCAGATTCTTGATGAAGTCCGCAACCTTCAGAACGCCACAACCGTAATGAAGGCCAGCATGGAAGAAATGGCTATAGGTGCAAAGAAAATCAACGAAACCGGCGCTGCCCTTTCTGAAATCGCTGGAAAAATGAAGAATTCAATCGAACAAATCGGTACGCAAATCGATCAATTCAAGGTATAATCTTTGAATATGACTAAAGCTCTTGCAATGATTGCCTTTCTGCTCTATCTCACGCCACTTTTCCCCCACACTCATTCGTTGCAGCTTGTACGGGAAGAAGGAAAAACAATCGTCGAACGAATTCAGGTTCCGCCAAAATTCCAGCGAATCAAGGCCGAATCCAAAAGTTTCGCCGAATACCTGCGGAATTATCCTTTAAAGGAAGCAGCAAGCCCGGTTCTTTTGTTCAACGGAAATGAAAAGCCCAATCAGGAAGCCCACGCAGCTATTTTTGACATGCAAATTAAAAGCAATTTACAAGAAAACTCACAATCGATAGTTAGCCTATATGCAGAATATCTTTATAATTCAAGAAAAGAAGAAAAAGTTTCCTTTCATCTGACAAACGGAGAAATTTGCAAATGGACAGATTGGCTTTCCGATTGTATAAGAAAGCGTAACTTACGAACGGAAGTTGCCAGGGACTTAAAAAAATGGACAAAATACGAAAAATCAGTCAGTAAAAGCGAAAAAGACCAGTTCTTCCGTTCCTTCCTCAGAAATGTTTTCGCCCACACAAGCCCTCTTTCGATGATGGAATACGAATCAGAGCCCGTTGATTTTTCACAGCTTCAAATCGGTGACATTCTTTTTGACCTGTCAAAACCCACGCAGATTTGTCTGGTTGTAGATATTTGCAAAAGCACAGAAACAGGCGAAAAAGCCCTTTTACTGGCACAAAGCAATTCACCCGCTCAAGACTTTTACGTAATTAAAAATCCAAAGCGGGTGAACGATCCCTGGTACCACGAAGAAGATTTTATTATTCCTGCCCAAACGCCAGAATATATATTCCCAAAGGACAGCTGGCGTCACCTCAAATATCTGGATAAATAGTTTATAAAGAAGTTTTTCATGGCAAAAGAGTCAACTTTTAAGGCTCTGATGAGTTTTGCCCCGCTTTTACGCTTCGGAACACGCATTCGCGCGCCATGCCAATCCCTTTCGCTTTTTTATTTCAGCGCCTCTTTTAACACTTCAAGATTTTTCTCCATCGCTCCAAGATATGTAGCACCTTTTTTAATCTGCTTTGCAGTTGTTGATTGAAGTGAATCAAAAGTTAGAACTTTTGCCTTTTTGTTCTTGCTGTTCGAAATGACGGTCTTTGCAATTTTTCCGTTTCCAGTTTCAATCTGGCAGACTGTGTTCAATCCAAGTTCGTTCACTTTCTCCGAAAGGAAGACGATTGTCTTAAAGCTGGCCTCGCTTTCTGCAGAACAGCCTGTGAAAGCTGCAAAATATTTGAGATTGTAATCCTCAACCATGTAGCGGAATGGGAAGCGGTCGCCAAAAAGAAGGGTATTTTTGCTTGAAGCATTTACCGCCTCCTCATATTTTGCGTCCAGGGCCGCAAGTTTTGCATTGTAAGAAGCAAGGTTTTTCTTGTAAACCTCAGCATTTTTAGCGTCAACTTCGCAAAGAGCGGAAGTAATGGCACTTGTCAGAATCTGTGCGTTTTTGAGTGAAAGCCAGACATGCTCATCAAGTTCTTCCTCTTCTTCGTGATGATGTTCTTCATGATGCTCGTGCTCGTCATCATCGTCATGGTCGTCGTGTCCGTGCTCATCGTGATGATGGTGCTCATGCTGCATTCCCTCAACGATTTCCTCAGCCTTAACTTTGTCGCCCAGAACCTCAAGCAAATTGATTACTTTCTGATTCGGAGATTTGACATTCTTCAGAACATCGTCCACCCATTCATCACTTTCGCCGCCAACGTAAACAAAAATGTCAGCGTCCTGAATTTTTGCGATGTCCTTTACGCTTGGTGAAAAACTGTGCAGGTCAACACCGTTATCCAAAAGAAGGGTAAGCTCCACATTGTCGGCCTTCTCTCCGATGACCTGACGAGCCCAGTCGTATTCCGGGAAAATCGTTGTAACGACTTTGAGTTTGTTTGTTTCAGCCTTTGCCTTTTTTGCAAAAACAGAACCACATCCAAGAGCAAGCAAAATGCCCGCAAGTGCAAAAATTTTTTTCATACAAAATTCCTTTTTACTATTTTTCAAATGGTGAGTTTGTTGAACTGAAAAAGTCAAAATATGCGTAGGTCAGGTTCTGACCGAGAGCATATTTTTTAACTATCCAATTAATTAAAACTCAATATTTCTATGCGATTGCTTTTTCGTCCAGACACTTTTCCAGAGCAGCCTTGATTTCTGCCTGATCGTAGCCTTTTCCGATGAAGACAATCTGATTTTCACGGTCGCCGAATTCTTCGTCCCAGTTTTCCTTCATGTCAGGATTGTTGGCCAGAATCTCGTTTTTCTGCTCGTCCACCAAAGCGTCCACCCAGTAAGAAACTTCCATTACGGAAGAATTTCTGCCGGCCTGCTCAAAAAGCTGAACGTCCTGATCGGCGTCACTGAACCAGATGTAGCCTTTTGCCCGAATCAGCGACTTCGGATAATTTTCGTTCACAAAATTAAGGAATTTCTGGCGGTTGAAAGGCCTTTTTTCCTCATAAACGAAAGAAGTGATTCCGTACTCGTCGGTGCAGCCCTTTGTTCCATTCAGGGAATTTATTGCCTTCTGGATTGCAGAAGAAGAATCTATCTGCTCAAAGTCAAAAGGTTCTGCTGTCATGAGTTTTTCAAGCTCGATTGAGCCGTTTACGCTGTGGAAAATCGGAGCCTTTGGCTGGAAGTCGCGGACGATAGCCTCAACCTGGGCAAGCTGTTCCTTTGAAAGCAGGTCGCACTTGTTCAACACGATGAAGTTGCAGAATTCAATCTGGTCAACAATCAGGGTAGAAATTTCCTGATTTGAAAGATTGTTCTCATCAACCTTGTCGTCATCCTTGTGATTTTTGATGTCAGCAAGGTCGCTCAAAAACTCCCGGTAAATTCGGTCTGCGTCAACAACAGTTACAACCGAAGTAAGCTGAACGTTGGTGTCAGGATTGTCTTCCTCGTAGGCAAGGAAGCTTGCAGAAACAGCACCCGGATCACTGATTCCCGAAGCTTCAACAAAAACCACCTCAACTGAATCAATCTCCGAGATTTTTTCGAGCTGCTTGATAAATTCATCCCGCAATGTACAGCAGATGCAGCCGTTCTGAAGCTCGTACATGGGGCACTCAGCAACATTTGCACCCTCTTTTTTGAGGATTTCGGCATCAACATTGATTGAACCCATGTCGTTGACAATCAAAGCCACACGGCGGGTCTCCTGCTTCAAAAGATTGTTCAAGAGCGTAGTTTTGCCTGAACCAAGATAACCTGTAATAAGCACAACCGGCTTTTTTTTAGAATTTTTCATTTTTTCCCTCAATCTCATGAGCTTGCAAGCAATTTGAGAACGAATCGCAAATTAACACAATCTAACAAAATTGTCAATATGAGAATGAATCGCAAATTATGCTTTTTTGCGCATTCATTCGAAGCATTTGACAAATTCGCCCCTGCATGACAAACTTTTAATATGAAGATTTTCTTTCGATTTTTGCTCGTTACGATGGGAGCTCTTCTGCTTGCGACAGGAATTAACACTTTCGTTCACACAGCAGGACTTTTGCCCGGCGGCTTTACAGGAATCACCCTTCTCTTGCAGGAAGTTTTCTCAAAATTCCTCGGAATCAAAATTCCATTTGCAGTCTTTTACTGGGGGCTCAACATTGTTCCGGCGGCAATCTGCTTTAAATATGTAGGAAAAAAATTCACCCTGCTTTCAATCTGGGCAATCATCGCCTCAGGCTTTTTTACGGACTTGCTTCCGGGCTTTAATTTTACGAGCGATGTTCTTCTCTGCACGATTTTTGGCGGAATCGTAAACGGAATCGCAATCAGCTTCTGTCTCTTGGCCGGAGCCACAAGTGGCGGCACGGACTTCATATCGATTTACGTGTCAGAAAAAACTGGCCGCAGCATCTGGAATCATATCTTTATTGGAAATGTAATGGTCCTCGTGATTTTCGGCCTTTTGTTCGGCTGGACCCGCGCTCTTTATTCGATTATATTTCAGTTCGCAAGCACTCAAATTTTAAACACCCTCTACAAACGTTACCAGAAATCAACCCTGCTGATTATCACCGACAAGCCAAATGAGCTGGTCAAGACAATCCGCGAAACTACCGGCCACGACGCAACGCTTTTCAAGGGCGAAGGCTGCTACACAGGCATGGAAAGAAACATGCTCTACACAGTAATTTCAAGTGACAGCGAGGAAAAATTGATTCACGAAGTCAAAAAGGCCGATCCAATGGCATTCGTAAACATCTTGCAGACAAAAATGCTCAAAGGAAATTTCATCATGAAAAAACAGGACTGATCACTCGCATCCATGCGAGTAAGCAAGGATTTAAAATGATAAAACAAAACTATCAGAAAGAACTGGAAAAAATACTGTCTGAAATTGAAGAGGAACAAAAAACTACCGTTAGTTATAGAAAGCCGACTCTGCTGCTCCATGCCTGCTGTGGACCATGCTCTTCTTATGTGATTGAATACCTTGCGAATATTTTTGACATCACGATTTATTATTATAACCCGAACATTCACCCAAAAGAAGAATATTTCCGCAGGCTCGAAGAACTGAAAAAATTTTTGGAACGATTCCCAAATGCAGTGCAGAACAGCGTAAAGCTCATAGTTGATGAATATAACCCGGAAGAGTATTTTGAAGCAACTAACGTTAGGTTGGAAAAAGAACTTCAAACCGAGCCAGAAAAAGGCGAACGCTGCCGAAGATGCTATCAGTTCCGAATGAAGCGAGCTTTTGAATACGCTTGTAAAAACAACTTCGACTGGTTCACAACAACGCTCAGCATAAGTCCCCACAAAGACAGCGAAAAGATTAATGTGATTGGAAAAGAACTGGAAGAAATGAAATTTCAGCATGTTGAGGAAAGTGAAATTTTACAGAAAGAGAATCAAAAAACTAACGATAGTTTGAATATCTCTCCTCATACAAAATTCCTACCCTCAGATTTTAAGAAAAAAGGCGGCTTTTTGCGAAGCACCCAACTTTCAGAAGAATATGGCTTGTGGCGGCAGGATTACTGCGGATGTGTGTATTCAATGAGAAACAGGAAAAGCTAAGGATATAAAATTTATTCGTTGTCGTTTAGAAATATTTTTACTATATTTATTTTGATGATTAATATAAACAATTCCCAAGTCGATTCTATTTCAAAAGAATTGAATTCTAAGCAAAATGAGGGAAAATCCAATTCTACATTATATGAAATTTTCGCAAAAGCCTTATTAAATTTGTCAGATTTATTAAGAGATTTTTCGGTTTATGAAATGGCAAATTGGATTTCTTTTTCTAACCGCTGGATAAAAAATCGAAACACACAAGACAATACAAAGAGTTATAAAAGAGGTTCAATACTTTTCGTCGATTTAGGAGCAGATAATTTTGGACATGAACCGTCTTTTACACATCCTGCAGTCGTTCTTGATTGTAATAAACATTCGATTTTGATTGCACCTTGCAGTTCTAAAAAATATGCTAAAGGTCTTGCCGATATTGTTGATGCCACAAGAACAGACGGTTTTAACGGCAATACAGGCATTCAAGTCGGATGTATAAGATGGGTAAGCAAGAAAAGAATTATTTCGGAATTAGGAATGATAAATAGTTCCACATTAACAAAAATAGATGAATTTCTTTTAAAATCTATTCCAACTCATGCAAGAAAGATAATTGAAAAAGACAAAGAAATTCAACGACTACAAGAAGAAATAAAAAAATTACAAAATCCCTAGTCTATTTTATTGACAGCAAATAATAATGAAGCTAACATATAAATACTGAAAGGCGTAACGCCGAATGCTCACGATTTTTCGTGATATTACTAGAGAGGACTGCTGACATTTGTTGGCAGTCTTTTTTTATTTCTTTCTGTTTACGACTTTTATACGGAACGGTATAATTATTTCATAGAATCTGTAAAAGAAACAATTAAAATTTGTAAAATAGATACAGATTTTTTCGTTGAAGACTAATCCTCCGCGTTAGGGATTGTAGCAGCGGCGTTAGCCGTACCGCTTGCGGTATGGAGCGATAGCGGAACTGCGGAAAGCCCGACAGTTCGCCTTCGGCGAACTGTAACGCCCTAATATAAAATAAATTCTAGCCACAAAGGAGCAAAAAATGGCATACAAGATTTTCATTGATGGAAAAGAAGGAACGACCGGTCTCAAGATTTACGAGCGATTTGAGAAACGCACGGATATTGAGATTCTTTTGATTGATGAGGAGAAGCGAAAGGATCCCGCTGAACGCGCTAAGATGATTAACGCTTCGGATTTTACTTTCCTTTGTTTGCCGGATGCGGCGTCTATCGAGGCTGTTTCGCTTTGCACTAACCCGAAGGTACGAATTATTGACGCTTCTACGGCTCACCGCACAAACCCGGACTGGGCTTACGGCTTCCCGGAACTTTCGGCTGAGCACCGCGCTCGAATCGAAAAGTCTAACCGCGTCGCAGGTCCTGGATGCTATGCTTCGGGATTTGCTTCAATTTGTTATCCTCTGGTCTCTCGCGGAATTATGTCGCCTGATTATCCTGTGGTCTGTCATGCAGTTTCTGGCTATTCTGGTGCCGGCAAAAAGGCAATCGCCCAGTACGAAGATCCTGCCCGCAACCCGGAGCTTGATTCACCTCGACTTTACGCTCTCACGCAGGAGCACAAGCATCTTCCAGAAATGATGAAAGTCTCTGGCCTCAACTATAAGCCGATTTTCAATCCTTACGTCTGCGATTATTTCCAGGGAATGACTGTCACGGTCTCTCTCCATGCCCGCCTTCTGGAAAAAAAGCTCACCGCAAAGGAAATCGCCGAAGTCTTCAAGGAGCATTATGACGGCTGTAAATTCGTTAAGGCAGCTGACTTCATGGGCGAAGGCATTTTAACCGAAAGCTTTATCCCTGCAAACACTCTGGCCGGAACAAACAATATGCAGATTTTTGTCTGCGGCAACGACGAGCGAATCGTTATCACAAGCCGTTTCGACAACCTGGGCAAGGGTGCAAGCGGTGCTGCCGTCCAGTGCATGAACATTATGATGGGAATTGACGAAGGAACAGGGCTGTAACTTCTCCTTTCTATGCAAAAATCTTGCGCTGTGTTACAATTTCTGCATGACAACTTCCCCAATCCTTGAAAAAGCCGAGCGAATCCGTGATGTCATTCGCTACATTAAACGATTCAAAAACGCGACTGTCGTGATTTATCTTGACGACGACATCATTGATTCGCCGCTCTTTGTGAGCCATATCCGTGACATTGCGCTGATTCATCAGGCTGGGCTGCGGGTGATTCTGGTTCCTGGAGCACGAAGGAAGATTGACGAATATCTTTCCAAAAACGGAATTTCCTGGACTTACGAGAACGGAATCCGAATTACGCCGGCTGAGGCTATGCCTTTGATTAAAAATGCGGCTTTTGATGCGGCAAATGTTGTCATGACCAGCCTCGCGGGCGAGAATCTTACAGCAGTAATCGGGAACTGGGTTCGTGCGCGTGGAAAAGGCGTTCTTAGCGGTGTGGATTTTGCTACGGCGGGCGAAATTGACAAACTCGACGACAACACGATTCAGACAGTCCTTGATAACGGATTTATTCCGATTTTCCCCTGCATCGGCTGGAGTTTGAACGGAAAGCCTTACAACATTTCTTCGGCACAGCTTGCTTCCCAGATTGCCACTCACCTGCAGGCAGACAAGCTATTTTTCCTTTTGCCGGACGCAGAACTTTCAGCAAAAAATTTTACGATTCCAAAAGAACTCGGTCTTTCACCAGAAGGCTGTGTTCCAGCTATGAATATAGAAGAACTGGATGAATTCCTGGAGATAAACAAAAAGCTAACGAGCGTTAGTAACGACAATTCTGAAACTTCAAAAATCATTTCCATGCTAAATCTTGCAAAAAAATCCGTGGAATCTGGCGTTACTCGTGTCCATATTTTGAATGGCTCAATCGAAGGAACTTTACCTTGTGAAATTTTCAGTGACTTGGGTTCCGGCACGATGATTTATAAATCAAATTACGGCAAATTCCGTGCTATGCGTCGCGAAGATATTTCAGCTGTTCTTTCACTTATCCGACCGTTCGTTAGTAAAGAAATTCTTCTTCCTCGCAGCGAGCAGCAAATGGAATCCGAATATAACGACTTTATTGTTTACGAACTTGATGGAGCGGTTCGAGCTTGTGCCGCCCTTCATATTTACGACCGAACTCAGGCCGAAATCGCGGCCCTTGCAGTTGACGAAACTTGCGCCCACATTGGAATCGGGCCGAAGATGATTGAATATTTGATTGAAAAGGCAAAAACTGTATCGATTGAAAGCGTTTTCATCCTTACCACTCAGACAGCTGACTGGTTTGAAAAACAGGGCTTTGTGGCCGATTCAATCGACACGCTGCCAGAACGCCGTCGTGAAAAATGGAATCCGCAGCGGGGCTCAAAACTTTTCAGGCTGGCTCTGAAGAAATAGTCACTTGTCCTTGATTTTCTTCCTTCTCAAAAACCAGGCAGACATTCGTTATTTTTCTTAGGAATGCCTTGTCGTGACTCACTACAAGCATGGGGCAGCTCAAGGCCGAAAGAGCATTTTCCAGGGCAAGAACGCTGGTAATGTCCATGTGATTGGTCGGTTCGTCCAAAATCAGAAGGGAAAGCGAATTCTGCACGGCCAGGGCAATCATAAGTTTTCTAAGCTCCCCAGGACTCAGGCTTTCCCCGCTCTGGTCCGAATTCTCCGTGGAATTTCTAAGCAGAGCAAGACGTTCCGGCTGGCTTCCGAGCCTGAATAAAGTTGAAAGAACTTCACCCTTTTCGTCTTCTTCCAGGGCAAAAAATCTTGAAAGGACAGCTTCTCTTTCTTCATCAGAAATTTCCTGAGGCAGATAAAGCAGGTCTTTTTTTCGCCCGACCTTTTCAAGAAGATAAATCACATGCCTTACAAAAAGACTTTTTCCAACACCATTTTCCCCAACAAGGGCAACTTTCATTCCCTGAGTGATTTCAATATGTGGAATTTTAAGCTTGTAAATGCCAGCCTCAATAACGTCCTCGTCGATGACAAGAGGCTTGAAGTTATCAGATCCAGAAACAGAAAATCCTTCCTTCCGCTGCAGAGCTTTTTTAATTCCGTCTCGTTCAGACTCAGTCTGCCGAATTTGACTTTCAAGCCGGGCCTTTGCATCCCCGGTAACGCGATCTTTTCCAGAAATTCTTGCGGCATCAATTTTGGCCTGGGCATCATGATCACGCGAATCAATTGCTTTTTTAGAAAGTCTGGATTTTGCCTTCTGATTTTCAGATTCAAGCCTTGCACTCCTCTGCCTTTCAGAGGCAGCTTTGGCATTGAGCCTCTCCCACTCTTCCCGCGATTCCATACTTCCTTTTTTACGAAGTTCCAGTGCCTCAGAAAATCCGCATGAATAGGAGTCAAAAACGGTACAGTCCCGGCCACCAGCAAAAGACGCTGCCTCGTTATAAAGATAAATCGTTTTTGAGCAGAGTCTGTCGGCAAAACTTCGGTCATGGCTCACCATAATTCCAATGCCAGAAAAACTTTCCAGAATGTCAGAAATCATGGAAGAACTTTTGGAGTCAAGATGATTGGTCGGTTCATCAAGAAGAAGCACACAAGGATTTTCCGCAAGAGCACAGGCAATCTGAATCCGCTTTTTTTCACCGCCAGAAAGACTTTCATAACGGTCAATCATTTCTTCGGTAATGCAAAGCCTGGAAAAGAGCTTACGAACATCGTTATCGCTTGACCAGAAAGCCGAATAAAGATTTTCAGGAATTTCAGCCGTTTCCTGCTCACAATAAATAATGCCGGCTTCACCCGCCCCTATCAGAGAAATTTTACCGGAATCTGGAGTGATTGAACCTGAAATAAGCCTGAGGAGCGAGCTTTTACCGCAACCGTTGCTTCCAGCCACACAAGTCCAACCTTCTGAAAACTGAAGTGAAAAATCCTCGAATAAATTTGAATGAGAATAAGGATAGGAAAAATAAAGGTTTTTAATCTGAATAAACATTTGGCCTCCAAAAGGAAGCCAGTCACAGCAAAACGTGTATGACGACAAAATGCCGACGAAAAAAATGAATAAAACTGTAACTGACTTCCAGAATTTAATTTCTAAAGAAAAAGTAATGTAAAAAGGAAATCAGACTTACAGTATCATCGGCTACGCGTCTCCTAAATTAGAATATGATTTAATTCTATAGGCAGAAAATGCACTTGTCAATCAATATATAATTTGTTTAAGGGTTAATCCCTATAAAACAACAATAACGACCGATTGTCAGATTGCACTTTAAAGAAATTATCATTTACTACCTAACGAAAGGCATATTTTCATAAATAAAATCATCAGTTAATAAAATACAATCGAACGACAGTGAGTTATATTATTGAAAGACGCATTAAAGATATTGTACCTCACTATCGCTAGGAAGGAATAAGAACTTTTCCACAAGTTTTAAACAAATTGTGGAAAAGTTAACATTTTGTTTCACATGAAACACTTCTACTCAAAGAGAAGACACCAGTTTATCCACAAATTGTTTAAAACCTGTTGATAACTAAATTGTTTCATGTGAAACACTGAAATACTGGCAAGTTTTCCTACCCTCTGCCCCAGGACAAACTCATTATTAAATATCTTCTGTTAAAAATGGCCCCCTGCCGTGAAAACGTCTTATCGAAATCGTAGGACGCACCTGTTACAGTCAATTTGTGCCTGCAATTTTATACGGTTTCCGCTTGCGCGGTTCAATATAAAATCTATTAAAACACGTTTCTCCTGTTCTTTGCCCATAAAGAGAAAAAACTGTTTGTACGCGACTTTTAGAATTATCAGATAGAACTTTTTCTGGTCACCAAATATTCAAGTAATAGCAGGGAATATTACAGAATACGCAAACAAAGTCTATAAGGAAAGATATTTTGAACAACAAAAAGTATAATTTGTATTATCAAAACACTGGAATTTCGATAAAAAATACAAAGAGTAACTTATTATAAAGATTACAAAATCATTTTCAAGGTTTTACAATCTTAAGATGAAACTGAAAAAAATTTACCCTTCAGAGCTCAAATTGTTTCACATGAAACATTTTTGAGTAACTACATCCGGATGGAAATATCCTAAAGACTTTATCGCATCGTATCAGGGGCAGTCAAACGAGCCACAACACATTATAGTTTTTTAATGCCAGTAATGCCAAGAAGAAATAAAACGACTTACTAAAACAGACAATTTGAGCTGTCTCGTGAATTACAAAAACATGCGAATAGACTTTCGCAACACAGAGGTACAGAGAGTCATTCAAAAATTTACACTGAACCATTTTGCCAGACATTTGCCAGACATGCCGCCGTTTCCTAAGCTTCAAAAAGAAACTTTCATGACTGAGATATATTTTCTGGAAAAAGTATTTTATAATGAGGTAATGTGTTGATATTAAATTCACGATTGAAGTAATTTCATTGCCGGTTAATCTACAATTTTCAAACTAGTCTGCAATGATAGGAAAATCTTATTGGTGCAAAAAAATTCCGTCCCTCAATCACTCATAATCTCCAGTTATTATATTTCTATAATCGGCCTGTAATAAAAGACTATTACATAATTGTTTCACATGAAACATATTCATGCATAAAAAAACCGGAGAAGTTAAAAACTTCTCCGGCCGCCTGATGGATATCAATCAATCACTGATATGAACGAAAAGGAAAGTGACTGATATGCACTACCTTATCCCCAATAATATTCTATACGACAAACAAACTTTTGTCAGTAAATTTTCATTTTTTTTTGTAATTTTTTGCGTTTATTTTAATACTGTTTCACGTGAAACAACGTAAAACCTCAAAAATCTCATATATTACTACCTAACGATAATGTAAATTAATGTTTTAAAATTATACGCTATATATGGTGGAATTCTTTAATATCGAAAAAAATCAACACTAATATAGCACGGTTCTTTACAAAAAAAATCCGTGCATCAAAAGTGACACACGGATTTATGTTTTACACTAGGGATTACAGGAGCTGCGAAGCAGTTCGCGAAACGAATGAACTCGACAACGAAAGTGCTCGCCGACCTCCAGTTGGTGGCGGAAGTGCCCTAATTTTTGCTCTATTCTTTTTCCTGGGCTACACTGTCAAATCCTACTACATAGTCCGGGGAATCGATATTGATTACTCTTGTTCCGCTCGCTCCTCGTCCCTGCTTTGAAACATCACTGGCCTTGATTCGGAGGGTTTTGCCCTGTCCTGTCATACAGATGATTTCCGCATCCTCAGAGACGGCAATGGCTCCGATAATCTCGCCCTTGTTGTCAGTGTTGCCGAAGATTCGCTGTCCGCCGGTTCCTCGTCCGTGCTGACCGAATTCCTCAAAGTCAACTCGCTTTCCAATGCCTTTTTCTGTGATAACGAGAGCGTCTTTTCCTTCTTCGACACAAATTGCGGCTGCAAGTTCGTCTCCCTGTGAAAGACGGATACCTGTAACGCCGGCACTTGCACGTCCCATCGGTCTTACATCTTCCTCATTTATGCGGAGTGCCTGACCTCTACGCGTGACTAGCATAACTTCTTTGTTTCCGCTAGTCAAAATAGAAGATACAAGTTTATCTCCATCCTTGAGTTTGATTGCGATTACACCTCGTGTTTTTGCATTTGCAAACTCTGTTGTCTGACATTTTTTGACTACACCGTTGGCCGTAGCCATGAAGATGAACTGAGAATCGGTGTAATCCTTCATTGTGACGATTGTCGTAATTTCCTCGTCCGCAGAAAGCTGGAGCAAAGATTTTACACTTGAACCACGGCTACTTCGGCTCGACTCTGGAATCTCGTGAACTTTAATCCAGTAAGCCTTTCCTTCGTCGGTCATGAATGTGATGTATGATTTTGTCGTGGCAATGAAAATCTGATTGATGTAATCGTCTTCGATGAGGTTGGCACTCAGGCTGCCCTTCCCTCCCCTACTCTGCGCTTTGTAGAGTGTGAGCGGAACTCGCTTGATGTAACCCATCTTTGAAATCATCACGACGACTTCTTCTTCTTTAATCATGTCCTCTGTGTTGATTTCTTCGACTTCATCTGCAACGATGTCAGTCTTTCGGTCATCGCCGTATTTATCTGCGAGTTCGTTTGTCTCGTCCTTGATGATTCCAAGGATTTTCTCGTGGTGAGCGAGCAAATCTTCGAGATGATCAATCAAAGCCTGCAATTCACGGATTTCTTTCTGCAAGTCCTCAATCTGCAAGTGAGTGAGGCGTTTGAGCTGCATATCGACGATTGCCTGTGCCTGCTCGTCATCAAAATTGAATCTTTCTTCCAAGCGAAGCTTTGCCTGCTCAGTGGTGTCGCTTCCGCGGATAATCTTGATTACTTCATCGATGTTATTGATTGCCGTAATCAAAGCCTGCAAGATGTGCATTCGGTGCTTTGCGACTTTGAGATCATAAATCGTGCGACGGGTGATAACTTCGTCACGGTGATTTACGAAATGCTGTATAAGCTGCTTGAGAGTAAGAATCTGAGGTTTGAGGTAAGTCGGCTTAAGAGTGAGAAGACCAGGCTCGTCGTATCGTGGCTCGCCTTCCTTTTCCTGAGGAACGAGGGCAAGGTTGATTACGCCGAAATTTGCCTGCAATTCAGTTTTTGAAAAAAGCTGGTTCAGTATGATTTTTGTGACAGCATTCTTTTTAAGCTCGACTACAAGACGCATACCAACACGGTCGGAAGTTTCGTCGTTAGCGTCGGCAATTCCTTCGATGATTTTGTCGTCTTTGAGTTGGTTGATTTTCTTGATGATATTTGTCGTGTTCACGCCGTAAGGAACTTCTGTGAAGACGATTTTTTCATGACCACGCTTATCAGTTTCAATAGTGAACTTTGAACGGATTGTGATTTTGCCACGGCCAGTTCTGTAGGCCTTTTTGATTCCTTCCCGGCCATAAATCGTGCCACCAGTCGGAAAGTCCGGACCTTTGATGTAGTGCATGAGCTCATCGATTGAAATCTCAGGATTATCGATGTAGGCAGAAATAGCGGCCGCAACCTCGCGCAAGTTGTGGGTCGGCATGTTAGTCGCCATACCAACGGCGATACCTGTCGTACCGTTACAAAGAAGGAAAGGAAATTTTCCAGGAAGGACAGCAGGCTCTTTTGTGGTGTCGTCAAAGTTTGACACCATATCGACAGTATTCTTGCTGATGTCAGAAACCATCTCTTCGGTGATTTTTGACATTTTGGCCTCAGTGTATCGGTAAGCCGCAGCCGGGTCTCCCGCAATCGTACCAAAGTTTCCCTGCGGAGTTACAGTCGTATATCGCTGAGAAAAATCCTGACCCAATCGAACAAGAGCATCATAAACAGAAGCGTCACCATGCGGATGATAGTGACCCAAAACTTCACCGACAATCGTAGCGCATTTTTTAGTCTTTCCGCCCGAAGCCAGATGAAGAGTGTCCATCGCATACATGATTCGCCGGTGAACAGGTTTGAGACCATCGCGGACATCAGGCAAAGCTCGCTGAACAATTACCGACATCGAATAGTCGATGTAAGCCTGTTTGACCTCATCCTCAATCGGAATTTTTATGACCGTTCCACCTTCCGGGGTTTTCTCTTCTTCTAACATTTATATTTCCTTAATCAGTTTTTTCTAATTATTGATGAAAAATCAAGCTTTAACTAAATATCCAGATTCGCGTAGCTGGAGTTGCTTTCGATGAACTCACGGCGGGGCTCTACTTCCTCACCCATACAGACGCTGAAAATCTTGTCAGCGGCCTCGGCGTCGGGGATTGTAACCACCCGCATTTTTCGGTGGGCCGGATCCATTGTTGTTTCCCAAAGCTGCTCGCCGTCCATCTCACCAAGACCTTTGTATCGCTGGACATCGGCCTTGTCCCTCTGGTCACCCAAAGCGGCAAGAGCGTCATCTCGTTCCTGATCAGAGTAGCAGTAAACCGGCTCTTTTTTGCCAAGTTGAACTTTGAAAAGCGGAGGCATTGCAAGATAGACATATCCGTGCTCAATCAGTTGTGGCATATAGCGGAAGAAGAATGTGAGCAGAAGTGTGCGGATGTGGCTTCCATCGACATCGGCATCGGCCATAATGATGATTTTATGATAGCGGAGTTTTTCGATGTTGAAGTCTTTTCCGAATCCTGTTCCAAGTGTTTTGATAACCGGGTCAAGCTTGTCGTTGCCCATAACCTTTTCAGGGCTGACTTTTTCAACATTGAGCATTTTTCCCCAAAGAGGAAGGATTGCCTGAGTTTTTGAGTCACGGCCTTTCTTTGCAGAACCACCAGCCGAATCACCCTCGACTATGTAGACTTCGCATATTTCAGGATTATCCTTGATTGAGCAGTCAGAAAGTTTTTCAGGCTTCTGGAATCCGGCTCCCACGGTCTTTTTGCGGGTGGCTTCCTTTGCCTTTCGTGCGGCGACTCGCGCGGCGGCCTCACCCACGGCCTTTTCAAGCACTTTTTCAAGCACGGTCGGATTCAACTCAAAGAAAATAGTCAGTTTTTCTTTTACGAGGGAATCAACGATTGTGCGGACTTCGGTGTTTCCAAGTTTGTCTTTTGTCTGACCTACGAATTCAGGCTCCGGAACTTTCATTGAAAGAACGGCCGCCAATCCCGCGCGCACATCCTCACCGGTGAGTTTTTCTTTTTTGTCCTCGCCGGGCTCAAATTTTCCGTCACGGTCAGGCATCTTTTTCTTCATTTTTTCGTTGCCGTCAAGAGCTTTGTTCAAGACCCAGAGCAAAGCAGTTCTGAATCCGTCAAGGTGAGTTCCGCCGTCGCGAGTGTTGATGTCGTTTACATAAGTGTGAATGTCTTCTGAATAAGAATCGTTGTACTGGAAAGCAAGCTCAGTGATTACGTTGTCCTTTTCGCCAGTGATGTAAATCGGTTCTTCCGGATAATAGAACTTGCTTTTTTTGTTGGCGTTGATTTCTTTTACATAGTGAACGATTCCGCCCTCATATTTGAGGACTTCTTCTTTCGGAGTCTCAAGACGCTCGTCACGGAAAGTAATCACAATTCCGCTGTTCAAGAAAGCAAGCTCTTTGAGTCGCTGCAAAAGAACGTCAAAATCATAAGTAGTAGTCTCAGTGAAAATAGTTTTGTCGGCCTTCCATCGGATTGTAGTTCCGTGAGCCTGAGTGTCACCGATGACTTCTACCTTTGTAACAGGAATTCCGCGCTCGTACTTTTGGCGGTAGATGTGACCGTCACGGCAGACAGTAGCTTCAAGCCAGTCAGAAAGAGCATTTACGCAGGAAACACCTACACCATGCAAACCGCCTGAAACTTTATAAGCATTTTTATCGAATTTACCGCCTGCATGAAGACGAGTCAAAACAAGTTCCAGGGCAGAAATTTTCTCTGTAGGATGAATGTCAACAGGAATTCCTCGTCCGTTATCTTCAACGCGAACAATATCGTCCTTTTCAAGAGCAACTACGATATTATCACAATAGCCTGCCATAGCTTCATCGATACAGTTGTCTACAGTCTCATAAACAAGATGATGCAAGCCTTTCGGACCAGTTGAACCAATATACATACCAGGTCGTTTGCGAACAGCCTCAAGACCCTTTAAAACCTGAATACTACCCGCCGAATAATTAGCAGCCATTTTTATTTCCTTGTAAATTAAAGATTTATATTTTTAGATAAAAGACATGAAAAGACTTTTAGAGAAGAATATTATAGTAGAATTTTTAAAAAAAAACAAGGATAAGGGAAACTGAAAACGGAAAGTGGAAAAATGAAAACTAGGGGCTACGGCTTCGCCGTCGGGCTTTTCGTGGTTCCGCTGTCGCTCCATTGCTTCGCAACGCTACGCGCCCCTACAATCCCTAGCCCAAAATTAAAATTTTATATTTTTCATTGAGAAAATTCTTGATTCATTCTAAAATACTCCCTATGTCAGAACAGCTTTACAAAGAAATTTTTGAAGAAGCGATGAATCTTCTTCACGAGGAATACAAATCAGCAGGTAATGAAAACGAATTCATTTTAAATTTTAATCTTTCTTATATCGAAGACACAATTTCTGAAATCAAGGTTGGTGTCGCATCAAAATTTTTGTGGGACCGCATGGTTCGGAAAGGCAATGTTTCAAAAATTCAATCTACAATCACGGAACTTTCAGGTCAGAGCATAAATCTTTCGCCTGTTTTCAATTTTAAGCCACAGGTAAGCGTTCAGCAGAATCAAGTTTCTCAAATTTCACAAAGTAACGCAGAATCTACAAAAATTACTGAAACACCATCTCAGGAAAATATTGATTCAACTCCAAAATCGCATCCAAAAAAGTTTTTTGATGCTGATTTACAGGATTTCTCTTCTCCTAAAAACTCTGCAAAACCACAGATTGAGCCTCATCCGCAGCTGATTGAAGATTTTACTTTCGAAAACTTCATTCCGGGCGATAACAGCGACTATGCTTACAAGGCTTGTCTTGCGGCAGCTGAAAATCCTGGCAGCAAAAACTATAATCCGATTCTTCTTTATGGTCCTTCTGGTGTCGGAAAAACTCACCTTATGGTCGCCATCGGAAATTCAATTTATTACCGGAATCCCAAGCTTAAAATCGCTTACATCACGACTGAATCAATGATGAATGAATTTACGGCTTCTATCCGAGAACGCACGACCGATAAATTCACAAAAAAATACCGCAAACTCGACGTTCTTCTTCTCGATGATATTCAGTTCCTTGAAAAATCCGAAAAACTGCAGGACGAGCTTTTCTACACTTTCGATGAAATCTACAATAGAAAAGGTCAGATTGTATTTACAAGTGACCGCCCCCTCAAAGACATCAACGGTATCGTAGAACGACTCAAAACAAGATTCGGTCGCGGTCAGAACATTGACCTTAAGGTTCCTAATTATGAGACACGACTTGCTATTATTGATAAAAAACTTGAATTCCAGGGAAAATCGATTCCCCAGGACGTAAAGGAACTTATCGCACAGACATTCCAGTCAAGTGTACGTGAACTTGAAGGCGCACTTTCCCGCATGATTGGCTATGCCGAGCTTATGAACAAAGAACTTACCATTGAAATCGCAAAAGAACAGCTCAGTGATTCAATTAATCCAGCCGGAAGCGGAATCATAAGCGTCGAGACAATCCAGAAAGCTGTAAGTGAATTCTACAATGTCTCAGTTGATGATTTGAAAAGCTCTTCACGCAAAAAGACTGTAGCAGTTCCCCGCCACATCGCAATTTATCTTTGCCGGGAACTTACGGAATATTCCCTTGATGAAATAGGCGAGGAATTCGGCGGCCGTGACCATTCGACTGTAATTTCTTCCATCAACAACATCGAAGACAGACTTAAAACAGGCGACCTTGCGATTTCAGACATTATCAAGGCCCTTACCAAACAAATTGGAAAAGGAAATTAGCATTTAAGCTCCGAGGTAAAATTCGGAGCTTTTTTTTATGGAAATTTGTGAATTCATTGGATATTTGCCGTGGATTTCATGTTGAAAACTTTATCTTTTGTTGAAAAGTGGAAAACTTGTTGATAATCAAACTTAAATTTATAACCTTCTATTTTTTTATTACTTAACGAAATAAATTGCTTTTCAACAAATTCACACTCCTTATTATTATTACTACTAAATTCTTTAAAATTTAGATATAAATAAAATATGTGAAAAACTTCAGCTTAGGGATTGTAGCCCCGTAGTTGCCGAAGGCAATGAGCGCTAGCGAAGGGCGAAAAGCCCGACCCGAAGGGGAAGCACCAAAAATTTCTTATTTACGGAAGAATTCTCTTTAAAAATAAAAAAAAATTCTCTATAATAGAAAAATAGTCACAGGAGTTAAAAATGAAGTTTACTTTTGACCGAAATGCAATGATTAACGAAATTTCCATCGCACAGGAAATTATTTCTACTAAAAACGCTTTGTCGGTTCTTTCTAATGTTCTTTTGATTGCAGAGGGCGGAACTCTCACTATTAAGGCAACTGATATAAAAGTAAATTTCCAGACTAAAATTCCTGTTGATATAGAAGAAGAAGGCTCAACAACTGTTCTTTGTGACAAATTCATGGGTATTCTTTCTGCTCTTCCAGAGGGTGAAATTGAGTTCCTTCTTAAAGACAATGACAATCTTGTTTCAGCCGTAATCCGTCATACAAGCAAAAAAATCAAATATCAGCTCAACTGCACTTCTCAGGATAAGTTCCCGGAAATTGCCGTTGCAGAAAAAGTCTCATTCTTTGAGGTTCCTGCAAAAGAACTCAAATCTATGATTACTCAGACAAGTTTTGCCGTAAGTGACGACGAGACACGCTATTTTATGAACGGTGTTTATTTTGAAAAGAAGGAAGACAAGCTTGTTCTGGTAGCAACAGATGGCCGCCGGCTTGCTTATGCAGAAAAGGCTGTTTTGGCGGGCGTTGCTGATTTCCCTGCTGCTATCGTTCATCCAAAAATCTTGAATGTCGTTGCAAAACATGCTTCTGATGAAGGAAATGTTTCTGTCGCAATCGTTGACAAAATGATTTTCTTCAATTTTGCGAACTATGAATTCTCAGCGACACTTATTGACGGTCAGTATCCGAACTACGCACGTGTAATTCCAGAGTCACAGGCACATAATTTCAAGGTTTTGAAAACAGAATTTGTTGACGCCCTCAAACGAATCGCAATCATGATTGATAAAACAGGAAGAATCATTTTCAATCTTACTCCTGGAGTTCTTATAATCACTTCAAAATCAACTGATTTGGGTGACGCAAAAGAAGAGATTCCATGCCAGTACGACGGCGAAGAAGTTTCAATTTCAATGAACTATAAGCACATCGATGCTCCGCTCAAGGTTATGAACAGCGAGTACATTACATTTGAGTTCACAGAGGTGATGAGAGCCGTAACGCTCCGACCGGAGCCAGCAGCCGATTACTTCCATATCCTTATGCCGATGAGTGCGGAGTAAACTAAAAAGTCCCTGCCTAGTGCGGGGATTTTTTTTTAAGCGTAGAATTTTACATTTTCGCTGAAATAAGATTTCCAGAAATCAATGAAATCGAAATAATAGTTTTGAACAACTGATAAAATCCTTGATAAGTCTTTTTCTGGAATTTTTCCTTTGTTGTGGGCTAGTTTGAATGAGCCATTTGAGAGAACCCATATTTTTGTGTCATTTTCGTTTGGATCGCCTTTTGTGACATGGAAATGAATTGGTTCATCTTTTTCATTTGACCAGAAATAAACTTTGTAGCCGACTGTTCTTAAATATACTGGCATTAAGCTGTCTCCAAAGTATCAAGATTTCGAAAAGTCGTAATTCCAGGATAGATTTGTTTGAGATAAGTTTGGAAATATTCGTTTTTTTGAGCATCAAAATTAGAATGGATTATTTCACCGTTATTTTTGAGAAGAATTGATTCTGCTGTTTTGCAGTCTTCAAAGCAAACATCTGAGTCGGTGTAAGTAATTAAAATTCCATCTTTTTCACAAAATTCTTTCCGAGCCATATCAACCTCGAATTAAATATAACATGAAAAGGTAAATAATTCAAAAAGTTAGTTTGATATTTGTGTGATTTCAAAATTTTATTTGTTCAAAAAGGTTTACAAATCCAAGCGAATACTCAGACGTGATTATGTCATGCAGAAATGTTCGAAATAAGGCAGAAAAAAGTAGTTCTTCTTTTCCTTTTAGTGCTATACTTTTCTTAGGGAAAGAAAATGAAATCAATCGATTTTGATGAAGTGATTGCGCTAAAATCTGTTGTGAGTAAAGAATGTGGCATATATGTACATTTTCACGATTATTGCTCTAGCCAGGTATTCTCGCTTGATGAGCCAAATGAAAAAGTGCAGGCATTTATTGAGAAATATTTTGCAGAAAAAGGATTTCGAGCGGTTTTTAATGATGAGGGCACGGATTTTATGCTGGAGTAGAAAGATTTCATGGGCTAGGGTATGAAGCACCGCCGAAGGCAGGTAGACCCCATATTTTTCCTCTTTTCGTTTTCAACTTTCCACTTTTATGCTACACTATAAGAAAAGCAGGAGGTGTTTTATGCCACAAGCTGTAGCAGAAGTTTATAATGCATTGAGTTTAACTGCACAACAAGAAGTGTATGATTTTATGATGTATCTCGTACAAAAACAGCAGAAAACTCTGGAAAATAAGAAAAAAGAGTCTCGTAAGCAAAAAAGGCTAGAAGCACTTTCTCAAATTTCTGGTAGTATGAAAGATATTTGGACTGGTGTTGATGTTCTTGAATATCAAAGAAAAATGAGAGAGGAAAGAAGTATTGGCTAAGAAAGTTTTTATCGACACAAATCCACTTATTTATCTTGTTGGTAATCAAGAACCATATCATAGCAAAGTTTTAAAATTTCTTTCTGTCTGTATTGATGAAGATGCAGAGTTTTATACATCTACTATTACCGATGCGGAAGTTCTTATAAAACCTTTTTTAGAAAATAATATTGAACAGGTTGAAAAATATAAAACTTGTTTGAAACAGCTGGATTTTTTGAAGTGTTTTATAAGTGAGCAGGTTGCAGAAAAGGCGGCTCATATTCGTGCAAAATATCCAGACATAAAACTTGCGGATGCTTTGCAGTTAGCTTCAAGCATTGATTGTAACTGTGATGTTTTTTTTACGAATGATAAACAATTAAAGCAAGTTTCAGAAGCAAAAGTCCTATATTTAGGAGATTTAGATTAAAGATCTAATCTTTCCTCTTTTCGTTTTCAACATTCCTTTTTTATGCTACACTAGCTTCATGCCCCTTCTTTCCGTTTCTTATGTAAATTACCGAAATCTCGAAAATAAGACGATTGATCTTCTTTCTAAAGAAGTATTTTTTGTGGGCGAGAACGGTCAGGGAAAGAGCAATCTTCTGGAGTCAATTTATTTTTCGGCTTACGGGAATTCTTTTCGTACGAGGTCGGATGCGGAAATTGTGCGTGAGGGAGAGAAATCTTTCAGCGTGAAGAGCCTTTACCGTGAGGAAAACGGCAACACGGCGAGTCTTTTTTTTACTTACGAGAATCAGAAAAAGCGAATTGAGAAAAACGGAAAGACAATAAAAGACCGCAAGGAACTCATAAACACCATGCCATGCGTGCTTTTCTGTCATGATGATTTGGATTATGCGGCAGGAGAGCCTGAAAAAAAACGGTTTTTCATTGATCAGTGTCTTTCCATGTACGATGTGCTTTACATCGATTTGAACCGGCGTTATAAAAAAATTCTCAAAAGCCGGAATCTTTCTCTTAAAGAAAAAAAATATGAGATGCTCGATATTTTTGACCAGCAGCTTGCTCAGGACGGAATTGAGATTCAGAAAAAACGAAGCGACACTATTTTTAAATTTAACCAGATTTTCGGGAAGCTTTACGAGCAGATTACGGGCATTGACGGTGTTTCGATAAAATATGTTCCCAGCTGGCGTACTGAAGAAAATCAGCCGGTTACGATGGATTTTGCTCTTTCGGTTTTGGCTCAGAAGCGCGAAATGGACAAGGTGATTCAGACGACGATGAGAGGCCCTCACCGGGACAGAATTGTTTTTGTGCGTGGAGGAAAGAATTTTGTTCCCAATGCCTCAACCGGACAGCGCAGGCTTCTTGCAATACTGCTTCGGATTGCGCAGGCGATTTATTACACTCAGGTTACTGAAAAAAATCCGATTCTTCTCATGGACGATGTTATGCTTGAGCTTGACCCGGACAAACGCCAGAGTGTCACTACCCTGCTCCCTGCTTACGACCAGCTTTTCTGTACTTTCTTGCCGGGTGAGCCTTATGAGCGTTACAAAAAGAGCACCTCGAAGATTTACGCGATTGAAGGCGGAAAGTGGGAAGTCAAAAGTCAGGAGTAAGCAGGCAGCATTTTTTAGGGGTCTTCCCCTCACTTGAGTTCGGGTCGGGCTTTTCGGGGTTGTCATTCGCTTCGCGAACAGCTTCGCTGCCCCTACAATCCCTAAGCCATGTACTTTTTTGATTTTCATGCTATAATAATCTATCAAATTAATAGGAAATATGGAGAAAATCATGAACGAAGTTTACGAATTCATCAAATCTTGCGGAACTTATTTCCTTGCGACTGTTGAGGACGATCAGCCACGTGTTCGGCCTTTTGGAACTGTTAATATTTTTGACGGAAAACTTTACATTCAGACTGGTAAATCTAAGAATGTCTCAAAGCAGATTCAGAAAAATCCTAAAGTTGAGCTTTGCTGCTTTGACGGAAAAACAGGCTCCTGGCTTCGCTTGTCGGGCCAGCTTGTTCGTGATGAGAGGCGTGAGGCAAAGGCTGACATGCTGGAACACTACCCGGATTTGAAAAAAATGTATTCTGCTGACGACAACAACACAGAAGTTCTTTACTTTAAGAATGCGACAGCCACTTTTTCAAGTTTTACGTCTACTCCTAAAGTGGTAAATTTTTAAAATAAATGTGATTCTTTCATGCGTTTGTGCTAAACTCTTCGCATGAAGCAGAATCACGAGGCTCAGATACATTATACGGTCGCGTTTATCGGCGGATTTTTGGGAATCTTTCCGATTGTGAACGCGGCTCATTTTTTGGGTTCGGCGCAGACTTCAAATTTGATTGATATAGTTTTGGGTGCCCTCAACGGAGAAGGCAATACAGTTTTTTTACATGCTTTTGGGGCTTTTTTGTATGCTTTTGCAGTTTTCCTCGTGACTTTTCTTCCAAAGCACTCAAAGGCAAATGTAAAAATTCTTGCGATGCTCGTTGATGTTTCTGCGGGTGTTGAGATGTGGCTTTTTCCGACAGAAAAAAAGCTTCCTCTTACTGTTTACCTCTACCCTACTTTCTTTGCGATGGCTTTTCAGTGGTGTGCGTTCAAGGGTGCTTATGGATTTTCAAGCTCCACGATTTTTTCTTCCAACAATTTCCGTCAGTTCATTTCGGCTCTCACCGAGATTTTTTTTAACGGCGATAAATCATTTTCGCTCAAGGCAAAGTTCTTCGGAATCACGCTCTTATGCTTCCATCTTGGACTTACTTTGAGCTGGCTCAGCTGGCATTTTTTTGGTAACGCTGGATTTTTGTTCGTGATTTTGCCATGTACGACAGTCGTTTACTACGGCAAAAAGACAAAGACTCTTTAAAAAACTTCTCAAGACACGTAAAGTCACTTTTATTTTAACCTCGAAATATCTCATCATACATCGCATTCTCTGCATCTTACATAAAACCATATTGTTTTGTGATGCCTTCCGTTTTATTCTGCAAACATCTGACGGAGGTATTTATGAAAAAAATCAGTTTGAAGGCAATTTCTTTTGCCGCAGTTTTGTTGCTTGGTTCGCTTGCTTTTGCTGGCAGTGAAAATCCCCAGATTCAAAAGGGAATTGAACTTCACAATTTTTCACGCTCAGCTGAGGGAGAAGAGTCCGATGCGATGATTGATGAGAGTCTTGCTATTCTGGAGCCGTTCATCAAACAGGATTCGCTTGCCTGCGCTTATTACGGAAGTGCTCTCACGATTAAGGCGGGCAACTACGCAAAGAAAAGCCCGGTCAAAGCACTCATGAATCTCAAAAAAGGCAGCAAACTCATCGACGAGGCCGTAAAAAAGGACAGCAACAACATTGAGCTTCGTATTTTGAGACTGGAGAACGGAATCGATGTGAGCCGTGGTTCGCCGGTCAAACGCTACACGGTTATCAGAGAGGACGTTGATTATTTTATCGCTCAGGAAAAAGTCAGCTTGCTTGGAGACGAATTAAAGGCAGAGGTCTATCTTTTCTGCGGCCACTACTATCTTGATTCGAAAGATTCTGACAACGCACGAAAATATTTTGAGCTTGCATACAATTCTTCGCCGGATTCAAAGTTCGGGAAAGATGCAAAAGAAATGCTTGCACAATAAAAAACGGAAAGACTGGAGGCGGATATGATTTTGGAGGCAATTTTACTTGGACTTTCGACCGGGACGTACTGCACGATGTATTGCGCCCCAGTCCTGATTCCGTTCTTGTTCGGCTGTGAAAAAACTGGCCACAAACGGAACGCGGCTCTCACGGGAGCCTTTCTTGGCGGAAGGCTCGCGATGTATTTTATTCTGGGCGCGGCCTTTGCCGGAATGGAACTGCTCGTACACGAATACATGAATCCTGTTCTTGCGCGAAAACTTTCGGTTTATGCATACATTTTTTGTGGGCTATCGCTTTTGTTTAATTCTCTCGGCGTAAAATTTCCGTGGGGATGCAAGGACGGCTGCCACTCGCCCAAATTGCGCCGGATAGGAAACGACTGGGTTACGGCTGTTGTGACGGGACTTTCGGTTGGGCTTCATGTTTGCCCTCCTTTGTGGACTGCGATTCTCCGCTCAGTTTTCGGCGGAAACGGAATTTCAGGCTTTTTCTATTTTTTGTTCTTCTACGTGGGAACTTTGCCCTTCTTCATCCCTCTTTTGGGAATTCCCTTCGTGGCAAAAAAATTACCGGTGATTAAGAGAGTTTCGCGTGTGACTCAGTTTTGTTTGAGTCTTTATTTCTTGGTTTGCCTGGGATTGCTTCCATTCTTCTTTGGGTAACGCGGAGTTTTAAAAGGAGTTTCTTATGGTTTCTAGTTTGATTTTATGCGCTTTAATGAGCTGCCTTACATTTTTCTTTTGTGTCGTGATGGGAAATTTTGCGCCAACCAGTATAATTTATGCGGTTTTCTTGATTTTCATTTTCACAAGAATGACTTTTGCCGAGCGAAAAAGAATCGGAAGCGGCGTAATTTACCGAAGAATTTTCCAGACAGTCTTTGCGGTGGGATTCTGCATTGCCTTTATCTCTGATTTGTACGCTGAGCGCGGAAGTATGGCAATCACCAGCGAGGCGATGAACAATTCCGAGCTTCCTTTCTGCCATATAGCGATTCCGCAGGTTTTGCTTCCTTTTCTGATAACAAAATCAATCATCTTCCCTGCACGGATTTCTGGAGCGTATGCGGCGGCGGCGAGCATGATTTGTATCTGGCTTGCCGTTACCCTCACTGTGGGGCGCGGATGGTGCAGCTGGATTTGCTTTTACGGCGGCTGGGAGGAAGGATTTTCTCACGTGGCCAAAAAACGCCGTCTCAATCTTCTTCCAAAAAACAAGGAGATGAGGGAAATTCATTTTGGCTTCTTTTTGTTCATAATTCTTGCTTCGATTTGTCAGCTTTCCTGCATTTACTGCGAATGGTTCTGCCCTTTCAAGCTCACCACGGAATATTTTCCGATGAATTCAATTCCGACACTGCTTGCGGGCGTTATGTTCATCGGCTTGTTTTTGGGACTGGTCGTAGTCCTTCCGATTCTTACGAAAAGGCGGACTCAGTGCAGCACTCTTTGTCCGTTCGGGGCTTTTGCGTCTCTCACAGACCGAATCAGCCTGTTCAGAATGAAAATTGACACCGACAAATGCAAGGGCTGCTTGAAATGTGCGAGTGCCTGTCCGTTTGGAGCGATTGACATCACCACGATTCAAGAAAAGAAAGGACACCCGGAGCTTAACTGCGCAAAGTGCGGCGAGTGCATGAACGCCTGCCCGGAAAAAGCAATTTCCTACGAGTTCCGCTTCAACATGAAGAAAGAAAAATGCGGTTGCGGAAGAAAAGAACCAAAGACGGCATTCGGTCGCGTACTCAGGGAGATTTCAGAGCCAGCGCAGCTTTTCAGGTTCGCGGCTTTCACCTTCGGCATGATTATGTCTTCTGGCTTTGTGGACAGGAGCATGAAGATTGTTTTCGATGCTATTAAGGGAGCGTTCTAAGATGAAATCTAAGATGATTAAGAAAATTTTGACTGTAAATGCTGTGTTTGCCTGCTTGTTCGGAGTGAGTCTTTTCTTCTTTTTTGACACTCAGCTCGACGACCTTTTGGGAAAGCATCTTCGCGTTCATCCGAGCTTTACAGGCGGTGAAGTTGCGGAAGATTTTGTTGAGACGATTGATGACACAGATTCTCTTGATTTTGTTCGCTACACGGTTTTTCTTCCTGTGATAAACGCAAAGTGGGTGGATAATTCCGAATACTGGCAGCTTGTCTTTGACTACAAAAACGGCTCGGAATCGCTGAAAAATCTCGTGCTTTACATTGATTTTGACAACATTGCGGGCGGAAGTCTTTCGTTTCTCCCTGATGATGCGCATGTTTCTTTTGATGAAAATCATCCGTGGGATTATGCGGTAAAAGTCAGTGACAACGAAGCAAAAATCTATGACTCGGCAAAAAATTTTATCTGCAATGCGCAATTCTTGTCTCTGGAAAAAGGAACTCAGTTTAAAATCCGCCTCCCGCTCAAAGACGAAGGGCTTCAAAGAATTCTTGGTGCAAAAAAGACCTGGCATTATGTTCTTGCGGACGGAAATCTTCAATTTGCTGGAGAGAATTCAAAACCGCTTGGAGTTGAGATGAAAATTCAGAATAAAAATGCGGCTTCTGAAAAGGAAGATGAGGCTTTTATAAGTCAGATGAAAAAAATGTATGAGGAGGCAATGGAGTCTGATTCAGGTGCCGATGACATTGAAGAAAATCTTACCTTCTACAAGCAAAAGATTGATGAGAATCCAGAAGATTTCGTGAGCCTTGCAAATTATGGCTCGAACCTTGCCAAAAAAGGCGGCGAGTCCTCGGTGATTCAGGCAGTGATGCTTGTGAACGAATCTTACACATATCTTAATAAGGCGGCACAGCTTTCGCGAGGCAAGGACGGCGAGGTTGAAGTTCTTTTGAACCGTGCAAGTGTGAGCGCATCTGTTCCGGAAGGAGTTTTCGGAAAGTCCGAAGTCGGGGCAAAGGATTTTGTTCGGCTTGCTTCCCTATCCGATGATGCGGAATTCAAGTCTTATTGCTGGGCGATGGCTTCTGAGTGCTACAAAAAATGCGGAAAAACTACGTTCGCGGCTATTGCCTTACAAAAAGCAAAAAACTTGCTAAAATAAAGCAAGAGAAACTTGTCAAATGAAAATAACGATTCTGGAAAAAGCAGCTGACGAAGAAGACGAGATAATCATTAAATGCGGTTATCTTGATGAAGGCCTTACAAAGCTAATAAATCAGTTTAAGGGAGGCAAAGGCAAAATGAATTTCTACAAGGATTCCAAAATTGTTTTCGTGGAGCCTGATGAAATTCTTTATTTTGAGTCCGTGGACGACACCGTTTTTGCCTACACCAAAGATTGCGTTTACGAGACCAAATCAAAACTCTACCAGCTGGAAGAAGAGCTTCCTTCAAGCACATTTTTCAGGGCAAACAAGGCTGTCATCGTCAATGTTGACAAAATAAACAGTCTCGCACCTCTTTTTGGAGGAAGATTCGAGGCTGTCTTAGAGAACGGCTATAAGGTCGTGATTTCAAGAAATTATCTTTCCACATTAAAGGAGATACTTGGCTTATGAGAGATTCATGCAGTAAAAACGAAATTATTTCCGTCATGCTCAATATTTGTACGCGTGTTATTTCACTCATTTTTGTCGTTGCTACGCTTTTTGACAGTGCTTCGTGGAGCAAAGAAGGCATTCAGGGCGTAATTTTCATCGGAGTTGTTTCCGGCCTTGCGTTCGGTTTGTTTTACATCAAAAAAAATATGACGAAAATGCAGACTTTTTTGTTCTACGTACTCTATTTTTTGATTCTGAACGTGACTTTGTTTATTGTTTCAATAAAACTCGACTGGATTCAAAAAGAGCTGGCTTCTTGCCTGCGAATGGAAATGATGTTTGTGCTGGTCTTTTTTGGTGTATGTGTTCTCATGTACTTGGTTGATTTTAACGAGGCAAAAAAGATAAACCAGAAGCTCAAAGACAGAAAAAATCGATTGGACACAGAGCAGGAATAAGCATGAAGAAAACATTTTTCGGCAGCTTGTGCATGTTCGTTGTGGTTCTTGCGATGGTTTTTCTTGCGGAATTCCTCGGTGAAAAAGAAATCATCTTCCCGGAGGTGGCGGCTCTTTCGGCGGGTTGTTTTCTGGCACCTTCACTTATCTGGAAGACTTCATATTTCCGCATGTTTCTGACTATTTCGCTCTGTGCCTTGCTTGGCGTTCTTATTGTGATTTATGTGCCCTTGCCGCTCTGGGGGCAGTTCGTGCTGGCTTTTGCCATTGGGCAGGCGGTTTTGTATTTTTCGCGCACGAGTTTTGCTCCGTTGATTTCGGCGATTGCCCTTCCTGTTCTGATTCAGACCCGGAGTTTTGTATATGTGGTTGCGGCAGTCGGACTTACTTTTTTGGTAGTTATTCTGCGCTTTTTGCTCGAAAAAATTCACGCAAAAGAAGAAAATCATTACGAGCCTGTTATTGTAGAATCAAAAGATGCTTTGAAAGTCAATGCGTTCAGAATCGCTTCGGTGGCTTTGATTTCATTTTTCTGTATTCGTTTTGATGTGAGATTTTGCGTTGCCCCTCCTCTTCTGGTCGCTTTCACTGAGCTTACGAACAAAAACAGCGGAGCTACGAAAAGGCCTTTTTCGGTTGTTGCTTTGGTTTCTCTGTGTGCAGTTTGCGGAAGTGCGACAAGGATTTTGCTTTCATCGCTTCCATATTTACCGCTTACGGCTGCGGCTTTTTTTGCCTGCGTGTGCGTTCAGATTCTCGTGAAATTGTTCCGTTTTCCGTTTCCGCCAGCCGCCGCAATGAGCATTCTTGCCTTTTTGATTCCAGAGTCGGCTGTGACTTTTTATCCTGTGCAGATCTTTGCTGGAATCAGTCTGCTTACACTTCTTTCCGTTTTCAAACGAAGGGTTTTGTGAGTTTTATGCATTTCATTGGCTAAAATCTGCATCTTATTTTAAATTTATTCAAAACTCTTATTTTTTCCCGTATAATTAAGAAAATTTTAGTTCTAGTAAGGAAATCGATTATGGAAGAATTTATCAGTCTGGACGAAAACTATCTTTTGCAGGCTGCGGAATTGTTCAGCTCTTCATTTGCGGGTGAGCCTTGGAATGACGACTGGAGCGACAAAAAAATGCTCGAAAAGTACATAAAGGAAGTTTCGGGTGACTACAATACACTGAATTACGGTCTTTTGATTAACGGAAAACTTTCTGCCATTGCGCTTGGTTCAATCCGTCACTGGTGGGAAGGAGCAAATTACAACATCGAGGAATTCTGCGTTTCAAAAGATTTGCAGGGAAAAGGAATCGGAAGCCGCTTTATGAAAATGATTGAGGATGACATAAAGAAAATGGGAGTTGCAGGCATTTTTCTTCAGACCGACATCGACAAGCCTTCATTCAAATTTTATACGAAAAACGGATTTTCAAATTTGGAAAAACACGTGAGCCTGTTTAAGAGCGTTAAATAAAGGAGGCATGATTAAAATGAAAATTTACGACATTTCACAGGAAGTTTTTGGCTGCAATGTTTTTCCCGGAGACCCGAGCCCGGAAAGATTCAAAATGCTCAGCATAGAAAAAGGCGATGTCTGCAATCTGACAGCCTTTAAAATGTGCGCCCACAACGGAACTCATGTTGATTCTCCCTTCCACTTTTACGCCGACGGAAAGACAATCGACCAGGTTGATTTGGACCGCTTCATCGGTTACGCATACGTTGCAGAACATGAAGGGGAAGTGACGGCAGATGATGCCAAAAAGATTTTGAAAGATGCGAGAGACTGCGACCCGGCCTGTTGCGAGCGGATTTTAATAAAAGGAAAGGCAGTCGTCACAAAAGAAGCGGCTCAGGTTTTTGCGGATGCGAAAATCAAACTATATGGAAACGAGTCCCAAACCGTAGGACCAGAAGACGCCCCAAAGGAAATTCATCTTATAATGCTTGGAGCGGAGATTGTTCTTCTTGAAGGAATCAGGCTTGGAAAAGTGCCGGCTGGGAAATATCTTTTGAACGCGGTTCCACTGAATCTTGGTGGAGCGGACGGTTCTCCATGTCGTGCAACACTTTTGGAAATGTAGGAGCATGCAATTGAAATTCCAACTAGCAAAAAAAGCAGACCTTGAAGAAATAATTCAGCTTTACAAAAATGCAATCGCAAAAATGGACGAGCAGAATATTCCTCAGTGGGACGAAGTTTATCCAGACAGCACGATACTGGAAGACGACGTAAAGAAAAATCAGATGTTCATCGGAAAAAAGAATGATAAAATCGCAGTTTGTTTTGTGTTGAATGAAGAATGTGACGAAGAATACAAAAATGGAAAATGGATTTGCCCGGACTCACGCTTTTGCATTATTCACAGGCTCTGCGTAAGCCCGGATTTTCAAAATCAAGGAATTGCAGGCGAGACAATGAAGCATATTGAAGAAGTTTGCCGTGCTCAAAAATACGATTCAATCCGCCTGGACTGTTTTACGCAAAATCCATATTCAAGGCGATTGTATGACAAGTGCGGCTACACTGTCACAGGCTATGCGGACTGGCGAAAGGGACGTTTTGAGCTTAGGGAAAAGAAATTGTAAGGCCTGCAACTAAAAGTAACAAAATTGCCACGGGCGGTTGTTTGTTAGCCCCTGATTTTTCTGGCATGATGTTTTTGTTGGAACGAGGTAAAAACTGACTTCCACAGGGAGCGTAAAATGATTTTTTCAGAAAAACTTGCAGTATTGCGAAAGAACAAAGGACTCACGCAGGAAGCACTGGCGGAAAAGCTCAACGTGTCGCGTCAGGCAGTGGCAAAATGGGAAAGCGGACAGGCTTACCCTGACATTTCAAACCTGATTCAGATAAGCAATTTGATGAATGTGACTGTTGATTATCTTGTGCGCGACGGCGAGTGCATGAAGAGCCTTTCTTCTGGAACGGACGCTGGAAGTGATGCAAATCTTGAAGAATTGATTCTCTTCCGTCTTGAAGCAAACGTTAATACCTATGCAGCCTTTATGAACGAAGTTGAATCAACCCGCCTGGATTCTCACGATTTCCGCTATCAGAATGGTGACTACGTTTACCACGACACTTACGTGGGCGGTGAGCAGTTTGCAGGCGAAGAAGCAGTCTGGAAAGGCGGCAAAGCCCTTTACGCCATGAACTATCTTGGTCGTGTCCTTTCAAAAGAATTCAGCGGAAATTTCTTAAAGGATGCGCTTCGACATGCTGACCGCAAAATGCCTTACCGCGGGCCAGAGCATTACGAGGACGGTGAGTTCACATACAAATGCAGCGTAAACGGAGACTTCACCTGGTTTCAGGGCTACGAGGAAATTTTCTTCCATGACAAAAAAGTCTACGAATGTTTTTTCCACGGTGGCCTTATGATTAGCAATTCTTAAAATATACAGTAATGGAGGCTTCTAATGAATCATAAAGGGACTGTAAGAATAGAAACAGACAGGCTAATTCTCAGACGGCACAGAACAGAAGATGCCGAAGCCATGTTCAAAAACTGGGCGACAGACGAAAAGGTGACTAAATTTTTAAGCTGGCAGCCTTACAAATGCGTAGAAGATGTAAAAACGAAGCTTAGCGAATGGGTTTCATCATATTCAAAAGCTGATTTTTACTTCTGGGCTATTGAATTGAAAGAAAGCGGAGAACTAGTTGGCGATATCTCGGTTGTAAATCTTGATGAAAGCACGGAATGTGTAGAGCTTGGTTACGGCATCGGAAGCAGATGGTGGGGACAGGGAATCACTGCGGAAGCTGGTCGTGCTCTGATAAAATTCTTTTTTGAGGAAGTTGGCGTAAAGAGGGTCTTTGCAAAACATGCTGCTGAAAATCCAAATTCAGGAAAGGTCATGCAGAAAATGGGAATGAAATACGAAGGAACCCTGCGGCAGTCAGGAAAATGTAACTATGGAATTGTTGATGAAGTCTACTATTCTATTTTGAAGGATGAATACAAGAAATAAAATGAAAATCTACGAACTCAAAGAAAATAAAAAGCAGTTTCTTTCTCTTCTCCTTCTTGCTGATGAACAGGAAGACATGGTTGACCGTTATCTTGAGCGCGGACGGATGTTTGTGCTTGATGATGATGGTGTTAAAGCTGAATGTGTAATTACAGATGAGGGAAAGGGCATTCTGGAAATCAAAAATATCGCCACCATGCCTGAAAGTCAGGGCAAGGGCTACGGTAAAAAACTGATTGATTTTGTTGCCCGGGAATTTCAAAAAGATTTTACTACCCTTCAGGTTGGAACAGGAGACAGCCCACTTACAATTCCCTTTTACGAAAAATGCGGCTTTAAGCGTCATCATGTTGAAAAAGAATTCTTTACAAAGAATTACGACCATCCCATTTTTGAGGCAGGCGTTCAGCTTGTGGACATGATTTATCTTCGCCGGAATTTTTAATAACAATTTTACATTTTTTGAAAAAGATTGTTATTAAATTATGTAAATTTAACGGTTTTTTTATATTTTTCTTTTAAGTATATTTAAAAGAAAGAATTGGGAGGCACATATGGAATTCATCAACGCAGGCGAAATCAAAGAGCTGTCAAATCCGGGCGTAGTCTCGCGCCAGCTTTTAAATCCGGAAAATTCAAGCAGCGAGCGTGTGACCATTACCGAAGTTCATCTTGTTCCTGGAGCGGTACAACCGCGTCACACTCACGACGCTTCCGAGCAAATCTGGTATGCCACCAAAGGCACCGGCAAACTTCTTCTTGCCGACGGCAAGGAAAAAGAATTCAAGGCAGGAGACGTTGCCCGGTTCGCTGACAAGGATGTTCACGGACTTTTGAACGACGGCGACGGGGAGTTTATTTACGTTTCCGTTACGGCTCCTCCAATCAATTTTGGATACGCGTATAAGGACAAAAGGTAGGAAAAAATGAACATAGGAATAATCGGATACGGCAGCATGGGAAAGATGCTCGCGCAAAAATTTTTAGAATCTGGACAAGTGAATAAAGACACACTGTTCGTTTCCAACAGGACAAAAGAGCGTCTGAATGAAATTGTGAATAAGGCGACTGTTTGCGACACAAATTCCGAGGCTGCCAAAAATACCGACATCATTTTTGTCTGTGTCCGTCCCTGCGACATAAAAGAAGTCGTGACAGAAATCAATGGCTCGCTTAAAAAAGATTCGCTGCTTGTCTCATTGAACGGAAACATCATGTTCGATATGCTTGAAAAAATTGCGATGCGAAAGATTGCAAAAGTAATTCCAAGCGTTACGGCAGAAATCAACCGCTCGCAGACTCTTCTTTGCTGCAACAGTTTGGTTGAATCTTCCGACAAAGAAAATTTGCGCAAGCTGCTTGAATGTATGGGCGAGGTTATAGAACTTCCCGAAAACGAAATGGGTATGGGATCCGAGCTTGTAAGCTGCATGCCGGGGTTAATCGCGTCTATGTTCGACGTTGTTTGTCAGGCGGCACAAAAGCACACGAGCATTTCAAAGGAACAGATCACGCGGATGGTTTTGAAAACAGTTGCGGCCACAAGCGAACTTATGACAGAAAAACAAATGTCATTCGAGGACGTGGTTTCCAGAGTCGCGACAAAAGGCGGCATAACGGAAGAAGGAACAAAAGTCATCTACGAAATGTTCCCAAATGCAGCCGAAGAAATGTTTGTAAAAACTTTGGAAAAAAGAAGGCTGATTGCAGAAAAGGCCAAAGAATCGTTTTAGAGGAAATAATATTTTAATAGTCAGATTAAGAATAGAAAGGATGCTAAAAAGTATGACAAGAATTTATTTTGTACGACACTGCAAGCCAGACGGAAAAATCAAGGATGACAGAAACCGTCCATTGACAGAAGAAGGCCTTGAAGACTCAATCAAGGTGGCGGAAATTCTCAAGGACAAACAAATCGACGTTTTTATCTCAAGCCCCTACAGGCGGAGCTATGATTCAATAAAAAAAGCAGCAGAATCTTACGGTATGGAGATTCAAACTGACGAACGTCTCCGTGAGCGCAAGGCTGGAAAAGACGGCAACAATCATGAAATGTTCAAAAAGCGCTGGGCTGATTTTACCTATGCGGAAGAAGACGGAGAATCCATTGGAGCCGTTCAGAAAAGAAACATCGAGGCGCTCAATGAAATCCTTGAGAAATATGATGGCAAGAACATCGTCATTGGAACTCACGGGACGGCGCTTTCTTCCATAATAAACTACTATGACAAAACTTTTAACGGCGAAAGCTTTATGAAAATCATAGATTTTATGCCTTGGATTCTAAAGATGGAATTTGACGGAAAAAAATTCCTTTGCAAAGAAGATATTTTTCACATACAAAAAGAGTATAAAGACTAGGTGAAATTATGAATCACATAGGAACGCAAACGATTGAGACGGAGCGATTGATTCTCCGGCGATTTGAATACACGGACATTGATTCAATGCTCAGGAATTGGATTTCCGATGAAAAGACGCAATATGATTACGGCGAGCCATACTACCCGACTCCTGAGGCGGTGCGGAATCTATTTGACACGAAGTATATCGTTTCGTATGCAAAGGATGATTATTACCGGTGGGCGGTTATAGAAAAAGAGTCGCTCGAATGCATCGGGCAAATCGCTTATTTTACGATGGACACAAAGAACTTGCATGGCGAGATTGAGTATGTCGTCGGCCCTGCCTTCCAGGGAAAAGGTTACGCCACCGAGATGACAAAAGCGGTCATAGCCTTTGGATTTGAAAAAATCAACTTGCACAGGGTTGAGATTGACTGCCGTCCGGAAAACACTGCGTCGCGAAGAGTCATAGAAAAATGCGGCCTGACTTACGAAGGGACCTTCCGAGATTTTTTCTGGCGCAAGGACCATTATGAAGGAAGAATGGTATTCTCTATCTTGAAAGAAGAGTATGAGAAAAAGGGGAGGAAATGATGACAATCAAGAAAACCAGCGCAAATGACATTGAGACTTTGATGAAAATTCGCCTTGAAATGCTGCGGATTGTAAACGGCCTTGATGAAAACGCACTCTTTGACAAAACTTTACTTGAATGTAGCCGCGAATATTTTTTGAAGGGCGACCAGACTACAGTTTTTGCAATGGACGGAGACAAAATCGCAGGCTGCGCAAGTCTGAGCTACATCAATGTCATGCCCACCTTTGACCATCCCACGGGAAAGAGAGCTCATCTTATGAACGTCTACACAAGAGCTCAATTCCGCAGGCGTGGAGTTGGAAAAATGATGGTTGAATTTTTGATTGAAGAAGCAAAATCCCGCGGCGTTACTGAAATCAGCCTTGATGCCACACAAATGGGACATCCGCTTTACAAGAGCATGGGCTTTAACGACAACGGCGAAGGAATGAATCTAATACTTTAAAAGGAGCCCTGATGAACCCTATTTTTTTATTTGACCTTGACCAGACCTTGCTGAACTTCCACGCATCGGAAGAAAAGGCATTGGAAATAATCTCAAAAAAATACGGACTTGCCTACTCCAAAGACACTTACAGGCATTTCAAAGATTACAACAAGTCCCTTTGGCTGGAACTGGAAAAAGGAATCATATCGCGAACAGATTTGTTCAGGCTCAGGTTTACTGATTTTATTGCACAGTGTAAAGGTGAGTCCTTGGGACTTGATCCGCTTGCAATAAACAATGAGTTCATCGCGACAATGGCAGAAAACGGAGTCCTGATGGATGGTGCATTGGAATTCGTCAGCAAACTCAAAAGTACAATTTCAAGCTGCAGAATCTACATCATATCAAACGGGGCAACCGTCAATGCAAAAGGCAGAATAAATTCCACAGGCCTCAATGCATTTCTTGACGGAATTTTTGTAAGCGAAGAGATGGGAATTGCAAAACCGGCAAAAGAATTTTTTGACCGAGTATTAAGTTCAATCGGAGCAAAAAAAGAGGAATGCATTGTCATAGGAGACTCTCTCACATCCGACATGGCAGGAGCAAAGAATGCCTCCCTTGATTCAGTCTGGTTTATGCCTCAAGCTGGATGCAATTCAAGCATAGAAAATGAAATGGCACAATATGACATCAATTATTGTGCAAACTCTTTTGACGAACTGTACAAAATCTTAAAAAACTGGACAGAACAAATTAGCAAAAGGAGACAGAATTGAAAGACAAACTGATTTTAAATGACTATTTTTCTTATGAAGACAAAGAAAGCATTCTGGCTCAGATGCAGGCTCATTCAAAAGAATGGGGCGCGATTCCCTTTTTGCTTTCACTTTTAAAAGAAGGCTCTTTCCACCAGAAGCTTGGGAAAGGCAGCTTATATCTTCTGCTTGACGAAGAGAAACTTAGCGATGGCAAACCAAGTCTTGCATCCTTTTTGACTTTTTGCGATAGAGATGAAATTGAAAGCAATCTCAAACCATGGATTGGATTTGTGTTCACAGCTCCAGCCTATCGTGGCCATCATCTTGCTGGACAAATTATCGAACACTGCATGAATAATGCCGCTACTCTCTACCCGGAATCAGAATACGTTTATGTTTCATCAGACGAAAAAGGCCTTTACGAAAAATACGGTTTTGAATTCGTTGGAAAAATGAAAACTATTTGGGGAGAAGACTCTGGAATTTTCAGAAGAAAAATAGAAAAGGAAGCAAACAAAATCACTTACAAGACACTCACACCTGCAGATTACGACGAGCTTTGGGAACTCTGGAATCAGGTAGAGCAGACAAAGCGAGCCTTGAATCCTGTGGACGACACTCGCGAAGGAATCACCCGCTACATGAAGCGCAACCCTACGACATGCTTTGCGGCAACAAGCGGCGGAAAAATTATCGGCGCGATCCTCACAGGCCACGACGGAAGAAGGGCAATCATCCATCATCTTTGCGTACATCCTGATTTTCAGCGCCTGGGAATCGCCCGTACTCTTGTCGCCAAAGCCGAGGAAGCCCTCAAAAAAGAAGGAATTACAAAAGCCTTCGGACTTGTGTTCAAGGACAACGACAAGGCAAATTCTTTCTGGGAAAAGATGGGCTATTCGCTCAGAACCAATCTAAATTACCGCAACAAAAGTCTGAACGCGGATGTTCCGACTGGAGAATAAAAGCAAGAGGTTCAATCAGGAGGTTTCAATGGAAGAAATAATCCGGCAGATTGCAAGTCAGCAGGAAATCAACTTCATCAATGTAAAGGATCAAATTCTGAAAGCCGATTTGGAAACCGTGTTTGACGAGGAAAATAATTCGCGCTACATTTTCCATTATCTTCATTCCATGGACAGATTTTTCATCAACCCAATGGACTACGTTTACGAGGGCGAGAAGCTTTTCGGCATACAGGAAAATTTGAGCGTGATTGATCCGAGCCGTGAAGGATACGTGAGTGACAAAAGCATAGTGATTTCGCGCGAGCAACTTTTGAAATACCTTGATTATGTAAAAGCAAAAATCGATTCATATTTCGAAAAGCTTACCTTGGAAAACTTGTTGCATAAACCTGAAGGTTGCGAGTACACTAGACTTGAATTGATTCTTTCTCAGTTCCGCCATCTGATGTGGCACGTTGGGCTTTCAAGTGCAATAACATTCACAACCAAAAAGGAATGGAACTCATTTACAGGATTAAGCGCGCTGAATAAAAGGCTTTTTGGCTCTCAATCATAAAAACAGGAGAAAAATGGACTGGCATACACCGATTCTTTCAGATTTAGCGATTTTTCACCAATGTGCTTTAAATAACGATTTTTTTGCCAACAATTACGGAGCAGTGAATTCTATTCTCTACGAAAGGAAATTCAATTCTCTTATTGCAATTGAAGGTGACTGGCTTTTCGAGAAATTCTTTGACAATGGAAAGGCATTTTTCAGCTTTCCCCACAATTTGCAAGGAAGCCTGAAAGAAGTCAATTCTGCCATTGCTCTGCTTTCAGAAAGTGCAAAATCAACTGGCGGGGAACTTGCCTTTTCGAACATTACTCTTGGAGAAAAAGACATTCTCTTTAAACTCTTTCCGTCGGCAAAAGTTGTGGCCATGCCTGAATCCGCTGATTATATTTACCGCACAGAAAATCTTTCTACACTTGCAGGGAAAAAGCTGAGCCGAAAGCGAAATCACATTCATCAGTTTGAAAAGCAGTATGAAGACTTTACTTTTGAGCCTCTGACCGCGCAAAATTTCCTTGCTGTCCGTGAAGTCGAAGAAAAATGGCTCAAAGAAAATACAAGCCAGGCTGTTGAGGCTGGGAATTTTTCGGATCTGGAGATTGAAAAGGAAATCATTTTCTACGCCCTGGATAATTTTGAAACTTTTTCAAAAAACTGCGGAATGACAGGCGGGCTTCTTTTTGTTTCCGGCATACCAGTCGCTTTCTGCATTGCAAGCCTTTTAAGTCAGAAAGTAACGGACATTCACTTTGAAAAATGCCTTTCTCCCTATGCCCGTGACGGAGGCTATGCCGTAATCAACAATGAATTTGCTAAAACTGTCAAAACTGAATTCATCAACCGCGAGGAAGATTTGGGAATCGAAGGCCTGCGCAAGGCAAAACTTTCGTATTATCCGGAGCGTGTCCTTGAAAAATTTTCTCTTGTTCTTTCCTAAACACCGGATATAAAAATGGGGCGAATGGAAAAATGAGCAAATTTTATGAGACAAAATCCCTGGGTGAAATGACGGCGGAAGAATGGGAATCTTTGTGCGACGGATGCGGAAAATGTTGTTTCCGAAAATTCATCACCGGGCGCGGGAAGCGTGAAAGGCTCCACTTCACGAGGATTGCCTGCAATTTGTTAGACTTAAAAACTGGAAAATGCAGCGACTATTGCAATCGTTTCAAACGAAGTCCTGAATGCATTCATCTGACAAAGAAAAATCTGCCCGAATTCAAGTGGCTGCCTGAAACTTGCGCGTACCGCCTTTTGTACGAAGGAAAATCCCTCCCGGACTGGCATCCGCTGGTTTCGGGCAAAGCTGACAGCGTGAAAAATGCCGGAATTCAGATTCAGAATGGTGTTCATGAAGAAGATATTGATGAAGAGAATTGGGAAGATTATGAGATTTAATTTGAAAGTTTGACATCATTTCATATACTTTGCATTTCATCGGCCAAAAGGTGCATCTTGTCTGAAATCTATTCTATTATTTATGTTTTGTAGATATTCTTTTGGCAAGAGGTAAATAAGATGCAGAATGAAATAATGAACAAAAAGTTAGTTTTATATATTCACGGAAAAGGCGGAAGCGCGGCTGAATGTGAACATTACAAATCTCTGTTTCCAGACTGCGATTGTTTGGGCCTGGATTACAAGACTTTTACTCCCTGGGAAACCGGCAGGGAAATTGAAGAAGCCGTAAACAAATTTGCTTCTTCTTATGAGAAAATCATTCTGATTGCGAACAGCATTGGCGCATTTTTTTCGATGAATGCTGACATTTGCACAAAAATCGAGAGGGCTTATTTTATTTCGCCTGTAGTTGATATGGAAAAGATGATTTTGAATCTGATGTCCTGGGCTGGTGTTTCAGAAGACGATTTGAAACGTGATAAAATCATCAAAACGGATTTTGGCGAGGATTTGTCTTGGGATTATCTTTGCTATGTTCGTACTCACTCGTTGAATTGGACTGTTCCGACAAAAATTCTTTACGGTTCGGAAGACAATCTTGTTCCAAAAGAAACTGTAGAGGCTTTTGCTCAAAAAAATGCTTCAAGTCTTACTGTAATGCAGGGCGGCGAGCACTGGTTTCACACCGATGAGCAGATGAAGTTTCTGGATGAATGGATAAAAGGAAAAACTAAGATACTGGAAACAGAAAGGCTTTTTCTTCGTCAGATGACGCTGGAAGATACGGACACGCTTGCCCTTGTTTTGAGCGACCCTGAATCGATGAGATTTTATCCGCATCCTTTTTCGCGTGAAGAAGTTGAAAACTGGATTAAGTGGAATCTTGATAATTATCAGAAATACGGATTCGGTCTTTGGGCTGTATGTCTTAAAGAAAGCGGTGAAATGATTGGCGACTGCGGAATTACCATGCAGCAGGTTGAAAATGATTTGTTTCCGGAAATCGGTTACCATTTAAGAAAAGAATTCCGTGGAAAAGGATATGCCACTGAGGTTGCCAAGGCCTGTGCGGAATTCGCAAAAGAGCGCGGCATGAAAAAAATCATCTCGTATATGAAGTCTGACAATCTTCCAAGCCGCCATGTGGCAGAACGCAACGGAATGAAGTTTGTAAAAGCCTTTACAAAGACCGTAATGGGAAAGCTTGTAGTGGACGAAGTTCTTTATATGAAGGATTTGTAAAAAAATAAATAATTCGGAGAAGAAAAAATGAAAAGACCATTTACTACGCTCTTTATGCTGATGAGCGTGGACGGAAAAATCAGCACGGGCGCAACAGACAAGCTCGATGTGGACAAGGATTTTCCAAAAATCTCTGGGCTGAAAGAGGGCTTGAGCCAATACTACGAGATTGAGCAGACGACGGATTTGTGGAGCTTTAACACAGGCAGAGTCCAGGCGAAAATGGGCGTGAACGAAAAGCCTTTGCCAGCAAAAACGCCTGTGTCTTTTGTGATTTTGGACAATACGCACTTGAATGAAAACGGAATAAAGTATTTTTGTGCCAAATCAAAAGAGTTCGTTTTGCTTACATCGAATAAAAATCACCCTGCATTTAATGTAAAAGAAGATAATCTGCACATTTTTTGCAAAGAAAAATTTTCTCTAAAAGAAGCTTTGGAATATTTGTATTCACTTGGCTGTGAGCGTCTTACTGTGCAATCGGGCGGAACGATCAACAGCTTGTTTTTGAGAGAAAAGCTCTTTGACGCGGTGGATATTGTCGTTGCGCCTGTTTTAATCGGCGGAAAAGACACAGCAACGCTGATTGACGGAAACTCTTTGATGAGCGAAGAGGAACTTTCTTTATTGGGTGTACTGAAGCTGATTGACTGCACTGTGCTAAAAGATTCGTATTTGCGTTTGAGATACGAGGTTGTGAAATGAGCGAAATTGAGTTTGAGCGCGACTGTGAGCTTTGGGACGCGTATAATCGGGATTTTGAAAAAGTTTCGGGTGTTACGCTTGTTCGTGGCGATAAAATACCGGGCGGGCTGTTTCATTTGGTGTGCGACATCATCGTTCGGCACTCTGACGGCCAGTATCTTTTGATGCAACGGGATTTTTACAAGCATTTCGGCGGAATGTGGGAAGCGACAGCGGGCGGCTCTGCGCTAAAGGGCGAAAGTGTGCTAGCGTGTGCAAGGCGGGAACTCAAGGAAGAAACGGGAATTGAATCGGGGAATTTGCTCGAGATTGGGCGAGTGGTAAGAGAAGAAAATCAGTCGCTTTATGTGGAGTATCTTTGTGAAACGGACTCGGACAAAAGCGCGATAAGGCTTCAAAAAGGTGAAACGGTGGCTTTTAAGTGGGTGAGCGCAAAAGAGCTTCGGGAGATGAAAAAGGCGGAACTTGTTACACAGAGGATACAACAGTTTATCGACGAGCTAAAGTGAGGCGACAGAAGAACTTCCTAAAGCTTGTCCTGAAGTTTGACATCATCCCCTACCCCACTATAAAATATTTATATGAAAATCGCAGCTACTTATGAAAAAGACTCTGGAAATGTATTCCAGCATTTCGGAAAAACTCAGTTTTTTAAGATTTATGAAATTGAGGACGGAAAAATCGTTTCTTCGGAAGTAATTGATAACGGCGGAAACGAACATCACGCGCTCCCACCGTATTTAAAGAGTCTTGGAGTAGAGACTTTGATTCTCGGAAACCGCGGACAGGGTGCAATCGATGCAATTGCGGCTTCCGGGCTCAAAGAAATTCCAGGAATCACAGGCTCTGCTGACGAAGCTGCCGCTCTTTTTGCAAAGGGAGAGCTAAAAGGCAATTTTGATGCGAAGTGTGACCATCACCACAACTAATTGAGAGCAAAAATTGGCTTCTTCAAAAGACTATCTTGCTTATATCTTAGACCAGCTTTCTCTTTTGGATGGAATCACTTATCGCGCAATGATGGGTGAATTCATTTTATATAAAGACAAAAAGATTTTCGGTGGAATCTACGATGACCGATTCCTTGTTAAGCCGACAAAATCATCCCTGGAAAAAATGCCGAACGCACCACGCGAATTGCCTTACGAGGGCGCAAAAGAAATGCTTTTGGTGGAAGACGTTGATAACCGAGAGTTTTTGCGGGAATTGGTGACGACGATGTGCGCAGAACTTCCAGAGCCAAAATCGAGAAAGAAATAAATATGAACAGGCGCCGAAAATGGTATTTCTCGGTTATTGATGTTGTGGAAGTGCTTTCGGGAAGTCAGAATCCACGGCGGTATTGGAGCGACTTGAAAATCAAGTTAGTCAAAGAAGGAAGTGAAGTGTACGATAAAATCGTACAGTTGAAACTTCAGGTAGCCGATGGAAAAATGCGTGAAACCGATGTTCTTTCCACAAAAAATGTGCTGCGCTTAATTCAGTCAATTCCTTCTCCAAAGGCTGAGCCGTTCAAGATGTGGCTTGCTCAGGTTGGAAATGACCGGCTTGAACGCAAACGATAAACTTTCTCTGGAAATTCGAAATAAAAAATACATGGAGGAATAGTCAAAATGATCAAAATCTACTGCTACGAGCGATGCACGACCTGTAAAAAAGCGTTGGCCTGGTGCGATTCAAACGGCGTGAAATATGAAAAAATTGACATCAAAGGCGACCACCCTGACGAAGCGACTTTGCGGGAATTGTACAAAAAAAGCGGACTTCCGCTCAAAAAATTCTTCAATACAAGCGGAATGCTCTACCGTGAGCAGAATCTTTCCCAGAAATTGCCGGACATGAGCGAAGACGAGCAGTACAAACTTCTTGCAAGTGACGGAATGCTTGTAAAAAGGCCGTTGCTCGTAACGGAGAATGCAGTCTGCGCGGGTTTTAAAGAAGCGGAATGGGAGCAAATTTTGCTAAAATAGAAATGTGCAAGGGATAGAAGTAGCGGCGATAGCCGTTGCGTAGCAATGGAGCGATAGCGGAACTACGGATAGCCCGACCCACGCATGCGTGGGATGCACCCAAATAAATAAGGATAAAACATGATTCAGATTTTTGGAACAAACAAATCTTTTGATACGAAGAGCGCGCAGAGATTTTTTAAGGAACGGCGGATTTCTTTTCAGTTCGTTGACCTAAAAGAAAAAGAAATGAGCGAAGGCGAATTCGACTCGGTTGTGAATGCGATTGCCCGAGCAGAAGGCAGTCGTGCAGCTGCGATTGAGGCCATGATTGACACGAAATCAAAAGACTATGCTTCGATTGCATACCTTGACGACAGTGAAAAAGAAGAAAAACTCTTCGAAAACCAGGCCAAGCTTTTAAAACAGCCGATTTGCCGAAACGGCAAGACTGATGCCACGGTTGGAATGGCACAGAAAGTCTGGGAAGGCTGGAAGTAAATTCCGAAGCTCTGCTTATTTTTCAAAATCTCTCACAATTTTATATTCCTCAATCAATTTTTCCATCGTGAATCGTGCGTTTGCTGGGCTTGTGCTCGGAAGGCATGTGCAAGTTAGTCCGAATTGTTTTTCGTAAGATGTGCAGTGCTTTTTCCAAAGGACAGCGGTCGTTTTCCCGGTAAAAAAGACATGGTGGATTTTTGAATTTGAAAAAATCTTCGTAAAATCGTTCGGAATCTCTTGTTTTATGGAAGAATCAGAAGCTCCTTCAATCTGGCAGCTTGCAAGAACATCCCAAAGGGCGAGATTGTGCCGTAAAATAAAATCTTTTCGTTCGGCGATGGCGGATGTTGTGTCGGGTGAGTTATTCGGGAGTGAAAGTGTTGCCCCAAAAATAGCCGGAAGAACTCGCCAGAATCGGTTTTGCGGGTGCATATAATAAAAGCCAACTTCTCTGCTTGCCGGGGACGGCATCGTACCCAAAAGAAGCATAGTGCTTTCTGGCGACCAGACTGGCTCAAGCGGATGTTTGACGAAGGACGATTTTTCCATGTGGAAATTACAGAGAGAAAATCCAAAAAACTTCTCGATTGCAGAAATTGTCTGTTTTGATGCGTTGGCGTGAATAAAATCAATAGTTTCCTTTTTGACTCCAAAAGGTGGGCACGGCTCAGAGACGACCATTTCACCAGAATTTTCCATTTTGATTACAAGCAGCTCATCGATTGTAATTTCGTAGAGTTTTGCGAGTGCAACAAGATTGTCGATTCGTGGCAAAGTTTTGGCATCGGGATTTTCCCAATTATATATGGCCTGTGGATATTCCAGATTGAACATTTTTTGAAGTTCGCTGACTTTGATTTTTCGTTCTTCGCGCAGGAATTTTAGATTTTTGGAAGTTGCTTCTACATCAATTACTGGAAAAGAAAATGTCGGTGAAATTTGGTAAAGAGCCATACTTTAAACATTATAAAAGAAAAGCTTGAATTTACAAGATTGTAGTTTTAGAGAGTTAAATCAAGTTGTCAATAGATTTTGTTAAAGTATTACTTTAATGTTTTTTGTCTGTTTTGATTTTAAAATCAAACTATGAAAAACGAGGATATTACCCCGATTTTGGTTGAAAGCAAGATTTTTCTCATTCGTGGCAAGCAGGTAATGGTGGACAGAGACCTTGCGGAACTTTATGGCGTGGAGACGAAACGAATTACCGAAGCTGTAAAGAGAAATATTGAGCGATTTCCAGAAGAATTTCGATTTCAGTTGACTTCAGAAGAATACGATTTTTTGAGGTCGCAATTTGCGACCTCAAAAATGGAAAAAGATCGTTTAAGGTCACAATCTGTGACCTTAAACAACGGAAAAGATTCTCTAAGGTCGCAAATTGCGACCTTAGACGAGGAAAACGACAGTCTGCGTGGTAAACATTCAAAATATCTTCCTTATGTCTTTACCGAGCAAGGGGTGGCCATGCTTTCTGCTGTTCTGCGAAGTGAAACTGCTGTTCAAGTGAGCATTCGCATCATGAACGCTTTTGTTCAGTTGAGACATTATGTCAGCTCGCAAATTGTCAAAACAGACGATAAAGCCGAACTTGCGGAAATCCGACGCTTGCTTCTGCTTCACATCGACCACTGTGACAAAAAGTTCTCCGAGCAGGACAGAAAAATCAGTCAAATTATTCAAGTGCTAAATAATTTGATTGAAGAGCCAAAGTCAGAACGCAAAATTGGATTTACAAGCGATTGATGCGAGTGGTCACAAATTGTGATCGGTTCAAAAATATAGCATATCGCAGGTCGTTATATGCTAAAAGGAGCTACATATGGAAATTACAAACGATGGAAAAATCAACTTTGACAATGTAATCCTCACACCTTTGGAACGATGGATTGATACAAAACTTGAATTTGATGCAATTGCTATAGACTATTTGAATCGACTCACCGAAAAGTCCAATCAGAGCGTGGATAATGTGGTGAATCACATCCTTGCTGATATGATGGCAGAACATCTGGAACTTTCGGAACTGAATGCAGAAACTTTGCGAAAAACGGCAAAAAAATGTCCTCAAATCTTGCTCGTGGAAAACGGCAAACCTGTTGCACGAATTAAAATGATTGAAGAGAAGGAAGATAATCTTGTTCTTATGACGAAACAGGAATTGTCTAGAGAAGAAGCCGCAGAAGCAAAAGCAAAACCGGTCACAAATTGTGAAAGATTAGCAACTGTGGCTGCAATGGCTGTAAAAAGGAAACGAAGGTCTGGAGTGATTTCACAGTGATTTTATTGTGTAATATTGTTGGAAACTCTACAGTTACGATATGGATGAAGCAACACTTTCTTTTATTCAGCAGAAAATAGGTTATCAGTTTGTTAATACTGTACTTCTTAAGCAGGCTTTTGTCTCCCCTTCTCTTTCAGATGCCACGCAGAATCGACTACAGAATTATCAGGTTCTAGAATTCATCGGTGATGCGGTACTGGGACTTGCTGTGGTTAAGAATCTGTCTTCAGAATTTTGTCATGTTGATTCTAGCGGTCAGTTTGTTTCTTCGGCAACGGAAGGCCAACTTTCGGAAGAGAAATCTCGTTTGATCAAGAATGAGAAATTGGCACTTTGTTCAAATGCACTTGGATTTGATTCTTATCTGGAGCGTGCTCACGGTTATTTTTTACATGACAGAAAGAACAAGAAAGGTGATTTGATTGAGTCGGTTTTGGGCGCGGTCGCAATAGATTCAAACTGGAACATGGATGTTTTGTCTCGTGTTGCTTCGGAATTGTTAAGATATGATAAAACTGCAGAGAATGCTACAGAAAAATTGCAGAATTATTGTAAGAAAAACGGACTGGATTTGCCGATATACTCGTTTTGGAACTGCGGAAGTCGTTATGATTGTGCTGTTTCGCTTCAATTTGTTAACGAGTTATTTGTGGGTAATGGTTGCTCCGAGGAAGAATCTCAAAAGATAGCGGCAGAATTGGCATATAAGTATCTGATTATGCAGAATGGTGTTAAGAAGATGTCTGTGGAACAAACAGAGGTAAACGTCTTAAATATTTCAAAAAAATTTTTGACACCAGTTGAAAAACTGAACCTAAAATATATAAAAAAAGAAATCGTTCAGCCAAATTATAGTTTTGTGCAGGTTACTGAAAATGGAAAATTGTTTTGGATATGTTCACTCTCTCTGAATGATAACAAACACCGAGTTTCAGGAAAGGCAACGACTCGCAAAAAGGCAAAGCAAGCAGTAGCGAAGGCAATGCTTGATTTATTAGAAAATTCAAAACAGGAAGAAAATTCTATTCCATCAGTAAAACTTACTGGAATCGGCTTGTTGAAGAAGGCGATGATTTTACGGGAAAACTGTTGATATTGATAGTTTTATGAAAATAATGTAATACAAGATATAAGGCAGATATTCTATTGATTATCAAGATTTTACACTTGTCTTAAACTATGGAGAATTTATGAAAAAAAATTTTTGGGTTTTATCATTCTTTTTGTTAGCATTTTCATTATTTGCAAAAACAATTCCGCTTTCAGCAAAGATTAATGAAAATGGAGAGGTTGAAGTAGACAATTCAAAAGGAAAAGTAGAAGACAGAATTCATATTGAAAATAATACAGATTCTGATATTTCAATTATTATCAAAGGTGTTCACAAAAAGAAAGGAATTCTTCATGTTGCATCAGGCTTTATTTCTGCACATGATACAAAATTTATTTCATCAGAATATGAAGATGATTTGGATGATTTCAGAAATTTTATAATCAGTTTAGATAATGGAAAAATTGTTTCTTATACAGCAGAAATGGCTTGGAATGATTTATATTTTGCAGTGAATCAAGTAACTGGTATATTTCTAAAAAATTCTAATGATGAATCAGCTGCAGATGAACTTTTAAAATGGAAAAAATTACTTGATTCTGGGGTAATTACAAGAGAAGAATTTGATTTAAAGAAAAAACAACTTCTTGGATTGTAATTTTTCTCCCTTTCCAAATCGCTAATTCCTAATTTCGTACTTTTATGCTACACTACCTGCATGGAATTACCAGAAATCATGCAGCAGCAGGTTTTTGCCGTTGCGGGCGACACTCTCAATTCTGAGAAATATGCTTACAAAATCAAGCAGGGGCTTTTGGAGCACGGCTACACGGTTCATGCTGTGGGCAAGGAACTAACCAGTTTCAACGACATTCCTGGCGAGATTGACATCATTGACCTTTGCATTAACCCGGTGAAGGGGCTGGCTCTCATCAAGGAGTGCACCAAACATTTCAAGTGTATCGTGATTCAGCCGGGGGCGGAGAGCGAGGAACTCCTTTCTTACCTCAACGAGAAAAATCTTCCGTATATCGAAGGTTGTGTGCTTGTTGGTTTGAGCGTTTATGCTAAGGATAAGGTGAAAAATGACAAATAATCCACAAATTTCTGAGGCTTTGAATCTCATCGACCGTTTAATTCCTCTTGTTGAAGAGGCAGAAGGCAAGCTTAAGAGTGCGCGCAACTGGAGTATTCTTGATATTCTTGGCGGCGGATTCATCGTTGATATGATAAAGCATTACAAGCTGAACGGTGCGGCCAATCTTATGAATGAGGCGAACATGCTTTTGCAGAGATTGCAGCAGGTTCTCGGTTCCGTAAGCATTCCGCCAGATTACCGCATGACGATTGGCGGTTTTTCAACTTTTGCAGATTTCCTGTTCGACGGAGTTTTCGCTGACGCTTACATGGCTTCAAAAATTTTTTCTTCTCTGGACGAGGTTCGGAGGCTTAAGGAAAAACTCTACATGCTTAAGAATCAGCTGAGGAATTTCTGATGGCGTATGAGGATAACCTGATTTCCGCGCAGGAAATGATAATGACGGCTTTCACGAACATTGAACGTGCGGAAGTCGAAAAAAACAACAAGCTTCTCAAAACATGGCGCGTAACATTGGAATCAATCCGCTCAAACGCAAAGAACGGCGAAAATCTTGGTGCGAATCTTTATGCACATTCTCGTGTAATCGACTTAAAAAACGGTATTCTTCTTGTTGAAGCCGACCATCCGGCCTGGATTCAGACTTTGCGGATTTATCAAAAATACATTCTAATCGGATTAAAGCGTGGTGTTCCGGACGTAAAAATTTCGTCGCTGGCATTCCGTCTCCGTGGCACAAATGCCGAGCTTCACTCACAGTTCACCGAAGAAAAAATCCGCAGTGATATCGAAGAGCGAATCCAAAAAGAAGAAAAAGTGATTCAGGAATTTGATGAAAAAAAATTAAATTCTTCAGTAGAAAAGAATTCTGAAGAAAAAAAGGAAATTCCAGAAAATTTAAGGCAAATTCTTGACCGGTTAAAGGCTGATATATTGACCGACAGCAAGTAAATTTGTTAAACTATTTGCCACTACCAAATTTTTGCGAGGATAGAGGAAGTTCTTGCAAAATTGCTCAAAAATTTTTATCAAAATTTAGGGTTATCCCCAACAAAATAAGGAGAATGTTCTATGAAACGAACATACCAGCCAAGTAAAGTTAAAAGAAACAGAAAATTCGGATTCCGCGCTCGCATGGCAACTCGCGGTGGTCGCATGGTTCTCGCTCGCCGAAGAGCAAAGGGCCGCAAGAAGCTCTCAGTTTGTGATGAGCACAAAAAATACTAATTCTTATTAACAAGAGGCAGGTTCTATGAAGTCAGCTGGTTTTACGCGCGAAGAGCATATTAAAAGGCCTGGTGATTTCAAGAATCTGTTTAAAAATGGGAAAAGGGCTGGCACGCAGGGGGCAAAACTTTTCTTTCTCCCCAACGGTTTGAATTTCAATCGGATTGGCTTTCCCCTTCCCCGCGGTTTTGGCAATGCAGTTCAGCGCAATCGTGCCAAACGATTCAGTCGCGAAACCTATCGTAATTTTAAAGCACACCTGAACACCGGATTTGATATACTTTTTCTGGTATATCCCCCTTCCGAGAAAGACTCGTTCAGCACGCGGTGTGTTCAATTTCGTACATTGTGTGAAAAAGCTGGTTTAGTCAAAGAATGAAGAACGCACTCGTATTCATTTTATGTCTACCGATTCGCTTTTACCGAAAGTTCATCTCTCCGCTCAAAGCACCTTGCTGCAGGTTTTATCCTTCATGCTCGGCCTATGCTTTGGAAGCCCTGCAAAAGCATGGCCCGATCAAGGGAATGTATCTTTCGACAAAACGAATTTTAAAATGCACTCCTTTTCATCCAGGCGGTTACGATCCGGTTCCGTGAAAATCATTAACAGCGAAAATTACTGCCATTAATTGGCATCAGGATGTTTTATAATGGAAAAAAATACCGTATGGGCTATCGGCCTTTCGACTGTCGTTCTTGTCGGATTCTTTGCGGCACAGACAATTTTGTTCCCGCCAAAGCCTCAGGAGCAGCAGGCTCAGACCGAGCAGACAACTGAGGTCGTAGAGAATCAGGCAACCGGCGAGTCAGAAAAACAGGATTCTTCTATCGAAGAAAACCTTTCAATCGTTTCGGAAGTTTCTGATTCAGAAAATCTCACCGAAGAAAAATTCACTATCACGACAAACAAAGTTGCAGTCACATTTACAAACCGTGGCGGCGACATCATAAGCTACGAGCTTATCGAAAAAGATGACCGTGGCGCGCTCAAAAACCGTGACGTTGACACTGGCAAAGGTGTTGAGCTTATCGAAAACCTTTCAGAAAGGAACCGAGCCTTCGGCCTTTCTCTTGGCGGTGCAACCCGTCCAATCATCGATGACATTTTTACGGCAAAAAAACTTGATGATTACACAATCGGCTTCTTCAAAAAATTCACTTCAAAAAATGCTGACGGTACAGAAAGCGAATTCACTCTCGTAAAAAAATACACTTTCAAACCGAATGATTACACTTTCAAGCTTGAAGTCACAATCGACGGCGACGAGAATTTCAAAGGACTTGATGTTGGCGGTGCGGCCTACACTCTCCGAACAGCTCCACAGGTCGGCCCGAAATTCAATCCAAAAATGGACCGCTACGAGTACCGCGAGCTTGTTTCATTCAACGGCGAAAAAGCAAAAAAGACTCGTCTCGGCTCAAAACAGACAAAAAATTACGAGCGTGACTGGGTTTGGACTGCAATGGCAGGAAAATACTTCGAGTTCATCGTTTACCCGGAGAACAAAACTTCAATGTCCAGCACAGTCGTTTATAACTCAGAGATTGAAGTTGGCGACGCAACTAACGCACAGGTCAAAATGACCCGAAAGCCAACTGACAAAAAAGAAACTAACGATAGTTATTATATCTACGCTGGCCCTCGCAATGAATCAGAGCTTAAGAATTATGTTTCTGAGGACAAAAATGAATGGGGCTTGAGCGGAGTTCATTTCAACGAGAGCTTGCAGACTTCAGGATTCTTGTACTGGCTCGAAGTCATTCTTAAATTCCTCCTTGAGAACATCAACAAACTCGTTCACAACTGGGGCGTTTCAATCATCATCGTTACGGTTATTTTGAAGATGGCTCTTTTCCCAATCACAAAGAAGAGCCTTGAAGGCACTCAGAAAATGCAGAAATTCCAGCCGAAAATGCAGGAACTTCAGGCAAAATACAAGGGCGATCCGCAGAAATTGCAGATGGAAACTGCCAAGATGTACAAGGAAATCGGCTACAACCCTATGAGCGGCTGTCTGCCAATGATTTTCCAGTTCGTAATCTTGTTTGCTATGTACAACCTCTTCAACAACTACTTTGAGTTCCGCGGTGCTTCTTTCATCAGCGGCTGGATTGACGATCTTTCTCAGGGCGACCGAATCGGACCTGTTTTCGAGCACGGTCTTCCAATCCTTGGCTGGAACCAGATCCGAATCTTGCCTGTAATTTATGTAATCTCTCAGCTTTTGTTCGGTAAAATCACTGGCAACGGCGGAACAGCTACCAGCTCAACAGGCGCACAGATGAAGATGATGATGTACGGTATGCCGATTATGTTCTTCTTCTTGTTCTACAATGCACCGGCCGGCTTGCTCCTTTACTGGACTGTCTCAAACATCTTCCAGCTTGGACAGCAGATTGTCATCAACAAGATGATGAAGAACAAAAAGGATGAGCCAAAATTGAAACTGGTTGAGAAAAAATCAAAAAACAAACGATAGTTAGTAAACTAAAGGAGATAAATATGACTTACGAATTTGAAGGAAAAACCGAAAAAGACGCAATTGAAAAGGCAACAATCGAGCTTGGTCTTGAAAGCGACCAGTTTGATGTTGAAATCATCGAGACACAGAAAAAGACATTGTTCAAATCTGGATATGTAAAAATCCGTGTTCATACAGACGAAGCAACACCAGGCGTAAAATACGACGACGAAAAGGACAGCCCTGTTGAGACTGCAAAGCGCGTTATGGGCAACCCGATTCCTCAGGACGAGTTCGAGCAGAAGCTCACAACTTTCGTTTCTGAAGTAATCGCAAAAATGGGTTACGAAGCAACAGTAGAAATCATGTTCCGTGAAGACCGCAAAATCGGGCTCAAGCTCAGCTCAGAAAGCTCTTCAATCCTCATCGGGCGCAAAGGAAAGAACCTCGACGCACTCCAGCTCTTGGCAAATGTTTACGCAGGCCACCTCGGTCGTGAAGACGTTCGCGTAATCCTCGACACAGAGAATTATCGTGTTCGCCGCGAAGAAAATCTTGTTCACCTTGCTTACACAACAGCAGACAAAGTTCGCACAAAGCGAAGCTCAATCCTTCTTGAACCGATGAATCCGTTTGAGCGACGTTTGATTCATACAACGCTCAATGATTTCGCAGACATCGAGACAAAGAGCGAAGGCGAAGGCTTGTACAAACAGGTACGAGTTATCTATAAAGGAGCTTACTAAGCCAGAAAGCATCGCCAAAACGGCGGTGCTTTTTTTTGTAACAAGGCTTGATTCCATTCATTTTAACAATATGAAGAAATTATTTTTGCTTTTAACGGCCAGTTTTTTTTCGGCTGGCTTATATGCGCAGAGCGTCTCCCCTGCTCTTTTTGAAAAGGTAAAGGCTGAGGGCGAAATTCAGAATGTATTCCTTAATGACGCTCCGGTTGAACTTTCGCTTCTTCCTCAGACGGAACTTTCTTCCCTTGCTGTAAATCACTGGGATAATTCCGAAAAGCCTCGCCTCACGACCGAAAAACTTTTCTATCTCGACAAAAATTCTCTCGGTTTGGAAAAAGAACAGCTTTCTTCCATTAATACAGCGAAAGTTTCAAAGATTATCCGCTCAATTTCCACCATGAAAGGCACGGAATATTACTCTAACCGCCACAAAAAATGGGAAACTCTTTATCACGAGGCATATCTTGTAAAATCCCCGGACGAAAAGGTCAAAATTCCTGACGATACGCAAGGAAGTGCAGAGGGTAAAACGCTTTACTGTATGCAGGATGATAATTCGTTTGGCGAGTGCTACTACAAGCTTGAATATCACGAGCGTGCAAATGAAGTCAGCGTGTGCTTCGACAATTTTGAGCCGCTGAAGTTCGGGCCAATTACGGCGGCAAAGGCTCACAATGTCAAAATCAATCTGGTGGTCGTGGATGAAGGCGACAATTTCCTGGTCTATCTGATGGTTCAGGCCTACTACCCCCGAATCGCGCTTCTTGAAAATAAAATGATTGATTCTTTCAATGCTCGCGTGGATTCGATTTACAAGTGGTTTGTTAAAGAAATGGGGGCTACCCGCTAGCGCGTGTCGGCTGTTCCGCACTTCGCTCACGCTCATTCCTGCGCTCCCTTGCGGTCGTTTCGGAACTGCTTCGCAGGTGCTCCATAGCCTAGCCCATTTTCTTAAAAAATGATATTCTTTAATCTAGGAGTCAAAAATGAAAAAAACAATATTTGCGGCAATTTTTGCGTTGCTTGCAATATCTTTTGGAGGATGTAAACCTATGGACAAATCGTTGGAAGCGATTAAAGGAAAAGACGGCCTTTTTGCAATCATGGAAACAAGCAAAGGCTCTATCGTGCTTGAGCTTTTCTACAAAAAGACACCGCTCACCGTAACAAACTTTGTCGGCCTGGCAGAAGGTACTCTTGACGCTGCAAAGGGCAAGCATTTTTATGACGGGCTCACCTTCCACCGCGTTATCGCTGACTTTATGATTCAGGGTGGAGACCCGGAAGGCACAGGCCGTGGCGGTCCAGGATACCGATTTGCTGATGAATGTCGTGATGATTTGAAGTTTGACAAACCGGGCTATCTTGCTATGGCAAATGCAGGTCCAGGAACTAACGGTAGTCAGTTCTTTATCACACACGTTCCAACTGACTGGCTCAACGGAAAGCACACAATTTTTGGTCAGGTTGTAAATGCTGAGAGTCAGGATATCGTAAACAAAGTTCAGCAGGGCGATAAGATTGTAAAATTAACTATCGTTCGTCAGGGTGCAGATGCAGAGAAATTCACTGCTACACAGGCAGATTTCGACAAACTCAGCGAGGAAGTTAAAAAAGCCAACGAAGAGGCAAAAGCCAAAAAAATGGCTGCATTTGTTGAAGGGTGTGAAAAAGATCCAAAAGGAATCTACTTCAAGATTCTTAAAGAAGGTTCAGGAAGCAAAGTCGGCAAAGGTAAGAATGTTTTTGTTGAATACAAGGGCTATCTTCAGGACGGACAGGTTTTCGACGCTTCTGAGGGCATGATGAAGGGCGGCCACGAAGGCCTTTCATTCAAGACTGACGGCGGTCAGATGATTCCTGGCTTTGACATTATGGTTCAGGACATGAAGGTCGGAGAAACCCGCAAAATCGTAATTCCGCCAGAGCTTGCTTATGGTGCTTATGGTGTTCCTCAGGCCGGAATTCCTGGCGGAGCATATATCGCATTCGACGTGCTTGTAAAGAGCGCAAAATAATTCAGGAACTTATAGAATCCAAGAATCTCACAAGAAGGACATAGGGCTTGAACCTCTGTCCTTCTTTTAATCCCAGAGTGATAAAATAATGGTAGCTGATTCGCAAAATAAGTGGCAATGCGAACAGAAAATTCAACACAGGGAATTTACTTTCCAGAATCCACATTATTCCAATATAAATCAGCGATAATACTAAAACTATATTCCAGTAGGCATTTTCAATCTTACGCTCAAAAAGAGGCTTAAAGACTGCAAAGGCTGCCAGTACGTTCAGCGGGAATAAATAAAGGAATTCAAAGTTATTCTGTAGAATAGCCTGCTCCGAAGAAAAATTCATGAAGATGATGAAAAAACCTGAAAGACCGCTGGAAAAAAGAATCGTAAAGTCAAAAATCTGAATGCTTTTGTAAATTGAAACTATGTAAAATTTTTCAAAATAATAGACTAACACTTGGTAGCATGTAACCAGAAAAAATAGACTTGAAATTACAATTAGAAGTATAATAAGGTTTAGTCTGCTTGGTGAAAAGTATTCTGCCAAGTCTTCTTTGTTTAAATTCAATTTTTCTTTCTCAGACAATAGAACCAAACTACCGTTAATTTGTTTGTAAATGAGCCTGTGCAATGTTGGCTCGGAAAATGAATATCTGTCGGTTTCAGAATTTTCACCTACCATTTGGTAGCAGTCATGAAGAATTTTGGAAATATGGGTTTCGGAATTGTTTGTGAGAATGTCAAAATCGTAACTGTAATCAGGCAGTGCCTTGTGCATAAGTGATATAAAATTATAAATATAAGCTACTTCTTTTGATGAAAGGTGAAGGATTGATTCTGTTAAACTAACGTTAGTATGTTTACTCTGCTCCATAAAATATGGAAAAAAATCTGCAGTGATAATTCTGGCCTTTTTATTTTTGGCGAAAAATTTAAGTCCGAAGAATTTATCATCGAAATCGTCGAAATGGGCAAAGTCGATTATTTTATCAAACTGGTTTTCTTTGTCATAAATCCTGATGCAGCTCTTTGAAAATAGAGAGTGTGATAAGTCATTATAATTTATTGAAAGAATGGAAATCTTGGCCTTTTCAGAAAGTTGCGGTGGAAATTCCTGCGTGAATGTGAATACAGGTGCGAGAGCAATCATGAAAATTAAGAAAGGCAGGAAGAGCTTTTTCATAATCGTATAGAAAAACCATTTTGTAAAAGAGAAATCTTCATGTCATGCTTTGAATTGAATGTATGAAGCCAGGGAATGATAAAGCCGGAAAGAGTCCCAATCGTGCATCCAGCCAGAACGTCTGTCATAAAATGATTGCCACTTGAAATTCGCAGTGCGGCTACACCTGCAGCCATTGCATAAGAACCGGCGATTACTGGAATTTGTAGTTTTGAGTCAGGAAAATATTTCTTAAAGGTATAGCTTGTAAAGGTTGCGCTTGCAAATGCTATGGTTGTGTGTCCGGAAGGAAAAGAGTTTGCCCAGTCTCCATTTTTTACGTCTTTTTCGGGAAATGTTTCTGCATCGTAATACATGTATGGTCTTGGACGTGTGACCGAAAGTTTGATTAATTCTTTGATTCCGTTTGCGATTAAAAGCGTTTCTGCGTACATTAGGGCACAGGAAAACCATTCTTCTTTATCGGTCATTGCCAGAACTGCAGGACTTGCTATTGTTGCTGCAAGAAGGAAATCTGCGACATTATCACGGGATTCAGAATATGAATGCATGAAAAAACGGTCGAAGGAATTCAAATCAGATTTTTTATATATTTTGCCCGTATATTCCTGCCGGTTGACTTTCAATGCGTTGTCAAGAATTAAATCCCCGCCAGAAAGTAATATGCCGCTTCCAAAAATAATGCCGTCTTTGACTGGAGAAATTTCAAAAGGCTTTTCATTCTGCGGAAATAGTTGAAAAGTCAGAAAAAAACAAAATGCAGCAAGAAAAAATCGTTTTGCTTTAATCATGGTATTTTCGAGTCTATTTTATTTCCTGGTATATGTCAAATATTTGTATGGAATAGCGGCATTAAAACTTGCGTCAATTGTTTTTGAAAAAAGGGTATCATCAAAAAAAGGAAAAAAAGTATCGCCTTCAGTTTCAAAGTCAATTTCAGTGATGTACATTTTTTTAACCAGTGGAATGGCTTCTTTGTATAGTTTTTCCCCGCCTGAAATAAAAATATCCTTACCTTTTGACAGTTCAATTGCTTCATTTAAGGAGTGCGCCGTAAGGCAATTTTTGTCAGAAAAGATTTTTGTGTTTGATACGACAATGGTTGTACGATTGGGAAGAGGCCTTCCGATTTCTTCGAAAGTCCTCCGCCCCATTATTACGACGTTTCCGGTAGTCAATTCCTTGAAACGGCTTTTTTCGCCTTTAATGTTCCATGGAATCTTTCCGTTTAAGCCAATTACACGGTTTTTTGAATAAGCAACAATCAGCGCAATCATAAAATTTGAATTTTATCCGTCCTGAAAGGCATTATATACTTATTTTGTAAGATTTTCTATCGCTTGGGTTTTATGAAACAGGGCAAACGCATTATAAGCCAGTTTCACGACAGGAAACATTTTATAATGCGTTTGCTCTCGGCTGGTTATTTTGATTCTTTGCGTTGAAAAAGTTCCACTTCTGAAAGAGCTGGCAGTGCAGGAATCGCGCCCCTTTTTGTGACGCACAATGCCGCGACTGCGTTCGCAAAACTAAGGTCAGATTCAATCCCTTCCTTTGTGAAATCAAACGGATTTTCTTTTTGTGAAAGACGGTACAAAAGGCCGCCGTTGAAGCTGTCACCCGCACCTGTTGTGTCCACGACAGATACTTTTTTTGCAGGAACGATTCCGTTTTCGGTGAAGTTTGGTGTTCTGGCAGCATAAAAAACGCCTTTTGAGCCAAGAGTCACAAGAACGAGACTTGCTCCTTCTGAGAGAATTTGAGCCGCTCCCTCTTCGTAAGAAAGATTTTTTCCATATAATAATGCAAGTTCTTCTTCCGAGACTTTAACCATGTCCGCTTTTGAAATCATGCTTTTGATGGTCGGGATTGCATCTTCGCGGTTTCCCCATAAAGTTTCGCGATAATTCGGGTCGTATGAAACAAATCCGCCTGCCTGTTTTACGATTCTGACGGCTTCCTCTGTTGCTGATTTTGCCGGTTCGTCAGTGAGTGAAAGCGAGCCGATATGAAGGAATTTTGTGTCCTCAAGAATTTCCTGATTCAAATCAGAGACAGAAAGTTGTGTGTCGGCGCCAGGATTCCTGCAGAATGAAAAATGCCGTTCTCCGCTCTGGTCGAGGGTAACGAATGCGAGTGTTGTGTGCTGATTTTTTGTCGTGCACATTCCTTTTGTGTTGACATTCAGCTCTTCAAGGACTGTGCGAAGGTCGTTGCCAAAAGAATCCTCGCCTGTCATGCCTATGAATGCTGATTTTCCGCCAAGCTTTGAAACTGCACAGGCACAATTTGCAGGTGCACCGCCCGGATTTTCTTCGAATATGTTTTTCCCGGCAGATGATTTTCCGGCAAAAGTGAAATCAATAAGAATTTCTCCAAGAGCTGTTACATCAATTTTCTTTTTCATAAATTTTCCTTATCTTTCAGTAGACTCCCGATAAACGATGTTGGTTTCTATGTAAAGAGTGCGGAACGGAGAATCTGGATTTTTGATTCGTGAAAAAAGCAGTTCGATTGCCGCGCATCCCATTGCCTGGCCCTTAATGTGGATTGTCGTGAGGCTTGGACTTATGATGCGGGATTCTGGCGAATCGTCGAAGCCGCACAGGAGCACATCATTTGGTACGCTTTTTCCTAGCTTTTTCAGAACCTGAATTACATCCGTCGCAACAAAATCATTGGCACAAATCAAAACTGACGGGAAAGACTCGCAGCTTGTGAATTTTTCTTCAAGATAGGCTATATAATCGCTGTGTGAAGGATAATTCAAGCCGCGGGTATTGCCTGTAAAACACCATTCTGGATGATGTTCCATGCCAAATAATCTGATAGCACCCATAAAAGCGTCGTATCTTTCATAAAATGACATACAGTGCAAGGCTTCTCCTACAAAGCCGAAGTCTTTTTGACCCCTAGAAACCATTTCTTTGATGAATGTGTAAATGCCGTTCCTGTTTTCCATAAGAAGAACGTCTGCAGCAAGTGGTTTTTCTTCAAAAGGAACAGCTGTGTCAATGAACAAAATCGGAATACCGAGAGAGCAAAGCATTTGACTGTATGCCATATCAAACATTTCGACACAGAAAAGGCCTGCGACTCTTTTTGCATCAAAATTCACAGGAAGACGAAGTTCTTCCCGCTCTTGAGGCATTACTCTGTACATCGTGAAGCCGTAGCCGAGCCTTAATGCCTGAGTTTGCATTTCATCAAGCATTTTAGCCGCAAAATGTGAGCTTCCCAACACGGCTCCTGTGAGCAGCACAAGCTCTTTTTTCTCGGATTGTACGGGGGCATTTTCTTTGGTCATGGTATTCTGAATGGCAAATAGTTTATAGCCCATTTCCGCCGCTTTTTTGAGAATAGTATCGCGAGTTGAATCTGCGATAACGCCTGTGCTGTTTATGGCTTTTGAAACCGTGTTTCTGGAAAGCCCCAATTCATTTGCTATGTCTTGTATCGTTACTTTTGGCATACCGTCAAATTTAATATACAATGTTCATTGTGTCAAATGCACAATTATTATTGTGGAACTTTCATACTGATGTTTTCAAAAGTCGCATCAGATTCAGCAGTGAACAGAGCTAAGTCCGCACCATTTATAGAATTATAAATTCGGCTGCTCAGAACTTTTGCATCGTCAATGTACAAAATTACAATTTCGTTTTCGGCAACGATGGTGACATGATGCTTTTCGCCCGGTTTGAATGTAAATTTTGTCTGTGCAATTGGATCGGAAGAAACGATATTTTCGAATCCGCCGAGTTTGTAGCCTTCATAGTGTATGCAGTTTCTTTTTGCATCAAGGGCAAGGGCGTAGTAATTCTTGAATGCTTTCTTTGGGTTTCCGAAAGCGAATCCTGCAATCCCGTTGTCTCCGATTGTCACGTCACATTCCAAAAGCATTGTTGCTTCCCGGCTTCCCAGGCTCACGACAGATTTCTCACCTTTTTTTGCTGAGAGCTGGAAGGAATTGTTTCCTGAAATGACATTGCCTTCAGTTTTACCCGAAGTAAATTCTTTTTTCACAGAAAAATAATCTGCAATGCTTTCCGGCATTTTTACTCCGAGCGAGCCGTCTTCGTGCTGAACGAGCTGGTGAATGAGCATGTTTCCTGCCCATTGATATTTTCCAGAGTCAAAATTCTCATCCTGAGATCGACCAAGCCAGCCACAGAGGTAGCGTTTGCCCTTCAGTTCAGCTGTTTTTGCCGCATAGAAGATGAAATTCGTTCCGTCAAGCACGTTGTCCTTTGGAGCTGTAAAAGGTCCGTTCATTGTTTTTCCAACGGCATAGTAGGTCACACAGTCCCAGCTGAAAAAAAGATAGTATTTATCACCCATTTTGAACAAATCAGGACATTCAAGCATCCACTGTTTGTGCGGTGCGTAGAGAGGACCTTTGAAAGTCCAGTTTTTCAAATCTGTTGAGGTAAATTTTGCCACGATTCCGCCGTTTGCTTCCTCTCGTGTTGCGACCAGAAGCCAGTAGCAGTTTTCGTCATCGCTCCACAAAAGCTGAGGATCGCGGAAGTCGTTGTTTGAGTATCCTTCCGGCGCGTAGAGAACTTCATCCTTGCGTTTTTCCCAAGTGATTGCATCCCGGCTGACAGCGTGAAGAATACATTCCTTTGGTTTTCCCTGGGCGGCAAAGGCATCATTGTGTCCTGTATAGAAGCAGTGGAAAAGGCCATCTTTTGCTTTGTAAAAAGACCCTGTTCCGATTGCGACATCAGGCTCTGTTGCGATTCCTGTAGGAACTGCAAGACCTTCGTCCTCGTATTTGTAGAAATTGTCGGTGGAGAATTTGTGAATAGGGTGATAAGCCTGAATGTTGTGGGTGGTTTCATAAAGATAGTACAAGTCAAGCTTTCCATTGTTTTCAATTGGCATTACGTCAGCAACGAATGCGTCATCAGGGGTAGGGTAAAGAACATGTTCCACAGTTTTGAATCCTTCTGCCTCTGCTGCTTCGTCTGTGCTCGCGCAGCTTGCAAGCAATGCCAGTACGCCCGCGCAGCAAGCAAAGGCGACGTTTCTTTTTTTCATATTTTTCCTCCTTTTTGGCTTATGCACAATAGAATTTGTGCATAAGTTACATTATTGGTTATAAATCATGATGCAGAATATGTCAAGTTTTATTGTATTTTTTATTATTCAGACATTTCTTTGTGCAAAAAAATGCATTTTTCGAGATAAATTGCAAAATAACTCTTGACAAATGAGAAAAAGGATTTACATTTAAATCATACTTTAGATTGTGATGTTTACAATTGCACAATAAGAAGGAGGAAGTATGAAAAAACGTTTGATGGGTGCCTTGCTTGCGGCTGGAACGCTTGCGGCTGGTTCTGTCTTTGCAGAGACGCACTTTATGCTGGATATGGGAATAAAAGTGCCCTTTGCCTTTGCTGATGTGGTGTCTAAGGATTCTGGCACGGTAACTGAGCTTGGAAAGGTGACAAAGTGGGCGGAGATTGATGATGATTTCCGATTTAAGCTGGAAACAGACCGACGGGCTGGAATGGAAATCAACTTTAAGCCAAAGATTAAGCAGGATGGAGGTGTCGGGGAGTGTAAGTTCGACACTTACTTCGGATGGTTCAAACCGACTGAATCGCTCAAAATTGTTGCGGGTACTGCTGACGAGCGTCACTATTTCAAGGGCAGCGAGGAGCGTCTTTTGGAAAAATTCGGTGAGATTACGATTATTGACTGCCATGCTGACAACGAGCTTGGCGTTTATTACGGATTGATTACAGATCCTACAGCCATAAAAAAATTTGATAAAAATGCAGTCTGGGGACACGAAGCCGGCTCAATCCGATGGGATCGCTCTTACGGCTGGTCTTCTTCTCAGCTTGGAAACGGCGTTGAAGGTCAGGGAACAAATCTTCAGTTCATCTATTCAAAAGGTGACAAGGGATTGTTCGCGTCGGCTGTTCTTGTTGGAAACTATGCTCCGTTCAGTAACAAAACAAAAACTGTTGAATGGACAAACAGCAGCTGGGGAAAAGAAGATTCGGACAACAGCGTTTCATGGGTTCCAGAACCTCAGTTCAGACTTGGATACGGATTCAGAAGTGGCAGCGTGGAATTAATCTATAAAGCTCCCCACTTCGGAAACAATGTGCTGGCCGCATTCTGGCAGCCTCGTCTTATGCGCGACAAGCTGATTGGAACAGTGGGCGTTACATTTGCGAATGACGTTGCGGATGGATCAGAGAAATACAATGGACGTGAAAATGAATTCATGGCCTTTGCCTTTGATGCACGAGTTCAGTACAAATTCAGTGAAAAACTCCGCGCAAAGCTCTTCCTCAATTTCTCACAGGTTATGCCAGGAGACAAAAACGCCACGAACGATAAGAGCAAGCAGTTTGGCGAAAGTATCTACCATTACAAAGACTACAAAGGAGAAACTGTAGGAAACAAGGCAGAAAACGGCTTCTATGTCGTAAGTTCAATAGGCTACACATTACCTTACGGAACTCTCAATCTGGACGGCGGACTTTACTGGCGCGATTTGGACAACAACGACGGCTTTGAGCTGGGTGAAAATTTCCTTACTGTAAAGGGTAGCTGGACCTGGTGGGTCGTAAATGGTGCCGGATTCTCTCTTGGTGGCTCATGGTATCACCATATCAATACCGGCGATTACGGAAAGAAAATCAATGGAAACAAATATGACGGAATCAAGGATGAAATTACCCTTGGCTCTTATGTAATTATTAAGCTTGGTCTTTAATGGAGGAAAATAATATGAAAAAAGTAAAAGCTTTGTTTTGTGTGTTGGCTGTTGCTGCGGCAATCGGATTTGTTTCTTGCTCAACTGACTCTAAGTATGAGGAGCCTAAACCTGCTCCTGCAAAACCTTCAGAAGGTAGCGGGGATAAGCCTACGGAAAATAATTCTGAGCAAAACAATGCAAATAGCGGAAACAAAACTCCGACAGAATCTGAGAAATATGAGGAGCCTAAACCTGCTCCTGCAAAACCTTCAGAAGGTAGTGGGGATAAGCCTGCGGATGACAAGCCTGAAAGTTTTGTCTCAAAGTATCTGACAATGAAAGAAATTGCGGCGGGAACTTTCAAATTCAAATATGGAGCAGATGATACTGCTGAAAATGTGAGCCTCCCTGCTTTCAAGATTTCAGATACTGAAATAACACAAGAATTGTATGAGGCTGTAATGGAAACAAATCCAAGCAGCTTTAAGGAAGATGCTTCCGAAGGTGAGGCTCAGGAAAAACGTCCGGTTGACAGCGTAAGTTTCTATGCGGCTCTGGTATTCTGTAACAAACTCAGCGAAAAAGAAGGTCTCACACCGGTCTATAAGATTGGTGACAGCACAGATACAAGTAAATGGGGAGATATTCCGACAGCGAATGATGACACGTGGAATGCTGTAACAGAGGATGAAAATGCAAACGGCTTCAGGCTTCCTCACGAAAAGGAATGGATGTTTGCGGCTCTCGGTGATAAAGCAGAAAATTTTTCTGGTTTTGACAATGCTTGTTTTGCAGGGGCTACAGGTGAAACTGACTTGAATCAATATGCCTGGTATAAAGCTCGTTTTGAAGGCGAAAATAACGTAAATGGTGGAAATTCTGACGGAAAGACTCACCAGGTTGCAAAAAAATCTCATAATTCCAACGGACTTTTCGACATGAGCGGAAATCTCTGGGAATTGTGCTGGGAAAGCATTGATAACGGTAATCACGTTCGTCGTGGCGGTGCATTTGAGTCTGAATGGACTGATCAGCTTGCTGTTTCTACACGATGGGATGTTCCGCCAGAGGCAGCATGGAACAGTGTCGGTTTCCGTATTGTGCAAAAGTCGGAATAGTGAAGATTTTGTAAAAAATTGTAACAAAACGAATTAAAAATGCACAAATTTGCTTGACAAATGCTAAAACTGATTTTACACTGTTAGTAGATTTGTAAAATCAGTTTTACAAATGCACAAAAAGGAGACACACATGAAATCAAAGACTATGTTGTATGTGCGTGACCATTGGCAGTTGTATGTCGTTTTTCTTCTTCCGGCTCTCGCGCTTACGATAATCTTCCGCTATATTCCGATGGGTGGAATTCTGATCGCTTTTCAGGATTACAACCCGATTCGCGGTCTCTTGGGAAGCCGTTGGGTAGGTCTCAAGCATTTTGCTCGTTTTCTTTCATCACCAGATTTTCTTTCCTATCTGTCAAATACGCTTAAATTGAGTGTGTACGGGCTTCTTTGGGGCTTCCCTGTTCCGATTATTCTTGCGCTTTTGCTCAATCGAGTGCAGAGCCCTTCAATAAAGCGGAATGTTCAGCTTGTGCTTTATCTGCCGAACTTCATTTCGGTAATCGTAGTCTGCGGTATCGTGCGAATCTTGCTTTCTGTGACTGGTCCTGTAAATAATTTCTTCGGAACACAGATTAATTTCATGGCTGCTCCAGAAGCGTTCCGTTCAATTTACATTGCAAGCGGAATCTGGCAGGGAGCAGGCTGGGCTTCGATTATGTACACTGCGGCCCTTGCGAATGTTAACCAGGAGACAAGGGAAGCTGCGATTCTTGACGGAGCGAATATCTTGCAGGAGATTCGGGTTGTGGAATGGCCTGCAATCAAGGACATCGCATTGATTCAGTTCATCCTGCAGGCCGGAAACATAATGAGCATTGGTTTTGAGAAAGCCTATGCTTTGCAGACTGACTTGAACCTTCCTTCTGCGGAAATCATCGCGACTTACGTTTACAAGAAAGGTCTTCTGGACGGCGATTACAGTTTTTCAACGGCGGTCGGATTGTTCAACACTGTCGTGAATGTAATTATGCTTTTGATTGTAAACAAGACAATCTCAAAATTGAATGACGAGCAGGGCTTGTAAGGAGGCTGGTCATGGAAAAAAATCATCTTATCAAGCTTACATATCGTGACAGGGCAATTATCAGAATCGGTTATCTGCTTCTTGCGGCTTTCGTGATTTCAATAATTGTGCCTGTGCTCTACATAATCGTGGCTTCGTTCATTGATCCCGTAACTTTGCAGAATAAAGGCGTCACTTTTGATTTCGACAAATGGACGCTTACGGCTTACGAGCGGGTTCTCTCAAACAAGGCGATTTGGACTGGCTTTGGCAATGCGATTTTGTATTCGGTTGTCTACACGGCCCTGTCTGTTTTCATTACATTGCTTGTGGCTTTTCCGATGTCACGGCCGGATTTCAAGGGACGGAAGTTCTTCAACATCCTCTTCGTGATTACGATGTTCTTCGGTGGCGGTCTGATTCCTACTTACCTTCTTGTGAGCAATCTCGGAATGGTTAATACAATCTGGGCTGTCGTTCTTCCAGGTGCATTCAGCGTGTGGAACATGATTATTGCCCGTACGTATTACAAGGGTGTTCCAAAGGAATTGCAGGAAGCGGCCTTTGTTGACGGTGCCAGTGAGGTGACATATTTCTTCAAGGTTTTGATGCCTGTCTGTGCTCCGTTGATAATGGTTCTGTCGTTGTGGCAGTTCGTCGGAATGTGGAACAGCTACTTTGATGCGATGATTTATCTGAATGATTCGGCAAAACAGCCGTTGCAGCTTGTGCTTCGTTCAATTTTGATTCAGAACCAGCCTGAGTCGGGCATGATTTCTGACATGCAGAGCACTGCGGCACGTGCACAGCTTGCCGAGCTTCTGAAATACGCGACAATCATCGTTTCGAGCTTCCCGCTCCTCGTGATGTATCCGTTCTTCCAGAAGTATTTTAATAAAGGAATTTTAATCGGTTCTATCAAGGGCTGATTAAGAAAGGCTGGTAATTAAGTTGCATCCATGCAACGCCGCTAACGCGGAGTTTTTAAAGGAGAAAATATGAAAAAAAATCAGAAAATGGCTTTTGCTCTTGCGGCACTGGCTTTTGGTACGAGTCTTTTTTTGGGCTGTAAAGACAAAAATGTGTCTTTGAACAGCGGTGATATTCAGAAAGTTGACCCGAATGAACTCGCTTTTCCTCTTAAAGAAAAAGCTGTGATTTCAGGCCTTACGAGCTTTCCGCCAAACACAGAATCAAATCCGAATAACAGGACGATTTTCCGTCGTTTGCAGGAAAAAACAAACGTTGAGGTAAAATGGACTGCAATCCAGAGCGACCAGTGGAATGATAAAATCACCCTGGCAATGGCAAATCCAAAGACTCTTGCTGATTTCGTCTTCAACGCCAGCTTCAACGATTCGAGCCTCTTGAAATATGCCGATCAGGGAATCATCATTCCGCTTGAAGACTACATCGATTCGTATATGCCGAATTTAAAGGCTGTTTTCGACAAATATCCTGAATACCGTGCAATGTGTACTGATACAAACGGTCACATCTGGGGCTTGCCATGGATTGAGCAGCTTGGTTCTGGCAAAGAAGCAATTCAGGTTATCGACAACATGAGCTTCATCAACAAAAAATGGCTCGACGCTCTTGGACTGAAAGTACCAAATACTATAGAAGAATTTGAAAAGGTTTTGCTTGAATTCAAAAACAAAGCAAGTCTTCTTCAAAACAAATTTAAAATCGACGGAAGCATAATTCCGATGTCTTTCATCATGAACGATGGCGGACAGGATCCTTATGTCCTTATCAACGGTTTTGGTGAAGGCTACGGTGATGCGGACAAAGGCCGTCATATCGCAGTTACTGACAACCGCAAGGTTATTTGCAGCGCGACACAGGAAGGATTCAAAAAAGGTACAGCATGGCTTCACAAATTGTACGAGCAGGGCTTGATTGACCCGGAGGCATTCACACAGGAATGGTCAACTTATGTTTCAAAAGGAAAATCTGGTCGTTACGGTGTGTGCTTCAGCTGGGATGTCGCAAACATTGCGAACCTTGCCGACTGGGTTCCTCTTCCGGTACTTAAAGCTGATGTCAAAAATCTTACTGCTCAGAACGGCTCATTCACCAGTGGTTTTGACCGTGGCCGATGCGTCGTTACTGCGGTTGCAAAAAATCCGGCTTTGGTTTGTGCATGGCTTGATCAGATGTACGATCCGTTCCAGTCTCCACAGAACAACTGGGGAACTTATGGCGAGGACGATGAATTCGACATCTTCGTTCTTGGAAAAAACAAAGCTGGCAAAGATATGCTTAAACATGCTCCGTTGGGAAGCGCTTCTCCTGTTGAAGTTCGTGAGGCAGAGAGCGTAAACGGCCCGCTTGCGATTCTTGATGAATATTATGGTGTTTATGTTACTTGCCCGGACGATGCAAAATACCGACTTGATTGGATAAAAGATTACTTCACTCCGGATGTGAACGAAAAATATGTCTATCCGAATGTATTTATGACTCGTGAAGATACGGAAGAAGTTTCAAATATTCAGGCTGATGTAAGCAAGGCAATTAACACTGCAAAATCTGACTGGGTAATGAACGGATTCACGGATCAGGATTGGGAAAATTTCAAGAAAAAACTTGAATCTTACAAACTGGACAAGCTTCTTTCAATTTTCCAGAAATATCTCGATTCATATTACGCAAATATTGAAAACTAGCAGAGGATTTTTATGAGCGAACTGTTGCAGAAAGCACGAAATTATGAGAGCAAGGCTGCTGCTTCCATTGCGGCCAAGGACAGACCGGCTTTTCATCTGACCCCGCTTTGCGGCTGGATGAACGACCCGAACGGATTTTCATATTACGATGGAAAATACCACCTTTTCTATCAGTATAATCCGTATGATATTCATTGGAATACAATGCACTGGGGGCACGCGGTAAGTTCGGATCTTTTGCACTGGGAGTACCTCCCGGCTGCCCTTGCTCCAGATGAGAGCTATGACTGCAACGGTTGTTTTTCTGGAAGTGCAATTGAGCTTTCAGATAAAACTCATCTGCTGATTTATACTGGCGTAAAACAGTATAAATTGCCGGATGGGTCTCTGCGAGATGCTCAGGTTCAGTGTTTGGCCGTTGGTGACGGACAGAATTATCGCAAATACGAAAAAAATCCTGTGATTGATGCTTCAAAATTGCCGGAAGGAGCGAGCAAGGCGGATTTCCGTGACCCGCGAATCTGGCAACTCTCAGACGGAAGATTTTGTTGCGCGGTTGCGAGCAGGCCTTCTGACGGCAGCGGTCAGATTCTGCTCTATGTAAGTTCCGACGGCTTTGACTGGACCTTTTGGACTGTCCTTGACTCAAATAAAAATCGCTTCGGAAAAATGTGGGAATGCCCAGATTTTTTCAAGCTTGGCGAAAAATACATGCTTCTCGTAAGCCCGCAGGATATGCTCGCTGAAGGTGAATTCAATAACGGAAACGGAACTCTTTGCCTTATCGGAACATTTGATGAAAAAACAGGAAAATTCTGCGAGGAAGGAAAGCAGATTATCGATGGCGGCATGGATTTTTATGCTCCCCAGTCCGTTCAGACACCAGACGGCAGAAGAATAATGATTGGCTGGTTGCAGAACTGGGATACTTGTTCCATAAGGGAAGCCGGTTCTCCGTGGGCAGGACAAATGTCGGTTCCGCGCGAAGTTTTTGTAAAGAACGGAAGAATGTGGCAAAAACCAGCCGTGGAATTTGATAGTCTTCGTAAAGATGAGGTTTCTTTCAATAATATCAGCATGGATTCAAAGCAGATGAGTTTTGACGGGGTAAAAGGCCGCGTGCTTGATATGGAAGTCAAAATCACTCCTGATGCTGATTGCTATTCCTGCACGGTAAGGCTTGCCGAAGATAAAAACTTCCACACGGATTTGATTTATCGCGTTCACGAGCATACGCTTACGATTGACCGAAGATATTCCGGGACTCGGCGTGCTCTTATGCACACTCAGGTATGCAAAATCCTGAATGATTCAAAAGATTTGAATTTAAGAATCGTCCTTGACAAGAACAGCATTGAAGTCTTTTTGAACGGAGGCGAGCAGGCAATGACTTGCGCAATTTATACTCCGCAAGAAGCAGAAGGAATCTCATTCATCGCTGATGGAAAGGCCTGTCTGGATTTAAAAAAATATTCGTTGAAAGTGTGAAAATAAATTCCCTGGGAATAAAAATGGAATTCAATTTTCGACGCGGATGAACGCAGATTCACGCGGATTTATAAACTATAAGTAATCTGCGTTTATCTGTGTCTATCTGCGTCCAATTTATAGTTTTTTATCCGTTCAATCGAGCCAATTCTGCCGTAACGAACTCTTCAGCTTTTTTAGCAACTTCGCTGGCTGGAACAAGCTCGGCTTTTTCGGCACTTCTTGGCTTGAACTCAACGTTCGGAAGATTTTTGTCACCGACTGTGATTCTAAGCGGGATTCCGATAAGCTCCATGTCGGCGAATTTAACGCCTGGTCGCTCATTTCGGTCGTCAAGAAGAACCTCGATTCCTGCAAGCTTGAGAGCTTCGTAAATCTTGTCGGCTTCTTCTTTCATTGCGCCTTCGTAGCGGATTGGAACGATACAAATCTGGAAAGGAGCCACTGTCATCGGCCAGATAATTCCGTGGTCGTCGTTGTTTGCCTCGATGATTGAAGCGAGAGTGCGGTCAACACCGATTCCGTAGCAGCCCATTGTCGGGATTGCAGGCTTTCCGTTCTCGGCAAGGAAAGTTACCTTCATTGATTTTGTGTATTTCTGACCGAGCTTGAAGATGTGTCCAAGCTCATTTCCCTTTTTCTGGTAGAAAGTCTCGCCGCAGCATGCACATTTGTCACCTTCTTTTGCAAGGCGCACGTCAGCTGCCATGTATGGAACAAAATCTCGGCCCGGCTCGATGTGCTTTACATGGAATCCGTCTTTTCCGGCTCCGGCGATTGCGTCATGAATCTGTGCCTCGAAAGTGCCGTCTTCTTTTGCAGTCATGATTGAAAGGTCTGCGATAATCGGACAGTTTACTTTGCGTGGGCCAACGAAACCGTGAGAAGCTCCGCTCATTGCAACAACTTCATCCGGCTCTGCCAGCTCCACTTCGCTTGCCTTAACAAGACCTGCAAGTTTTGCTTCGTTTGCATCCAGGTCTCCGCGGATAAGAACGCAGAAGAATGCTGTCGGGTAGTAATCGCCTGCCGGATCCTTTACGCGCTCCCATTTTTCACATCCCGGAACTTTTGTAAGGTCAAGCGCACAGTTTGTTGCTTTGTAAATGAGCGCCTTGATGAAAGTTTTTGGAGAAGCGTTGAAGAACTTTTCCATGTCTTCGATTGAGAAAACGTTTGGTGTGGCAACTTCTTCTGGAGCGGCATCTGTTTTGACAGAAGGAGGATTGTCCTGAGCACAGGCAGCCTTCTCGGCATTTGCGGCATAACCACATTTTGGACAAATGATGAGTGTGTCGTCACCGATTGGAGACTCAACCATGAACTCTTCTGAGCCGCTTCCGCCCATTGCGCCTGAGTCAGCCTTTACAGGAATGATTTTAAGGCCGAGACGCTTGAAAATCTTGTGGTAAGCCTTTGCGTACTCTTCGTAAGTCTCGTCCAATGATTCCTGAGTTGCGTGCATTGAGTAAGCGTCCATCATGATGAACTCTCGGCCGCGCATTACGCCGTATCGAGGGCGGATTTCATCGCGGTATTTTGTGTTAATCTGATAGAGGTTTACAGGAAGCTGCTTGTATGAGTCCAGACCGTCACGAACGATTGCTGTGTAAGCTTCTTCGGCTGTAGGAGAGACAACCATGTCCTGCTCACCGCGGTTTTTTGCCTTGAGCATCTGAGGACCCATTGTTTCCCATCGGCCAGATTCCTTCCAGATTTCGCCCGGAACGATTACAGTTGATTTGAATTCAAGCGCGCCAGACTCGTCAAGTTCTTCGCGGATAATTTGTTCAAGTTTATAAAGAGAGCGGACGCCCAAAGGAAGATAAGTGTAAAGTCCGTTTCCAAGTTTGCGTGTGATTCCAGCCCGAAGCATGAGTTTGTGGCTGGCGATTACAGCCTCACTAGGAGCTTCGCGGAGGGTCGAAAGATAGAATTTAGATGTTTTCATGGAAGATATTTTATTGAATTGCAAGGGGTTTTACAACTGAGGGAAGAAACTCAGAGGGGAGAAGTCTCTCCCCTGGGGTTCAAGCTTCGCTTTCACCCGCACCCCTCTCTGCGGGGTAGGGAGTCGGTCGCCATTAGGCGAACAAACTCGTAAGACGAGTTTGTAGACGAGTCTCGGTAAGGGCTATGCCTGAACCGCACCCCGCAACGCCCCCATTAGCGTCTATTTCGTCAGGTTCAAGTGGCGTGGCAGACCGTCTACCATAATCGGGCTTAGTTCTGCCTGAATCAGCGGGTGGATGTAATGAATCAGATCGGCTGTCACATAATCATCGTTCGTAATCCATTCAAGAGGCACTTTCTTTTCGACGTTTGCGATTTTTGAGACATCGGCGGTTTCGGTGATTACCATGTACGGATCGTCCGACACTCGTTTGATAACCACGACTTTGCCTGTCTCGCCCTCAAACGCTGCCTTTACTGCTGCTCCGCCCACGTTGTATGCCTCGGTGATGTCCGTTCGGCTGGTCATGTGGGCCGCGCACCGCTGCAATGTCGAAAGCTCGATTGCCCTTGCCTTAAGACCGAGTACGGCCGTGATTTTGTTCGCGAGGAATTTTGCGGTTCCGCTCATCTGCTTGTGGCCGAATGCGTCCACGAATTCAACGTGCTCCGCAAGCTCAAAGACAAATCTTCCGTCAGCGACTTTTACGCCTTCTGAGACTGCCACGACGATTGATTTTCCTTTTTTTGAAAGCTCGTTGATTTTGCTGATAAAATGCTCAACGTCAAAGACTTTTTCCGGGAGATAAATCAAGTCCACGCCTTCACAGTCGTCTGATTTTGCAAGGGCTGTCGCCGCCGTGAGCCAGCCTGCGTTTCGTCCCATAATCTCCACGATTGAGATTGTCGGATAATCGTAAACATGGCCGTCGCGGATGATTTCTTTCATTGTTGCGGCGATGAATTTTGCCGCGCTTCCGTAGCCCGGAGTGTGGTCAGTGATTGCAAGGTCGTTGTCGATTGTCTTTGGAACGCCCATAAAACGGATGTCTGAGTTTACGGTTTTTGCGTAGTCAGACAGCTTTTTAATCGTGTCCATTGAGTCGTTTCCGCCGATGTAAAAGAAGAATTTGATGTCCAGTTTTTTCAGGATCTCAAAGATTTTTTCGTAGGTTGCTTTGTCTTTTTCGATTTCGGGGAGCTTGAAGCGGCATGAGCCGAGTGCTGAAGAAGGGGTGCGTTTGAGCAGGTCGATTGCCATTGTTGAGTTGAGCTTGTCGGTCAAGTCAACATATTTTTCATCAAGAAGACCTTTGATTCCGTTGCACATTCCGTAGATTCTGGCGGCTCCGCGGTCAAGGGCTGTTTTGAAAACTCCCGCAAGGCTGGAATTGATTACCGCTGTTGGGCCTCCAGACTGCCCGACAATTACATTTCCGTTCATGACTTTTTCCTTATTAAAAAAAAGCCCCACAAAAACTGTGGGGTGTGTAATGCGTTAGGGATTGTAGGGGCGGCGCAGCCGTTCGCGAAGCGAATGGAGCGGTAGCGTAACCCCGAAAAGCCCGACCGTCGCGCTGGTTGAGCGTAGTCGAAACCATGCGACGGTAACGCCCTTCGTTTACGACGGCTGTTTTCCAATATAAGCGAGAATTCCGCCGTCTACATACAAGATGTGACCGTTGACTGCGTTTGATGCGTCAGATGCCAAGAATACTGCAGGACCTGCGAGTTCCTCTGGGTCGAGCCAGCGTCCAGCCGGTGTTTTTGCACAGATGAACTGGTCGAACGGGTGTCGACTTCCGTCTGCCTGCTTCTCGCGTAGAGGAGCTGTCTGTGGAGTTGCGATGTATCCAGGTCCGATACCGTTACACTGGATGTTCTGTCCGCCGTACTCAGAACAGATGTTGCGTGTGAGCATTTTGAGACCGCCCTTAGCCGCTGCATAAGCAGAAACTGTCTCACGGCCAAGCTCAGACATCATAGAACAGATGTTGATGATTTTTCCGTGACCTTTTTTAATCATGCCTGGGAGAACTGCCTTAGAAACGATGAACGGAGCGTTCAAGTCAACATCGATAACCTGACGGAATTCCTCTGCTTTCATCTCAAGCATTGGAATTCGTTTGATGATTCCTGCATTGTTTACGAGAATATCGACTACGCCGACATCTTTCTCAATCTTTTTGACTGTTTCCTGAACCTGAGCCTCGTCAGTAACGTCGCAGATATATCCGTGAACGTCAGTGATTCCAGCTTCTTTGTAATTTTTAAGACCGTTGTCGAGCTGTTCCTGTCCGCGGTCGTTGAAAACAATTTTTGCGCCTGCAGCTGCATAAGCCTTGGCGATAGCAAAACCAATGCCATAAGAAGCACCAGTAATCCAAGCAATTTTACCAGTAAGGTCAAAATCTTTCATTTTGAATTCTGCCATGTGAAATCCCCCAAAATAACTAAAGATATTTTAAGGATATTGGACAAAAACGACAAAATCAATGAGAAAAACTGATTAGTTTTTTACTATTAGCGTACTATTGTATTTGTGCCAGCGACTCAAGATATTTTGAATTTGTTACGGACCAGTTCTGCAGGCCTTTTTCGTTCATAATAGAAGTTTTTTGCCCCAGCAAAATGGATTTTTCGCTTTCAAGTTCATTTGAGAGGGCCATTATTTCTGAATTAAGCCTCATGAGTTCCTGAAGATTATGCTGAACCTGAACGCACTTTTTCTGCAAATCATCTGGGAAGACTACGAAATTCTGGAAAGCGCCTGCGATGATGCCCTGAGCATTGGTCAAGTCGCCAAGTGTGACTTCCTTTTCGTTGCGGATTGCAATCATGTTGTCGTTGTCCTTTGAAATTGAGACCACGAAATTTGCGAGCATGGAACTGGTGTCCTGAATGAAGCTTTCAAGAATTGCCTGAATGCCGTCAAGAGAAGCGTTTGCCGAGTTAATCAGGTTGTCCATGTCGGTGACGGAATCCTGAACGGAAGTGATTGCATCGTTTTTTGAGACTTCAATTTGCTGCAGTATTCGCACGTGGTGCAGGCGGCTCATTACCGGGCGGAGATTTTCAAAGACAGTGTAAATATTTTTGGCCCGGGACGTAATGTTATGGCATGTTCCCTGCAAGTCTTTTTGGACGATATTGTAATTGTTGAATTCTGAAACCATATGCTGATATTTTTCAACAATTGAAGAAACCTGTCTTGAGATGTTGTTGTTGCCGAAAGCGTGGTTGTTAAGGAAGCGGGACTCAAAATCCATGCGCATTGTGTCGGCGTTTTCCATGATTTCAACTACTTCCTGCCAGTTGCCTGCGAAATTTGCGCATATTTGGGAAGCTGAAGCGGAAAGCCGGGAAATTAAAGAATAGGCTTTTTCGTAGACTTCAATTGCAAAAGTGATGTAGTCAAGTTCATCTTCGGAACCAGAAGCTGCCGGTTTATGTCTGTTTAGTTCTGAAAAGGCTTTTGTGACAGACGAAAGTGAAGTTTCCAGCTCTTTTTTGTCCTGCATTATGGATGAAGTGCGGTTGATGGCCGGGTAGATTGAATCAACTTTTGCGGCAATTTCCGAAACTGAAGGTCCGACATTTGTCATCATGTTTTGAATGTCAGACTTACATTCTATGTCTTTTGAGGAAATTGAACGCTGAGAATCAATTATGCCGGAGAAAATTGATTTGAGAGAGTTGATTTGCTCCAGAAGATGGGCTTCCTCATCGCTGAGCTTGTCCGAATAAACGAACATGTCCTTTGAAAGCCGCTGAAGGTTCTCTGTGATTTTGCTGAATGCCAGACCCTTTTCGCCTGATTTTACGGAAATAACCATGGCGTTAAGGGCGATAAGTTCCATTTGCTCGGAATCTTCCTTGACTTCGGCAATCATTTTGTCAAGTTCCTTTAAGTCCTTGATTTTTTCGTTGAGCTTGTCAAAAATCGGCGTGTATTTTTCGTTGAAATCAGATATGCGTCCTGCAGAAGCGGATGAAACTGAAGTTTCAATGCTGGAAAGGGTATTTTTTAGTTCCTGAAAAGTCGTGTGGTCTTTTTGAGGAGTCAGCTGTGGAAAAAGGCTGTTTAGCTGGGAAAAAATAGAATCAAATTTTGAGCTGATGGAATTTATTTGAGAAAGTGCTGAAGTAACGTTCATTATTAAATCCTTGTAACGATATTAAGGTAATATTATAAATTCAAATTCTAGGAATTACAATGTTTTTTTGATATCCTTTTCTTATGCAGAAATTATTTTTTAAAGCGGTTTTATTGTTGTTTGCAGTTTCTTTCTTTTCATGTACTAAGCCTGGTGATTTAAAAGTTCAGCGGGCCATGAAATCTTTTGCGGCGGAAGATTATGATGACGCCCTTGCCCTTTTTAATGAAGCGCTCAACGAAGAATCTCATTATTCCCCGGAACTGATTTATAATTTTATGGCAAATATTTACCTGCAGACAGATGATTTGGAAAACGCCCTGATCTATCAGGAAAAAGTGTGTGAAAGCCGGCCTGAATACCGGGATTTAGTCTCGCTGGGAATGACCTATCACCTTTTAAATCGGGATGAAGAAGCCGAATCTGCCTACAAAAAAGCAATAGACTATGATTCCAACAAAGCAGAAGCCTATGCAAGTCTAGGCGCGTTATTTCTTGGACAGGGAAAATATGAAAAAGCCCTTGAAAATCTAAAAAAAGCAGCAGAAATTGAAGATAAAATTGCCATAATTCATGCAAATCTAGCCGTGGCTTATGCCGCAAATGGAAATTCTGAAAAATCTGAAGCCGAATTCAAAATTGCCGAAGACTTGAAATGCAAGAATCTTGAAGAATTCCGGGAACGTGCTGAAGTCCTCAAAAAGTAAAAAATTCTAAATTTAGGCAGAGAAATAATTGTTAGTTGTTGACAATGTTACCGAATGTTCGGTATATTGAAGTTACCGTATGTTCGGTAACAGCTATGGCACATAACGAAAATACAAAGCCCACAAAAGAAATTATTCTCGACGCTGCGTTTTCTTTCCTTGAAGATTCAAGATACTCTTCATTTTCTATGAATGAGCTTGCGGCAAAGGTTGGCATTTCAAAACCAGCCATTTACCGTCACTTCAAGAACAAGGAAGATTTGCTTGACGCAATGGAAAATCGTATTGTCGATGATATGGCTGATTTGCTGCAAAACGTCGGCTCAGAGGATTTGGAAACCTTAAAAAAATCAATTTCCGGTTTGATTCAGTATTTTATTGAAAATCCATCCCACATTAATTACTTCATCGCCCAAATGTCCCAGAATGTAAATTACGAGGAGCACCTTTTCCAAAAACTTTGTGAGCGCAAGGTTTCTTTCCTTGCCCAAAACAACAATGCCTATCTGGCAACCTTCAAGGAAGACATGAGTCTTTTTGCAAAGCATATTTTCTGCGGAATGTCGCTTTTTTATTTCGTTAAGCTCCAGGAAAGACTTCGCTGCATGGGCAAAATAGCAAAAACGCCAGAAAATTTTTCTGACAATGTCGTTTCGCTACTTGTGAACGGACTGGTTGAGAGCACTGAACCGGACAGCCCTATTCATCCAGTTCCCCTTTCTGAGGGCAGGCGGGAAGAAATTATAAAACTCTGTGAAATTTCAGAGGATTCATTTCCTGCAGAAAACAAGATTTTTACGGCGCTTGCCGCGGTAATTAAAAAATACAAGATTGTTGGCGTAACGGTTGAGCGTATTGCGGACGAACTTGGCATGGCAAAAAGCAGTCTTTATGAATATTTTGATAACAAAAATCAGATGATAAAGTGTCTAATTAATAAGGAGCTTTCGCTTCTTAACACAATCATCACAGAAAATATCACAGAGGCAAAAAATTTTACGGAATATATATTAATCAAAATGTATTCCGAACTTGAATATTTTCTGCACAGACCTTCAATCATACCGATTTGCGGCTGGCTTTTGATGAGCAACACAGATTCAGTCGAAGTCAACGAAGAATCCGAAGAATATGATGAAGTCTGTAATGTCTGGGAAAAACGAATTCCTGAAAGACTCACTTCCCCGGATTTGGGATTTCCCTATCCGCTAAAGGTAATTACAACCTGGCTGGGAGCTTTGCCGGTGGCTTTTTTGGTTGAGGCGAAGGGCAAGAATCTTTCTAAGGAACAATTTATAGACGGTTTCGATTTAATGATTGGCTACATGCTTAACGGAATAAAATCGAAATAACAAAAATGAAAATTATTGGAGGACATAAATGAAAAAAGTTGCAAGTCTTATTTTGATTGGATTTGCCGCAACAAACCTGATTTTTGCTCAGGCTGAAAAACCCGAAGATAAAACAGCCGGAAATTCAGACACTGTAAAGCTGAGCATAGAAGAAGCTGTCGAATATGCGCTCAAAAACAGCCGCACCCTTAAAAGCAATGATATAGATCTGGAACTTAAGGAACGTGCTTCAAAAAATTCATGGAACGTGTTTTTGCCGAGCGTTCAGTTGAGCGGAACTATGAGCAGGACAAGTGAATATTCTCCCAGCACAGCCGATATTATTGCGAGTGCTTTGAGCGGTGGAAAAGTATCTGTTCCGTCAGACTTTGACAAGGAGGAGGACCGATGGAAGACGGTCGGTTCGCTTTCTGCCAGCTGGAATTTTACTCCTGCATACATTGCCAAAATCAAGATTGCGAAGACTCAGTATGAGGCGGGTAAAATCAGCTGGGAACAGAGTCAGAAAGAAACCCTTATGAACATCAAAAAACTTTATTACGGACTCCTTCTGCAGCAGGAAAGCCTGAAAATTCAAAAAGTGACCCTTGAAAATGCCCGGCAGCGAATGGTTCAGGCTCAGACAAACTTTAAGAACGGTTCGATTCCAGAAATTCAGTATTTGCAGACACAGGTAAACTATGAAAATACAAAGCCTGAGGTTGACTCTGCTGAACAGTCTTTGGCACAGCAAATGGATATGCTTGCCTTTTTGATTGGAATGCCTGTGGGAACAAAAATCGAGCTTACAAGTTCAATAGAACCGACTTACATCGAAGCAGATGCAGAGAATTTGCTCGCAAAATATTCTGACAATGACCTTCAGATTAAGAATCTTGAAAAAAATAAACTTGCGGCAAAACTTGGAATTACTGCAAGCGATATGGCGACCTGGCTCCCGACTTTTGCACTTAGTTATGGCTGGCAGCCGGTCTATATCGGTTCTGAAGGTGCCTGGCATTTCTATAAAGATTTAGGTTCTGACGAAAAATGGTATGACTCTGGAAGTCTTTCGCTGACTTTGGTTTGGAATCTTACAAATATGCTCCCCTGGTCTGCTAACCGTCAGCAGGTAAAGGATTACAAGCAGCAGCTTGCTCAGCTTGAAATTACTATTGAGACTTTAAAAGAAAAGCAAAAGGTTGATGTCCGTAAAGCCGTTGATACTCTCAATCAGGCACGGGAGCAGATTGATGCCATGGGCAGAAATGTTACTCTTGCGCAGAGGGCTTATGATATGACGGCCCGCTCTTACCGAAACGGTACGACAGAATTGCTTGATTTGCGTGATACTGAGTCTTCGCTTGACCAGGCAAAACTCGGCCTTGTAAATCAGAAATTCCAGTATATTTCAGCCCTTATGGACTTGGAAAATACACTGAACGTAAACTTGTCTGACAATAAATAGTAAAAAACTTGGAGGAAATATATGAAACGTATAACAAAGTCTGTAATTACAATCGCTTCAATGACGGCGGCTTTTACTTTCTTGAGCTGTGGTCCGAAGAAGCAGGCTAAGGCTGATGATAAGGAAGTTGAAACTCTTTATGCAGTTTCTACATATAAAACCGTCGCTGGAAATCTGGATGACTACCTTGAATTCGGCGGCGATGTGGCTTCAAGCAATGAGGTCATGGTTTTGCCAGATCAGGCCGGAAAAATCACCAATATTCTCGTAAAGGTCGGTGACATGGTAAAACAGGGTGATACTATAGCCTATGTAAATCCGCTTCGTGTTGGTGTTGTATATAACGACAATCCTGTAAAGGCACCAATTTCAGGAAGAATCACATCTCTTCCCGTTACCGTTGGATCAACGGTTTCTCAGTCTTCATCTGTTGCCAAGGTTGCCCGCACGGATGAACTTGAAATCAGAATCAATATTGCTGAACGATTCATCAGCCGAATTTCAAACGGTCAGAAGGCAACTGTTACTTTTGACGCATATCCGAGCGTTGAATTCGGAGCAAAAGTTTTTGAAGTAAGCCCTGTCCTTGATACTGCAAGCCGAACCATGGGCGTAAAGCTCCGTTTGAATCCTCCTGACAGCCGCGTAAAAGTCGGAATGTATGGTCGCGTAAAACTTGTAACGGAAAGCGTAAAGAATGCAATCGTTCTTCCAACTTCGGCTCTCGTTACTCGTGACGGCAAGGATTATGTCTTTGTCGTGACAACTCCAAAATCCGGGGATAATCCGGCTGCAGTTTCACTCAAGGCCGTTACAAAAGGCATTTCTGTAGATAATCAAGTTGAAATCACCAAAGGTCTTGAAGCCGGTGAAGAAGTCGTAGTCAAAGGACAGACTTTGCTTAACGACGGTGCAAAGGTGAATATCGTTTCTGCAAACTAAGAGGTAATTCATGACTATTTCTGAAAGATGTGTAAATAAACCGACGACGACATTTCTTGTATTTTTAATGTCGGTTCTGCTCGGTATCTATTGTGTTTTTAAATTGCCGGTCGACATGTATCCGGATATGGATTTGCCCTACATGATTGTCATTACGACTTACAATGGTGCAGGTCCTGAAGAAGTGGAACAGAGTGTAACCCGAACCCTTGAAGGCCAGCTTTCTGGTCTTTCCGGACTTAAAAAACTGCAGTCCCGCTCAATGTCGGGAACCAGCCTTATCATTCTTGAAATGAACTATGGCACGAATCTTGACGCTGCCGTAAATGAAATACGAGATAAAATCGATATCGTACGAAGTTATCTCCCGGATGACGCAAATTCGCCGATTACAATCAAAATGGATCCGGCCATGATGCCGATTATGTCTCTTTCCCTGCAGGGAAACCGAACTCCGGAAGAGCTTCGAACTTATGCAGAGGATGTGGTTCAACCCCGTCTTGAACAGCTGGACGGTGTTGCTTCGGCAAACGTTATGGGTGGACGTGAGCGCTCAATCAACGTAGATATTCCCCGAGACCGACTTGAAGCCTACGGACTTTCAATTTCTACGGTGGCACAGCTTATTGGTGCGCAGAACATTCAGTCTTCAGGCGGTACGATTACTTCCGGTGATACAAACTACACTATTAAAACCAGCGGTAAATATCAGTCTATTGACGATTTGAAAAACACCGTAATCTCATACAAGGCAAGTGCCAGCGACGGATTTTCAGCTCCGCAGGTTCGTACAATCCGTCTTCGTGATGTTGCTGACGTTTATGACGGTTACAAGCGCGAGACAACTTTGGCTTATCTTGACGGTCAGCCTTGTGTCGTTCTTTCAGTGCAGAAGCAGTCTGGTAAAAACTCAGTTACGGCAGCCCGCAATATTCGCAGGGCAATTCCTTCCATAAAGGCTGAGCTTCCGGGCGACGTAGAACTGATTGAAACTTCAAATACAACCGACATTATCGAGCAGACAATTAACGAGGTTGTAAAATCGGTTGTTCAGGGAGCCTTGCTTGCCATTCTGGTTTTGATTATCTTCCTGCGCTCAATCAAGTCAACGGTAATCGTCGGTCTTTCTATTCCGATTTCTGTATTCATTACCCTCATGTTCATGTATTTCCAGGGACTTACGCTCAACATGGTTTCCCTTGCAGGTCTTTTGCTTGGTATCGGTATGCTTGTCGACAACTCAATCGTTGTCCTTGAAAATATTTATGCCTATCGCCAGCGAGATGCAAAGCCACGGGTTGCTTCAGTTCTTGGCTCTCAGGAAATGGTTGCTTCAATCACAGGCTCGACCCTTACTTCAATCTGTATTTTTGCTCCTATGCTCATGTTCAAAAAGACTTTGGGCATTATGGGTCAGATGTTCAATGATTTGGCATGGACAATCATTTTCTCGCTTACATGTTCACTTCTTGTTGCCATGTGTCTTGTTCCGGTTTTGACTTCAAAATATCTCAAAATTGACAAAATCGACACCACAAAAAAAGGCGAAGGAAAACTTGCCGGATTTACATTTGCCCTTAACGGTGCATTCAATAATTTCTTTGCAGCCCTCGATGAAAAATATGCAAAGGGAGTATCTTTCGTTCTTCACCACAGAAAGGCTGCTCTTCTTTCACTTGTAGGCCTTTTTGTAATTTCTTGTGCATCAATTTCAGTCATTGGCTTTATCTTCATGCCGGATTCAGCTGCCAACGACGTTTCTGTAGAATTTACGCTTCCTCAGGGAACTAAACTTGATATTACAGATGACATAATGCATGAATATGAAAATCTGGCAAAGCAGGAACTTGTCGGAATCAAATACGTCACTATGACTGTCGGCGGAACAAGCATGTTCTCTTCTGGTGCGGAGACAAACAAAGGCAAAATCACCTTCTCTCTTTATCCTCCTTCAGAACGTCTGCCGGGTTACGAAAATGAAAAGTCGGCCAAGGCAAAGCTTCGCAAACATTTTACTGACTTCCCTGGCGCAGACCTGAAATTTGCCGCAAATGCAAACAGCGCTTCATCTTCCAGCGACATTAATGTCATGGTTAAATCTGATGACTTGGATCTTGTAAGGGAATACGCTTCCATTGTTGAAAAAATGCTCAAGGAAAAGGGCGCGGATTACGTTCAGGAAGTTACGTCAGATCAGGAAGAAGGTCTTCCGGAAGCTACGATTACTGTAAACCGTGAAAAAATGTATGAATTCGGATTGAACATTCATACGGTTGGTGCGGAAATTCAGGGCGCAATCAACGGAACTACAGCAAGCCGTTACACAGAGCGTGGTAAGGACATTGATGTTGTCGTTCGCCTTTCTGCCGCAGACAAAAAGCGTCTTGATGACCTGGATTCAATTTCAGTTGTGAACTCGCAGGGGCAGCGAATACCTCTTTCAAGTTTTGCCCATTATGAAGAAACAACGGCTCCAGTCACGATTTACCGAGAAAATCAGGCTCGAATCGTTCACGTAACGGCACGGCGAGTTGACGGAATGTCTTTGGGCGTTTGTCAGGCCGGTGTCCGCCAGCTTTTGGCCGACAACATTCCTAAGGAAGACGGCGTTATTGTTTCTCTTGGCGGTTCCATGGAGGACGTAATCGAAGCCGTTACAAACTTCGGTATGATTATCATCATGGCGGCCTTCCTGGTATTCGTCGTTATGGCTTCCCAGTTTGAGTCTTTGCTTGATCCGTTCATCGTTCTTCTTACAATTCCGCTCTCATTTATCGGTGTCATCGCAATTTATGGACTTACAGGCACTCAGCTCAACGTAATCACAATCATGGGTATGCTGGTTCTGGTCGGAACAATCGTAAACAACGGTATCGTTCTTGTTGACTACACCAACCTGCTTCGAAAGCGAGGCATGGAACTTGAGGAAGCCTGTGTTGAGGCTGCCCGAAACCGATTGCGACCAATCCTCATGTCAACTTTAACAACGGTAATCTCCCTTGCGCCAATGGCCTTCTTTCCGGGCGAAGGTTCCCAGTCAATGCAGCCGATTTCCCTTACCGTCTTTGGCGGAATGACATTCGGCTCGCTCATGACCCTCTTCATCATGCCGACTATTTATTTCATCTTCAATAACCGAAGATTGAAGAAAGCCGAAAAGAAGCGAAGAAAGCAGCTTATCAAGGAAGGCAAGCTCAGCAAGGCCGAAGAAAAACAGCGCATAAAAGACGAAAAGCGTCGTGCAAAGCTTGAAGCAAAGGCTGCAAAAGCCGCAAAAAATCTGGAGGAATTCGAAAATGGGTTATCTTGAGAATATTAAAATCCACGCGGGCTTACAGAAACGTGTTGAAATTATCTTCTCTCAAGCTGTTGAGGAAGACTTCATTGCAGAATTCAAGGAACAGGGCGTTGCTGCAAAATACACCAAGCTTGCAAATGTCATGGGTGCAGGATTTTCAAATCCCCGCCTTGGCGATGCTATCTGGCCCCAGCTTAACATGATGTACATCATCTATTGCAGCGAGGAAGACTGTGCAAAAATCATCGCAATTGTCGAAAAACTCCGCGAGCAGTACATGGGTGAAGGAATTGCCTGTTTCGTGAGTGAATCAACCGAGGTGTAATTATGGCAATTCTTACCCTTACAAGGCAGGCAGGTTCATTTGGCGACGAAATTGGCATGCTTATTGCCCGCCGCCTTGGCTACACTTTTTACGACAAACACGAAATAGAAAAGCGGATTATCGCAAAGGGGCTTCCGCGGGAAGAATTCCTCAAATATGATGAGCGCAAGCCAAATTTTCTGGCTCGTTTTGCAAAAAACCGTGACAAGTATTTAAATTATTTGAGCATGGTAATTCTTGAGATAGCAAAAAACGGCAACTGCGTGATTATGGGTCGGGGGGCCTTCCTTTTTTTGAAGGACTTGCCCAATCACATTACCCTGCGCTTTGTTGCTCCCATGGAAGACCGGATAAAGCACCTTATCGAACTCAAAAATATAGGTGACGAAAAAAGTGCCCGGCAGATTCTGGAAAAATCAGACAAACGCAAAAGAGCCTTCTATAAAAGCTGTTTCAAGTACGACATTGACAGTCACCAGATGATTCACGGAACATTGAACACATCTATGCTGGATGCAGAAATGCTTGCAGAAATGATTTGTGCCGGAATCAAAACGAACGTTACGCCGGAACTTGAAGAGCGCGGCAAAAAGCGTGTGGAAGAGCTGATACTTGCTCAGGAAATGGCCAACAAGCTGATTTTTGAGCATGAACTTCACATTGATGAGCTTTGGGTCATTGTTCACGACAAGACAGTCACGCTTCACGGGGTTACTTCATTTCATGCAACGGTTGAGCGGGCAGAAATGATTCTGGAAAGTGAATATAACGGTTACAAAGTTGAGTCAAAAATCAAGTGCGTGCAGGATAATCGTTTTAGCAAGGCATAGTAAAGCTGGCAGGTAGCAGTGAGCGATTAGCAGCCGGGGGCTCCCCGCTCCGCGGGTCGGCTGTTCCACCCTTCGCTAACGCTCATTGCTGCATTGGTTTCGACTCCGCTCAACCAACGCAGCAACTTCGGGGTTCCATAGCCTAGCCCAAATAGCTGCCAAAAATCTTCTTATAATCTTCAACACTTTCGGCTGCGACGATTTCTTTTCGGAGTGCGGCCCCGCCTTCGAGGCCCTTTGAGTATGCACAGAATCGTTTGCGTGCGTCTCGGCAGGCGGAAAGCTCTCCCATATCTTCAACAAGCAATGCCAGCTCGCGGAATCCGGCCTGAATCCGCTTTTCGACAGGCACTTCTGTGATTGTGCCTTTGGTAAGGAATTCACGTGTTTTTGTGAACAAGAAGGGATTACCCATTGCTCCGCGGGCAAACATCACGGCGTCAACGCCCGTCTCTTCCAGCATGCGTTTTGCATCTTCCGGCGTGAATGCATCACCGCTTCCAAACACAGGAATTTGTGAATCGGTTTTTTCGTGAACAAATTTTACAAGCTCGGCAAGTGCGTTCCAGTCTGATTTGCCTTCGTAACCCTGCGCGCGGGTGCGGCCGTGCATTGTGATTGCCGCAGCCCCGGCTTTTAATGCTGCCTCTGCACATTCCTTCCATGTAATATGCTCTGCATCCCAGCCCAGACGGAATTTAACCGTGACAGGAACACGCCCTTCGACTGCCCCGACAACCGCGCTTACGATTTTAAAAAGATGCTCCGGGTCCCGGGTGAGCGCGCTCCCGGCATTTGATTTGATGATTTTTGGAACAGGACAGCCGCCGTTTATGTCGATACATTCGGCCGTCGTTCGCTCCAGGACGATTTTTGCAGCATTTGCCATGGTCTCGGCGTTTCCACCAAAAATCTGAACGGCATAAGCTTTTTCGTTGGGGGCTCGCGCCATGAGATTCTCTGTTTTTTCGTTGTTGCGTGTAAGCGCTTCGGAACTGACCATTTCCGTGTAGGCAAAATCCGCCCCGCACTCCGCACAAATTGAACGGAAAGCACGGTCAGAATATCCCGCCACAGGAGCCAGAAAGAGATTGCCGTCAAGAGAAAGATTGCCGATTTTTACCGGGTGATAGAGTGGCATAAATTATGCTTCTGGCAGCCGGAAAATTTTGCAGCTGTTCGTCCACAAAATTTTGCTGAGTTCTTCCAGATCCATTTCCAGCATTTCTGAAAGGAATCGTGCTGTTGAAGGCAGATACTCTGGCATTGCACGTTTGCGCTCGCGGAATTCGGCCGGGACCATAAAAGGACTTTCAGTTTCAATCAGCATTCGGTCAACCGGAACGTTCAGAACTGTCTCGTGCAAATTGCGTGCGTTTCGGTAAGTCAAATTGCCGGCGAAAGAGAAATAAACGTTGAGGCCTGCTTCGAGACATTTTTTGGCATAGGCTGCATCCTCACCGTAGCAGTGCAAGATTGCTCCTGCTGGCGGGATTCGCTCTTTGAGGATGTCAAAAACGTCTTTGCCTGCTTCTCGGCTGTGAATTATGACGGGCTTGTCGTATTTTTTTGCGATTTCGAGCTGAGTAATGAAAAGTTCGGTCTGCATTCGCTTGTCACCGAACTGCTTGTAGTAGTCTAGACCGCACTCCCCTACTGCAACCACATTAGGAAGCTTAAGGCCTTCCTCGATGGTTTTTATCCAGTCTTTGCCGGGATTCATTACCTCAACCGGGGCAACGCCGACAGCGTGATAGACACCGGGAATAGACTTGATGTTTGGATAGACTTTCTTGAAGTCGTGGAGGCTGTTATTTATGCTGACAATACGCGTAACTCCGGCTAATTTAGCCTTCTGAATTACACGTAACTGTTCAATCGGGTCCTCATAAATGAGCCCGATATGGGCGTGAGTATCAAAAAACTGCATGGCTTTCTTCCAAATTAGATGTGATGATGAATAGAGCTAAACTCTTTTTTTCTTTACACCGATAGAATAACAGAGAAAATCCTTACTGTCAAATTTTTTGAACACTAGTTTCAGAGGATTTGACACGCTTTGAGATACTATGATATATTTTTAAGAATTATCTAGAAATAATTTTTAAGCCGGAAATTGGAGAAGAATTTGGCACGAACAAGGCATTATAAAAAAATAGAAAAGAACGCAGTCTCGGCTTTTCTTCACGGAATGCAAAGTCTTGCAAACGGAATCGGCAGATTCTTTGTTAAGGTATTTAAAGTCTGTGACAGCAAGCTTACAATCATGATTGTTCCCCACTCTCAGGGAAAGGTCATTAATTTCCGTACAAACGTGTTTGCGCTTGCATTCGGCATAATTCTGGTTGTTGGAATTGTCTCTTCCTTTATATACTTCAAGAAGCAGGATTTCGGTATCCGTGAGGAACTTGCCCGCTCAATGAAAGAAAACCGCGAGCTTCTGGCAAGTTTCGATGAATTGCGCGACGAAAACAACAATGTCCTTCAAACGGCAAAAAGATTCCGTTCATCCCTTTCTCAAACTCTTTCCCTTCTTGGAATCAATCAGTCAAGTCCGGTTGCCAAGGCCTCTGTTTCTGACAGCGATTTGAATTCCCTCTTTGATACAAAGGATTCTGTTTTTGGTTCCACCAAAGAAGCTTCAGATATGCGTCAGCTTTCTTCTTATCTTGAGAGCGCAATCCAGCCAATCGAGCAGATTGGTAAAATGCTCGAAAGCCAGGAAACTCTTTTTGCAGATATTCCAAACATCTGGCCTGTACGGGGCGGTATCGGTCATGTTTCTCAGCCTTTCGGTCAGACAACTCACCCGATTACAGGCAACTGGTACATTCACAAAGGCCTGGACATTTCAACATGGCGAAGCGGCGACCCAATTCTTGCTACGGCAAACGGTCAGGTTGTAACGGTGGCTTACGATTCAGGTTTCGGCAACTATGTAATCATCAAGCACAAGCACGGAATTTACACACGATACTGTCACATGGCTTCAACAAGGGTCAAAAAAGGTCAGTTTGTTTCTCAGCGTGACGTAATCGGCTATATCGGAAGTACGGGTATTTCAACAGGTCCCCACCTGCATTATGAAGTCCATATCGGTTCCGATGTCGTTGATCCTGCAAAATACGTGAACATCAAAGTTGCAAAGTAAATATGGCTATTTTAACTGATAATATTTCAATCAAGACGATTATCGGCTTAGGTTCAGCGATTTCTGGAGACATTCATGCAGACGGCTTTATCCGTGTTGAAGGTGATGTAGACGGAAATCTCGAAGCTACCGGCCACGTGGATATTGGCCGTGAAGCCAGAATCAACGGAAACATAACGGCTCAGTCAGTAGTTTTGGGCGGTATTGTTCTTGGCGACATTTATGCCCCAAACGGAATCAAGCTGCTTTCTTCTTCTGCCGTACTTGGAAATATTTCTACCCGCAATCTCGAAATCGAAGAGAATGTTATTTTTCACGGACATTGTATTGCTCTGCAGAACGAAGAAGAATTTAATCAGGCTTCGGAACGATTTTCAAATGAGGTCAGCATCCGCAGTAAGGCAGTTTAATGGCTGAAATTTCATCGGTAAACACCCAGTTAAATTCTCAGTCACTTTACTTTGCGGCAACTCAGGCGGCTTCCCAGCAGGTGACTCAACAGGCAAGACAAGCTCAAAAAAAAGAAAAGTCATCCTTTGCGCAGTCTCTGACAAGGCATCAGGAAGAAGTTTCATTTCTTTCTCAGGGACTTCCTGCTGAACTTGCCGGAATGACGGAGGATGAGGCGATTGTATTCCTTAAGGACGAGATGGATATAGCTGGCGATGAGCTTAAGCAGCATCAAAGTCTTGAGTCAATGGAAAAATATCGCAAAAAAGTGAGTCAGTTTATGAAATATATTGTGAAAATCAATTATAATTTCATAACGACCAGGGAACAAAAAAAATTAAGGTCGGGGCGGATTATCAAGCCCATGCATCAGATTCAGATTATTGATCAGAGGCTCAATCAGCTTGCCTCTGAAATGCTGATTCTGCACGGTGCCAACCTGAAATTGCTTGCAAAAGTAGAAGAAATTCAGGGAATGATAATCGATTTGATGGCAGAATAAAAAGTAAATTCAAGGAGAATGCAAAAATGAGTGACATTTTTGAACAGGATATAAGCGATAACGAAGAAGATATTTCAAGTCTTGAAGATGCTGAATATAAAGCCTACGAAGAAGAAGGCGATGAGCATTTTGTTTATCCTAAGATTCTCTATCTTGCGCGTCTGGAATACTCAAGCGAAGGTGTTTACGTCACTGTTCCAGAAAAATTCGAAGAATTGAAGGGTGGCGACCGTATTATAATTCCCACCCGCTATGGAAAGGATATGGCTCTGGTTCTTGGCCGTACAAAGCACCCGATCGGCTTGAAGGCCAGTGACATAGTAAAAGTTGAGCGAAAGGCTACAGAAGCCGATGTTGAAAAATTTCATGAGCTTGAGTCAAAAGAAAGCGATGCCTTTAAAGTCTTCAAGGATAAAGTTACGGAACATGGCCTGGACATGAAACTTGTAGCCGTTCATTTCCTGCTTGAAGAATCAAAAGCCCTCTTTTTCTTTTCAAGTGAGAATCGTGTTGATTTCCGAGAGCTTGTCAAAGACCTGGTCAGCGTTTTTAAAATGCGTATCGAACTGCGTCAGATTGGCGTCCGTGATGAAAGTCGCATTACAGGTGGACTCGGTGTGTGTGGCCGCCCCTATTGCTGTCATTCGGTGCGGGACAAACTCCCCCCGGTTTCAATCAAAATGGCAAAGGAACAGAATCTTTCACTTAATTCAACGAAGATTTCCGGTCAGTGCGGAAGGCTTTTGTGCTGTCTGAGCTACGAATACAACTGGTATGCCGAGGCACGCAAAAAACTGCCCAATGAAGGCATTCACATTTACTATGACGGCACAAACTTCAAAATCACTGACGTAAACCCAATCAAGCAGATTATACGCATGCTCAGCGAAGACGGAAGGCTTCTTGAAATTCCTGCCAGCCGCTTTGTCAAAGAAAACGGCAAATGGAGCGTCAAATAAAGATTATCTCTAAATCTTAAGAGACAATGACTACCAGGTTGTCAGACTTGGTGGTGAATTCGCTTTTTGCAAAATCTGCATAGAAGGCCAGTTTTGTAAATCCTACGTCTTTTGCAAACTGTTCAATCTGATTTTTTGTGAGCGGCATGATTTCTGCGTTTTCCGTGACGATAAGATGCTTGCCGTTCCCCGTTTCTAGTTCCTGGTGCATTATTTTTTTGCCGTCACTGCTTGTTCTGATTTTACTGAAGAGCCTGACCCGGATACTTTCCCTTATCGGCAGCTTTACGGACGGTTCCTGACAAAATTTTTCAAAATTCGGCAGGCTTATTATGAGCTTTCCGTTGGCTGTCAGAAGCTGCTTGCAATCGTAAAAAAGCTTGGCCATAAGCGTGGGATCGTGGGTAAAAATAATCCTGTTGTTAAGAATCGATATGACATTGTAAAAACCCTTGCCCAAAAAACGGCACATTTCCAGGCTGGACATTTGAAAGAATCTTAAGGCCATGAGCTGAGTTCTTCGTTTGCGGTTTGCGGATTCAAGCAGTGAATTAACTGTTTCCAGGCCTGTGACGTCGGCGTTGCCTTTTGCAAGATAGTGCTCAAAAGAGCCGATTCCGCACCCGATGCTGAGATATTTGACCGGTGCTGCAAAAGATTTTGTTTCTTCTTCGTAAAACTTTTTTATTTCTTCGCCGACCGGATAGAGTTCATCAAAGTATTCGGCGATATTTTCATATAATTCCATATTTTAATGATAAGACTGAAATTCTTAAAAAGCAAGCAAAACGCAAACCATGTGACACAATGTTGAAAAATTCAAATCATTTTCTTGTAAATTTTGGATTTAGCTACTACAATAGTTGTATGGGTTTTTTGAGGGCTTTAAAAGAATTGTTCGAATCTATTTTTATGAGTTCATCTCCAGAAGTCAAAAAGCGTCTGGAAATGCATAAAATCGAAAGCGAACTTAAAATTTTGCCATCACAGATTTTAAAAAATGGATTTCTTCAGCCAAATTTCGCAGAAATTTTTCGTATTCTCTATGAAAATACAAAACCCATCGACGATATTCTTTCAAACACAATCAATTCAGAGGACATACAGCGGAACGGGCGCTTTGAATATGAACTGATTTTGACAGGCTTTGACGAGGAATCACAGGAGCGGATCGAAAATCTCGAATTTGAAAACCGTAAGCAGGCAATCATGGAATCTGAAAGTCCCATGAACAAATTGCTTGAAAGTCAAAAACGCTCGCTGGAAAGTCTGCTCAAGCAGCTTAACAGTCCCGGATTCATGAAAATTGACGACACTCTCTGCTCGCTTAAGCAGCTTGCTGACATTTGTCATTTCGGCTACATAAATGTGCTTCACCGTTTTGATCAGGACTTTGACGGACTTTCTTCCGGTGCTTTGGGCACTGTTGTTCCGGTTTCTCCAGAGGCAATTGCTCCGGTCCTTCAGGATTTGTACTATCTGACAGGAAATTTCCATATCAATCAGGCTGAAGTAAGGGCTGTCTGTGCATTAAAGCAGATTATGACAGGAAGGGAACTTACAGAATCCGAAAAGGAAAGCATTTCCAAAAATCTCAAGCTGATAAATTCTGTTTTCTCCCGCCATCTTACTTCAGACGTGCTCAAAAACCTTATTTGTTTTGGTAAAAAAGATTCTGGAATCAATTTTCAGTTTGCCACTTACCGCTCAAATTCCCTTAAAAATTTTATTGAGTACATGCAGAAACGCTTTGCCTCGGACACAGAGCGAATCAAGGGTGAAGTAAAAGACTATACCGTTTCCTTTGAAATAAAAGAACTTTTCGGTGATCAGCCGCTGGAATTGATTCATGTTTACAACGCCGAAACAAACGAATTCCTTCGCGTCAACACGCCTTATTCCTTTGTATGGATTACGCCGGTACAAGTTTTAAAGACTTTCATGGCTGTGTTCATGACGCCTGCCGTCAAAACCGTTTTGAATAATATTGTAATCGAAGGCTTTTTCAACAATCAGAACTACAAGGCTGATTTTTCTTCCACAATTTATGCGGTCAACGAAATAGACAATCAAATTAAAGAATTTGAAGACAGTTTTTCTCGTGAAGGACGCAACAACGAGGCCGAACTTCGGGGGCTTGTACAGGACAGCCGGACAAATGCAGATTTTCTAAAAAAAGTCGGGGCAATGGTCGATAATATAAATAATCAGGCTCATAAACTGATTCAGGAAACCTCAAAAATCCTTTATCAGCTTTACATTGAAATCGGTGAACTTATAGTCGATTCAAAAAAATCCAAGTCTGATATGGTTTCTAATATTAAGGTTCTTTTGTCATCAGCTAGAAATCACGATGGCGCAGGAATGATTGAGCAGCAGCAGGAAAACTGGAAGCTCTTCCTTAAGATTATGAAAAATTATGCGATAATTGGCGAGATAGAAAAAAATCATGACTGACGAAATTGTTGAACCAGTACAAAGCGAAGATACTCAGAAAATTATCGGTGAATACGAAAAGAGAATTTTCGATTTGAATCAACTCCTTGAGATTTCTCGTTCCCTCTGCTCTACCCTTGAGTTTTCAACATTGATTGAGTCAATTCTTTATACTTGCATGGGTCAGTTTCATGTTCTTGGAGCCGGTATTTTTGTTCTTAACGCTCTTGACGCAGATTCTTTCCATCTTGATTCAAATTATAACGGTATTGATCCCAATCCAAATATTTCGTATATAATTCCTACTTCAAATCCAGTGGTTTCTTTCCTTGAGACAAGCAACAAGCTTTATACCGTAGACGAACTTGTTGCCAGTCTTCCGGATTCAACTGATTTGAACATGATTACAACCCTCAAGCCTTCACTGATTATTCCTCTTGTACAGCATAATCATCTGAACGGAATTCTTCTTCTTGGCGAGCGGATTACGCTTGCAGATGATTCAGGCTATTCGGACTACGAAAAAGAACAGCTTACGGTAATTGCTTCCCTGGCTTCAATTGCAATTAATAATGCGGCTCTTCTTGAGCGTTCATCAACTGACATGATGACCCATCTTAAGCTTAAATATTTCTTCTATAATGTGCTTACTGACAAGCTTGACAATGCCCTTGCAAATGAAGGTTCCCTTTCTGTCATAATGTTTGACATCGATTTTTTTAAGCGCTTTAACGACACTTATGGCCATGCCTGCGGCGATTATGTTCTTCAGACCGTTGCCAAAATCATCAAATCAAACATTCGTGACAAGGACATGGCATCACGTTATGGTGGCGAGGAATTTACGGTTCTTCTTAACGAAACAAAAACCGAAGATGCCATGATTGTTGCCGAGCGAATCCGAAGTAAAGTCGAGCAGTTTGATTTCTGCTATGAAGACCAGCATGTAAAAGTCACTATTTCTCTTGGTGTATCAACTTTTGACAAGCAGCTCAATCCAGTCACTTCTCCAAAATTGCTTGTGGATCAGGCCGATCAGGCTCTCTATGTTTCAAAAAGAAGCGGCAGAAACCGTGTAACCTTTGCTGATCCAAAGGTTATTTCAGATGTGAAGCTTGACAATTAGTTTTTTGGAGAACAATGAATTTCATACGCAAACCTTTCAATTATTCTTTTGTTAAGGCGGCTTTGGCCATTGTCGTTATCAACGTAGCCATGCATTTTTTAATGGGCTATTTTGGCATCAACAGAAGTTTTTTTGGGCTGAATGTAATCGATTTCGTTTACAGGCATTATGTCTGGCAGATTTTTACCTACATGTTTGTTCATGGCGATTTGTCCCATCTTTTCTTCAATATGCTTGCCCTTCTTATTTTTGGAACAGTGATAGAAAAGACTATTGGCTCAAAAGAATTCCTGCTCATGTATTTTTTTATCGGGGTTTGCAGCGGGCTTTTTTCAATCGGTGTCTACTATGGATTCGGGCGCTTTTTGATTAGCAATCAGATACAGCCCTGGACTTTTTACATTTCATTGATAGGTGCCAGCGGGGCTGTTTATGGCCTTCTTTTTGCCTATGCGGTTCTTTTTCCCCGGTCAATAATTTTTATCTGGGGATTGATTCCTGTTCCGGCTCCAATTATGGTTTTGGGCTATGCCGTGATTGAATTTGTCAGCCAGTTTATCGGTTCAAGCAATGTCGCCCACATGACTCATCTAGCGGGATTTGGCTTTGCCTGGGTTTATTTTGTAGTCCGCATGGGAGTGCATCCGCTTAGAATATGGAAAGACGCTTACAGAAGGTGATTCTTGTTTTTCTTATGACGCTTTTTCTCCCTCTTTGTGCTCAGGATGTAAGTCAGGAGCGGCTGGTACGCTTTGCGCTTTGGGCTTCAATGGAAGCTTATCCCGGCATTGAGTCTGTTGAAAAAGACGCTTTTGCCCTGCCCGTCCGTAAGATTCAGGAAGTAACGCCTTTCATTCTTTCCGGCATGGTTTACGGATGGAAATTCGAATATGTTCCTTATGATAAGGCTCGTGGAGTTCAGGAATTTTTTGAATTTACGCCGGTTCGGGAACTTACTCAGTCTGAAATTTCTTCTGTCAAATATGCAAAACCCTGGGTCAAGGAATCTGTTTTAAATTGCTGGATAGAATATCACCGTACGGACACTCAGATTGGAGTCTATAATGGCTGGAAATCTGTTCTTCACCCGAGAATTAAAGGCGAAGGATATGCAAGGCTTGCAGACGGCTTTGAAGGAATAAAGGCTGCCTGCGGAGAATCCCTTAAAATGGCCGTAAGAAATTATGAGCGCAAATGGGTAAAAACCAAGCCAAAAGAAATCAGCGGAACTGTATTTGTCAGTGAGCCACCAAAAATTGGTGTAGATGCAGGCAGATACAAAGTTACCCTTGATTTTTTTATGGAAACGGATAAAATAATAGAATATAAGACTTTTTAGAAGGAGTGACTTATGAAGAAATTTATCGCTGTTATGGCAGCTCTTTTTTGTTTTTCGGGATTTACATTTGCTGACGAGTTGGCAGAATTGCAAAAGGATCCAAATGCCGTTGATTTGACTACCAGAACAATCGTTCCAGAAGATCAGCATACAACAAATAAAACTGCAAAAATTCAGATTGACTACACTCCGCTTACCGATGAAGCACATGTTTATTATACATGTGTTGCCGTCACTTATGATCAGGGTGAAGCCATGAATACTGTTCTTGCCTGCTTGCAGGATTTCCAAAAAGAAAATCAGTACTACAGCTACAAGTACATGCGAAAAGATTCGGTTAAATACTTCAAGGATGACAAAAACATGAAATGGGCACAGTATCATTCTTATGTTAAGTTCAACCGCTAATCGCTCAAAACGCTAAATGCAATGAGCCAGTTCATAAGAGCTGGCTCAAATTTTTTATAAAACGAAATCATACAGGATTACAAAAAAATGGACGTTCAAAACATCATCAAAAACCTTCACCCGCTTGAAATCAAGGTTCTTCTTAACTACACATCAAAAGACGAATTAACTTCAGAAAAGCTCCAGAAAGAACTGAATTACAAAGAAGGTCACGCAAACCAGGCATTCAGCTGGCTTGGCGGCAAAGAACTTCTTTCAGTTGTAAGCAAAACTCCTCACACTTTCTATGAAATCACTGATTTGGGACGAGCCTATGCCAAAGACGGGATCCCGGAAGTTAGAATCATCAACTTTGTAAAGAAAAACGGTGCAAAACTCTTGCCTGAAATCGCCGCAGGAACAGGCCTGGAACAGAAGGACGTTGGTTCTGCATTCGGTCAGCTTTCAAAGGCTGGCGTCCTCAAAATGAATGCTGAGAAAAAGGCTGAATATTTAGGAGCAGAAGTTCCGGCAAACATCAAGATTGCCACAGAATTGTTTGAGCGTGCCGCAAAAACAGAGAACGGTCAGCTCGACAACGCTTCTTTGAATGACGAAGAACAGAAAGTCATTACAAACTATGCAAAAAAGCGAGGAGCAGCAGATTCACCATTCAAAATCATTGAGCGTGAGACTGTCGTTTACAAGCTTGAAGCCGCCGCTGCCGACGTTGTAAAAGCCCTCAAGGCCGCAGGAATCACAGGCGAAGAGCTTGGAGCTGTTACTCCGCAGATGCTCGCTTCCGGCGACTGGAAGAATGGTACTTTCCGCGGCTACAATATTGCAATTCCACCGGCACGAATCATTCCTGGCCGCACAAACCCATATGTTCAGTTCTTGGAGCATGTTAAGGACAAGCTTTGCTCACTCGGCTTCCAGGAATTCGACGGTCCGCTCGTTGAGACAGAATTCTGGAATGGTGACGCTCTCTTCATGCCGCAGTTCCACGCTGCCCGTGACATTCACGACGTTTACCGAATCAAAAATCCGACTCACGCAAAAGAAATCGAAGAGCCTTGGCTTTCAAATGTAGCTAACACTCACAAAAACGGCGGCAACACAGGTAGCCGTGGCTGGAACTACAACTTTGACCACGAATTTACTCGCCGTCTGGTATTGCGCTCACAGGGCACGGTTCTTTCGGCTCATCAGCTTCACAAGGCTGAAATTCCAGGCAAATATTTTGGTATTGCACGCTGTTTCCGCTACGACAAAGTAGACGCAACTCACCTAAGCGACTTCTATCAGACAGAGGGAATCGTTTTGGGCGAGGACGTAAACCTTCGCACATTGCTCGGCTTCCTTGAAATGTTCGCAAAAGAAATCGCTGGAGCTACAGAAGTCAAATATGTTCCAGGTTACTTCCCGTTCACAGAGCCATCTGTTGAAGTTCACATCAAACACCCTGTTTTGGGCTGGTTTGAGCTTGGCGGTGCCGGAATCTTCCGACCAGAAGTTGCAAAATCAATGGGCGTAGACGTTCCTGTTCTTGCATGGGGCATTGGTATTGACCGAATGGCTCTCATGGCATTGGGATTGAACGACTTGCGAGAACTCTTCAGCGAGAACATTGAAGAAGTCCGCTTAAGAAAAGCAAAATTTTAGTATTTTCCCCGCATCCATGCGGGGCTTTTTATTTCCAGACTTTAATTAAAAGCAGCTGGCCTTCGGAAACGGAGACGGCTGCTTTTTTGTTTGGGAGTACTTCGTTGCTGATTCCGTACTGATAGTCCTGCTTGATTTGGGCGTTCTCTAGAGGGTATTTTGCGTCTCGGATTGTGATTCCGCGGGCAAGGCCGGTTATGTTCAAAAGAGAGAAATAGGGATAAGCGTCTGTGATATAGGCTTCTTGCTTGCCTACGATTTGCATTTCAGAATAATCGTCCAGCATGAGGGCCTTTAAGCCTTCTTCATGGCATTTTATGAGCATGTAGAGGTTTCCAAGCCCATGGTCGAGCCGGGCACCAATCATGCCAATGAAAAGAAAATCCTTGAAGCCGCGGGAAATTGCTGTTTTGAGGGCGAAAACTGAGTCAGTGTCGTCTTTTTCACGGGGGAGGGCAATTGTTTCGATTGGAAGGTTCGGATTTTTGTGGGAGTCAAAGTCGCCGACAATCAGGTTTGGCTTGACCCGCAATTTTTTGATGTGGTTTAAGCCGCCGTCACAGACTATGACAAAATCGTCTGGCTGAAGGAAAGAGCGGATTTTTTTGTAATTATTGATTGGGGCGGCCCCGATTATTACGCAGCGCATTTTATACAGGGGCACCAGTGTTTTCGGCCGAGTTAGCGGTGCTTTCAGCAGAATTAGGCTTGGATTCTTCCTTTGAGGCTTTTTTCTTTCCGAAAAGTGTCTTTCCGCCTTTTTTTGAGTTTTCTGCCTTTTCAGGCTTGGCTTCACGCTTGATTTTGAAGTCGAAGAGTGTTTTTGACTCTGTGGCCGGAGCTTTCTGCTGGACTTTGCCTGTTGGATCAGACTTTTCTTCGGATTTGCTGCATTTTTTTGATTTTTTGCGGCCGAGAGTGAAGGGGAGCATGAGGATGGCGCCGATTGCAAAGGAAATGATGACGGTCATGAAGACTGGAATGTCCTTGAATGTGTAGAAAACAAAAGTGATGTCGCACTTGTTGTCCAGGTTTACGCCCGCAAAAATCGTGACGAGAATCAAGAGAATTATAGTTCCGATTAATTTTATTGGCATTTTTTGCTCCTTGTTTAGAATTAAATAATTTCCCCTCTGAAAGTATTTCCATTCAAAGCGTTTATTTTAACCTTGACGAAAGTTCCGATCAGCTTTTTGTCGGCCTTGAAGGCTACCCGCTCGTTCTGCTCGGTTTTGCCCAAAAGTTCACTCTCATCGTGACGGGAAACTATGTCGCAGAGGACTTCAATTGTCTCTCCGATCCGCTTTGACATAACTTCGGTGGTGTGCTTTGACTGCAAGTCGATTACCTTTTGCAGGCGGGCCTTTTTCTCTTCGACTGGAATCTGGTTTTCGTACTTAGCGGCTGGAGTTCCTTCGCGCGGGTTGTAGAAGTACATGAAGGCTGACTCGAATTTGACTTCTTCCATCAAAGAAAGAATGTCCTTAAATTGCTCTTCGGTTTCGCCGGGGAATCCCACCATTAAATCTGTGACAAGCTGGCAGTCTGGAAGATTGCTCCTCAATTTGCCTGCAAGCTCCACGAATTCTTCGCGTGTGTTCTTTCGGTTCATGCGCCTTAAGATTTCGTTGTTTCCGTGCTGGGCAGCGATGTGGAAGCCCCGGCAGACATGAGGATTGCGCTTGATTACTTCAATCAGCTCGTCAGAGAAGTCGTTGGGGTTTGAAGACTCGAATCGAATCCACTTTATGGAAGATTTAGTCTCGTCGATGTGGCGGCAGATTTTTTCGAGAAGCTGGGGGAAATTTGTGCCGTCTTCGCCCTTGTATGCGTTTACGTTCTGACCGAGAAGGGTGATTTCTTTGACCTTGGCTTTGCTCAAAAAGTCGATTTCGGCCAGAATCTGGTCTACACGGCGGCTAACTTCGCGACCACGGACATAAGGAACGATGCAGTAGGTGCAGAAATTGTTGCAGCCGTGCATGATTGGTACGAATGTGGAGAAGGCTCCCTGCTCATAGGAATTTTGGGCAAAAGTGTAGCTTTCTTCGTCCTTGATTTTGAAGGGCTTGTTGCCGTTTTCGACGGCCTGAATGATTTCGCCGAATTTGTATTTGCCGAAAGTGCCTACAACGTAATCAACGACGGGATACTGGTCTTTAAGGTCATCTAGCAAACGCTGAGCCATGCAGCCCATTACGACCAGCGTGAGAGGTACTGTACCATTCTTTTTGAAAAATTCAGCTGCATATTTCATGTCTTCCAGGCGGATTTTGGCGTTTATGTCGCCCATGCGGATTTTTTTGACGCCTTCAAAATAGCCCAGGCGGCCAAGAATACGCTGTTCGGCACTTCCACGGACGGAGCAGGTGTTTATAATTACAAGGTTTGCTTCTTCGGCTCGTTCAGCCTTTTGCCAGGAGCGTGAAATCAAAAGCTGCTCTACGCTTGCGCTTTCTGCGATGTTCATTTCACAGCCGTAAGTTTCAAAAAAATACTTCATTATGTGATTTTATCTGATTTTTGAAGAAAATTCTATACGGCCGGAAGGAACAGCATTTTTGTATTAGTTCAGCGTGAATTTTACAGGGTATCGGTAGCGTACGGCACAAGATTTTCCGTTGGCGTTTGCCGGAATACATGTGATTCCGCTTAAAGCTGCCACGGCTGACTCTGCGAATCCGTGTCCTGGATCTTTGAGCACTTTGATGCTTCTAATCTGTCCCTTGCTGTCTATGAAAAGCTCAAGATAAACGACAGCTTCGATTCCCTGCTTGAGGGCCATCGGCGGGTAAACGATTCGCGACAGGACTTCACGGCTGGGAATAATCGGTACCGAAGAAATTTTATGCTGTGGAAGATATTCAATCTGCTCTTCAGGCGAACTTTCTTCTGTTTGGACTTCTTCTTTCGTTTCAACGATGTTTTCTGAGGCTTTTGGCTGATTTGAAACTTTTACCACGTCCTTTTTTGGTGCCGGTGGAGGAGGAAGAGGCTTTACGTATTCCTGAATGTCGACCAGCTTAAAGACTTCTGCCTCGCGGAAATCAACCGTGGAAATTTCTTCACCCTGCTGATGAAAATTACATAAGTAAATTACCAGAACGTGGAGGATTAGGACAAAGGCAAAAAGAAGCGGTCTGCTAAGCGATGAATATTTTGAGATTCTTGCAACAAATTTTGCACTCATTTTATGTACTCTCTTTTACTACGAAACTTACAACCCTGTGCTGCAAAGACTGCAGTACTCCGACTACTGAATTGACGTATTTATATGGCGTGTCTTTGTCCGCGATTACGTGAATGCGTACGCCTGGATTTTCTGCAATTGCTCCTACGATGGCTCTTTCCAGTGAAAGGGAATCAAGCTGCTCGCCGTCTGCAGAAATGACGCCGTTTTTCTGAATCCAAATCTCGAAATTTGAATCTGCCTGGGTTCGTTCAAGGACGGCACTTTCAGAATAATTGATTTTTTCTTCGTAACGCTGGTTCATAAGTGAAATCAGCATGATGAAAATCAACAGAAGAAATCCGATGTCCGACATTGATGAAGTGGTAATCGATGGATTCCGTCTCTTATTTTTGATGTTGACCATTTTTTTACTCCATTCTGAACGAAAAATTTTCGACTTTGAGCTTCCGGATTGTTGAAATTACATCGACAACGTTCTGGTATGAACATTCTGAATCGATTGAAAGCAGGAAAGTCAGGTTTGGCCATGTCTTAAGCTTTGTTTCGATTATGCCGGAAAGTTCATCTGGCTGGATTTCCTTTCCGTCCATGATGACCGAACCTGTTTTGGAAAGTGAACATCTCAGAATATCTTCTGTGTTCACTACAATGGGCTTTTCCTTTGAAGGAAGGTTCAGAAGAAAGCCTTTGTTTACGTTGAAACCTGCAATTACGATAAAAAAGATAATCAGCAGGAAGGAAAGGTCGTTCAGGGAGCCTGAACTTCCTGCGTCTTCAACGTTATGCCGTACAAAGCGCTTTATCATTTTCTTTTTCTCCCTTCTTTGCTTCACATTCGCGTGAATCAATCAGCTCTGGAACCAAATCATTGATTGCCTTTGATGTTTCTGCGGCAAAGCGGTCGATTTTTTGAATCAGAAGGTTGTATGCAACCAGGGCAATGATTGCGATAATCAAACCAAAGACAGTCGTAATCAAGGCTTCATAAATACCGCCTGCGACAAGCTGTGCGTTTACGTCTGTTGCCTGTGCGATTGACTGGAAGGCTCCAATCATACCCGATACTGTTCCCAAAAATCCTGTGAGCGGTGCAAGTGACGAAAGGGCGGTAAGATAGTTGAATCCGTTTTCCATGCGGCGTAGACGTTCCTGAGCTTCTGCTTCGGCGGCACGTTCCATTCTGCTTTCTCCATATTTTGCGTTCTGAATGAGTGCAAGCAGGATTGAAGCTACTGTCTGTTTGTGCGTATAAGAAGAAAGAAATTCTTCGGCCTGAGCCAGCTTTCCCTGTGAAAGGTAAGATTTTACTTTGTCCCGGAGTGGGGCAACCTTGCAGTCATGCCATGCAAGATAAATGCATCGCTCAATTACGATTGCAATTGTGGCAACCGAGAAAGCCAGAAGCACCCACATGAAAGGGCCTCCGAGCTTGAATAATTCAATTAAACTAAAACCTTTTTCCATTTTTTTTCTCCTGTTTCTGGTAATTATGGGATTTTCCATATCCTTGTTATTTATAAGACACCTGTGCCTTGAATTAGTGTCACTTTTTTTGGATTTTTTTTGAATTCTGCAGGTTTTGACCGAAAAAAAATCCTTTGTCTATAAAAAGTGAAATTTGATTTGCAAGGAAAAATCCTGTCAGATTGATTTCAGAATCCACTTTTACTTTCTTTGATGGGTTAAAATTTGCATTTGAACTTGCCGTCATGTTTTGTCTCCCGTAAAATTAAAGTTAAAGCCTGTAAAGCAAGCCGATTTTGGGCTGCAGGCTTAGAAGTACGCTCGAACCGTAATAGTCGTCTGAAACTACTTCCTCGCTTCCGTCGTGGTTTTCCTTTACGTTTCTAGAATTATTCCATCCGGCACCAGCCAGAGCTTTGCAGCCCAGGTAAAAATTCAATTTTTCCCTGATTTTGACTGAATAAACTAAATCGCAGCCCGTGGTAAAACATATTGCAGTGTTTTCCTTGCGGGTATAGCCGGTGTCATATTCGTAGTCCTTGAAAGAAAAAAAGTCCAGGCCAAGAATTCCGGCAAGAATCAGGCTTTTGTCTTTGTATGCGGCAAAAAAATCGTATCCGAAGCAAAAAAGGAATGTCGCGTTCAGGCAAAGCCCCGAAGCATCATTAAGATGTAAATTCTTATAAAAATAAGGGCCGATAGCCGCATCCGCATAAAAAACCATGCCGGTATCTTTTTTTTCCTCGTAAATCAGGTTCAGCTGCGTTGCAAATCCGGTGGATTTGTTGCCATCGATAAAGAGCATTTTTGCAGGTACGGTTAGTCCAAGACCGACAGATTCCTTCCAGACCTCCTTATCTGATTTTATTTCTTCTGGATTTGGTAAAGCTTCCTGTGCGAAAGTCAGTCCGCAAAATATCATGAGGACTGTTAATGCTGAGATTTTTTTCATAATAGCCTCTCAGTAAAGACTATGAGAAAAAAAGATTTATGAGAATCGATTTTAGATGAGATGCAGATTTTGGCAGATGAAATGCAACTTTTTACGTAAATTATGCAAGAACTTTCTTGAGGGTCTGGGCATATTTTCGGCTGACAAGGACTTCTTCACCATTCTGCATTTTTACGTAAAGTCTGCTGTTAAGGGCGGGGCGGACTGAGTGAATGTGCTTTATGTTTATGATGTGCGACTTTGAGACTCGCATGATGTCCGGAGACAGGGACATGTCTTCAATCTGATAAAGGCGGAGTTTTACCTTGTAAATTTCGAGGGCAGTGTAGGCAAAGACCTGTTCTGCGTCTGCCTCGAAGTATAGGATTCTGCTGACTGGAATTTTTATGCGGCTGTCGCAGTCTCCGAAAGCTTCTATATCACGGGAATTTGCAGGAGCGGGCGGAATTTTTTCAGTGCCGTCAGCATTTTCGCCTTGATTTTGACGGTCTGCATCATAAACAACGACAGCTTCCACAAGGTTTTTGGTGTCGAGAATGTCAAATCCAAAAATCGCTATGTAGAAAAAAACAGCGGCAAGTGTAAAGCCAATTACGCTCATGTCATATCCCGGAAGAATGTTAATGAGCTTACATAAATAGAAGAAAACGACCGTAAGGATTGCAAGAGTGATTATGATGAGCTGTTTTTTCTTGTAGATGCTTTTTTCGCCTGTGATGGAGCGGAACAGAAGCTTCATGGCGACGTATACGTAAGCGAGGCAGAGCGCATCATAAACGTAGTGCATTATGCCGTTTTTGAGAACAAGGTGGGGGAACAAGCCTTCCTGGACAAAAGTGTAAGAAGTATAATACAAAGGATTGAATTTCATTGTGAGTACAAGAAGATAAATCAGTATGTGAAAGTGAGATAGAATTGTTGTAATCTTGGAGTATCGCTTGCCGGTGCATAAGAGAAGAACGAATTTTAAAAGTGTAAAGGGAATCCAGGCCCGGCAAATGTAAGTGAACTGCCAGATAAGAAGGGCTTCACGTTCTGTCTGAGCATTCATGACCGCAAGATAGCCGGCGTTGTTTACGAGTGTGGTTATGCAGTAGAAGAAAAGCCAGCCGTGGGCAGGTTTGGACCATTTTTTTATTATATAAGCAGATAGAAAAATAGTGAGGATAATACTTGCGTACTGTATGATTAAAAGAATTTGGAAAACTGACATGAAAGAATACATTCAATTTAATTTAAAGTTGATGTTTAGGCAAGTCTGTTCAGGGGCCCGCATTATAATCGAGTTTATATTGAAAATGGCGCGAAGGAGCGAAACGGCTTACGAAAACAGTCAATTTGTGCTGCCGCGCGAGCGGCAAATGTATAAAATTACAAGCACAAATTGCCTGTAGCATGCGAGCATGCGGTTTCGATAAGCCGTTTTCACGACT
>Ga0129306_1000183_pt1 | contig 108846 bp, 87 predicted proteins | sample P827metagenome_FD_94438 | JGI IMG/M metagenome (GOLD analysis project Ga0129306, IMG submission 94438) | Capybara group fecal microbial communities from Wisconsin, USA - P827 metagenome | ecosystem: Host-associated > Mammals > Digestive system > Large intestine > Fecal | place: USA: Wisconsin...
CATCCGCTACCGTTCGACTTGCATGTGTTAAGCCTGCCGCCAGCGTTCAATCTGAGCCATGATCAAACTCTTCAATTCAAGTTCAATCGCTCAATAAATCACTTAGCTTTAATTTTGTTTGCGTACGCAAGCATTGCGTCCCTACAATACAAAATGAATTTCAAGTTAAGCACTTATCAAGACTTCAAAATTAAAATTTATTCAACAAAGTCAATCAACAAGTGCCCACACAGATTGTCTGATAAATTGTTAAAGAACAAAAAATTGGTCGGCGAGATAGGATTTGAACCTACGACCCACTGGTCCCAAACCAGTTGCGCTACCAAGCTGCGCTACTCGCCGACATGCTATACAGATAAATTGGGGTGGCTAATGGGACTTGAACCCACGACAACCGGAATCACAATCCGGGGCTCTACCAACTGAGCTATAGCCACCGTCGTCTGTTAGACTCGCATTGACTGGCGCGCTCGACAGGATTCGAACCTGCGACCTTTGGCTCCGGAGGCCAACGCTCTATCCAACTGAGCTACGAGCGCTCATCGCGTCGTTGCGGGCGTATATTAAGAGTTTACAAATCACTTGTCTAGTCTTTTTTTCTATTTTTTTATTGCAAGATAGTTTTTTGCGCAATTTGTTTATTATTTAAGATAAAGCTGTGTGTTTTTTATAATTTTTCCGAAATTTGACCGCACTTAATCCTGTCGTTTAACCGGCGTCAACACCCAAATAATCAATAATCCGAACAGCAAACCAATGCCACCGCCGGCAGCCGCCCATAAGAAACGGTTCGGGTAATCATAATCCAGCGGCTGAGACGGTTTTTTCAAATAGCGATATGCCACTAAAGTATCATCCAAGGCAGTTACCGATTTCATCATATTCAGTTTGCCCTGCCAATCCTGCGCGTCGCTGCGTTGTCCGGCCTGCCCCAAATTCAATTGGGTTGCCGTATTAATTTGATTGAACAGGATTTTCCATTGTAAAATCAATTCATTATAAACGACACTGCGCGTAACATCATTCGTGTGTTGAATAAATGCGGCTAACAGTTCGGCCGCCTGTTTGGGATTTTCCAGCGCAATACTGATGCTCACGGGAGTTTGTGCCGTTTGCGGCGTAATATGAACCTGATGGATCAATTGCTGCAACAATTTATTATCCGCCTGACTATTGCCCGTCATCTGCTGCTTGTAATATTCGCTGCGCTGCCAGAAAGCGCTGATATTCTCATATGCGGATAATTGTTGCGTGAATTCCCGGTAAACGGTATCCGCCGCCTTAGACGCACTCTGGCGCTCTCCGCTAATCAGCTGATACATGGAAAATAAAGAAGAATAATTTCCCAGCTCATTAGTCGTCGGCGGAGCAATGTTTGCCGATGCCGTCCATAACGGTTTCACGAAATAGCTACTGGCATAACCGCCCAACGCCAAAAGTGCGGTCAAAAATAACACAATAATGCTATTTTTCCGTTTACGTCCACATCCCTGCTTATCTGTCATATTTCCCCCGATAGCGTTAAGACGATTTTAAACGCCGCGCACGGCGTTTCATGCGGCGCAGCCAGCGAGTGATCCGCCATGCTCTTGCGATTGAAAAAGAATACACGAAAAACAACAGAATAAATGCCAGAAACATCACCCATTCGTTGATATAAAAAATCTCGCCCAAAATACCGAAACCGGCGCAAAGTGCGGCGACAAAGGTAATCAATAAAAATGCTTGTCGGGAACTGAGCCCTGCCCGTACCATTAAATGATGCACATGCAGCCGATCAGGACGAAACGGGCTTTTGCCCTTGCGCAAACGGCGATAAATAATCGCGATCATATCCACCACTGGAATGGCGATAATCCATAACGCGGTAATCGGATTCATCGGATGCCCCTTGCCCTGCGTACTCAGCAGTAAAATCCAGATAATCGTAAACCCGATTAACGTACTACCGGCATCGCCCATAAACACTTTATATTTCGCCCCGAACGGAATGCCCAGATTCAGCATAAAATAAGGCAGAATGGCGATAATCAAGGCAAAACTCCAGTACGCCAAATCCATTTGGTTATCCAGCACCAGCAAAATACCGATAGCCGCAAACGCCACGCTGGACAGCCCGCCGAGCAAACCGTCTATTCCGTCGATCATATTAAACGCGTTGATCACCGCAATGGTGGCAAATACCGTAATCATCAAGCCGATCGAGCCTAACGTCAGCTGAAACGGCCCGATAATCTGACCTAAATGATCGAGATAAATATTGCCCATATCAATCATTAAAATCGCCAGAAACGCCTGAATGCCGGCCCGGATAAACGGGCTGATATCAAAACGGTCGTCCCAGATACCGATAACCAGCAACACGAAAATACTGAACAGGTACAGCCCCGGCAGGCGCATTTGATCCCATTCCAGTAAATAAAAACACAGATTTCCGGCAAACAGAGAAATGCCGCCGATCAGCGGTATCGCGCCCTGATGGCGCTTGCGGTAATTAGGTTTATCCACTAAACCGACTTTCTGCGCAAGCGGGCGCATCACAAATAATGTGGCTAACGCGCCTAAAAAGGTAAGTAACAAACTAACTAACATTGCGATATGTAAAGATGACGAAATTCAATGCGGCAAGCATATCATAAAGCAAAATCCGAACATAAATATTTTTATAAATTTATCACGTTTTCAAGTACAATAACCGGCATTCTGCAACAAAAAAGGACAATCATCATGACGACTTCAGAAACCTTATTTTCCCGCGCCCAACAAGTGATTCCGGGCGGAGTAAACTCACCGGTGCGGGCGTTCAAAGGGGTGGGCGGCACACCGGTTTTCATTGAAAAAGCACAGGGCGCTTATATTTTCAATACCGACGGCAAGCCTTATATCGATTATGTCGGTTCCTGGGGACCGATGATTCTGGGGCATAATCATCCCGCGATTTTAAGTGCGGTGCTGAAAACCGCAGAAAAAGGGCTGAGTTTCGGCGCGCCGACGCCGTCGGAAATCGATTTGGCCGAGCTGGTGTGCGAATTGGTGCCTTCCATTGAAATGGTGCGCATGGTCAGCTCCGGTACCGAAGCCACCATGTCGGCCATCCGGCTGGCACGCGGCTATACCAAACGGGACAAAATCCTGAAATTCGAAGGCTGTTATCACGGACATTCCGACAGCTTATTGGTTAAAGCGGGTTCCGGTGCGCTGACGCTGGGACAGCCGAGTTCGCCCGGCGTGCCGGAAGATTTCGCCAAACACACGCTGACCTGCGAATACAATAATCTGCAATCGGTTAAAGACGCTTTCGCCCAATATCCCGATGAAATCGCCTGTTTAATTATTGAACCGGTCGCCGGCAACATGAACTGTATTCCGCCGAAGCCGGGGTTCTTACAGGGATTACGTGAGCTGTGTGATCAATACGGCACGTTGTTTATTATTGATGAAGTGATGACCGGCTTTCGGGTCGCCCTCGGCGGCGCCCAACATTATTACGGCGTGACGCCCGATCTCACCACTTTAGGCAAAGTGATCGGCGGCGGTATGCCGGTGGGCGCATTCGGCGGTAAAAAAGAAATCATGCAATATATCGCACCGACCGGCCCGGTTTATCAGGCGGGCACCTTATCCGGCAACCCGATTGCCATGGCGGCGGGGCTTGCCTGTTTAACCGAGCTGAAAAAAGCGGGCAACGAGCAGCATCTCGCCCGCCTGACGGAAAAACTGGCGCACGGTTTAAAAGCCGCGGCGGATAAACACGGCGTACCGTTTCTGGTCAATTATGTGGGCGGCATGTTTGGATTATTCTTTACCGCGCAGCCGGAAGTGTCCTCTTATCAGCATGCGGTGCAATGCGATGTGGAAAAATTCAGACAGTTTTTCCACCACATGCTGCAGCAAGGTGTGTACCTCGCGCCTTCCGCCTTTGAAGCGGGATTTATGTCTCTCGCCCATACGGAACAGGACATTGAGCGCACAATCCAAGCCGCGGACATTGCCTTTGCCGCATTAAAATAACAACGCCCTGGGCATAACGGACAAGCATTTCGGAGCAGTGATGGATAAGGCAAAATATCATCTGGCCATACTAAAAGTGCATTTTACCGCACTGCTGTTCGGCGCGACAGGGCTGTTCGGCGTACTGATTAAAAGTGATGCCGGCGTGCTGGTGCTGGGACGCGTTATGATTGCCCTGCTGGCGCTCTCGGTCTTTTTCCTGCTGAAAAAGATTCCGCTCGCCCGGCTCAACGCAAAGGAGATACTGGCGCAGTGCCTGCTCGGTTTTTTGCTGACCATGCACTGGGTCACCTTTTATATTGCGGTCAAAGTCGGCGGCGTTGCGCTGGGCACGCTGGGATTCGCCAGTTTTCCTGCATTCGTCGGATTATTTGAAGTGCTGGCCTTCAAAGAGCGGTTAACATGGCGCGAATTTCTGCTGCTACTCAGCATTTCTACCGGGTTGGTGCTGGTAACGCCGCAATTTGAATTCGGCAATCAGGCGACACAGGGATTATTGTGGGGAATTTTTTCCGGCGCCATCTATGCCCTGCTTGCTATTTTTAACCGTAAAAACGCCTCGAAAATATCGGGTTCTCAGGCAAGCTGGTGGCAGTATCTGGTCGGTATCGTCATTTTATTGCCGGTCAGCGGCGCTCAGCTTTCGGCGGTATCCGCCGCGGACTGGCTGTGGATCGCCTGTATCGGTTTGCTGTGCACCAGTCTGGCTTATACCCTGTTTATTTCCAGTCTGGATACGGTCAACGCCCGCACGGCGGCGATGATTATTTCTCTTGAGCCGGTATATGCCATCGTGATGGCGTGGGCATGGCTCGGTGAAGTGCCGACACCGAAAATGCTGCTCGGCGGGGCGATCATCATTCTGTCCGTCGCACTGGTGAATCGGCGCAAATAATGCGCTGAAATCCACCGCACTTTGCGCGACCGCCGCCATAGCACATATAAAAAGTGCGGTGGTTTTTGGCGCCGTTTTTTACAGCGCCGCCACAATCCGTTGTTTCAGCGCTTCCCGCTCGCCCTCGCTTAATGCACGATTCCGTTTATTGGTCAGAATAAAAAAGTCTTCCGCTTTTTCGCCAATCGTCGTAATTTTAGCGTTCAGCAAATTCAGTTCCAGCTCGGTGAAAATCTGACTGACCTCCGCCAGCAATCCCGCTTTGTCCAGCGCAAACAGCTCCATTTCCGTCTGCTCGGTTTTTTCCGTCGACAGAAAACGGACTTCCGTATTGACGCGAAAATGCTGCAACCGGCGGTTTTTATTCCGATTCGGCGCAGCTACCCAATCGCAGCGCAGCGCGCGGGTCAGCGCCTGTTCCAGCTCACGGCGGCGGTCAAATTTCGCCAGCTCGCCGTTTAATTCGGTAACGATAAAACTGTCGAAAACATAGCCGTCCGCGCTGGTGATAATCTGCGCGTCATGAATACTGAACCGCTTCGCGCCGATTGCCGAAACCAGTCGGTGAAACAGGTTCGGCCGATCCTGACAATAAATAAAGATCTCGGTGCCGCCGGCGGAAAAACGGTTACTGATTTTCACCACAAAATCCTCCTGCGCCTCAAGCAGCAACTGCGTGTGCCAAGCGATTTGTTTCGGACTGTTGCGTAAAAAATAGTCGTCCGGACAGCGCCGCCAGACCGGCATGACGTCTTGTTCGCTTAACTGCGGATTCTCGCCTAACAGTAACGCCAGCGCCTCTTGACGATGAGCGGCGATTTTTTCCTGATTATCCGCCAAACGGCTCATTCCGCGCTGAAACTGCTGGTTAGTGTACTGATACAATGTTGCCAGCAACGAGCGTTTCCAGCTGTTCCACAGGGTTTCGTTAGTGGCGCAAATATCGGCGACGGTCAGGCAGATTAAATAATCCAGCCGCACCGGATTCTGCACCGCTGCGGCAAACGCCATCACCACTTCCGGATCATGAATATCCCGCCGCTGTGCGGTCACCGACATCAGCAGATGTTGTCTCACCAGCCATGCCATCGTCGCCGTTTCGCGCGCATCAAAACCATGCAGACGGGCAAATTCAATCATATCCTGCGCGCCCAGTTCGGCATGATCGCCGCCGCGGCCTTTGGCAATATCATGAAATAAGGCGGCCAGATAAATTAATGTGCGATCCGATAAAGCGGGAAACACCACACTGCAAACCGGATGTGCGGCGGCATTTTCCGGCGCCAGAAAACTTTCCAGTTTCAGCATAACGCGCAGCGTGTGTTCGTCCACGGTGTAATTGTGGAACAAATCGAACTGCATCAGCCCTTCAATATTTTTCCATTGCGGCAAATAAATGTTCAGCACGCCGTAGCGGCGCATCGGCAGCAGCGCCCGTTCAATGGCTTTCGGCTGCACAAACAGGCGCAGGAATTTTTCCCGTGCCGTCGGCATAGCGCTTAAATAGCCGTCAAACCTGTCCAGCGCCAGATTCAGCTGACGCAGCGTCGCCGAGTGAATATCCGCCGCAGGTTGTTGGGTCAGATGATAGAACAGATCCAAAATACTGTCCGGGCGGGTTTGGAAACAAGCGGGATTACGCAGGCAGATTTCGTTGTTTTTCAGACAGAAATGTTCGTCTAACGGCACGGCGGGCGCGTCCGTCACAGTGGTCAGAAAATGTTCGCGATAATGCTTGGTTAAAATATCGCTCAGCAGCGAAATGGATTGCAGCGCCTGAAAAAACGCCTTCATCATTTTCTCCACCGCCTGATTCCCTTCTCCCCGATAGCCCAGTAATTCGCTGACTTTCAGCTGGCGGTCGAACAGCAAACGGTTATCGTAACGTTTTAACATCAGATGCAACGCAAACCGCACTTTAAATAAAAATTGCTGGCTTTGCTGGAGCAGCGCATATTCCTGCGGATAAATAAACCCGGATTGCAGAATATCATCCAGCGTCTTCGCCCCGGTATGCCGCAGCGCCAGCCAGTACAGCAGATGCAGATCGCGCAGCCCGCCGGGGCTGTATTTAATATCCGGTTCAAGATTATAGCTGGTGTTGTTATAACGTTGATAACGCTCGCTTTTTTCCTGCATTTTAGCGGTGAAGAACGCGTCAATCGGCCAGAAATCCGCCTGTTGCAAAAGTGCGGTCAGTTTTACGAACAAATTTCGGTTACCGCACAAATAGCGGCTTTCCAGTAAATTGGTGGCGATACTGATGTCCTGCCGGCCTTCCTGCTCGCATTGCCCCAGAGTGCGAACCGCATGCCCCACCTCAAAGCCGCAATCCCATAAAAACTGAATCAATCCACGAATGCCTTCTTCCGTTGCGGCGTCGATATACCCTTCGGTCAGAATCAGCACATCCAGATCCGACAACGGAAACATTTCTTCCCGCCCATAACCGCCGACGGCGATCAACGCCAGCGGCGGCAGCGATGCCAGCTGAAAATGCCGCCAAAGATGACCTAATAGCTGATCACAAAAGCGCGTGCGGTTGGCGATCAGCTCATTTACCGCCATGCGCTCAAACTGCGCCAGCTCAAAGGCTTTCAGCGCCTCTTTCTGTGCTTTGATCGCCTCCACGGTCAGCGCGGCGGGCGGAATATAGTTAAACATGAAAGATCCTTGCAAACATTTCAGAACGGGATAATCCCGATATAAAACGGGGCGCTCAAAGCACCCCGCTGCGTCGGTTAAACATTCACCATAATACGGCTAATCCGTCCCGCCTGTTCTTCTTCAGGACGAATCGTCATCACTTCACAGCCCGTCGCGGTAACTACCAGCTGATGTTCGTACTGCGCCGAATGACTGCGGTCTTTGGTTTTCACCGTCCAGCCGTCGCCCATCAGGCGCACTTCTTTCTTACCCGCATTGATCATCGGCTCAATGGTAAATACCATGCCTTCTTGCAGAATCACGCCGCCGTCATCAGCATAATAATGCAGCACCTGCGGTTCGCAATGGAATTCGGTACCGATACCATGACCGCAATATTCGCGCACTACGCTAAACCCCTGACTTTCCGTATAATGCTGCACGGCCTTGCCGATTTCGCGTAAACGAATGCCCGGTTTGACCGTGCGCAGCCCGACATAAAGCGCTTCCTGCGCCGCTTCAACCAGCTTTTGGCTGCGGATATTGGTTTGCCCGACGATATACATTTTGGAGTTATCGCCGAAATAGCCGTCTTTAATGACCGTCACGTCGATATTCAAAATATCGCCGTTTTTTAACGTTTTTCCCTCGCTCGGAATGCCGTGACAAACCACTTCATTAAGCGAAATGCAGGTCGCTTTCGGGAAACCGTGATAGCCCAGACAGGCCGGGATCACCTTTTGTTCGTTGACCATATAGTCATGACAGAGACGATCCAGCTCGCCGGTGGTCACGCCCGCCTTCACATAGGGTTCGATCATTATCAGCACATCGGCCGCCAGCTTGCAGGCCTCGCGCAGTTTTATAATTTCGTCTTCCGTTCTCAATGGAATAGCCATAATTATCTCTCTGTTAAATAAAAAATTTGCCGCATTGTAGCATTATTCAATAGAAAAATCCTTGATAAATTCTTGAACGGATTGGTGGGTTATTGGATAATACGCCCATTCAATGCAACAACGAAGTAACAGACGAGATAAATTATGACAGAGATGACAGTTCCGCTAACCTTTACCGATGCGGCGGCAAATAAAGTCAAAGCGCTGATTAGCGAAGAAGAAAACAGCGCGCTGAAACTGCGCGTGTATATTACCGGCGGCGGCTGTAGCGGTTTCCAGTACGGTTTTACCTTCGATGAAAAAGTCAACGAAGGCGATCTGACCGTGGAAAATGCCGGCGTTCAGCTGGTGATCGATCCTATGAGTCTGCAATATCTTATCGGTGGCACCGTCGATTATACCGAGGGGCTGGAAGGTTCGCGCTTTATCGTCAACAATCCGAACGCCACCACCACCTGCGGTTGCGGTTCCTCTTTCAGCATCTGACGGCATGGATTTCCAGTTCACCTATGATGCCGGCGAGATTATGGCAACCTGCTCCATGGGGCATGAAGCGCTAGCAAACTGGCTGAATATTGAAGTGCGGTCAAATCCGTCGTTAATTTCAACCGCACTTTCACAGCTGCAAAATGCCAAAATACGCCCCTTTCCCGATGATATTGTGCTGCTCGGGTGCGAATACAGCCTGTTTATCAATGCCGACGAAGTCATGATTAAAGCCAATAATCTGGAAATTGCCGGTCAGGACAAACCGGAAGACGGTTTTCATTATTACGATGAGGAAAGCATCGCCTTTTGCGGCACAGAAGATTTCGAGCGTTTTTTACGGTCTTATCTGGCCTTTAACGCCCAACCCAACGGATAACCTATGGCAGACGAACGGCACCACGACAACACGCAGACAGATTCCCGCGCCGCAAAGCGCAACGTACCGTTGCGCGTCTTACTGATCAAAATCGCCTTTGTGGCGCTCTGCTATATCGCCTTTTACGGCATTTATCTGGACGGCAAAATCCGCGCCAAAATGGACGGGCAAGTCTGGCAGCTGCCGGCCGAAGTGTACAGCCGCATCGACAGCATTCGTTTAAGCGATCGCCTGACTCCGGAACAAATCAAACAACAGCTGCTCGAACACGGCTATCGCCAGACCACCATGGTCGCCGCACCGGGCGATTTCAAAATTGAAGACGGCAGCATCGTTTTACTGCGCGGCGCCTTTCCGTTCCCCGCGCAGCCGGAAGCCCAACGGGTATTCCGTTTACGTTTCAGCGACAACAAACTCAGCGTCATTGAAGATCTGATCAACGTAAAAGCCATCGACGAATTCCGGCTGGCGCCGAAACTCATCGCCATGCTGCAATCGGATAAAGAAGAACGGCTGGCCATTTCGCTGCAAAATTATCCGCGTCTGCTGATCGATGCGTTATTGCTCACCGAAGACCGCCGTTTCTACGAACATGACGGCATCAGCCCCATCGGCATCATCCGCGCGCTGATCGCCAATATTCAGGCCGGACACCGCGTACAGGGCGGCAGTACGCTGACTCAGCAACTGGTAAAAAACCTGTTTCTCAGCAACGAACGTTCCTTCAGCCGTAAAATCAATGAAGCGTTGATGGCGCTGATTCTGGATTCCCGCTATGATAAAAACCGCATTCTGGAAACCTATTTAAACGAAATCTATCTGGGACAAAACGGCGACACCCAAATTCACGGCTTTGAACTGGCCAGTCATTTCTACTTCGGGCGTTCCATTCGGGAAATCAGTCTCGACCAGATCGCCTTATTGGTGGGAATGGTCAAAGGCCCGTCGTTGTATAACCCTTGGCGCAATCCGAACAATGCGCTGGAGCGCCGCAATGTGGTGCTGCACCTGCTGCTGGAGCATAAAGTCATCAGCGACGAACTGTATGATATGCTGAGCAAGCGCCCCTTAGGCGTGCAGGCACGCGGTAAAATCAACCGCAAATATCCGGCATTTCTGCAAACGTTGCAGACGGAATTACGTCATCAGCTGGGCGAGAGCAAGGCCGCCGCCTTATCCGGTGCGCGCATTTTCTCCACGCTGGACGGCAAACAACAGCAATATGCGGAAAACGCCGTGATCAATGCCGTTTCCGAATTACAGCTGAAATATAAAAATCCGCATCTGGAATCCGCACTGGTGGTGGCCGATTACCGCAGCGGCGAGGTCAGAGCCATTGTCGGCGGGCTGCAAACCGACTATGCCGGCTTTAACCGTGCCGTCAGCGCGCGCCGCCAAATCGGCTCGCTGGTTAAACCGTCGGTTTATTTGACCGCACTTGCCCATCCGCAGCAGTTCCGCCTTAATACGCCGATTCAAAATCAGCCGATTACCATTCATGTCAAAGGCAGCCCGCCGTGGCAGCCGCGCAACTATGACCGCAAATACAGCGGTTCCGTCATGTTAATGGACGCCTTGGTTCGCTCGCTGAATATTCCGACAGTTAATATCGGCATGAAAGTGGGCTTGACTCAGGTTATCGAAACGCAAAAAGCCATGGGCTGGGATAACGTCAGCATTCCGAAACTGCCGTCCACTCTGCTGGGGGCCTATTCGATTTCGCCTTATGAAGTCACCAAACTGTACCAAACCATCGCCAACGAGGGCGCCAGTATCAGGCTTGCGACTATCGACAGCGTCACCGATCACCAAGGCAATCTTCTTTATCAACGGGCGATGGAACCGGAGCAGGTTGTGCCGCGCGAAGCCGCATTCCAAACCCTGTTTGCCATGCAGCAGGCAGTGGAACGCGGCACCGGACGCAGCCTGCAAAATCATTTCGCCCATTTGCATCTGGCGGGCAAAACCGGCACCACCAACGATGCGCGCGATACCTGGTTTGTCGGCATTGACGGCGAACATGTGGTTACGGTATGGCTGGGACGCGATGATAACGGCGATACCAATCTGACCGGCGCCAGCGGCGCGCTTCAGGTCTATCGGGACTATTTACAGCGCTTCGAGGCAACGCCGTTGAAACGACCTACGCCGCCGGATATCAAATGGGTCGGCATTAATGCTTACGGCAGCTGGGATTGCGACAGCGCGCGCAAAATTCCGGTCTGGAGCGATCGCAACCAATCGTTCTGTTCCCCGCAACGCGCCGCCTCGGCGGAGGACGGCGGCAAACGGGAAAGCCTGTGGGATGTGTTAAAACCGGCCGCGCCCGCCAACAGTGCGCCGGTGGAAGACGCCCTGCCGGCGAATTAACGCGCTTTATTGATGGTGTTCAAGTCGGCGGCGGAATAAATCTTTACTGTAAATCACCTGTGTCGGATTCAGCCGGTCAATTCCGCCCAAACTCGGATCCACATACAGGGCGGCCGTATATTGGAAAACCGGCAGCACCACATTGTCCTGCTGCAAAATATCGATAATCTGTCCGTACAGCGCGCTGCGTTCCTGCTCGGAAATCGGCTGCAAGGTTTTTTCCAACAGCTGATCCACTTTTTTATTATGATAACCGCTTTTATTATCCGGGTCTGCGGAATAAAAATTCATCAGAAATGCGGAAGGTTCATTATAATCCGCACACCAGCCGGAGCGGATAATCTGAAAATCGCCTGTCGCCCGTTTTTCCAACAATTGCTGCCAAGACACCGGCTCGGCGCTGATCCGAATCATATCCGACTGCGACAGCATTTGTACCAGTCTTTGCGCGATGCGCGGATGCACCCCGTCCTGATCAAAGGTCAGCCGCAGCTGCAACGGCGTTTTCTCATTAATCCCGTTTTGCTGCAACAATTGCTCCACCAGTACCGGTTCCCAGCGGCTTTCCTGCTCCGTGCGCATGGATTGCGGCAGGAAATGGCTGCTTGCCAGCATATCCGGCTGTTCGTGCTGCACCAGATTGCGTGCCGACATCATCGAAACTAACGCTTTTCTGACCGCACTTTTCGCCAGAACCGGATCGTTGAAATTAAATTCATAATAATAGCTGCATAATTTCGGCAAGTGGATAACCGCGCTATGGTGCTGCTGCGGGTTTTGCACGACATCCAGCTCGGTCAACGGTTGGTCCGGCGTCATCTTACGATAATCAACCTGTTTGAAAAAATGCTGATCCGCCGCCCGATAATAAGGATTTTCCGTCAGGTGAATCATATCGCCCTGCTGACCGGCGACAGTATAGGCGCCGTTCGTCACAAAACCGCTGTGCGCCTGTAAATACTGCGGCAATAACGCCGGATGTGCCAACATAGCGGGCAGATAAGGTTTCGCCTTATCCAGACGGATTTGCAGCACCCGTTCGCTCACGGCGTTGACACCGAGACTGTCCGCCGGCAGTTCGCCGGCAATCACGGCCGCCGCATGTTGCAGGCCCAGAAAGGTTAAATAGGATTTTAGCGGATTCTCGGAACGCGCCAGCCGCTGCCAGCTGCGCACGAAATCCTCGGCGCGAACCGGCTCGCCGTTTGACCATTTGGCATTTTCGCGCAATACAAACGTCCAGTTTTTATTATCTTCCGTTTGCCAGCTTTCCGCCACTGCTGGCATAATCCGCCCCTGCGCATCATAAATCACCAGCCCTTCCAGAATATCGCGCAGAAAAATACTTTGCTCTTCGTTGCGCAGCTCGGAGGGGCTTATCACCAAATCACCGTAAACCCCGCGCGTCAGCACGTCAAACTTCACTGCCGGCTGTACGGCAGGCAAACTCGCGGCGGATTGCGGCGGCGGTACGGGCTGATCACAGGCGCTGAGGCCGAAAACAGCACAAAAAAACACCGCACTTTTAATGGAAAATAAAGAACGGAAATCTGACTTGAAATTGAACATGACGCATACATCGTTGCCGGAAAGATAGCGGCATTATACAAAAATGCGTGGTGAATACCAATTTATTCTTTGACGGTCTTAATCCAGAAGAAAAAGAACCAGTATTTGATCAACAGCACCGCGATAATAAGACTTTTCGCCAGCACGCCGGGCGAAAAATAAAAGCCGATGGCCAGCATCACCGTGGCGAACGCCAGAATCCAGCATTTCGATTTCTGACTTAACGCCCGCTGTTCTTTAAACGATTTAAGATGCTTCTTGTATAATTCCGTCTGCAAAAACCACTGATGCAGCCGATCGGAACCTTTGGCAAAGAAAAACAGGGTTAACAACAAAAACGGCGTTGCCGGCAACATCGGCAAAACCACGCCTAATACGCCCAACGCCAGAAAAAAACAGCCCAACAGAATATAAATCGCTTTCATTATCGCCCTTATCAAATAAAAATAATTCTCAATTATCCGCAATTTTTTAGATTTTTCAAGGTGGATATTATAAAATTTGCCCCTATTTATTAGATTATGCTTTTATCGACAGCCTGAAATCAGGCACTTCATTTTATTAAGGATCACAGTTATGTCTAATCCATTATTGAGCGCAACGGCATTACCGCAATTTTCACGCATCCGCCCCGAACACATCCGCCCGGCCATTGAGCAACTGATTCAGGACTGCCGGCAGGAAGTCGAACGTCTGTTAAAACAACCGCACTTCAGCTGGGAAAATCTGATCCAACCGCTAACCGAAAGCGGTGAGCGGTTAAGCCGCGCCTGGTCGCCGGTCAGTCATTTAAATGCGGTAAAAAACAGCCCGGAATTGCGCGAGGCTTATCAGGCCTGTCTGCCGTTATTATCCGAATACAGCACTTGGCTCGGACAGCATGCAGGGTTATACCAGGCTTACCGACAACTGAAAAACAGCCCTGAATTCGAACATTACAGCACGGCGCAGAAAAAATCCGTCGACAATGCCCTGCGCGATTTCAAATTGTCCGGGATTTCCTTAGCGCCGGAAAAACAAAAACGCTACGGCGAAATCGTCTCGCGCCTGTCGGAATTAAGCTCACAGTTCAGCAATAATGTGCTGGACGCCACCATGGGCTGGGAAAAAGTCATTGACGATGAAGCCCTGCTGCGCGGTCTGCCGGAAAGCGCATTGCAGGCGGCAAAACAATCGGCGCAACACAAAGGTCTCAGCGGTTATCGCTTCACCCTTGAATTTCCGAGCTATTTACCGGTGATGACCTATTGCGAAAACCGTGAACTGCGCGAGGAAATGTACCGCGCGTTTGTCACCCGCGCATCGGAGCAAGGCCCGAATGCAGGCAAATGGGATAATTCGGCCATTATGGAAGAGATTCTGAACCTGCGTCTGGAGCTGGCAAAATTGCTGGATTTCCACACTTATACCGAGCTGTCGCTGGCCACCAAAATGGCGGAAAGTCCGCAGCAAGTGCTGGATTTTCTGGCCAATCTTGCTGCGCGCGCCAAACCGCAGGGCGAACGCGAACTGGCGGAATTGCAGGCGTTTTGTCAAACGCAGTTTAATCTGACCGCACTTGAACCTTGGGATATCGCCTTTTACAGCGAAAAACAGAAACAAAGTCTGTATGCCATTAACGATGAAGCGCTACGCCCGTATTTCCCGGAAGATCGGGTTCTCGCCGGTTTGTTTGAAGTGATCAAGCGCATTTTCAATATCCGCGCGGTCGAACGCTTTAATGTGGACAGCTGGCATAAAGATGTGCGTTTCTTTGATTTGATCGACGCCAATGATCAGCTTCGCGGCAGTTTTTATCTCGATCTGTACGCGCGGGAAAATAAACGCGGCGGCGCCTGGATGGACGATTGTATCGGGCGCAGACGCAAAGCGGACGGTTCGATCCAAACGCCGGTCGCCTATCTGACCTGTAATTTCAATGCGCCGATCGGCGATAAACCGGCATTATTCACCCACGACGAAGTCACTACGCTGTTCCATGAATTCGGACACGGGCTCCATCATATGCTGACGCAAATCGACATCGCCGATGTGGCCGGGATTAACGGCGTGCCTTGGGACGCGGTAGAATTGCCGAGCCAGTTTTTAGAAAACTGGTGTTGGGAAGAAGAGGCGCTGGCGTTTATTTCCGGTCATTATGAAAGCGGCGAACCGCTGCCGAAAGAAAAACTGCACCAGCTGCTGAAGGCCAAAAATTTCCAAGCCGCCATGTTCGTGCTGCGTCAGCTGGAATTCGGTTTGTTCGATTTCCGTCTGCATCATTATTTCCAGCCGGGCAAACCTGATCAGATCTTAAATACGCTGCGCCAGGTTAAAGCGCAGGTGGCGGTGATCAAGGGGGTGGATTGGGCAAGACCGGCACACAGTTTCAGCCATATTTTCGCCGGAGGCTATGCGGCCGGCTATTACAGCTATTTATGGGCGGAAGTGTTGTCTGCCGACGCCTTTTCCCGCTTTGAAGAAGAAGGCATTTTCAACCCGGTGACCGGTCAATCCTATCTGGACGAAATTCTGACCCGCGGCGGGTCGGAAGAACCGATGACGCTGTTCAAACGTTTCCGGGGCCGCGCACCGCAGTTAGACGCCTTACTCAGACATAAAGGCATTGCCGGTTAAGGCAAAACCGCCCAAAAAAACACCGCACTTTTTACGCCCGGAACAAGGCTGAAAAGTGCGGTTGTTTTTTCCGTATTTTCGGCTTAATTCAGCCAGCCTGCCTGTTGTACGATAAACAGCAGCGTAAAGGCGCTTAAGTAAATCAAGCCGATAAAAGACAGCCATAACAAGCCGCCTTTCACCCGATGAGCGCCTTTCAGCACCAAAGATAAATTCAACCAAGCGAACACCGGTGTCGATACAAAGGAGGCAATCATGGCAAATTTCAGCATCGGCCCTACGGCGTTATTAAAATAGAAAATAATCGCCAGACCGGACAGAGCGGCAAACACAATGGCCGAATTTAAAATACTCGGGCGGCTTTCTTTTTTACCTAAAATCAGGCGCAGACTTTCCACATTGGTGCGGGAATAACCGTCGATCACCGTAATGGTGGTGCCGAACATGCACATAAAAGCGATAAAGGCGATCAGACCGCGCGCCCAGTCGCCGATCGTCGAAGCGTACATATTGATCAGCTGAGCAATATATTTTCCGCCCACCATTTCCACCGTATTGCCGGAGCCGTATTGCACCAATGCGCCCAACGCCAGAAAAACAATCGCCAGAATCGCCGTGCCGATAAAGCCGACGTTAAAATCAAAAATCCCGTCTTTATAAGAAACCTTGGTCAGCCGTCGTTTTGCCACCACCCACATGGAATTGATGGCCGAAATTTCAATCGGTGCCGGCATCCAGCCCATCAGCGCTACAATGAAAGCCAGCGCGCCGAGATTCCACGGCGACGGGGCGATATAATCCGCCGGCGCCACACCCTGAATGCCCGTACGCATTAAGGCAATCACCACCGCCGCAACCGTCGTCACCGTTAAGGCGATCATAATCAGCTTGGATAAACCATCCAGAATACGGTATTTTCCCAACAGTAAAATCGCCGTACTAAGCGCAATAACAATCAGGCTTAAGGTCGGCACCGGTACGGGAACCGGCAGCACGAAAGTTAAAATCGCCGCGCACAACAAACCAACGGCGGCGGTATTAATGATCGTCGCGAAGATATTTAACAAAAAGAAAATCCACAGATACAGTTTGCCTTTCTGGCGATAGCCTTCAAGCAGCGTATTGCCACTGTCTAAGGTATATTGCACGCCGAAGCGGAAAAAGGGATATTTAAATACATTGGCCAGAATAATAATAATCGCCAATTGCCAGCCATAAATCGCGCCCGCCTGCGTTGAGGCGATAATATGCGAACCGCCCACTGCGGCGGAAGCCATTAAGATTCCGGGCCCTAACGCACTGAATTTCGATGCCCAAGTGGATTTTTCCGTTTGTTTTTGTTCTTCACTCATCATATTTGCTTTCTGTAAAATCGATAAAAGGGAATTGATTGTAATATATTTGTGCCGGATTATGAACAGCAAAATAATGAGAAAATAATGCAAAATGCCATTTTTGCAGCATATTAAGCTAAAAATGAAATTTGAAAACCCTGTAAACAGCGATTATTACAGCATTAAATATTGGTGTGAGATAAATATAAAGCGAAACGCTCTGCCTATCGTATCAAGTGAAGCAGTTAATCGTTTTTTTACTATTTTTGTCCGTGCAGTAAACAAGAAACACTATCTCGGAGAGAAGAAAAGTAAATACAGGTGAAAGAAAGTGCTGATAAATGAAGTGAAATGGCTGGGGTACTAGGATTCGAACCTAGGAATGCCGGAATCAGAATCCGGTGCCTTACCGCTTGGCGATACCCCAACTGAAGTTTCTTAAGTTCGAAACTGTTCAGGAAGTACCCGAGAATATGGCTGGGGTACTAGGATTCGAACCTAGGAATGCCGAGATCAAAACCCGGTGCCTTACCACTTGGCGATACCCCAATCGAAATATCTTAATCTCGGAACTTTTAAATAAGGTAGCGTGGCTGGGGTACTAGGATTCGAACCTAGGGATGCCGAGATCAAAACCCGGTGCCTTACCGCTTGGCGATACCCCACCTACTCAATGACTGCAAGCTAATGAATGGTGCGGGACGAGGGACTTGAACCCACACACCTCGCGGCGCCAGAACCTAAATCTGGTGCGTCTACCAATTTCGCCAGTCCCGCAAATATGGTGGCTATGACGGGATTCGAACCTGTGACCCCAACATTATGAGTGTTGTGCTCTAACCGACTGAGCTACATAGCCATAAATATCTGCGTTCACCTCATCGGCTTTGCGGGGCTAATTATGCGGATATCTGCTGCGGTCGTCAACTCTTTTTTTACAGAATTATTTCATTTCCCGCTTATTCGGATAGAGATTATACAAATCGATCTAAAAGTAACCGCACTCTTATTCCGCCAGTAAACGCTGTAATAAACTGCCGTCCAGCAGCGCCTGTTTAATCAACGCAAAGGCGCCGATAACATCTTCATTTTCCAGCTCGGAAGCCACCAACGGCGTGGTTTCCACAAACGACGGCAGCGCATGGCTTTCCAGTGTTTTGCGAATGGCGGCGAACAACACGTTTTTTGCCTGTGTAATCTCACCTGAAATCACAATTTTTTCAGGATTAAACATATTGACCGTCATCGCCAGCACCCGCCCGATTTGCACGCCGACATGTTCGATCAGCTCCGTTGCGACAACGTCTTGTTTATTACTTGCCTTGCAAATGGCGTCAATATCGTGGCTTTCCAGCGACAGCCATTTGCTGGTGTAACCGTCTTCCAGCAGTTTCTGCATTTTATCTTCAATGGCCGAATTGCTGACCACGGTTTCCAGACAGCCCACGTTGCCGCAAAAACAGCGTTTGCCGAGCGGATCCACTTGAATATGCCCGAGTTCGCCGGCATTATTTTTATAGCCTAAAAAGACTTCATGATTAATCACAATGCCCGCGCTGACGCCGCGATGAATGCGCAGCAGTAACGAATCATAGCAGTCTTTGGTCACGCCGAAATAATGTTCCGCCAGTGCCAGACTGCGCACTTCATGCCCGACAAAAGTCATCAGACCGAAACGCCGCTCAATATTCTGCGCCAGCGCCCAAGGTTCGTCGAGCGTCAGATGCGGGATATGCAAAATGGTATTGGTTTTCACCTCCACAAATCCGGGCACGGTGATACCGATTGCGATAAATTCGCGCTGCCGTTTGCGGTTAGCCTGAATAAACGCTTCCAGCTCTCGGCACAAAAAGGCTTCAATATCCTGCACATTGCTATATTCGGGCAAGTCAACAATGTCTTTTTTCAGCAATTTGGTGGATAAATCCATAATCGCAAATGTAATGCGTTTGCACTCCAAACGAACCAAAATCGCCCGAAACGCTTTATATTCCGCCACAATGGATGTGGCGCGTCTGCCGCCGGTGGATTCCTGCTGCTCGACCTCTTTAATTAATCCGCGCCCGAGCAGGCTGCGGGTAATTTTGGTGACGCTTGCCGGCGCAAGCTGGCTAAGCTCGGAGATTTGAATACGAGAAATCGGTCCTTGTTGATCAATCAGTTTATAGACGACCGCACTATTCATCTGTTTTACGAAGTCAACATTGGCTATCTGATGATTTTCCTGCATTTCAGTTTCTCCCACAGCTAAAAACAATAAACCCGATTATTTTAGAATGAATTTTACAGAATTCCTAGCACTAAAAAAGGCAACCGAAGCTGCCTTGTATCAATAAAAGTGCGGTGAATTTTAATTCAGTTTCCACTCGCCGTTTACCGCCGTACCTATCACTTTGAAATCATGGGTAAATACGGTCAGATTTGCAACCTTGCCCACTTCAATTGAACCCAAACGGTCATCCACACCGATGGCTTTTGCCGGATAATAATTACACATGCGTAATGTTTCGTCTAACGGAATGCCGACGTATTTCACCGCATTTTCCACCGATTCAATCATGGTCACCGCCGAACCGCCCAACGTGCCGTTTGCGTCATAACATTTGCCGTCCCGCACATAAACCGTTTTGCCGACGAACACAAAAGAGTCAATATTCGCGCCGGCAGCCGCGGTGGCGTCGGTGACGATACACAATTTATCGCCTTTCAGTTTCTTAGCCAGCCGGATATTGGCAAAATTCACATGCAGACCGTCAACAATGATGCCGCTGTAAATATCGCTGTCCAGTACCGCACCGACAACCCCCATGGCACGCCCTGAGCTGATCGGCGACATCGCATTATGCAGGTGAGTGGCAAAACGCGCGCCGGCATGAATCGCATTGCGCGTTTCATCATAACCGGCATTGGAATGTCCCACCGAGACCACAATGCCGTGCTGTACAAAATCCTTGATATAGCGCGCCGTTGGGTTTTCCGGCGCTAAGGTCAGTTTGGTAATCACATCAGCATTGGCCAGCAAAAAGGCTTTCATTTCCGGGCTTATCGCGCGCACATATTCGGCCTGATGCACGCCTTTTTTCTCCACACTGATATACGGGCCTTCCAAGTGCAGACCTAAAGCCTGATTACGGTATTTCGCCAGATATTCGCGCATCACCTGCACCGCGGTTTTCATTCCTTCATCCGGTGAAGTGATAAAGGTCGGCAGATAACTCGTGGTGCCGGATTTCAGGTTGGTTGCCTGCATAATTTCCAGCGTGTTCACCGAAACCTGTTCGTTAAACATCACTCCGCCGCAGCCGTTTAACTGTAAATCGATAAACCCGGCCGTCAGATTGTGGCCGTGCAAATCGATCTTTTGCATCGCCTCCGGCAAATCCTGCTGCGCCGCAATCGCCGCGATTTTATCATTTTCCACCACGACCGCATGTCCGTAGAGCACCTCTTTTGCAGTATAAATAACCGCATTGGTAAACGCATATTTCATCTTTTCTCTCCGTATAATTCAGACCGGTTACAATACGCTGTGAATCGCCTTCGCCTCCAGTTCACTAAAATATTTCACCGTTTTCACTTTTAATTCCTGCGTGGCCGGCTCGTCGCAGACAAAAATCGCATGACGATGCAGCTGCAGCGCACTGATTGTCCAGAAATGATTTACACTGCCTTCCACTCCCGCCTGCAGCGCCAGCGCTTTATTATAGCCGGTGACCAGCAGCATAACCTCTTCGGCATCAAGCAGCGTCGCCACCCCGATCGTCAGCGCGTATTTCGGCACTTTATTCACATCATTGTCAAAGAAACGGGAATTGGCAATCAGCGTATCCTGAGTTAAGGTTTTGATTCGGGTACGCGATGCCAGAGAAGATGCCGGTTCGTTAAAGGCGATATGCCCGTCAACCCCGACACCGCCCATAAACAGATTAATTTTACCATAAGATTTGATCTTATCTTCATAACGGCGGCATTCCGCATCATGATCCTCGGTATTACCATCCAGAATATTGATATTTTTCTCCTGAATGTCCACATGATTAAAAAAGTTGTTATACATAAAGGAATGGTAGCTTTCGGGATGATCTTTCGGCAGCCCCACATATTCATCCATATTAAAAGTCACCACATGCTTAAAACTGACCTCACCCGCCTGATAAAGTTTGATCAGTTCTTTATAGGTCTGTAACGGTGTGCCGCCGGTTGGTAATCCCAATACGAAAGGACGGGTTTCTGTCGGCGCAAACGCATTAATCCGGTCAGCAATATGACGAGCCGCCCATTTACTGACATGTTCCGATGTTTTAAGAGGAATCAAGCGCATAACAAATCTCCTGTGTTAAACATAAATTACCCAATAATGAAGAAAAATTTCATAAAACAAATTATAAATTAATATTACCTCCAAAGCCAAGTTCAATTCCCTCCTTTCGATAAAATAGTGACGGCAATCACAAAACCGATGCGCCAAGTTGCAAACTCGGATGATCCTCTTATAATGGTTATTAATGAAGCAATTCTTCATTAATCCGATAAATTTACGAGAATTACCAACCTTTTTACCTCCAACCTACTAACTCAAAATAAGGATCTGCGATGAGCGTATTAAATTATCTACAAAAAATAGGGCGCGCATTAATGGTACCCGTTGCCGCCCTGCCGGCAGCTGCCGTACTAATGGGGATCGGCTATTGGATCGATCCCGACGGCTGGGGCGCCAACAGCCAGTTAGCGGCATTATTAATTAAATCCGGCGCCGCCATCATCGATAATATGGCGATTCTGTTCGCAGTCGGGGTGGCTTTCGGCATGTCGAACGATAAACACGGCTCCGCCGCACTGTCCGGTTTAGTCGGTTATTTAGTGCTGACCACCTTATTGTCTCCGGGCAGTGTTGCGCAATTGGAAGGCATTGCGGCAGACGAAGTGCCCGCCGCATTCGGTAAAATCAATAATCAGTTTATCGGCATTTTAGTCGGCGTGATCTCGGCGGAACTGTACAACCGCTTCTATCAGGTCGAACTGCCGAAAGCGCTGGCCTTTTTCAGCGGAAAACGGTTAGTGCCGATTATCGTCTCGCTGGTTATGATTGTCGTCGCCTTTATTCTGCTTTATCTCTGGCCGGCCATTTTCAACGGATTGGTCAGTTTCGGCGAATATATCAAAGATCTGGGCGCAGTCGGCGCCGGCATTTACGGATTCCTGAACCGCCTGCTGATTCCGGTCGGCTTGCACCACGCCTTAAACTCCGTATTCTGGTTTGATGTGGCCGGTATTAATGACATTCCGAATTTCCTCGGCGGCGCACAATCCCTGGCGGAAGGCAAAGCGGTATTGGGCGTCACAGGCATGTATCAGGCCGGATTCTTCCCGGTTATGATGTTCGGTTTACCGGCTGCCGCCCTGGCGATTTACCACAGCGCAAAACCGGCGAAAAAGGTACAGGTCGCCTCAATTATGCTGGCCGCCGCACTGGCTTCATTTTTTACCGGCATCACCGAACCGCTGGAATTCTCGTTTATGTTTGTCGCACCGCTGCTTTATGTGGTGCATGCGTTGCTGACCGGGATTTCCGTGTTTATCGCCGCCACCATGCACTGGATCGCCGGTTTCGGTTTCAGCGCCGGACTGGTGGATATGGTACTTTCCTCACGCAACCCGCTGGCAACCCAATGGTATATGCTGATTGTGCAAGGCTTGATCTTTGCCGTGGTTTACTATGTCCTCTTCCGCGCCATCATCAATGCCCTGAATTTAAAAACGCCGGGACGCGAAGAAGAACAGAGCGCACAACCGGCTACCCGTACCGATGGTTCTTATAAAGAACGCGCCGCCGGTTTTATTCAGGCCTTAGGCGGCGCGGACAACCTCAGCCATATCGACGCCTGTATCACCCGCCTGCGCCTGACGCTGGTTGATCCGGGCAAAATTGATGACGCACAGTTGCGCGCCTTAGGCTCCAAAGGCAACGTCAAACTGGGCGAACACGGCTTGCAAGTGATTTTAGGCCCGGAAGCCGAACTGATCGCCGACGCCATGAAACAGCAACATTAAACCTCAAACCGGCGCAGGTTACTTGGCCTGCGCCTTTGTTATTTTAAGGAAACCTGTGTTATGCGTGATTTCAAATTACCTCTAATCGTTGCATTGTCTTGTTTAATATTAAATACGTCAGTAACCGCAACGGAAATTCAAACCCTACAGCCTCAACGCGATTATCAGACATTGCTGACCCAGCGCCAAGTTGTGGATGAGCTGTTGGAGCAAGCCGCAATCATTCAGAAATCGCCTGCTCGAGTATCCAATGCGGGATTTACCGCCAAATTGCCAAGCAATATGGAACGAATAGCCGAATTGTTGTTACAGGCCTATGAACTTGAGCCTTATCGCGTTGACTTTCTGTTCGGTGCGGCCAATGCCAATATTTATAACGGTAATGTAGATAAAGCGATTCCGCTCTATGAGAAAGTACTTTCTATCGCGCCTGATGATATAAAAGCACATATCTATCTGACCACATGGCATCGTTTTAAACAAAACCGTGCTGAAAATGAAAAATATTTTAAGCGACTGCAAACCTTATCACCGGAAAAAGCCTCAACACTAAGCAAAGTCTTTGAAACCATCGATCGCATCACCCATCAACCGATCACCGATAAACTGGAACAACCGCTCGGAGAAAATGCCGCAATCATTACCTTAGGTTATGCATTGAATCCGGACGGTTCGATGCATGAGATTTTAATTCAGCGGTTAGAAAAAACGCTTGAACTGGCAAAACAAAATCCCGATAGCTTAATTATCGTTACAGGCGGCGTACCACAGAATAATAAAACGGAAGGAACATTAATGAAACAATGGTTAATCGATAAAGGCATTCCGACCGAACGCATTTATTCTGATGATTATGCCAGATCAACCGTAGAAAACGCTTTATTCGCCCGTTATGCTGTTGCGAAGCATAAAATTAAACATGCGGTGTTAATCAGTTCCGGTAGCCATGTTCGACGCGGTCAGGCCTTATTTGAAATCGCCACATGGGAAAGCGGCCCGCAAGATCTGAATATCCGAACCGTTGCGGCATTAGACAAACCGCTGGACGAACTACAAACCGTCAGTCAGAAAGATTTGTTGGGGATTTATCGTGACAGCCTAAAAGTACTTGGTCTGCCTACTTTTAACAGCGGTGTTTTACAAGATTAATATAAGAAACCGCACTTTTATCCCCAAAAGTGCGGTTATTTTTTGCGCGGTTTTATTACGCGGTTTGAGTTGGGATTAATCCGGCATCCCAGAAATCCGTCGGGGCATTGACTACCGGTTTGATGATACCGCTGCGGATCACGAAATCGCCGAAGGCTTCGTTTTCTTCCCGCTCGGTTGCCCAGCGGCCGATTAAGCCGTCCAGTTCATCGATGATCTCCGGCAGGGTGATATTTTCGCGATACAGTCGCGGAATCCGCACGCCTTCACGGTCTCCGCCGATATGCAGATTATAGCGGCCGATGGCTTTGCCGACCAATCCCACTTCGGACAGCATCGCCCGGCCGCAACCGTTCGGACAGCCGGTGATACGGGTGATAATGTAATCGTCGGACAGATTGTGTTTCGCCATTAATTTATCCAGCTCGGTGACGAAATCCGGCAGCACCCGCTCAGCTTCCGCCATCGCCAGCGGACAGGTCGGGAAGGATACGCAGGACATGGAATATTCGCGCTGTTTGGTGACATCCGGGCGAATCAGACCGTATTGTCGGGCAATGGCTTCAATTTGCGCTTTATCCTCTTCCGCCACATTGGCAATAATAATATTCTGATTGGCGGTAATGCGGAAATCGCCTTTATGCACTTTCGCCAGTTCCAGCATACCGGTCATCAGCGGTTTGCCCGGTTTATCGGTAATACGCCCGCTTTCGATAAAACAGGTCAGGTGCCATTTTTTATCGATACCGTGAACCCAGCCGATACGATCACCGCGCTCGGTAAATTTAAACGGCCGAATCGGTTCGAATTTAACTCCCATACGTTTTTCCACTTCGGCGCGGAAACCGTCCAGTGTCATCGTCTGAATGGTGTAACGGGTACGCGCATTTTTCCGATCGCTGCGGTTACCGAAATCACGCTGGGTGGTCACCACGGCTTCCGCGGCCGCCAAGGTTTTATCCAACGGTACATAACCCAGCTCAAGGGAAATGTTCGGATAGGTTTTGGTGTTGCCGTGTTCAAAGGAAAGTCCGCCGCCGACCAGTACATTAAAGCCGCACAATTGCCCGTTTTCGTCCTGAATCGCGATAAAATTCATATCATTGCCGTACACGTCCACATCGTTTAACGGCGGAATCGCCACCGCGGTTTTAAACTTGCGCGGTAAAAAGGTTTTACCTAAAATCGGCTCTTCTTCCTGTTTGAATAAATCGTCGGAACTTTCAATTTTTTTGCCGTCGATCCACACATCCAGATAACCGCGCGAACGCGGCAGTAAATGTTCGGAGATTTTCTTAGCAAATTCATAGGCCTGTTGGTGCAATTCCGATTCGATAGGGTTGGAGGTGCATAAAACGTTGCGGTTCATATCCGCCGCGGTGGCGATACTGTCCAGTCCGATACTGTGCAGCAAACGGTGCATCGGCTGCAACTGTCCTTTCGGTACGCCGTGATACTGGAAAGTCTGGCGGTTGGTCAGACGAATGGATTGGTAATAAGTATGCTCGCGGGCAAACTTGTCGATTTCAATCCATTGATACGGCTGAATAATCCCGCCGGGCAAACGGCAGCGCAGCAGCATAAATTTCAGCGGCTCCAGTTTTTCTTCCAGTCGTTCCGCCCGAATATCGCGATCATCCTGTTCATACATGCCGTGAAAACGGATCAACTGGAAATTATCGCCTCTAAATCCGCCGGTTAACGGATCCTGCAAATCGTCTAAAATCGTACCGCGCAGAAAATTACTCTGCGATTTGAGGCGTTCATTGTCGGACAGCGGCTTATTCTGCCAATCCGGTTTTTGGGTTTGGTTGTCTTTGCTCATGGGTTATTCACTCCGATTGTTATACTGGTAGAGGACGAAGTGCCGCCTTCGCCCGAAAAATAAGGGTTTTAATACACATCCCGCTGATAGCGCCGGTTTTCGCGCAGCTCGGTCAAATAATCTTCCGCCTCATCGCGGCTGAATCCGCCCTGTTGTTCAATCACATCCAGCAAGGCAGTTTCCACATCTTTCGCCATGCGGGCGGCATCACCGCACACATAAAGATACGCGCCGTCCTGTAACCATTGCCAAAGTGCGGTGGATTTTTCGCGGATTTTATCCTGTACATAGATTTTTTCCGCCTGATCTCTCGACCAAGCAAAATCATAACGATGTAAGAAACCGTCTTTGGCAAACTGCTGCCATTCCGTTTGATACAGGAAATCCTGAGTAAAATGCTGATTGCCGAAAATCAGCCAGTTTTTCCCTTCGGCCTCCTGCGCCGCGCGCTGCTGCACAAAGGCACGGAACGGAGCGATGCCGGTGCCGGAACCGATCATAATAATCGGCTTACCGCCGTCTTCCGGTAAACGGAAATTCTCGTTACGTTCAATAAAGATCCGCACTTGTCCGTCTTCCGGCACCCGTTCGGCAAGGTAGCTTGATGCTGCGCCCGCGCGGGGTTTGCCGGCATGCTCAAAACGCACGACGCCCACGCTCAAATGCACTTCTTCGCCCACTTCCGCCGCGGCGGATGCAATGGAATACAAACGCGGCGCCAGCGGACGCAGCAATGAAATAAACTGTTCGGCGCTCAGTTTAGCCGGAAAATCATGCAACACATCCACCGGCGGCGTGCTTTGCACATACGCGGTTAATTCGTCCGTTTTCGCCACCAATTCGTTCAGCGCCGGATTGCCGGCCAGCCCGGCATAGGCTTTCATAAACACCGGCGTGTTCTGTGTCAGTTCGAAATGCGATAAAAGTGCGGTGCGAATCGGCAACGTTTTGCCTTCCGCCTGCACGCTTTCATCGCCGCTTAACTCCAGCGCGGTCAGTATTTCCTGTACCAGCGCCGGATCATTATCGAACCATACGCCCAGCGCATCGCCGGGCTGATAAGTCAGTCCGGAGTCGGCCAGATCAAATTCAAGGTGACGCACGTCTTTTTCCGCCTGACGCGCGGTGATTTTCTGATTGGTCAATAATGTGGCGAGATAAGGATTGTCTTTATGATATTGGCTCTCCGTCGCCATTTCCGGCACCGAACCGACCGCACTTTTCACCGCTGCGGGCGCCGCGGCTTTTTGTTTGACTGCGCTCACCACTTGTTCAATCCATTGTGCTGCGGTGTCGGCAAAATCCAGATCCGCATCGACGCGATCCAATAAACGTGTCGCCCCTAATTCCTCCAAGCGTCGGTCAAAATCTTTGCCAGCCTGACAGAAATTCGGATAGGAGGTATCGCCCAGACCCAACACCGCAAACTCAAGTTTGTCCAGCTTCGGCGCTTTTTTACCGTGCAAGAGTTTATATAACACCACGCCCTCTTCCGGCGGTTCGCCCTCGCCCTGCGTGGAGCTGATTAACAATAACAGCTGCTCATCGGCGATTTTTTTCGCTTTATAGTCTTTGGCAGCCACCAGATTAACCGTAATATTTGCCTGCCGTAAGCGCTCCGCCAATTGTGCGGCAACGCCTTTGGCATTACCGGTTTGCGACACCGAAAGCACGGTTACGGCCAGCGGGGCGGCCGCGCTAGCAACAGCTGTCGCAAGCGCAGGCACGCCTTCCGCCGGCAAACCGACGCCTTTCGCTTTCGCCCAGCAATAGCCGGAAAGCCAGGCTAATTGCAGACTGTCCAGCCCGTCCAGTAATGCGCCGGTTTCGGCATTCAGAGGGAAATGATGTGTTGTGTTTGTCATGATTTGTCCCACAGTTAAGATTAATTGTAATTATCGGCAAGCGCATTTCACTTATCGAATAGGGTTTTGCGACCGTCTGTTATGCGGCCTGTTATACGCCGGAAAGTGCGGTGCTTTTTTACGCCGTTTTATCCCAGTCCTAAAATCATTCCCGCCGCTACGGTGTGATAAGTCGCCTCGTCAATCAGAATAAAGGCGCCGCCGGCGGTATTGACGCTGTAAGTGGTCGCCACAATCGGTTTTTGCAGGCTTAAACGCACTTGCGCAATATCATTCATGTTAATCTGCTCCGCGCCGCTGGCATTGGACAGCGTTTGAATATCCAGCACCTGTTCCACTTCGCTGACCCGGGCGAACACGGTTTGCGTGCCGTGTTTCAGCAGATATTTACGCGCCGGATTCAGCGCCCGCTCATCAAACCAGCATAATGTGGCATGCAGCCGTTTGCTCGGTCTTAACGCCGAATGTTCCGCCACAAACACATCGCCGCGGGAAATATCAATATCCTTATCCAGCCGCAATGTGATCACCTCGCCGCGTTTGGCAGCTTTTACCTCGCCGTTCGGGGCAATAATTTCCACCACGGTGGCTTTTAAGGCGGAGGGTTCAATACGGATGGTCTGCCCCACATGCACGTCACCGGCTTCAATCCGCCCCTGATAACCGCGGAAATCATCCTGTTTATCCGCATCCTGACGAATCACCAGTTGCACCGGAAAATAAAAATCGTCGCTTTGAATATCGCTATCGTCCGCCGCCGGCAGGTTCTCCAAAATAGTCAGTAACGGCTCGCCCTGATACCAAGGCGTATGTTCGCTGTGATACACCAGATTATCCCCCAGCAGGGCGGAAACCGGCACAAAGTACACATGTTGCAATCCCAGCTGCTGCGCCAGATGGGTGTAGCTCTGTTTAATCGCATTGAATTTCTGTTCGCTGTAATCCAGCAAATCCATTTTATTGACCGCCACAATAATGTGCGGACAATTTAAATGACTTAATACCGCGGAATGCCGTTTGGTCTGTGCCAGCAACTCCACCGGCTGACGGGAAAAATCCAGCTGGGAGGCATCCACCAAAACAATCGCCGCCGACGCCGTCGATGCGCCGGTCACCATATTGCGGGTGTATTGTTCATGTCCCGGCGTGTCGGCAATAATAAATTTGCGTTTTGCGGTGGAAAAATAGCGGTACGCCACATCAATGGTAATGCCCTGTTCGCGCTCCGCTTCCAATCCGTCGGTCAATAAGGAAAAATCAATCGCTTCATTAGCGCCTTTGTTTTTCGCCTGATTCAGCACATTAAGCTGGTCGCTCAGCAAGGCTTTACTGTCATACAGCAGGCGGCCGATTAAGGTGCTTTTGCCGTCATCCACACTACCGGCAGTGATAAAGCGTAAGGGAGTAAGCTGTTGTGTCATTATTCTGTCCTTTTATTGTTTTCATCTCGTTTCAGTGCTGAAATCCTACCCTCGCGTTGAAAATCGCGGGGCGGAAAACGCCGGCCGCACAAAAGTGCGGTCATTTTCGGCGAAGTTTAGAAATAGCCTTCTTTTTTGCGTTTTTCCATCGCCGCTTCGCTGGCCTGATCATCCAGACGGGTGGCGCTGCGTTCGGAAATGTCGGCCACCGCCGTTTCCTGAATAATGTCCAGCGCCGTTTTTGCCGTACTGGCCACCGGGCAGGTACAACTGATATCGCCGACCGTGCGGAAGCGCACATCCAGAATCTCGCTGTGTTCATGCGCGCCTTTCGGCGTCAACGCGGTGACCGGCACCAATAAACCTTTGCGCCGCACCACTTCGCGCTTGTGGCTGTAATAAATCGGCGGTAACGCCAGATTTTCGCGGGCGATATACTGCCAGATATCCAGTTCCGTCCAGTTGGAAATCGGGAATACCCGCATATTTTCGCCTTTATGCAGTTTGGCGTTGTATAAAGACCACAGCTCCGGACGCTGAGCTTTCGGATCCCACTGACCGAATTCGTCGCGGAAGGAAAAAATCCGCTCTTTGGCGCGGGCTTTCTCTTCATCACGCCGCGCACCGCCCATTAAGGCATCAAAACCGTTTTCGGCAATGGTTTCCAGTAACGTAACCGCCTGCGCCGCATTACGGCTGTCGGTTGCTTTACGCAGCACCACCGTACCGCGCGCGATGGAATCCTCCACATGGCCGACCACCAGACGGGCGTTCAGTCGCGCCACCTGTTCATCACGAAAGCGAATCACTTCCGGATAGTTATGTCCGGTGTCAATATGCACCAAAGGAAACGGTAATTGCACCGCCCGGTTGCCCAATTGAAAGGCTTTGCGCGCCAACGCCAGCAGCACGACGGAATCCTTGCCGCCGGAAAACAGCAGCGCCGGATTCTCACATTCCGCCACCACTTCGCGGATAATATGAATGGATTCGGCTTCAAGCCAGTCTAAATGACCGTTCTGAATTTGAGTTTGGGTTGTCATTGTGATTGCATCCTTTTCATTCTAAACATTGTTCTGATTCGTTTGATAACATCGATATTTGCGGTCATGGCACGGAATGCCGCATAACTATGCCGCTCAACTCGTGCGCTTATTTATGCAGCCCGCATTCCTTGCTGTCTTTATTTTCCCACCACCAGCGCCCGGCTCGGATATCTTCGTCTTGTTTTATCGGGCGGGTGCAAGGCTCACAGCCGATACTCGGATAGCCCTGCTCATACAGCGCGTTATACGGGATTCGGTGAGAGAGAATATAAGCCCAGACCTCCGCCTCGCTCCAATCGAAAATCGGATTATATTTATCGATGCCGCGCGCGCTGTCCTGTTCGTGAAACGGCAATTCGCTGCGCGTCACCGACTGCTCGCGGCGCTGACCGGAAAGCCAGGCATCCGCGCCCTGTAATGCGCGGTTAAGCGGTTCAATTTTACGGATAAAGCAGCATTCGCGGCGCAGCGCTACGCTGTCATAAAAGGCATTACGACCTTTTTCCTGCTCATATTGGCGTACCTTTTCCGGATTCGGTCGGAACAGACTGAAATCCAGGCTCGGATAACGCGCGCTCACCGCCTCCGCCAGCGCCAGCGTTTCCGGATTCAAACGGCCGGTTTCCAGCGTAAACACGCTAAGCGGTACCGCCGCGTTGACAATGGCATCGGTAATCACCATATCTTCAACCGCCAGACTGCTGGCAAAACGGGCATCCCGGTGCCGTTCGGCAATCAATTGCAGGCGTTCGATCAAAATTCGGGCTTTTTCTTCGGTCTGAGCAAAAACCGCTGCGCTCGGCTGCGGAATCTGCCATAAATTCGGTTTAATAATCATCATTCACTCCGGACAACATTCATTTCAGGCGACACGTTCAACGGCTAAACTGTCTAAGGTAAAGTGCGGTGGTTTTTCAGCCGGTTTCGCCTCGCCGAACCAAGCCAGTTTATGCTGCAGCGCCACCACTTCACCGACCACAATTAACGCCGGCGTCGGCGCCTGTGCGGCCAGTTCGGCAAGCTGCGCCAGTTTGCCGGTGAACGTTTTCTGGCTTGGCTGCGTGCCCTGTGAAATCACCGCCACTGGGGTATCGGCACGCCGCCCGAAACGGATCAGATTGGCGGCAATCTCCGCCGCTTTCATGCCGCCCATATAAATCACTAAGGTCTGCCGACTACGGGCAAGACTTTGCCACTCGGCGCTATCGTCCGCCTGTGCCTTACGATGGCCGGTAACGAAAACCGCACTTTGCGCGTAATCGCGATGGGTCAGCGGAATGCCCGCATAGGCGGTGGCACCGATGGCTGATGTAATGCCCGGCACCACGGAAAACGGAATCTGTTTATCCGCCAGAATTTCCAGCTCTTCCCCGCCGCGACCGAACACGAACGGATCGCCGCCTTTCAGGCGTACTACCCGTTTGCCCCGCTGAGCATATTCCACCAGCAGGCGATTGGTTTCGTCCTGCGCAACCGAATGACCGCCGGCGCGTTTGCCGACAAAAATCCGTTGCGCATCGCGGCGCACTAAATCCAGAATCTCATCCGACACCAGCGCGTCATATAACACAATGTCCGCCTGTTGAATTTCCTGCAAGCCTTTTAAGGTCAGTAATCCCGCATCGCCGGGCCCGGCGCCGACCAATGCGACCGAACCGCCGCGATAATCCTGTGTCAGCTGGCGTTGCAATTCCTGTTCTGCGGCAGCATGCTGATGATTTTTCAATAAACGGGCAAAACGTCCGTTAAACAAGCGCTCCCAGAAACGGCGGCGTTCGGTAACCGTCGCCAGCTTCTGTTTTACCGCGCCGCGCCAGCGGCCGGAAATGGCCGCCATTGCACCTAAATGTTGCGGCAGCAGACTTTCCAGCTTTTCCCGCAGCAACCGCGCCAGCACCGGCGCACAGCCGCCACTGGAAACCGCCACCTGAATCGGGCTGCGATCAATAATGGAGGGGAAAATAAAACTGCAATGCGCCTGATCGTCCACCACGTTGACCAGTTTCTGTTGCTGCTCGGCGACTAAAAACACGCGCCGGTTAAGCTGTTCGTCGTCGGTTGCGGCAATCACCAGAAAAACCGACCGCACTTGTTCGGCATGAAATTCCTGTGCCAGCCAGATAATCCGGTTGTGTGCATAAAGTTCGGCGATCTCCGGGTTTAACTGTTGCGCCACCACCCGCACTTGGGCGTTGGCTTTTAATAACAGTTTGATCTTACGCGCGGCAATTTCGCCGCCCCCGATCACCAGCACCGGCCGCTCAGTTAAATCCGCAAATACGGGAAAATAATGCATAATCACTCCTCTTAGCAGCCTGATGCGGCGATTAAAAAACGGCTCGGCAATGCGTTATGCCGAACGCAGATAATGAAATCAATTGAAAAATGAAGCGTTACGGATGGAGAGAGCCGAGTCGAACAACCGGTTTAAGGTCATCACGCCGCCACACGGAAAAACAATGAAACACGATGCAATGTTTTAACTTCTTCCCCGTGCAATCTCACTCCACCACAGGCGCAATGCGCTTGTCTCAAGTGGTGTAAGTTATAAATCAAATCCACAGGGAGGAAAAATAACAAAAAAGCATTTTATATAACAAAGTGAAATAACCGGCCGCTAAACGGACGGGCGACCATAACCAAAAAGAATAACCAATCCGTGCGGTCGGGTTGGAAAAGTGCGGTGCTTTTTGCGGGAGTTTTTATTCGGGCATAAAAAAGGCGGACACCCGTCCGCCCCATCAGTCGGTTTCGGTTTATCCCCGTCCCCACACCTCTTCTGCGATTTCGCGAATGAAATTCAGTTTGTTCCACTGCTGTTCTTCGGTCAGAATATTGCCTTCTTCCGTCGAGGCGAAACCGCACTGCGGGCTTAAACACAGCTGATTGATATCCACATATTGCGCGGCTTCGCGAATACGTTCAATGATGCTGTCTTTGTCTTCCAGTTCGCCGTCTTTCGAAGTCACCAATCCCAGCACCACTTGCTGATCGCGAATGAAACGCAGCGGTTTAAAATCGCCGGCGCGATCGCTGTCGTATTCGAGGAAAAAGCCGTCCACCTTACAGTTGCCGAACAATTCCTGCGCCACCGGTTCATAACCGCCGGAGGAGAACCAAGTGGAGCGGAAATTACCGCGGCAGATGTGCATGGTGACGGTCATATCCGCCGGGCGATCGGCAATGGCGCGATTAACCATATACACATAATCTTTCGCCAATTGCGCCAAATCAAACCCGCGCGCCGCATAAGCCGCCCGTTTTTCTTGCGAACATAATTCTCCCCAGCTGGTATCGTCCAGTTGCAGATTGCGACAGCCTAAGGCATAAAATTTTTGCACCGCACTTTTATACGCATCGGCAATATCGTCCAGCAATAATTGATTATTGCCCGCATAACGGGCGATCGGCTGATAATCGGTTTCGCGCACGGTACAGATTAAATGCAGCATTGACGGCGACGGCACGGTAAATTTTACCGGATAATCGCCGGCAATCGCCTGCAACGAACGGTAATGCTGCAAAAACGGATGATTATCCGAAAAGCCGATTTTATCCACGATTTTTAAGGTTTTCGGACGTACGCTGTGATGTTTGAACTGCACGGAAAATTTCTCCGCTTCCACTTCCTGCACACCGTCCAGCGCGGCTAAGAAATCCAGATGCCAGAAAGTGCGGCGAAACTCGCCGTCGGTCACCGCGTGCAGCCCGACCGCTTTTTGACGGGCAACCAGTTTTTCAATTTCCTGATCTTCCAGCGCGCTTAAATCCGCGCAGGAAATATCGCCACAGCTGCATTGCTGACGCGCCTGTTTCAGCGCCTGCGGACGTAAAAAACTGCCCACGATATCGAAACGGTACGGGGCTTTGCTGCGTTGATGTGCGTTAGGGAATAATTTGCTCATTTTACTTTCCTGTTGTGTGTTTTGATAAAAAAGTGCGGTTCATTTTAGCAGAGTTTTCGCATAAAGACAGTGCGGCGACATGTCCTTTGCCGATTTTTAACGCACCGCTTCCCCCGTCCGCCCGGCGTCGCGACAGGGTGGCGAAGCGCATTTTATTTGTGCTACACTCCTTCGGCCGCAATGGCAAATACAACATATTACATTTAATTAACAGAAAAAAGGAATTTCGACATGATGATCACCATGTTAAAAGGAAAAATTCATCGCGCGACGGTCACCCAAGCCGAACTGAATTATGTCGGCAGCATTACCGTGGATGCGCAATTACTGGCGGCCGCCGGCATCTTGGAATACGAAAAAGTGTATATCGCCGATGTGGATAACGGCCAGCGTTTTGAAACCTATACCATCGCCGGAGAGCCGGGCAGCGGCGTAATTTGCCTGAACGGTGCGGCGGCGCGCTGTGTCAGTTGCGGCGATAAAATCATTATCATGAGTTATGCCCAGTACGACGCCGCAGAGCTGAACGCCCATCGGCCGCGGGTGGTATTTGTCGATGACAACAATCAAATCAGTCAGATCAGCAATTATGAAAAACACGGCTTACTTGCCGCACCCCATGAGCAAACCGCATAAAAGTGCGGTGATTTTACAGAGCAAATCATTAATCAGCCAATAAAGAGAGCAACATGAACATAGCACACACGATACAGGAAGTACGCGCCCAAGTGAAAGTCTGGCAACAGGCGGGGTTAAGCATCGGTTTTGTACCGACCATGGGCTTTTTGCATGAAGGACACGCCGCCTTGATTCGGCAGGCGCGCGACCATAACGACAAAGTGGTGGTATCCGTTTTTGTCAATCCGACCCAATTCGGGCCGACGGAAGATTTGGCCGCCTATCCGCGCGATCTGGAACGGGATACGGCATTATGCCGCGAACAAGGGGTTGATCTGATTTTTCATCCGAGCGCAGAGGAAATGTATTGCCGGCCCAAAGCCTATGTGGATATCACGGAGTTATCACAAACCTTGTGCGGACAAACCAGACCGATTCATTTTAAAGGCGTTTGCACGGTGGTCACCAAACTGTTTAATATCGTCACGCCCGATCGCGCCTATTTCGGCGAAAAAGACGCGCAGCAACTGGCGATTATCCGCAAGATGGTCAACGATTTAAACATCCCCGTTGCAATTTGCGGCGTGCCGATTGTACGCGAAGCCGACGGCTTGGCAAAATCTTCGCGCAATACCTATTTATCCGCTGCCGAGCGGCAAGCGGCGACGGTGTTATACCGCGCCATTGAAAGCGCCCGGCATGTGCTGGAGCAGGCGGCGGGAAAGGTTGACTGCGCCGAAGTGCTGGCGGTGATGAAACGGATACTGGACAGCGAAGTGCGGGCCAAAATCGACTATGTTTCCGCCGTGGATGCCGACACCATGCAGCCGGTGGACAGCTTTGACAAACCGGTGCTGATCGCAATGGCGGTTTATATCGGCAAGACTCGGTTAATTGATAATTTCACCTATCGCCCGGCACAAAAAGGATAAAACATAATGAAATATTTACAATTTATCAATGAGTTATTATCCAAATACATTACGCTGATCATTTTAGCCTTATCCGCCGTCGCCTTTATGCTGCCGGATTATTTTGCCTGGGGCGTGCAATACACAGCGATTTTTCTCGGCGTGGCGATGTTCGGTATGGGACTGAATATCCGTCCGCAGGATTTTGCCGTGGTGCTTGCCCGTCCCAAAGACATTCTGCTCGGCACGCTGGCACAATATACGATTATGCCGTTCGCCGCCTGGGCAATCTGTTCTCTGTTCCGGCTGCCGCCGGATATTGCCGTCGGGGTGATTCTGGTGGGCTGCTGCCCGGGCGGCACCGCCAGTAATGTGATTGCTTATATCGCGAAAGGCGATGTCGCCTTATCCGTCGGCATGACCACCGTATCCACCTTACTCGCCCCCTTTGTCACCCCGCTGCTGATTTACGGCTTAATGGGCACCTGGATCGAAGTGGATATTTCGGCGATGATGATATCCGTCACCAAAATCGTACTGCTGCCGGTTTTATTGGGGATCGCCGTGCAATATCTGTTCCGTCATCAAGTGGAACGGATTCGCCCGGTCAGCCCGTTAATTTCAATGATCGCCATCGTGATGATTATCGCCGCCATCATCGCCGTTAACCGCGATAAACTGATCAGCAGCGGATTACTGACCTTAGCGGTGGTCTGTTTGCATAATCTCGTCGGCCTCGGCCTGGGGCTTGTGGTCGGAAAATGGTTAGGTTTGAATTACGCCAAAACCACTTCGCTGGCAATAGAAGTCGGTATGCAAAACAGCGGATTAGCCGTGGCTTTGGCCGCCATTAACTTCGCCGCCAACCCGCTAGCCACCCTGCCCGGCGCCGTTTTCAGCGTCTGGCACAATATGTCCGGCGCAGTTTTCGCCGGCATCCGCCGTTATTATATGGTGGAAGCGCCGGAAAATATTACATCGCATTACAAACAAGCTGCTGCCGATTAAAACTTATGCCCTCCAAAACGGAGGGCATAAATGATATCCTGTCACTGCTTTCCAGTATAAAACAGTCTAACGATAACTGACCATTTCCATTTCATTCAGATAAATGTGAGTTGTCGCCGGTTCGGTTTGTGCAATGATTTTACCCTGACGGATGGAATAGCGTGTTGCCGCCTGGCGTCTTACTGCATCAAACCCGCTCTCCGCGGCCAAAATAATCAAATTGGCGCTGTTTCCTTCAACAATACCATAATCCGTTAGTCCTAAGGCTTTAGCACCGTTTTCAGTGACTAACTTTAAACCATCGTTAATCTGTCCATATCCCATTAACTGACAAACATGCAATCCCATATGCAGCACCTGTAGCATATTCGCAGTTCCCAATGGGTACCAGGGATCAAACACATCATCATGACCGAAACATACATTAATCTGATTATTCAGCATTTCTTTCACTCGTGTAATACCACGCCGTTTAGGATAGGTATCGAAACGCCCTTGTAAATGAATATTCACCAAAGGATTCGCTACAAAATGAATGCCGGACATTTTCAGCAACCGAAATAAACGAGAGGCATAAGCGCCGTTATAAGAATGCATTGCCGTCGTATGACTGGCAGTCACTTTATCTCCCATTTTATATTTCAATGCCAATGCAGCGACAGTTTCCACAAAACGGGACTGCTCATCATCAATTTCATCACAATGAATATCAAGTTTCTTATCATATTTACGGGCAATATCAAAAGCAATATGCAGAGATTGTACGCCATATTCCCGAGTAAATTCAAAATGCGGGATACCACCGACTACATCCGCACCCATCGCGATCGCTTGTTCTAATAACCGTTCGCCATTCGGATAAGATAAAATACCTTCTTGTGGAAAAGCAACGAGTTGTAATTCCACCCAAGGCGCGACTTCCTTTTTAACTTCCAACATCGCTTTCAGTGCGGTTAAATTCGGATCAGAAACGTCCACATGCGTGCGTACATATTGAATACCGTTGGCTATCTGCCATTTTAACGTCTTCCAGGCACGCGCTTTCACATCTTCATGACTCAACATTGATTTGCGTTCCGCCCAACGTTCAATACCTTCAAATAACGTCCCTGACTGATTCCAATTCGGCTGTCCTGCAGTTTGTGTCGCATCCAAATGAATATGGGGTTCAACAAAAGGCGGATAGGCCATTCCTCCCTGCCCGTCAATACATTCACCGGAAAATAACGATTGAGGCTGATACTTATCAATTGCAGCAAATTTGCCGTCTTTGATTAAAATTTGCCAGAGCCCTTCTCGGTTCGGCAAACGAATATTATTGATTAACATAAATGCACCTTACTTCAATTTACCAATTAACGGATTCAGTACGACATAAGATAATGCGCCGCCAAGCACAGCATTAAACGGAATAATGCCCGGCAAGAATTTACCACAAACGATACCAATCGCAACAGCAAGTAACGCCGCCCAATTAATCGTAACGAACTTCGCCTGCTCAAAATTTGCATAAGCGTTGCGGCGTAATAAATAATCCGCAATGATTACCCCGCCCACCGGCGGGATCGCAGAAGACAGAAAAGTCAACCAGTCAACAAAATGATTGTACAGCCATAGTGCACATAATGTTCCAATAATACCGTTCGCCACCGACCAAATTCGGCTGCTCAACCCGGTAATATTGGCAAAGCCTAAACCGGAGGCATATAAGGCGTTATCGTTGGTCGTCCAAATATTTAAACCTAATACCAAAATTGCCGGTAAAATTAACTCTTGCGCCATCATCACATCAGAAATATCCGATAAACCTTTTACCGCTGCACCGGCTGCACCGAACAAAAACATCAATGTATTCCCCAGAAAGAAAGCAATCATACTGATAACTATCGCTTGCTTCGCCACACGCCCGAAACGCACAAAATCCGCAGTTAACGAACCGGCACTGATAAACGATCCAACAACTAATGTAATTGCCATAGACAAGGAAATCTGCTGTTCAGGAATCAGATTACGCAGTACGTCCAATCCACCGACTTCCGTCACGGCCAAATAGACAGAATAAGATCCTAACAGAGCAATGGACGGAACTGCTACAGCAGAAAGTGCTGCCAGAGCGGAAATACCAAAAAATACTGTAACGGTCATCAATGCGCCCGAACCTAAAATTAGCCAGTTGACATCAATGCCCGTTACTTTATTGACCGGAATGGCGAACATAGCCACACCGACGCCAAACCATCCCACCTGTGTACCGCCTAATAGTAATGATGGCAACCAAGAACCTTTCACTCCGAAAGAATAGCGTGCCAGAATATGCGTCGTAAGCCCGGTCTTAGCACCGATATATCCCAAACAGGAAGTATAAATCCCTAACATCAGATTACCGATAATTACCGCTGTCCAAAAATCATTATAGGTTAGGGACGATCCCAAAGTTCCTCCCGTCCACATGCTGGCGGAAAAAAACGTTAATCCCAGCATTACGAAAGTCAACGCGACAATGCCTTTACGCTGTTCCTGAGGAACCGGTTTCAGACTAAAATTATCTAAGCTCATTATTATTCCTTAAAAAAACAAAAAAATCGCTGCATTATAATAATCCAGAGGCAGAAAGCAAACGATTGCGCATAAAAATAAAAAAAATGACCGCACTTTTCAGAACACTCATTGATGGCATAACGTCCTATCGTTTTTCCAAATTCTGGATCCGGATCGCAAAAACAGGGAAAATTGCTTCACCTTATTTCGCACCGGTTATAGCTTATAACATAACATGTATGAAATAAGGAAAGATTATGCTGCGCATTATTGTCTCTGTGTTTTTCGCGTTGTTAACCGCTTATCCCTTAAAGGCCGAACCGCCTGATTTAATGTTACTGGGGACTTATACCAATCAGAACGTGCAGGGTTGGGTGATGAGCGAGAAGCTGGACGGCGTAAGGGGATATTGGGACGGGCGCAGGCTGTTTACCCGGCAGAATAAAATACTGACTCCGCCGAGTTATTTTATTAAAGATTTTCCGCCTTTCGCCATTGACGGCGAGCTGTTTACGCAGCGGAATCAGTTTGAGCGGATTTCGTCTATCGTACGTTCGCAAAAAGACAAGGGCTGGGAGACGATGAAATTGTATGTCTTTGATGTACCCGACGCAAAAGGAGATTTATTTCAGCGTTTAGCGGTATTAGAAGACTATTTAGCCCGTCATCCCACGCCCTATATCCGGATTATCGAACAGATTCCGGTGCAAAATACGCAACAGGTACAGGATTTTCTGCGCCGAATTGAGGAACTAAAGGGCGAAGGCATTGTTCTGCGTAATCCTCAGGCACCCTATGAAAATAAGCGCAGTACCCAAATTCTGAAATTAAAGACCGCACTTGACGAGGAATGCGAAGTGACCGCGCATCACCAAGGCAAGGGGCAATTCGCCGGTATGCTGGGGGCGCTGAGCTGTAAAAATCAACGTGGCGAATTCCGCATCGGATCAGGCTTCAGCCTACAGGAACGGGCTGATCCGCCGCCTATCGGTGCGATCATTACTTACAAATATCGAGGCCTGACTAAAAACGGATTGCCGAAATTTGCCACCTACTGGCGAAAAAAAGAGGGGTAAAAAAATAACACCGCAAAGTGAAAGCTCTGCGGTGTCAGTATAAAAAGTGCGGTGAATTATGCCAGAATTTTATTTAACTCGGCACTGACCTGTTCGACGTTCTGCGTGCCGTCCAAACGGAAATACTGCGTATTGCCCGCTTTGGCTTCCGCCTGATAATAATCCACTAACGGCTGAGTGGTGTTGTGGTAAACTTGCAACCGATCCAACACGGTTTCCGGTTTATCATCGGCGCGAATAATTAAATCCTCACCGGTAATATCGTCTTTGCCTTCTACTTTCGGCGGATTATACACAATATGATAAGAGCGGCCGGAAGCCTGGTGCACGCGGCGTCCGCTCATGCGTTCTACAATCACTTCATCCGGCACATCGAATTCCAGTACATAATCAATGGCGATACCGGCGTTTTTCAGGGCATCGGCTTGCGGAATTGTGCGCGGAAAGCCGTCTAATAAAAAGCCGTTGGCGCAATCCGGCTGAGCCACGCGATCTTTAACCAACGCGATAATCAAATCGTCCGGCACCAATTTTCCCGCATCCATTAAGGTTTTTGCTTGTTTGCCCAATTCGGAACCGGCTTTAATCGCGGCGCGCAGCATATCGCCGGTGGAGATTTGCGGAATGCCGAATTTGTTCATAATAAACTGCGCCTGAGTGCCTTTTCCCGCTCCCGGCGCGCCTAACAGAATAATTTTCATTATAAAATTGACCTCGTTAAACAAAAAAACGGTTATACGATACCCTGCTTAAGTCACAAACTCAAGCCTGAAATACGATTTTGCCGTTCTTTTAACCCGATCGCCGCGTTGCAGCGGCAAAATATGCTTCATTACCGATAAAAACCGATTATTTTCCGTAGCTTGGGCTATTTAGCTAACTCGGCAGCAGCCGGAGACTCCGCCGTTTTCTTTCTGAATTTATCCAGCCATAATAAAAAGTTGGCATAAACCGTGCCGGCAACGGAATGCCAAACACAAGCCACTGCACACACCACCGCGGATTCGGGAACCGCCGGGAAAAATTTCATGCTTAAGCCGGTGGCCAGACCGGCATTTTGCACGCCGACTTCAATCGAAATGGTTTTCTTTTTCGCCAGACTCATGCCGAAAACTTTACCGGCTAAATAGCCCAGTCCATAACCGATAAGATTGTGAAATGCGATGCACAATAAAATGATAACCCCGGATTGCAGAAAATAATCGCCGTACAGTGCTACCACACCGCCGACAATAAAGGCGAAATTAATCACCGCAACGCCAGGCATCAGCTCGCGGATATTCCGGAACCATGTTTTCCGGTGCAGCGTCATATTCAAAACGGAACCCACCACCACCGGCAGCACCGTTACCTGCAGCATAAAGGTAAACATTGCCCAGCCGTTCATTTCCACATGCTGGCCCAGCAAATAATTCAGTAATAACGGCGTCATTACCGGCGCTAAGATGGTCGAAACCGTGGTCATCCCGACGGAAAACGCCACATCACCCTTGCATAAAAAAGTCATAATATTGGAGGCGACGCCGCCCGGACAGGAACCGACTAACACTAGCCCTAAGGTCAGAGCGGGAGAAAGATCAAAACTGTTGGCAATAAAAATCGCCAGAAAAGGCATCACCGTATATTGCGCGACGGTACCGATAAAAATATCGAACGGACGCTGCGCCAGAATTTTGTAATCCTGTTTGCCTAAGGTCATACCCATAGACAGCATAATAAGGCTTAACACCACAATTTGCGCATCGCCTTTTACCCAAGTGAATAATTCCGGCTGATAAAAGGTGATGGCCGCCAACAGAATAATAAACAGCGCGGTAAATCTTGCCAGTAAACGGCTTAATTGGATCATAAACGACATCATTGCTTCCCTGTGTAGTATAAAAATCAGTAAATAATACGCTCAATTACCGCCGACAAGCTGACAACTGACGGTGAATTTATCACTAATACTTACTGAAAGTAGGGGTAAAGTCAATATCAGTTTAACGATTGCGCTGCTTAAATTATGCGGCTTGCCCTAAAAACACCAGGCTTTATTCGGCATGCCAGGGCGCGACCCAAATTAAGCACAACATGCCGGGCACCGCCAACCAGAAACAGAGCCAGAAATAGTCGTAATAGCCCAAATAATCGATCAACACGCCGGCCTGCGTATTCAGCGTGGCGCGGGGCAGAGCGGATAAGCTGGTAAACAGCGCCAATTGGGTGGCGGTATAGAGCGGGTTGGTTTCCCGCGCCATAAAGGCCACGAATGCCGAAGTTCCCAGACCGATACCGATATATTCCGCCGCCACCACCAGCGTCAATGCCAATAGCGCAAAACGATCCACATTGTCGAAAGGCCCCAGTTTCGCCAGCCAGGCAAAACCGAGAATGGTGATAATCTGCACCAGGCCGAACAGCCATAAAGCGCGGTTAATGCCGATTTTCAGCATAATGATTCCGCCTGCGATACCGGCGATAATCATGGGCCACAAAGACGCATTTTTCACCACCAGCCCGATTTGCGTCATACTGAATCCCATATCCAGATAAAACGGCGAAATCAGCGCGGTCGCCATACTGTCGCCCAGTTTATACAGAAAAATAAACGCCAGAATGCCCACGGCGGAGGCGATGCCTTTACGACCGAAAAATTCTCTAAACGGCTCGACCACATTGTCTTTTAAAGTGCGGTCGGTTTTGAGCGCAATTTTCGGTTCCCGGCTTAAGAACAGCGTCATAAAAATGCCGGGCAGCATAAACAGTGCGGTGATCATAAACACTGTTTGCCAGTTAAAATGATCGGCCAGAATCAGTGACAGCGATCCCGGCACTAAGCCTGCGACCCGATAAGCGTTGACGTGAATGGAATTGCCTAATCCCAGTTCATTATCGGGCAGAATTTCCCGCCGATACGCATCCAGTACGATATCCTGACAGGCGGAAAAAAACGCGCACAGCACCGCGACCGCCGCAATCAGGGTTAGACCGAAGCGGCTGTGCGGATCAAGAAAGCCGAACAGCGCCAGAAAAAGAATTAACAATAACTGTGAGATCAGCATCCAGCCGCGGCGGCGACCTAAAAACGGCGGAATATAACGGTCGAGCAGCGGCGCCCAGAGAAATTTCCACGAAAACGGCAAGGTAACCAACGTAAAATAACCGAGCGTCGCCAGATCAATGCGCTCGGCACGCAGCCAAATCGGCAATAGGGAAATAATAATATATAACGGCAGGCCGGAACTGAAACCGGTAAAAATACAGATCAGCATGTTACGGCTGAAAATCTGGGAAAGTAAGCCCGGTGTTGTCGATGTCATATTAAAAAGTGCGGTGTTTTTTTAAATTTTTTTCCGATATCGTTAAACGGTAAAAGCGAACTGAAAATACGCCTAAATAGTGCAACGGTGGCTTTTCAAATACCGTCAGCGCCAAGCAAGGCCGGCGCTAACGGTGATGATGTTTAATCACGATACCCTTGCGGGTTGTTTTTCTGCCAGTTCCAGGTGTCTTTCATCATTTGCGTTAAGCCGCGTTCAGCGCGCCAGTTCAATGCTTTTGCCGCCCGTGTCGGATCGGAATAACAGGTGGCGATATCGCCCGGACGGCGGTCAGTCAGTTTATACGGAATCTGAATGTCATTTGCCTGTTCAAAGGCTTTCACCATATCCAGCACGGAATAACCGACACCGGTGCCCAGATTATAAATATGCAGCCCGGCGTCATCTTCATGGCGATTCAGCGCTTTCAAATGGCCGACCGCTAAATCCACCACATGAATATAATCGCGCACGCCGGTACCGTCATGGGTGTCGTAATCACTGCCGAATACGGATAACTGCGGCAGTTTGCCGATAGCCACCTGACTGATATAAGGCAGCAGATTATTCGGAATGCCGTTCGGATCCTCACCGATTAAGCCGCTTTCGTGTGCGCCCACCGGATTAAAATAGCGCAGAATGGTAAAGCTGAATCGCGGCTCGGCTTTGGCGATGTCGGTCAGAATCTGCTCCACCATTAATTTAGAGGTGCCGTAAGGGTTGGTCGTTCCGCCCACTTTACAGGTTTCCGTAATCGGAATAATTTCCGGATCACCGTAAACGGTGGCAGACGAACTGAACACGAAATTCCATACTCCGGCTTTTTTCATTTCCTGCACTAACACCAGCGAACCGGTCACATTATTCATATAATATTCCGCCGGTTTCTGTACACTTTCGCCCACCGCTTTCAGACCGGCGAAATGAATCACCGATTTGATGGCATTTTCAGCAAAGATTTTCTGCAAAAGCGCCGCATCCAGCACATCACCCTGATAAAATTTAACGTCTTTGCCGGTAATTTGGCTGACGCGTTCAAGGGATTTCGGCGATGAATTACATAAATTATCCAATACAACAACATCTTTCCCTGAATTTAATAATTCGACCACGGTGTGCGAACCGATATAACCTGCGCCGCCTGTCACTAAAATCGTCATTATATTCTCCTAATTTGTTTAATGATCTCCGAACGGACGTAGTATAGAACATTTTGCTGCAATGGGAAAATTATTCATTCGGTTCAAGCGATTTTATACATAGATATTATTTATTGAACTTTTCATCAAACCTGATAGTCTTATGCTGTAGTAAATGACATGCAGAGTTCATTTACATTTTCGGAAATCCTATGGAGTTTATTTTATGAAAACTATTGTAAAAATTGCATCGCTGGTATTAATCGTCACCGCTGTCGCCGCCTGTAACGGCATGTCCAGAACGCAGAAAAACACGGCTATCGGTGCTGCGGTAGGTGGTGTGGCCGGTAACGTTATCGGTAATTCGACCGGCGCAACCTTAGGCGGTGCGGCACTCGGCGGTTTAATCGGCAGCCAGGTTAAATAATTTAAATTTCCCGACTTTAATGAAAGATCTGTTAAGCAGATCTTTTTTATTGCCCGTTTTTCATCGCAAACGTTTACTCTTCAAGACTTTCAGGTAAAATACCCGCGATTTTAGATTATTTACACAGGGTATTTTATGTCTTTGGAAAAGCATTTTGAGCTTGCGCAACGCGGTTCAACCGTCCGTCAGGAAATCATTGCGGGTCTGACCACCTTTTTAGCCATGGTCTATTCCGTTATCGTGGTACCGAATATGCTGAGCGCCGCCGGTTTTCCGGCAGAAAGCGTATTTATCGCAACCTGTCTGGTGTCCGGTCTCGGTTCTGTTTTAATCGGCTTATGGGCCAACGCCCCGATGGCGATTGGCTGCGCCATTTCCCTCACGGCATTTACCGCCTTCAGTCTGGTGCTGGGACAGCATGTCAGCGTCCCTGTCGCCTTAGGTGCGGTCTTTTTTATGGGCGTAATCTTTACGCTGATTTCCGCCACCGGTATACGCGCCTGGATTTTACGCAATCTGCCGGCAAGCATTGCTCACGGCGCGGGAATCGGAATCGGGCTGTTTCTGTTATTAATTGCCGCCAACGGCGTCGGCATCGTTGTGGGCAATCAAGCCGGTTTACCGGTAAAACTCGGCGATTTTTCTTCATTTCCGGTATTAATGTCGTTAATCGGTCTTGCCGCCATTATCGGTTTGGAGAAAATGCAAATCAAAGGCGCGATTTTATGGGTGATTATTGCCATTACCCTGATCGGCTTAATTTTTGATCCTCAGGTCACATTCGGCGGTGAGATCTTCAGAATGCCGACCTTCGGCGAACAATCGCTGTTTTTAGAGCTGGATTTAATGGGCGCCTTACAACCGGCTATTTTACCGGCCGTTTTCGCCTTGGTAATGACCGCAGTATTTGATGCCACCGGCACGATTCGCGCGGTAGCCGGTCAGGCGAACCTGCTGGATAAAGACGGGCAAATCATTAACGGCGGCAAAGCCCTGACCTCCGACTCGGTCAGCAGTCTGTTTTCCGGTATTTTCGGTACCGCTCCCGCCGCGGTGTATATCGAATCTGCCGCCGGTACTGCCGCAGGTGGTAAAACCGGGATCACCGCCATTGTCGTCGGGGTCTTGTTTTTACTTATGCTGTTTTTTCAGCCGTTAGCCGGTTTAGTGCCCGGTTATGCCACCGCACCGGCGTTAATGTATGTCGGTTTATTAATGTTAAGCAACGTGAGCAAACTGGATTTTTCTGATTTTGTGGGCGCAATGAGCGGTCTGGTTTGCGCCGTATTTATCGTATTAACCGCCAATATCGTGACCGGCATAATGTTAGGTTTTGCCATGCTGGTTATCGGTCGTTTGGTGAGCGGTGAAGTGAAAAAACTCAATCTGGGTACCGTTATTATCGCCGTTGCCTTAGTGCTGTTCTATGTCGGCGGCTGGGCAATTTAACCTTGCGAGAACATCAAAAAGGGCTGAACAACATATTCAGCCCTTTTTCGTCTCAATCTTCAATCTGTTAATCAGTCAACCTCTACCGGTTTGACAATCTCGCTCGGATAGCATCCCAATAATTTTAAATAACTGCTGTACTGCTTTAATTCTTCGAATGCGGTCTGGGTTGCGGGATCATTGATATTGGCTTCAATTTCCAGATAAAACATTTCTTCCCACGGTTTACCGTAAATCGGGCGGGATTCCAGTTTAGTCATACTGATATTATGGCGCTTAAACACCAATAACGCCTCCACCAACGACCCGGCCTGCTGCGGCGTACTCATCAGCAACAACGTTTTGGCCCGAATCTGTGGCGACACGGCAATCGGCTTTTTAGCAAGTACGATAAAACGGGTAATATTATTTTCCTGATTGGCGATATCGCTTTGCAATACCCGCAAACCGTATAATTTACCGCCGTCTTCATTGCCTAACGCAGCAATATTCGGTTTATTCAGACTTGCCACCAGTTCCATCGCATGCGAACTGCTTTCGCAATATTCGATATGAACCCGTTCAAGGCTGCGGATAAACCGGCTGCATTGCTGTATCACCTGCGGATGGCTGTATAACACATCAATTTTCGTTAAATCGTCCTGCTCGTTAACCAACACGCAATGTTTAATCGGATAAGCCAGTTCGCCGACCAGCGATAATTCCGTATGCTGCAACAGATCATACACTTCATTAATTGAGCCGGAGGTGGTGTTTTCCAGCGGCAGCACGCCATAATCCGCCTCGCCGTTTTGCACTTTGTCAAAAATCTGTTCGAATGAACTACAGCTGAGCTCAATGAATTCTTCCTGATAACGCGTAGCATAACTGCGTGCGGCAAGGTGCGAATAGGAACCGCGTTTACCCAGAAAGGCAATATGAATCCGCTGTTCGCGCTGGGCATTCAGCTTTTTCTGCAAGTAAACCTGCTGGGTTAATACCGAATCTTCAATAATTTTCTGAAAAACCTGCGTAATATACTGCGGTTCCAGCTGATAATTTTCGTTTTCCGCAAACTGCACCAATTCCTGCAACAGCTGCTGTTCGCGCTCGACATCACGCAGCGCTTTTTGTGTCGCTTCTTTACTGCGAACCACATCAAACGCCAAACGATGCCGTTCGGATAACAATTTCAGCAAGCTGCGGTCGATCTGCGTAATCTGCCGGCGAATTTCACTTAACTCAAGAGCCATATTTTTGTCCTAATAACAATCTCGGAGATTAAGGATAAACAACATCATCTTTCGGATCAAATGTCGCGGCATCAATCGGCGAATTTTTAATAAAAAACGCTTTCAGCACGTCCGCATCCACAAAGCCGGTATTCACATAGCTCGGCTTATTTGTGACCACCGGATAACCGTCGCCGCCCGCTGCACAATAGCTCGGCAGCGAAATACGATAGGTTTTGTGCAAATCAATCGGTTGCCCCTGAATTTTCACCTGTTCGACTTTTTTCTCGGCACGGTTCACTCGCATCGAAATGCCGGCAAATTGCGCATAGGCGCCGGAATCCACCTCTTTTAACGCCACCACGTTCAGATAATCCAGTAATTCGGCTCCGTTCAATTCCACATAGCTGATGATATTGCCGAAAGGCTGAACTTTCAGAATATCTTTATAAGTGATATCGCCTTCCTGAATCGAATCGCGAATTCCGCCGGAATTCATAATGCCGACATCAGCCTTAACGCGTTCACGCTGCGCTTCCGCCACTAATCGCCCTAAATTGGTCTGACGAAAACGCACCGCATCGCGATCGCCGAGCAACAGCCCTTTGCTCTCGCCGACTTTCACCCCCAGCAATTTATCGCCCTGATCCTGATAGGTTTTCAGCAGCGCAAGCAACTGCGCATCTTGCGGGATTTCTTCAGCGTATAAAATATAATTGGTTTTACCGTCCGCGGTCTTCACTTTTTGTTTCAGGTTTACCGGAATCAGCTGATAATTCACCAGTTTCAAGTCACCGTTTTTAAACTCAAAATCCGCTCTGCCGACATATTTCCCCCATTCGCCGGCCTGCATAATCCAACTGCCGTTCTGGAAATCCGGCATGCAGAGCGCGGTCGGCTGATATTTTTCAATAAATACCCCGTTCGCATCCACACATACCGTATCATGGGTGTGACCGCCGATAATCATATCGAAAGATTTCGGCGGCAGGTTGCGAGCCAGACTGACATCGCCCGGCGCATTCGAACCGTGTTTGGCGTTGTAATAATAGCCCATATGAGTCAACGCGATTTTGACATCGGGTTGTATTTTTTCATCTAATTCCGCCAACACTTGCTCGGCGGTTTTGGTCGGGTCGGCAAATTTGACCGCTCCCATATATTCAGGATTACCCAGTTTGGCGGTGTCCTCCGTCGTGAGCCCCACTACCGCGATTTTTAATCCCTGTTTATTCAGCACGGTATAAGGTTTCACCCATCGCTGAGAACTGTCGGCATGATAAACATTGGCGGCCAGCAGCGGAAATTTCGCCCATTTTTCCTGCATATCCAACAGCTGCAACGGATTGTCGAACTCGTGATTGCCTAAGGTCATGGCTTCATAACCGATGATATTCATCCCTTCAATATCCGGCTTGGCATTTTGCAGATCCGATTCGGGTACGCCGGTGTTGATGTCCCCCGCATTCAGCAACACCACCGCACCGCCTTTTTGCTCAACCTCGCGCTTAATCCGGTCAATTAAGGTTTTCTGTGCCGCCAAACCGTATTCGCCTTTATCATTCGCCCAGAAATGACCGTGTAAATCGTTGGTGTGCAGCACAGTGAAACGATAGATCTGATCCGGTTGGTAAGCCATCACCGCGAAAGCATACAAGCCAGCAACCAAGGCACTGAATTTCATTAACTTTTTCATATTAATCACCTTTCAAAAACAGCGGTATTATGGTCACGCACAATGTTGTTATTCTGCCGCGGCAGGCTGATGCCGGCCTTCCGGACATATAAACGGATTATGCAACGACGATATCATACCGAAAAAACAGAGAAAAAACCGACCGCACTTTTTTAGCGGACAGACAATAAAAAAGCTATATTCCGTCGAAATATAGCTTTTCCCGCATCACAATCAATCAGATTAACACTTGAATCGGCGCCACATAACCCTGAGGCACTTGCGCTTTGTCGTCAAAGGTGACGAATTCCCACGCAGTCTGATTGGCCAACAGCGCTCTCAGCAATTTATTATTTAAACCGTGCCCCGATTTATAGGCTTTGAAATCGCCGATAATATTGTAACCCGCCATATAAAGATCACCGATGGCGTCCAGCATTTTATGCCGCACCAGCTCATCTTTAAAACGTAAACCATCTTCATTTAAAATACGGTAGTCATCCAGCACGATTGCATTATCCAAGCTACCGCCCAGCGCCAACCCCTGCGATTGCAGATACTCAATATCTTTCATAAAGCCAAATGTTCTGGCGCGGCTGATTTGCTGAACAAACGCCTGTGCGGAGAACTCCAGCACATAATTACGCACGTTTTTGCTGATCGCAGGATGTTCAAAGTCAATGGTAAAGTCCAGACGGAAACCGTTATAAGGTTTCAATTCCGCCCATTTATCACCGTCTTCAACCCGAACCGGCTGTTTTACGCGAATAAATTTCTTCGCCGCATTCTGTTCTTCAATGCCGGCATCCAGCAGAAGGTAAATAAACGGACTTGCACTGCCGTCCATCACCGGAATTTCCGGCGCATCGACTTCAATAATAATATTATCGATGCCCAATCCCGCCAATGCGGCATTCAGATGTTCAACCGTAGAAATCCGCACGCCTTCTTCATTAACCAGACAAGTACAAAGCATGGTGTCACGCACCGCATTGGCATTCGCCGGAAATGTGACCGGCGGATTTAAATCGGTACGGCAATAAACCACTCCGGTATTTGCCATGGCCGGGCGTAATGTCAAGGTGACCTTATTACCGCTATGCAGCCCGACACCGGTGACTTTAATGCTTTGTTTTAATGTTCTTTGTTTAATCATAATTTTTTTAACCCATTGTTAAACAACAAGATTAATATATAAACTCTATTTTTCAGGGTGACGTATAAAATTTGCCGCGTTAAACAGGTTCTCGTCTTTTTTCAGCGAGTTCAGTCTGTCCGTAATCGGCGTGTCCAAAATATTGCGATCGGCAAGATTAGCCGGCCGATTCGGCACTTGTTCCTGTCCATGGGTTGACGCGTTTTGACCGTACTGTCCGAAACCGCCCTGATTCGGTTTTGCATTCGCCTGTCCCATCGGTTGCGACACGCCTTGGGTACGCGGCATAATCTGAATATCCGGCCCTTCAATATCGCCGATACCGGTGGCTACAATCGTCACCCGAATTTCATCAACCATTTCCGGTACTAATGTGGTACCCACCACAACCGTCGCTTCATCAGAAGCAAAAGCCCGGATAGTATCGCCGACAGTATAGAATTCGTCCAGACCGAGATCCATCCCGGCAGTAATATTCACAAGTACGCCGCGCGCACCGGATAAATCCACATCTTCCAGTAACGGACTGGCCACCGCATCTTGCGCCGCTTTTTCCGCTCGGCCGTCAGTCGCCGCACCTTGCGCCACGCCGGATCCCATCATCGCACGGCCCATTTCCGACATAACGGTACGCACATCGGCAAAGTCCACATTAATTAAGCCCGGCGAGGTAATCATATCGGAAATACCGGTTACCGCATTGCGTAAAATATCGTTCGCTGCCGCAAATGCATTCAGTAAACTGATATTTTTACCCAGTACTTTTAATAATTTTTCATTAGGAATGATAATCAGGGAATCCACATGCTTGGATAATTCCTTAATTCCCATTTCGGCAAACTGCATGCGTTTTTTCCCTTCGAAAGAGAACGGTTTAGTCACCACCGCAACAGTCAGAATACCTAATTCTTTGGCAATTTGCGCAACAATCGGCGCCGCACCGGTTCCGGTACCGCCGCCCATACCGGCAGCGATAAACACCATGTCGGCACCTTCCAGCATTGCACGGATAGCTTCCTGATCGTCTTCCGCCGCTTTGCGGCCGACATTCGGATTCGCACCGGCACCTAATCCTTTGGTGGTTTCGCCACCGATTTGCACCGTTTGCTGTACATTACTTTTACGCAATGCCTGCGCATCCGTATTGACCGCGTAGAAAATAATTCTGCCGTGTTCATCTTCCGGTGTCGGATAAACAAGTTCGTCGCTATCGATGACCGTACCGCCAATATTATTTTTAATCATATTAGCGACCATATGATTCACCGCGTTACCGCCGCCGCCGCCGACACCAACAACTTTGATAAGCGCACCGTTCATATCGCCAAGATCGTAATCAACCGGTTCAAACATATTTATTCTCCGTCAATGCCAATTCTCGGATTGGCGCAAAATTAAAACTTAAATTGCTCTTATTGTAGATGAAAAATCGAAATTCTCAAAATTCTGAGCGCACTTTATTCATAATTTTTTTCAGCCCTGACCAGGTCGAACCCCAAAAACTATCTTCCGAACCATAATGATCATTAATCGGACTTTCGTCTTCATTATTATGGTTATACTGCAATAATCCGACAACCGTGGAATACTGCGGTTTATTCACATAATCGGTCAGACCGGTGATATTCATCGGGCTGCCGATGCGAACCTGCGTGCCGAATACTTTGCCGGCACAGAGTTTCAGATCTTCAATTTGCGCACCGCCGCCGGTAATCACAATACCGGCAATCAACTCGAATTTCATCTGCTTACTTTCAAGTTCATACTGCAATTGGTTTAATTCATTGCGCACCAATCCCAGTAATTCTTCATAACGTGCGGACGTTGCCACCGACAACTGTTCCTTGGTCAACACCCGCGGCGTACGGCCGCCGATACCGGCGACTTCAATTTTTTTCTCCGCATGCGTGGTCGGCGGGTTCCACGCGCTGCTGTAATTGACTTTAATCCGTTCCGCCTCCATTCTCGAGGTTTCGCAAGCATAGGCGATATCATCAGTAACGCGGTTGCCGGCGTAAGGTATCACCTTACTGAATCGCAGTGCGCCGTTGGTATAAACCACTATATCCATGGTACCGGCACCGAAATCGATCAGACAGACGCCTAAATCCTTTTCGTCTTCGGTCAAGACGGAATAACCGGATGCAACGCCGGAATAAACGATTTTATCCACCTTTAATTTACAACGTTCGACCGCTTTTTTCAGATTATTCAGCCAATCCTGATGACAGGCGATTAAATGCGCCTGCGCTTTTAAGCGAACCCCTTGCAGACCGAGCGGATCTTTAATATTAACCTGTTTATCCACGGCATATTCCTGCGGAATAATATGCAGTAAAGACAACCCTTCGCCCATTTTGACCGAACTTGCCGTATGCATGGCGGAATCGATCTCATCCTGGGTCACCTCACCTTCCGCAATCGGAACGAAACCGCTTTCATTCAGGCTTTGAATATGTTCCCCGGTAATCGCCAGCGTCACGCTCATAATCTGGCAATCGGCAACCGACTCGGCCGCTTCAATCGCACGCTGAATGGAATTTACGACCGCACTTAAATCGGTAATGCTACCCTTATCAATGCCTTTGGACGGACAACTGCCCACCCCAAGCACATTCACCACACCGTCGGGTAAGACTTCACCGACAACCGCCACGACTTTAGAAGTACCGACTTCTAATCCTACAATAGTTTTTGATTCCACAATTTTAGCCATGTTATAACTTCGCACTATTCACTGTAATTATGCCCTAATCCGCATCAACCATTCCCACCGCGGCACCGACGCCGTATCGCAAATCCACATAAGACAATTTTTTATGCTCCGGCACCTCGATCTGCGGGTAAATCGTCGCAAAGCGATCCAGTTTTGTTTTCCACTCGCCGCGTCCTAACTTTAAGGTGACGTCATTATCCAACACAACCTGCCACGAACCTCTGGCGTCAATCGCCACGGCTTTGACAACCAGCCCTTTGGATTTAAAGTCATTATAAATTTTATTCCAGGCACCGAGCACAACCGCACTTTGGTAATCCGGGCCGGACAAGCGGGGTAAATTCGTCTGTTTTACTTTTTCCATCGGCAATTTAAACACCACGCCGTCAGCGGATAAAAACTCCGTTTCATTCCAAACCGCCACCGGAGTATATTCACTGACCAGAATGCTTAAGCGATCGGGCCAGATTTTACGCACCACCACATCTTTGATCCAAGGCATGGTCTGAATTTGATCCCGCACCACATCCATATTCTGCCCGAAAAAACCTTTTAATCCGCCCATTTTCAGCAAGGTTTCCCGCACATCCGTATCGGTGGTGAAGTTCGGCGCACCGACCAAAGCAAAGGCGCTTATCGGTCGGTCATCCAACGCTTCCAGCCAATCCTGCCGGTTAGAATAAGCATAAAACAACAGACCCAGGCATAATAGCACAACTAAGGGTTTTATCTGCACAAAAAACCGCGATTTCGGTGTACCCGTTCTGATTCCCTGCGAGGTTTTATGCCGTAATACATTCATTCAACACTGAGCTCCAGCACTCTGACGACCAGCTGTTCAAAGGAATATCCCGCCGCCGCCGCCGATTTGGGAAACAAACTGTGACTGGTCATCCCCGGGTTGGTATTCACTTCAACCAAACGGAAACGTCCCTGTCCATCGGTCATTACGTCAATTCGGCTCCAGCCGCGGCAACCTACCGCATCATAAGCTTTTTTCACTAATTGACGCAATTCCTGCTCGCGTTCGTCGCTTAAGCCTGCCGGACAAAAATACTGCGTATTATCCGAAAGGTATTTGGCTTCATAGTCATAAAATTCGCCTTCCGGCACAATTTTAATCGACGGCAGCACTTCGTTATCCAGCACCGGCACGGTAAATTCATCCCCCGCCAGCCATTCCTCAATCAATACCGTATCGTCATATTTTAACGCAAATTCCACCGCACTTTTCAGCGTTTCCAGCGTTTTGACCTTCGTCATCCCTACACTGGAGCCTTCCAGCGACGGTTTCACCATCAGCGGCAATCCTAATTTTTCGACAATTGCCGCCGGATTTAGTTCTGACAGACCGGCTCTCGTCACGATTTCCATCTCCGCCACCGGCAAGCCAAAGGCTTTCCACAGCATTTTGGTGCGCAGTTTATCCATGGTCAGCGCCGACGCCATCACTCCGCAGCCGGTATAAGGTACGCCGATTTGTTCCAGCAAGCCCTGCATGGTGCCGTCTTCGCCGCCGCGGCCGTGTAAGATATTAAATACTCGCTCAAACCCCTGTTGTTTTAGCGTAGCGACCGGAAAGGTTTTCGGGTCGATCGGGTGGGCGTCGAATCCCTGATTCTTCAATGCCGTTAACACCGCATTGCCCGAACTGAGCGATACTTCGCGCTCCGCCGACGTGCCGCCCAGCAATACTGCGATTTTTTGTTGTTTTAATGCTTTTTTCATTGCTTATTCCACTTATTACAATTGTTCCGCCGTCCATTTTGTCATTAAGCGACGGGATAATTTACTCACATCCCCCGCACCCTGCGCAAGAATCAGGTCGCCCTCCTGTATCACCTGATCAAGAATCTCCGCCAGCTGCGCATGATCCGCCACAAAAATCGGATCCACCTTGCCCAGATTACGAATCGAACGGCATAAGGAACGGCTGTCCGCCCCGGCAATCGGCTGTTCTCCCGCCGCATAAACATCCAGCATAATCAGCACATCCACCTGCGACAGCACACGGACAAAATCGTCAAATAAATCTCTGGTGCGCGAATAGCGGTGCGGTTGAAAAATCATTACAATACGCTTATTGCCCCAGCCCTGACGCGCGGCTTCGATGGTCACTTCCACTTCCGTCGGGTGATGACCGTAATCGTCCACCAGCATCACGTTACCGTTCGGACGGCTAAATTTACCCAGCTGATCGAAACGACGCCCCGCGCCCTGAAAATCTGCCAGCGCAATCAGAATCGCATCATCGCCGATGCCTTCTTCTTTCGCCACCGCCAGCGCGGCCGTCGCATTCAAGGCATTGTGTCGCCCCGGCACATTGAGCAATACCTCAATGGATTTTCCCGCCGGCGTCACCACCGTATAATAGCCGCGAAAACCGCTCTGACGATAATTTTCAATGCGGTAATCCGCCTTTTCGCTGAAACCGTAGGTGACCACCTGACGGCCGACCTGCGGGATCAATTCATGTAAAACCGGATCATCGGCGCACAGCACCGCCAAACCGTAAAACGGCAAATTATGCAGAAAATTCACATAGGTTTGTTTCATTTCTTCAAAATCACCGTGATAGGTATCCATATGATCCGGCTCAATATTTGTCACCACCGAGACCATCGGCTGTAAGTGCAGGAACGACGCATCGCTTTCGTCCGCTTCCGCGATCAAATAACGGCTACAGCCTAAATGCGCATTCGCCCCGGCAGATTTTACCAACCCGCCGTTGACAAAGGTCGGATCCAGACCGGCCTGCGCATAAATCATGGAAATCATCGCCGTTGTCGTGGTTTTGCCGTGGGTTCCTGCAATGGCGATACCGTGACGGAAACGCATAATTTCCGCCAGCATCTGCGCGCGCTGAATAACCGGAATCCGCTTTTCGTGCGCCGCGATGACTTCCAGATTATCCGCTTTAATCGCGCTGGACACCACCACCACGCTGGCGCCTTCCACATTGCTTGCCGCATGGGAAAAATACACTTTCGCACCTAAAGAAACTAACCGATTTGTGACCGCACTTTCCGCAATATCCGAACCGGTTACCAGATAACCTTCATTTAATAATACTTCCGCAATTCCGCCCATACCGGCGCCGCCGATACCGACAAAATGAATTTGGCGTACCCGACGCATTCCCGGCACGGTTTGTCTCACCCGTTGTTGAAAATCTTTCATTAATTTATTCCTGATTCCTGCTTAATTTGTCACTTCAATAACCGCCTGTGCGACATACTCCGCCGCACGCGGTGCCGACATGGCTTTTGCGTTGATCGCCATAGCCAGTAATTGTTCGCGATCAAGACGGGTTAATAGCTGCACTACTCTGTCGGCATTCAAATCGCTTTGCTGAATAATTTCCGCCGCTCCCGCATCGGCCAGATATTTCGCATTGAGATACTGCTGCTGATCCTTATGCTGAAACGGCACGAAAATCGCCGCCGCCCCGACTGCCGCCAGTTCACACACGGTCAACGCGCCGGAACGGCAGATAACGATATCCGCCCAAGCATATGCCTGCGCCATATCATCAATAAACTCGCTGATTTCAACCGGCGCATCAGACGGATAAAGGGCGCGGATCTGTTGCGCCGCTCCGGCGCCCACCTGATGACGCACTTCAAGTTTGTCCGCCAGATGCGAAACCACCGCCGGCATAGTAAGGTTCAGCACTCTTGCGCCCTGACTGCCGCCGACCACCAGCACTCGCAATTTGCCGCTGCGCCCGGCAAAACGCTGCTGTGGTGACGGCTGTGCGAAGAAATCCTGTCGCACCGGATTCCCCACCGTCTTTGCCTGCGCAAACGCCGTAGGAAATGCCTGCAATACACGCTTCGCGATTTTAGCCAGCCAATGATTGGTCAGCCCGGCCACCGCATTTTGTTCGTGCAGTACAATAGGTACGCCGCAAAGTTTCGCCGCAATTCCACCCGGCCCGGATACATAACCGCCCATGCCCAATACCGCATCGGGGCGATAGTCACGAATAATGCTGCGCGCCTGCAATACCGCTCTGCAAATGGCAAACGGCGCGGCCAGCAAGGCTTTGATTCCTTTTCCGCGCAACCCTGAAATCTGAATAAACCGAATCGGAATGCCGTATTTCGGCACCAGCTGCGCCTCCATACGGTCTTGCGTACCCAGCCAGCAAATCTCCCAGCCTTGCCGCTGTAAATATTGCGCCACGGCAATCGCGGGAAAAACATGTCCGCCGGTACCGCCGGCCATGATGAGTAATTTTTTGTTTGTTTCCTGTACCACAATATTTTCCTTAATCATCCCGCAAACGTGCCTGACCGCCGCGCATTAAACGGTTTTCATGGTCGATACGCAATAACACGCCGATCGTGATCGACATAATAATCAAGCTCGAACCGCCGTAACTGACCAGCGGAAAAGTCAGCCCTTTGGTCGGCAATAGCCCTAATGCCATGCCCAGATTGACAAAGCCCTGAAAAAAAATCCAGAAACTGACGCCGAATGCGAAAAAGCCTTTAAAACGCTGCTCCAGTTGTAACGATTCACGCCCGATTTTCATCGCTCTGAACACTAACAGCGCCAATAACACAATTACAAAAAAAATGCCGATAAAACCGAATTCCTCGCCGATGACCGCCATCACAAAGTCGGTATGGGCTTCCGGCAAATATTCCAGCTTCTGAATGGAATTGCCCAGCCCTTCGCCGCTGAATTCACCGCGCCCGAACGCCATGAGGGAATTGGATAACTGGAAACCGGTACCGTACGGGTCCTGAAAAGGATCCATAAACCCGGTCAATCGTTTCAGTCGATAAGCGGACGACACCGCCAGCCACAAGATCAACAACACGCCGGAAAAGCCCAGCGCAACAAATTGCCAGAAATTCGCGCCGGCAATAAACAGCAGCCCGAAGGTAATAATAAACAACACAATGGTGCTGCCCAGATCCGGCTGTAATAATAACAAGCCGCCCAGCAGCCCCATGACAATCATCGGTTTAAATGCGCTTAGCCGCTTGCTGCGCACTTCATCATAACGGCGGGTAAAATAGCTGGCCAGAAAGCAGGTCAGCGCCAGTTTGGCAAATTCGGCCGGTTGAAAATTAAAGAAAACCAGCGGAATCCAGCGCCGCGCGCCGTTGATTTTCGCCCCGATGCCGGGAATCAGCACCAGCACCAGCAAAAACATCGCACTCCAGAAAATATAAGCGTGATATTTTTGCCAGCTGTCCATCGGAACCTGTAAAAAGGTATAGCAGGCGACAATGGAAATCACCACATACAGCGCATCGCGTTTGGCAAAATAGAAAGAATCGTTGAACAGCCGGGTTCCCACCGGAATGGAAGCGGAAGACACCGCCACCAGACCGATCAACAATAAACTGATAAATAACCAGAACAGCGCCCGATCATACAGTAAATTAGCCGGCGCCAGTCTCGTCCAATGTTGGTAGTTCTGTTTAAAATTCTCGATAAACCGCATTAACCTGACTCTAACTTAATTTTGCCAAACGGGTAAATTCCGCTCCGCGCTGTTCAAAGGATGCGAATTGATCCAAACTGGCGCAGGCCGGCGATAATAATACCATATCACCCGCTTTTAATGCCGGGCGCAGGCTTTCAATCGCCTGCTGCATGGTATCGAACAAACGGCTCTGCGCGGATAATTCGGCTAACTGCGCGCCGTCCCGCCCGAAACAGTAACAATAAATATGCGGTTTGTTCAGCAATGTCGCCAACGGCGAAAAATCCGCCCCTTTACCGTCACCGCCCAGCAATAAATATAAATTGCCCGCCACTTGCAAGCCGGTCAGCGCCGCCACGGTGCTGCCCACATTAGTGGCTTTGGAATCGTTAATCCAGCGCACGCCCTGTGCCAAATGCGCTAACTGAAAACGGTGATCCAGCCCGCCGAAACTGCGAAGTGCGGTGCGAATTGCGTGTAAATCGATACCCACCGCCTGTGCCAGCGCTGCCGCGGCCAGCGCATTCATCAGATTGTGCCGCCCGGTCAGCCGGACTTCGTCGCACGGCAGAATCATCTCATCATGCGCCATTAAATACTGTTTGCCGTTTTCGCTTTTCAGCCAGTAATCTGCATTCTGTTCGGCAAAACTGACCTGTTTTTGCGCCGTTTGTCCGTTATCTTCCCGGGTAAGCGGATCGTCACCGTTGACTACCGCGGTTTGACAATGCGCATAGATGGTTAATTTCGCCCGGCGATAATCCTGCAAATCGGTATAGCGGTTCATGTGATCTTCCGTCACATTCAGCACGGTGGCCGCCGCCGCATGCAGGCTGTAGGTGGTTTCCAGCTGAAAACTGGATAATTCCAGCACATAAAGCTGATAATCCTGTTGCAGCAGAGAAAGTGCCGGAATGCCGATATTCCCGCCCATACCGACGCGAATTCCCGCCGCTTTCGCCATTTCGGCCACTAACGTGGTTACCGTGCTTTTACCGTTTGAGCCGGTAATCGCCACAATCGGTTTGTCCGCCGCACGGCAGAATAATTCAATATCGCCCACCACTTCCACACCGGCCTGAAGTGCGGTCTGAATTTCCGGCGTTTTTACCGCCAGTCCGGGGCTTATCACAATCATGTCGCTTTCCAGCAACCACTGCTGATTCAGCCCGCCGCAGTGCAGCGCAATGGCGCTGTCCAGTTGTTCGGCGCCGGGCGGGGCGGGGCGCGTATCAATCACGCGGACATGAGCTTGCTGCGCGGTTAAAAAATCGACACAGGATAAGCCGGTTTTACCCAAACCGACCACACAGATATTTTTATTCCGATATTGATTATTCATATTGATTCTCTTAACGCAGTTTCAGCGTAACCAGCCCCAGCAGCACCAGCATCAGGGAAATAATCCAGAAGCGGATAATCACCCGCGGCTCGGGCCAGCCTTTCAGTTCAAAGTGGTGATGAATCGGCGCCATACGAAAAATACGTTGTTTACGCAGTTTGTAAGATCCCACCTGCAAAATCACCGACAGGGTTTCCATCACAAATACCCCGCCCATAATCACCAGTAAAAATTCCTGCCGCACCAACACCGCAACCACGCCCAGCGCGCCGCCGAGCGCCAGCGATCCCACATCGCCCATAAACACCTGCGCCGGATAGGTATTAAACCACAGAAAGCCCAATCCCGCGCCCACAATGGCGGTACAGAACACCACCAGCTCGGAGGTATATTTAATATACGGGATATACAGATATTTCGACCATTCCACATTGCCGGTCGCCCATGCGATTAAAGCGAATGCGCCGGCCACGAACACCGTCGGCATAATCGCCAGACCGTCCAGACCGTCGGTCAGGTTAACCGCGTTACTGGTGCCGACAATCACAAAATAGGCCAGAATAATATAAAACAGCCCCAATTGCGGCATCACTTCTTTAAAAAACGGCACCACCAGCCGGGTGGCGTCGCTGTCTTTGCCCACCGCATACATGCCGAACACCGCAACCAGCGCAATGGCGGACAGCCAGAAATATTTCCAGCGCGCAATCAGCCCGTCGGTATTTTTGCGCGTAATTTTGCGGTAATCATCAATAAAACCGACCGCACCGTAACCGAACAAAACCAGCAGGCTGAACCAGATATACGGGTTGGCTAAATTCGCCCATAACAGCGTGCTGACACCGATCGCGAATAAAATCATGATACCGCCCATCGTCGGCGTGCCTTTTTTGCTTAAATGGCTTTCCGGCCCGTCGTTGCGCACTTCCTGACCGAATTTCAGAATCTGTAGGCGGCGAATCACCTTCGGCCCGATCCATAACGACAGTAAAAGTGCGGTCAGTAACGCCAGAATTGCGCGTACCGTAATGTACGACACCACATTAAACCCGCTTTGGTATTGCTGCAAATATTCAGCCAGCCAGACTAACATACAAAATTATCCTTTAATGAATTGATCACATCTTCCATTCGCATACTGCGTGATCCTTTTGCTAATAAAACCACTTTTTGATCGGCGTTCAATTTATCCTGAATTAATGCCGTAACATAGGCCGTCAGCGCCGCCTTATCGGTAAAGTGCGTTCCGCCGCAGGCCGCCGAGACAGCGGCGCTTTGCACACCGAAACTGACCACCGCCTCCAGTCTCGCCGCCCGGGCGAACTCCGCCACCTGCTGATGACAAAGTTGACTATTTTCGCCTAATTCCGCCATATCACCAACAACTAAAATGCGAAACGCGGCATATTTTTGTAATACGCTGATCGCAGAACGCAGCGAAGCCACATTGGCGTTATAGGTATCGTCCAGTAATAACAGGTTGTGACAAGGGGTTAGCGGGAATAAACGCCCGCTCACCTGCGATTTGCGCTCCAGCCCCCGTTTCACGTCGGCCAAACCGGCGCCCACGCTCATCGCCAGCGCCGCCGCCGCCAGCGCATTGCTGATATTGTGTGCGCCTAAATAGGGCAGGTGGATCGCAATTTGTCCCTGCGGGCTGTGCAACACAAAATCGGAACCGTTTTCCGTGATATGTACGTCCGCGGCATAATAATCCGCCTGCGCATTGTCGGCGGAAAACGACCGCACTTGATGGGTGCCGATATCCGCCTGCCAGCGTGCCAGATAATGACAATCCAGATTAATCACCGCCACGCCCTGTGCCGCCAGGCCGCGATAGATTTCGCCTTTTGCCTGCGCCACGCCGTCAATGCTGCCGAAGCCTTCCAGATGCGCCGCCGCCACATTGTTGACCAACGCCGCATCCGGGCGCACCAGTTCGGTGGTATAGGCGATTTCGCCCGGATGATTCGCGCCCAGTTCGATCACCGCAAAACGGTGCCGTTCGGTTAAGCGCAATAAGGTCAGCGGCACACCGATATCGTTATTGAAATTGCCGTGAGTAAATAAAACTGCTTCAGAATCGACCGCACTTTCACGCAGGATCGAGGCGGTCATTTCTTTTACCGAGGTTTTCCCCGACGAGCCGGTAATCGCCACGGTTTTCGGCTTCAAATGCGCTTTCAGCCATTGTGCCAGCCGTCCCAGCGCCAGGCGGGTATCGGCGACGATAAGCTGCGCTGCGGCAACCTCACTGCGCCGCTGCACCACCACAGCCCGGCAGCCTTGTGCGACCGCCGCGTTAAGATAGGCATGGGCATCGAACTTTTCGCCTTGCAGGGCAAAAAATAAGCCGTTCTCAGTCTGTCGGCGGGTATCGGTGCTGATATTTTCCACGGTGATCGTGCCATCACCGATTAATTCGGCATGCAGAATGTCTGCAATGCGTTTGAGATCAAGTTTAATCATGATTATGTGTCTGCGTCCGTCAACAGGCAGCGGCGGCTTAACCCGTCCCCCTGCCTTGCCGTTTAAAAATACTTGCTTACCGTTTCCTGATCGGAAAAGTGCTGTTTGGTCGTGCCGATGATCTGATAATCCTCATGCCCCTTACCGGCGATTAAAATCACATCATTTTCCACCGCACTTTGCAGCGCGGTACGAATGGCCTGTTCGCGGTCATGAATCACCGAAACCCGCTGCGGTTGGCTAAAGCCGGCTAAAATATCCGCCATAATTTTCCGTTTATCTTCGGTGCGCGGATTATCGTCGGTGGCGATCACCCGATCGGCCAGGCGCTCGGCGATGTGTGCCATTAACGGCCGTTTGCCGCTGTCGCGATCGCCGCCGCAGCCGAAAACGCACCACAATTTGCCATGGCAATGCAGCCGCGCGGCGCTCAAGGCTTTTTCCAGCGCATCGGGGGTGTGTGCGTAATCCACGATCGCCGTCGCTTTGCCGGGCGCGGTCAACATTTGCATGCGCCCGCATACGCCGTGTAATTGCGTCACGCTGTCCGATAACTGCGCCACGGAATAGCCCAAAGCCAATAACGTTGCGCTCACCAGCAGCACATTGCTGACATTAAACGCGCCGATTAACGGACTGTGCAATTCGCCCGCGCCCCAACTTGAGTTAAATGCAATGCGCGCTCCGTTAGCGTCGAAAGAGATCCGTTCGGCCTTCAGCCAGCGATAACGGTGCGGCCGAAACGCCGGATTGCAGCTCACGGCAATGGCCTGCGGTAATTCAGCCAGCCATTGTGCGCCGCTATCATCGTCGGCATTAATAATTTTGTGTTCGCTGTGCAGTTCGGTGAAAAGCCGTTTTTTCGCCGCGGCATAATTTTCCATTGAATGATGATAATCAAGGTGATCGCGGCTGAGATTGGTAAAAATCGCGGCAGCGAAATGCAGCGCCTCCACCCGGTGCTGCACCAGACCGTGAGAAGACACTTCAATCGCGGCGAAATCCGCTCCCTGCGCCACAAATTGCGCCAGTGACGCCTGAATTTCCACCGCCGATCCGGTGGTATTGGCGGCGGCTTTCACCTGTCCATACAAACCGTTGCCGATCGTCCCCATCACTCCGGCGCGATGCCCCAGCAGTTGCGTCCATTGCGCCAGCAGCTGCGCCACCGTGGTTTTGCCGTTCGTGCCGGTGACACCGACTAAAGTAAGATGGCGGGAAGGCGAATGATAAAAATGATCGGCAATGGCGGATAATTGTTCAGGCAAGCGATAATAAGCAATCAGCGGAATGCCGTTTTGCTGCTGAAGTTGTAGATGTTGCGCGGCGCTGTCGGCCTCAAAAAGCACCGCACTTGCGCCGTTTTGTAAGGCTTGCGCAATATAACGGCGCCCGTCGGTTTGATGTCCTTTGATTGCAACGAAAAGACAGCCAGTCTTTACAGAGCGGCTGTCCAATGTCATATCGGTCAGCTCGACGCGATGGTCAAGCCCGGATACCCCTAAAAGTGCGGTCAGTTTTTGCATAATTTTTTCTTCATTTGACGCTTAGTTCGTTTTTTCCGTTCTTTTATCACTTAAACGAACCGTGCGTTTTGCCATTTTATCCTGATCAATACCGTCCGGCGTGACGTTATTGGTACGCAACGCATACCCCATAATGCTGGAAAATACCGGCGCGGAAACCGCACCGCCGTAATACTGCCCCGCCTTCGGATCATTAATCAGCACGATTAACGCATAGCGCGGATCGCTGATCGGCGCAACGCCGGCGGTATATGCGATATATTTATCCACATAACGGCCGTTTTCCAGTTTTTTCGCTGTCCCGGTTTTTACCCCGACCCGATAGCCGTCCACCATGGCGCGTTTATTTTTGATCGCCACTTTTTCCATCATATTCACTACTTCACGCGTCAGTTTTTCCGGGAACACGCGATTGCCGATCACCGGCGGATCAACCTTGGTAATGGAAAGCGGACGATAAATGCCGAAGCTGCCCAGCGTCACATAGGCGCGCGCAATCTGCAACGGCGTGGCGTTGATGCCGTAACCGTAAGCCACGTTGGCACGTTCAATATCCGCCCAGCGTTTACGATTGGCGTTCAGCAGGCCGGATTGTTCGCCGATTAACCCGAGATCCGTCGGCTTGCCCAAACCGGCATTTTGATAGGTTTCCATTAACGCCGCCGGCGGCATGCGCAGCGCCAGACGGCTAACACCGCGGTTACTGGAATTTTCCAGAATCTGATCCAGCGTTTGTTTATCGCGCGGGGCAACGTCGCGGATTTCATGTCCGTTTAACACCAGCGGCCCGGTATTAATCACTTCGTCACGGCGTACCGCTCCACGCTGAAGTGCGGTCAAAACCACGAAAGGTTTTACCGTCGAACCCGGCTCGAAGGTATCGGTAATCGCCCGGTTACGCATCAGATCCGCTTTTACCCCGATTCGGTTGTTCGGGTTGTAAGACGGCGCGTTGACCATCGCCAGCACTTCGCCGGTGCGAATATCCACCAACACGGCGGTGCCCGATTCCGCTTTATTTTCCGCCACCGCTTTTTTGATTTCGCGATACACCATGGATTGCAGCTTTTCATCAATACTCAGCGTTACGTCATGGGCATCGTATTTTTTCACATCGGCAATATCTTCCACCACGTTACCGTATTTATCTTTACGATAGGTGCGCGAACCGGATTTGCCGATTAACAGCGAATTAAAACTTTTTTCGATCCCTTCAATGCCGGCGCCGTCAATATCGGTGTAACCGATAATATGTGCGGTTTCTTCCACCCGCGGATAAAAACGCCGCGCCTCGGTTTTCAGCACCACGCCTTTGAGTTTTAACTGTTTGATATAATCGGCAACAGTCGGCGAAACCTGACGGGACAAATAGACAAAACGAGAGGCCGGATCTTTCTCCAGCCGTTTAATCAGCGTGTTATAAGGCACGCCCAGCACTTGCGCCAAGGCTTTCCAGCGATCTTTATCCTGTAGGGCGTTTTCTTCATAAATAAATTTCGCATCCGCCACAATGGAATACATCGGCACGCTGACCGACAACAGCTGACCGTTGCGATCCAGAATGGAGCCGCGCACGGACAACACTTCCTGTGTGCGCAAAGAACGTTTATCCGCTTCATCCATTAACGGATCCGAATTCATAACCTGAACATAAGTGGCTCGCGCAATCAATGCGCTCAGGCCGATAAGCACCACCCCGATAGTCCAGTAAAAACGCCCTTTTAAAAAGCTCGTATCATAACAAACCTTGGGTTTATTGCGTTTAATCGCACTGCCGCCGCTATTGCGTTTGGTTTTATTACCGTTTTGCTTATTCAATTTGATCATCGTACGCACCTCAGCCTATTCCAGGATCAGAACTTCCTGTTCAGGCTCAATCGCTTTCATCTGTAATTTTCCCGTGGCAATCGCTTCAATACGGGTATTATCACTTTGTGTCGCCTCTTCCAGTTTTAAATTTAAAAATTCATTTTCCAGCGCCTGATGCTGCAACACCAACTCGCTTTTTTGCGCAATTAGGCCGCGGGTCTGATGCGTAATCCAGATGGTGCCCAGTGCGGTAATCAAAACCAGCATCAGCAATACCATCACTAATTTGTTCGAGACGAATAAATCTTCCAGCAGGATCGTCTGCAGCGGGTAACGCTCTGAATTTTTCAGCATGCAGCTACCCTCTCGGCAACGCGCAGCACCGCACTTCTGGCGCGAGGATTATGTGCGATTTCGGCTTCCGTCGGCATGATTGCTTTGCCGATCAGCGTTAATGTCTGATTACGCGGAATCTGATCATCGCGCAGCGGTAATCCTTTCGGGATAATCTCGCCCTGACTTTGCTTACGCATAAAATGTTTCACCATGCGATCTTCAAGGGAATGGAAACTGATCACCGCTAAACGGCCTTTCGGCGCCAACACCGTTAATGCCGCTTGCAAAACGCGTTCCAGCTCTTCCAGTTCGGCGTTAATAAAAATGCGGATCGCCTGAAAACTGCGAGTGGCGGGATGTTTATGCTTATCTTTGAAAGGCACGGAGCGGGCGATTAATTTCGCCAGTTGCAGCGTACGGGTTAAAGGCGGCGTGCCTTGCTGCCGGGCATTACGGTTATAGCCGACAATTGCCAGCGCAATACGTTTGGCAAAGCGTTCTTCGCCGAAGGTTTTTAATACCCACGCCAAATCCTGTTCGGAAACCTGTTGCAACCAGTCTGCGGCGGAAAGCCCCTGGGTCGTATCCATGCGCATATCCAGTGGGCCGTCCTGCATAAAACTGAAACCGCGCGCCGCATCATCCAACTGCGGTGAAGATACGCCTAAATCCAGCAAAATACCGTCGATTTTACCGACCAGCCCTAATTTTTCACAAATGTCGGCAATGGCGGAAAAGCTGTTATGTTCGATATGGAAACGGGGATCCTGAATTTGTTCGGCGGCGGCAATCGCTCTTGGATCGCGATCAATGGCAATCAGGCGGGCGCCGGCGGATAATTGTGAGAGGATCAAACGGGAATGACCACCGCGCCCGAAAGTGCCGTCAATATAAACACCATTTTCTTTCAAAGCCAGTCCCGCAACCGCTTCATGCAATAAAACGGTGAGGTGTTCCGGTGATGAAAAAGTATGCTGCGCGTTCATGATCATTAAATTAAAAAATAAAAAACAAATAATTTGAGGAAGATAAGGCGGTGTACCCTGTACACCGCTTACCTTTGCTAGTGCCGCTGTTCTTTTACATGAAAGAAAATCTTTCTTTTATATCGACAGCGTAATTAATTCCGGTGATAACGACAGCTGACCGCTGGCACCCAGCGCCATATCTTTTTCGATCTGGGATTGCCACTCAGCGTCGCTCCAAATTTCAAATTTATTCAGCTGCCCGACCAACATGATACTTTTTTCTAATTTTGCATGCTGGCGTAACGGCCCGCTAATCAAAACCCGCCCTACACTATCCAGTTCACATTCCGTTGCATAACCCAGCATCACACGCTGTAAACTGCGCTGCACCGGATCAAAATTGGATAAAGCGAGCAGTTTTTGTTCTATGCTTTCCCATTCATTCAGCGGATAAAGCAGTAAACAAGGCTGGCGGATATCTACCGTACAAACCATTCTTCCTTGATTATGTTGCATAATTTCCGGGCGATAGCGGGTGGGGATAGCCATTCTCCCTTTCGAATCCAGATTCACCGCCGATGCGCCACGAAACATAAGATTTCCTTTGATTTTTTCGCAACTCAAGATTGATACGATTTATTTTCGGCATTTTTTACCACAAAATACCACTTTCCACCACTTTGCCTAAGTTTATTATTAGTTAAATCAACTTGCAAGCGTTTAATTCCCGAATAACGTAAAGTTTTGTATAACGCCATAAAAAACAAAACCGCTTACGGTTTCCCGTAAGCGGTTCATCACAAGTTACAGCGAATAATTAATTTTCGTTTCCGTCGTCATTGACTAACGGTTTTAACATACCGAAGAACATCAGCACGGACAATACGCCGCAGGCAAGACCGAGCCAGACGGATAAATCATAATTCAGCCCCAGTCCGATAGGCGCATTCAGAATGAAAGTCGCACAGACAACCGTCATAAACACCGCCGGAATGGTGGCGATCCAGTGGAACTTGCCGTTACGGTACAGGAATGCCGCGCCGACCCATAATGTCACCATTGCGGTGGTCTGGTTCGCCCAGCCGAAATAGCGCCATAACATGGAGAAGTCCATTTTAGAGACCAGAAAACCGATAGCAAACAACGGCAGTGCGATAGTCAGACGCTTAGCGATATTACGCTGATCGAATTTGAAGAAATCGGCAATTAGTAAACGTGCGGCACGGAATGCGGTATCACCGGAAGTAATCGGCAGAATCACCACGCCCAGCACCGCTAAAATACCGCCGAACAAACCGAGCATACCGATCGCGGAATCATACACCACTTTCGCCGGCGTACCGATCTTAATGGCTTCGGCCAGTGATGCCTGATCATTATAGAAACTTAAACCGACCATACACCAGATCAACGCGATCACCCCTTCACCGATCATCGCACCGTAGAAAATAAAGCGGCCTTCTTTTTCATTTTCGGTACAACGCGCCATTAACGGTGACTGTGTGGCATGGAAACCGGAAATCGCACCGCAGGCGATGGTGATAAACAGCAACGGCCAAATCGGCATATTCGTAGGGTGCATATTTTTAAAGAAGTCCATAAAGCTGACGTCCGCACCCACCGTTCTGAAAAACGGAATGCCTTCAAAGAACAAGCCGAACAACATACCGCAGGTCATAAACATTAACAACGCGCCGAAGAACGGATAAATACGGCCGATAATTTTATCAATCGGCACCAGCGTGGCGAGAATATAATAAATGAAAATGATTGATGTCCATATGGTTAAAATATGGGTGGTGGACGCGCCCGCCTCATCATTTACCGCCGCGGCGCTGACCGAACCGGAACTCATTAAATCATTGGTAATATTGGTTAATAATGACGCCGGGCTGGCTACGAATACCACGCCGACCAGCAACAATAACAAAATCGCCAGCACATTCATGAAATGCTTGGCCGGCTGGCCTAAATATTTACCCGCCAAATACGGAATATTCGCCCCGCCGTTACGGATACTCAGCATACCGGTTAAATAGTCATGCACCGCGCCGGCAAAAACGCAACCCAACACAATCCACAACATCGCAACCGGTCCGTACAGCGCGCCCAGAATTGGGCCGAAAATCGGGCCGGTACCGGCAATATTTAATAACTGAATCAACCAGATTTTCTTTTTGGAGATGGGAACATAATCAACGCCGTCTTTTTTACTGAAAGCCGGTGTTTCGCGTTTCGGATTAATAACAAAAACTTTCTCAACAAACTTGCTATAAATAAAATAGCCCGCAAGCAACATTGCAACACAAAAAAGGAACCACAACATACAATCACCTTGAATAAATAATAAAATTCGCCCGCCTTACTGATTTTTATAAAGCGAGCATATTTTATGTAGTCACTGCAATGAAGTAAACGCCGCTCCGGTTATTTGCCGGGAAAATATTCATAAAAAGTGAGGTCTATCACAATTTATCTTGATGTTCGTCTGTTTTTTCGCCGCCTTTTTGCGCATCGGTTTCGTCAAACCGCACCACAGGAATACAGCTGCGGCATGCGCCCTGATCCACCCCGACTTCCTCGCAGAATTGATTGTATTTATCCCATGCTCTGCGAAACCAGCTTTTCTTTGCCTCTGTCATAGTCATTCTCCTTTCATTAACGAGCAAATGTAATCATAAAAGGCTTTCGTATTTTTGCAACATTTCTTTTACTTCCATTCTACAAGCCTTTAACCATTGTTTTTTACCGGCAACGCTTGCCGGCTTTCCGTCTCGCTGCCGACAATAGGCCGTCAGCAACGGGCCGGATAATGCGCCCTGCCGCGTCGCCAAACAATGCAACAAACGCCGGATGGCCGGCAATGCCGCCGCTAAAGTGCGGTGAAAATCGGCAAAGTTTTGCAGACTTAAGCGGTCTTCCCGGCGCAATGTCCAATCCGGCGCTTCACTCATAAAATGCGCTGCCAGCGGATGAAAAGACAAACCGATATTGCGCCGAAACTGCGCGCCTGCCTGCTGACAGAACGCCTCTCCCGCCGCACTTAACGCGCGTACGGCAAGCGCCGAATAACAACCGCTGCTGGCTTCCCGGTGTTCGCCGAGACAAACTATCTGAAAACCGCAGCACCGCCAGAATGTCATCAGCGACGGCGTATAACCGAAGCTGACGGAAACAAAATCCGCCGCACCTTGCTGCGCCAGCGCTTCGACCAGCTGCCGCCCGATGCCCTGCCGCTGTCTGTCCGGCCGTACCGCAATACGGGAAATACGCACGGATCGCAGGCTACAGGCCGCCGCCAACCCCGTTTGCTGACACAGCATCTGCGCCGCCAGATTGCCCCTCGGACGCCGCACGCCGCGCTGAATATCGGTAATCAGTGCGGCATCATGCAAACCGCCTTCCGTCACGCCCCATAAACAACCGAGCAGGCCGTCTTTGGAATCCGCCAGCCAGAAATGCTGACCCGACGCATCAAATAAACGGCGCAGATCCGACGGCGAGGTTTTATAATGCGCCAAGGTCAGCAAACCGTAAAATTCGCGGTAACGCTCCTGTGCAAGCAGCTGCTGCCGGGGGAAACGGCAAATCTGGTATGAGGTGCCGACCTGCGATCGCGGCTGCGGCTGCGCCAGCGCCTGTTCCGCATCCAGCAGCAACAGCGCATCAATAAAGGGTTCCACCTTATCATCCGCGCGCCAGCGCAACGGCGCACTTAAGGTGAGATGGCATAAAGTGCGGTCGGTTTTTTGCATAAATTTCAGCAAAAATCCCCGCCCGGTGCCTTCGTAACTTTGTACCGTGGTGGTACATAAAATATGTTTGAACGCTGATGTCAGACCACGCAGCAGCGGCAGCGGGATCATCGCCGCCTCATCAATAATCAGCCAGTATTCGACAAACCGCTGCGGCGCCCGTGCAATTTGCCGGCATAGTTCATCGGGGGCGATAAAAGGCAATTCGACGCCCGCAAATTCGCGCAAGATATTGACCGCACTTTTATTCGGTGCGGTAATCAGCACATGGGACAACTGCGCCGCCAGCATGCCGGCCAACGCGGATTTACCGCGCCCGCGTTTTGCCGTCAGTACGAAAATATCCGCCTGCGCGGATAAAATCCGTTGCAGCACCGCCCGTTGTTCCGCCGTCGGCACATGACGATTGTCCCGGCAAGAAGGGCGCGGCACGGATAAATCGATCCGCGGCATATCCTGCTGCCGGTAAACGGGAAAAGCGCAGCGCGCAATATGGCGCTGAAAAAAACGGATAAAATTCGGTGTGCGGATGCCGCACGCCTCGCCGCTCCAGCGCAGGCTATCCATATCAATCTGTTGTTGTAGCGTTCGCCACCGATTAAACAGCAGCAGCAACAAACCGCCGGCCTGCAAGCCGCCGCCGGCGACGGCCAGCGCATCCAGATGAATGCCGTAGCGCGCATCGTAAATGATCAGCGCCGCCTCTTGCCCCAAACGGTTTCTTGCCTGCGAAAAACTGACCGGTTGATACGGGCAATCCAACGCTAAGTGCGGTGCATTTTCGGCATAAAAAAGCACCGCACTTTCACCGTTTCGTCGGCAAAGCGCGCGCAGTTGTCCACTCAGTTGTTCAATGAGCCATTCATCTTCGCCGACCAGCAGCGCGATCTGCCGAGCCTGCACGTTACGCTTTTTCCGCCAGATAAGGATCGGCAAAGCCCAGCGCGCCCATAATCTCCGTTTCCAGCTTTTCCATTTCTTCCGCCTCATCATCGTCAATATGATCATACCCGAGCAGATGCAAACTGCCGTGCACCACCATATGCGCCCAGTGCGCCGTCAGCGGTTTGCCCTGTTGCTGCGCTTCGCGTTCCACCACCTGACGGCAAATCACTAAATCGCCCAACAGCGGCAACACCACTTGCGGCGGGCATTCAAAGGGAAACGACAGCACGTTGGTCGGGCGATCTTTTCCGCGATAGGTTAAATTCAGCTGATGACTTTCCGCTTCATCCACAATCCGCACCGTGATTTCCGGCACGCTGTGTTCCGCCCGCACCGCCGCACTCGCCCATTGCTGAATCTGGGCGACGCTCGGCAAGTTTTCATGCGCTTCACTGGCGATTTGTAAATCGATCATTACATTTTGCATATTCTTTCTCTGACTGGCTGATAATTTGCATAGCTTATCATTCAAACGCGGTGAAGAATATTGATTTTTCTATTGCGCTCCGTCAGGTGGCGGATATGCAATAATGTCTTATAAATCTGGAAATTAGATCACATTTCAGGAAAAAATGCAGGCTTTTCGCTAAAAAAAGATTTATTATTACCGCACTTTTTCGGTCTTTTGCGAAAAATGAATTTTTACACCGAAATCAGGAGCAATTTTAATGTTTAAACAACTGCAACAGATCGGCAAAGCCTTTATGCTGCCGATCGCAATCCTGCCTGCCGCAGGGTTATTGTTGGGGATCGGCGGCGCCCTTTCCAATCACGCCACCATTCAGGCTTATCCCGTGTTAAATCATGCCATGCTGCAAAGCGTTTTCCAGCTGATGTCCGCCGCAGGCAGCGTGGTGTTCGGCAATCTGGCGCTGTTGCTGTGTATCGGGCTTGGTATCGGGCTGGCGAAACGGGATAAAGGCGTCGCCGCGCTGGCCGCGACGGTCGGTTATCTGATTATGAGCGGCACCATCGATGCGCTGATTCCCTTGTTCGCGCCGGACAGCAAAGGCATCGACACCGGTGTGATCGGGGCATTGGTGATGGGTTTGATTACCGTTAAGCTGCACAATAACTATCACAATATTCAATTGCCGCAGGTGCTCGGTTTCTTCGGCGGCTCACGTTTTGTGCCGATTATTACCGCATTCTGCGCAATCTTTGTCGGCGTGCTGTTTTTCCTTATCTGGCCGACGTTTCAGGGCTGGCTGCTTGCCGCCGGCGAACATATTGCCTCAATGGGCGAAATCGGTACCTTTTTCTATGGCTTTTTAATGCGGCTGAGCGGTGCGGTGGGGCTGCATCATATGATTTATCCGCTGTTTTGGTACACCGAACTGGGCGGTACGGAAATCGTGAACGGCGAAACAATTGTCGGCGCGCAGAAAATCTTTTTCGCCCAACTCGCCGATCCCAATCATCAGGGCTTATTTACCGAAGGCACCCGCTTTTTCGCCGGCCGTTTCGACACCATGATGTTCGGGCTGCCCGCCGCCTGTCTTGCCATGTATCATGCGGTGCCGAAATCGCGTCGCAGCCGGATCGGCGGATTATTCCTCGGTGCTGCGCTGACCTCCTTTATCACCGGCATTACCGAGCCTATCGAATTTATGTTTTTATTCGTCGCCCCTTGGCTTTATGTGTTCCACGCTTTTCTGGACGGCGTTTCTTTCTATATTGCCGATTTTCTCAATATCGCGATCGGCAATACCTTTTCCGGCGGTTTTATTGATTTTCTGTTGTTCGGCATTTTGCAAGGTAATGAAAATACCCATTGGATTCGGGTGATTCTGGTCGGGATCCCTTGGGCGCTGCTGTATTATTTTTCTTTCCTGTTTTTGATCAAAACGTTTCATGTGATGACGCCGGGACGCGGCGATGAGCAGGAGGAACGCACGGAAGTGCAAACCACCTCGCTGACCGAAAACGCGCATGCGATTATTCAGGCGCTGGGCGGAGCGCACAATATCGAACATGTCGATGCCTGTATTACCCGTTTACGGGTTGCGGTAAAAGAGGTGAACGCGGTGGATAAAGCCCGGCTGAAAGCGCTGGGCGCGATCGATGTACTGGAAGTGGGCGGTGGTGTGCAGGCGGTTTTCGGCGCCAAAGCGGTGTTATATAAAAGCGAAATCAACCAGATATTAGGCAAGGAAGATTAAAAACCAAGCGGATTAACACCATAAAGCAAGGGCGTTTCGGCGCCCTTGCTTGTTGTTTTCCGGCCAATTTATTCCGCCTTCGCCCGTTCGATACGGCGCTGTTCCGCCAGCGACTGACGGCGGATTTCCTCCTGCGCCTCCCAAGCGTCATAAGCCTGCACCACTTTCGCCACCACCGGGTGACGCACAATATCTTTACTGTCGAAATAATTAAAGCTCAGCTCCGGCACCGCTTCCAGCACTTCAATGGCGTGGCGCAGACCGGATTTCTGGCTGCGCGGCAGATCGATTTGAGTAATATCGCCGGTGATCACCGCTTTGGAATTAAAGCCGATCCGGGTCAGGAACATTTTCATTTGTTCCACCGTGGTGTTCTGGCTTTCGTCCAGAATAATAAAGCTGTCGTTCAGCGTGCGGCCGCGCATATAGGCTAGCGGTGCGATCTCAATTACATTGCGCTCGATTAATTTCTGTACTTTTTCAAAGCCGAGCATTTCAAACAGGGCGTCATATAACGGCCGCAGATAAGGCTCGATTTTTTGTCCCAGATCTCCGGGCAGAAAGCCCAGTTTTTCGCCGGCCTCTACCGCCGGACGAGTCAGCAGCACGCGGCGGATTTCCTGCCGTTCCAAAGCCTCCACTGCTGCGGCGACGGCTAAAAACGTTTTCCCGGTACCCGCCGGGCCGATACCGAAACTGATATCATAGCGCAGAATATTATGCAGATACTGAATCTGGTTCGGCCCACGCGGTTTAATTAAGCCGCGTTTGGTTTTAATCGTGGTGCCGTAAACCCGGCTTTCATCGCTCTGCGCCTGTAGCAGCATGCGGCTTTCCTGAATCGCCATATGCACATCGGACAAATCGATTTCTTTCACTTTGCCGCGAATCGGCGCCGTTTCCAGATACAGACGCTGAATTAATGCCACCGCACCGGCAATCACCGCCCCATGATGGGATTTTACCTCATCTTCCTGCGATTGTATGGTAAAGGTAAAATTACGGCGGCAAATGTTGAGATTAAATTCTTTTTCAATCAATTGAATATTTTCATCAAATGCGCCGCAAAGGGCTTGCAGGCGCATATTATCCTGCGGTTCGAGGGTAAATTCCCGGCTCGGTGTTGGTGTCAAAGCATGGTTCCTTAGTTAAGCGTCGCAGCCGCCGGCAGACGGCTTTCATCAGGCGTATTGTAAAAAAGTGCGGTGCGATTTGCTACTGTTTTTAAAACTTGCTAAAAATCCACCGCACTTTTTACCGCTTTTACCGCCGTTTGAGCGCCGCTATTACGCCTGTTTCAGACGGCCGGCAAAACATTGCAGAAAATGCAGCATTAAATCGCGATCCGATTCGGCCAGCTCCGTTATCATGCGATGAATATGATGTGTCTGGTCGGACAAGCGCGGACTGCTTTCACCGATCAGATCGGCGGCGGTGCAATTAAAAATCTCCGCCAGTTCGATTAATCTGACCGCATTCGGAACGATAATACCGCGTTCCATGCGCGAGACCGCCTCATTGCCGATCTCCAGTATTTCCGCCACTTGCTCTTGGGTAAAGCCGCATTGCTGGCGATATTTGGCGATGGTTTTTCCGATGCGTTTATTCATTTCATGATGATTAAAATTCAGTTTCATACAAGCCTCCATTCGACGTTAATAGTGGAGTAATCAACCTGTTTTATTAAGGACTTTTAAATAAGATATAACAACTTTTTAGGTTGTTTTTACAGCAAGATAGGCTATACTGCCTGTAACGATTCAGTACAAATCGTTGCAAAAATCATATGACCGCGATAATGTCTTATTATTGCACAACCAATCAAAGGAGCATGTCATGGGAAAAACTCTGGATATCATCAACAATCCGCTGACCAATAAAGGTACCGCCTTCACGTTGCGGGAACGCGCCGCACTTGGGCTGACCGGTCGGCTGCCGGCGGCGGTGGAAACCCTTGACCAACAAGTGGCACGGGCTTACAAACAGCTGTCAAGCTATGAAAAAGATATTGAAAAATATATCTTTTTAGACCAGCTGCATAACCGTAACGAAGTGTTGTATTATCGCCTGATTACCGATCATTTGGCGGAAATGCTGCCGATCATCTATGATCCGACCGTCGGTGAAGCGATCAAAAAATGGAGCCGCGATTACCGTCGCTCGCGCGCCGTTTATCTGAATGTCAACCGTCCCGAGGATATCAGAGTCTCCTTTGAAACACTGGGATTAGGCGCGGATGAGGTGGATTTGATCGTGGTGTCCGATGCGGAGGAAATTCTCGGTATCGGCGACTGGGGCGTCAACGGGACGGATATTTCCGTCGGCAAACTGGCGGTTTATACCGCGGCCGCCGGTATTGATCCGGCGCGTGTTATCGCCGTCAATCTTGACGTGGGTACCGATAACGAAGCCTTATTGAATGATCCCGCCTATCTCGGCAACCGTCACGCCCGGGTGCGCGGCGAACGTTACGATCATCTGATTAACGAATATCTCAAGGTCGCCGCCGACATGTTCCCGCATGCGTTATTACATTTCGAAGATTTCGGCCCCTCCAATGCGCGCCGTATTTTACAGCAGAACCGCACCCAATACCGCATCTTCAACGACGACATGCAAGGCACCGGGGCGATCGTAATGGCGGCGGTGATTTCCGGCCTGAAAGTCACCAAACAGACTTTTGCCGACCAGCGTTTGGTGGTGTACGGTGCTGGCACGGCGGGTACCGGTATGGCGGATCAGATCAGCGCCGCAATGGAACGCAGCGGCCTTTCGCGCGAACAGGCCAAACAGCGCGTGTGGTTAATCGATATTCACGGTCTGGTCACCGATGATATGCCGAATCTGCCTGATTATCAGCAGGAATATGCCCGTCCGGCCGCCGAAGTCGCCGCGTGGCGGAAAGAAGATAACAAGATCGGTCTGTTGGAAGTGGTCAAACAGGTTAAGCCGACCATTTTGATCGGTACCTCCACCGATCACGGCGCCTTTAACCAACAGGTGATTGACGCGCTGTGTGCCGGCGTGGAACGCCCGATTTTATTGCCGCTTTCCAACCCGACCGAAAAAATCGAAGTGATGCCGCAGGATGCAGTGCCGTGGTCAAAAGGCAAGGCATTAATCGCCACCGGCATTCCGGTCGCGCCGGTAGATTATCAGGGAACGACATTCCATATCGGACAAGGCAATAACGCCCTGCTCTATCCGGGTTTAGGTTTGGGCGTGATCGTATCCGGCGCCGAACAGGTTACCGACGCCATGTTGCTGGCGGCGGCCGAAGCCGTGGCAAGTCAGGTCAATCCGCAGGATTTAGGCGCTTCCCTCTTGCCGCCGGTGGATAATCTGCGCGCTTCTTCCGCAACCGTTGCGGTTGCCGTCGCCAAACAGGCGGTCGCCGACGGGGTCGCAACCAAACAGTCGGAAAACTGGATACAGACCGTGCAGGATGCCATGTGGCAACCGCTTTACCGCGCCTAACCACAAACCGTCTGCTTGCCGCAGACGGTTTAATTTTTTACGCTCAGATTTTACAGGAGATAAAAAATGAAAAACTCAGGTTTATTTATCGCCGGATTACTGTCTTTAATCGGCGGTCTTTTCGCGTGTTTTAATCCGTTCGCCGCCAGCTTAACGGTTGATCTGTTAGCCGGCTGGTTCTTGCTCATTTGCGCTGTCGTGATGCTCTATTCCGCGTTCAGTAGTCTGAGCGGGCAGGCAAAATGGAGTGAGATTATCATTGCGCTGGCTTATTTACTGCTCGGTTATTTTTTGCTGGCACACCCGCTGCAAGGGCTCGCTTCGCTGACGATCCTGTTCGGGATTATGCTGTTGTTGGCCGGTATTTTCCGCTTCTGCGTGGCAGTTAAACTGCTGCACGGCTATATCCGTTGGGTAATGATCGCCTCCGCGGCGTTATCCTTACTGCTGGCCGGTCTGATATTCGCCAACTTCCCGCAATCGGCGGCCGTCACACTGGGATTGATTTTCGCTATTGAGCTGATATCCAACGGCATTTCTCTGTTGTTCTGGTCATCCGCCGACAGCGTTTAGATAAAAAGTGCGGTGGTTTTTTTTTGCAGTTTTTTCGCCCAATCGGCGCTATAATCCCGCATCGTTTTATTCTGAATGCGGTGAACATGATGTTCGCCGTCGCATTAATCCGATAGGAACAGGAGCAAGATTACATTGAGTGTTTATGCGGATAAACTGAAAACGTTCTGCGGGGAAATTTACTGGCGGGAAACGGTGTTGTGCGCACCGGCGATTATTATTGTGCTGGCATTCAGCCTGGATTTGGATCCGACTTCGGCGGTCGTGCTGGTCGGTGCCGCTTTTTCGGTGGGATTCGGCGCCTCCAGAACCTTTGCCGGTTATCGCTGGGGCGCGGTGATCGCTGCAACGCTGGGTATGGCGCTGGCGGCATTTGCCGGCTCGCTGGCCAGCGAACATGCGCTGTGGCTGTTGCCGGTGACGGCACTGCTGACTGCGGTGTGCGCGTTTCTGACCGGTTATGACAATAATTTATGGTGGATCAGCTTACAGGTGGTGGTCGCCTTTCTGGTCGCCAGTTATTATCCGCAATCCTTCGAACCGGCCTTGCAACGTGCCGGATTGGTGCTGTCCGGCGGCGGCATACAGTTACTCGGCATGATGTTGTTATCGCTGCTGATCCCGAAAAGTGCGCAGCCGTTACCGGTCGCCGCCACTACGCCGTTAGCGCCGGCCTTGCTGCTGCGCTTTGTGCTCTGTGTGGTGATCGCTGTGATTGCCGCGCTGCTGATGGCGAAACAAGCGGGAATTGCCAACGATTATTGGGCGCCGATGACCGCGCTGCTGATTTTACGTCCGGCGGGCAATGTCACGCTGGCGCGCGCGATTAACCGCTTGGTCGGCACCTTATTCGGCTGCGGGCTGGCCACCGTGATTATTTACCTGTTTCATGACGCCTTATTCGTGCTGCTGATTTGTCTGACTTTAACCGCGGCCGCCGCATTTTCCATGCAAAAAGCGCATTACGCATTATTAAGCAGTATGATTTCCGCCACCATCGTCTTTCTTATTGCGCTGGGTTTCGGTGATCCGATTCAAACCACCGAACATCGTTTAATCGCCACCCTGCTCGGCGGGGCGACCGCGCTGGTTATGGGGCGAATTTTCCGTTTATGAGGGTGCAATCGATGCGCTATTCAGCGCATACGCTTACACCGTCTGTTACTCAAGAGGCTTAACTATGGCATTTTTAACCGCACTGGAAAGCGTACTTTCCATTATTCTGATCATCGCCCTGGGCTTTTATCTGCGCCGGCAGGGCTGGTTTGCCGATTCCTTTGCCGCGAATCTTTCCAAACTGATTATGAACATCGCCATGCCGGCGTCCATTTTCATTTCCGTCCTGACCTACTTAAGCCGCGATAAACTGCTTGCCTTATCGGACGGTCTGTTTTATGGCGTCGTTTCGGTCGTGATCGGCTATGTGCTCTCCTGGCTGATGGTCAAGGTGCTGCGCGTACGTCCCGGTCGCCGCGGGGTGTTTATCAACACGATTGTGAACGCGAATACGATTTTTATCGGTTTGCCGCTGAATATCGCGCTTTTCGGCGATCTCAGCATGCCGTATTTTCTGGTGTATTATGTGCTCAATACCGTCTCGACCTGGGCATTCGGCGCCTTGCTGATTGCGCGCGACAGCAGCGAAGCGCAGCCCAATGCGCAGAAACAGGCCTTCAACTGGAAAAAGCTGTTCCCGGCACCGCTTATCGGCTTTTTGATTTCTTTAATCTTTTTACTGGGCGATATTCCCGTGCCGGGTTTTATTCATTCGTCACTGCAATATGTCGGCGCAACCGTGACGCCGCTGTCTCTGATTTACATCGGCATTACCTTATGTGACGCCGGCTTAAACAGCATTCGTTTCGATAAAGACACCCTCGCCGCCCTGTTCGGTAAGTTTGTGCTTTCACCGCTGGTGATGTTTGCGTTGATTATGCTCGGTCAGCACTGGCTGCCGCTGCCGTCAATCGAAGCGAAAACGCTGATTGTACAATCCTCCGTCTCGGCGCTGGCGGTGCTGCCGATTCTCGCCAATGAGGCCAAAGGCGACGTGCGGTTCGCCACCAATGTGGTGACGACCAGCACCATTTTATTTATGATTGTAGTACCGATTGTCGATGCGCTGCTGCAATTGATGCCATAGCGTATCAATCGCAGAACATGCCTTCGTCGTATTCCGTCATCTTAACTTAAGGATAAGATCATCTTGTATGCCGTTATTTCGTAGCAAATTTCTGTTTTCTCTCCTCGGCGTCGGCATTATCGCCGGGTTGGTCGGTATTTTACTGACGTTGCTGTTACATCATGTCCAGCACTATGTATTCGACTACGGCTTCAATACGCCGATGTCATTTCGTGAAGGCGTAGAAGATGCCGCGCCCTGGCGCCGTTTCTGGGCGCTGATCGCCTGCGGTGCGGCGGCGGGTCTGGGCTGGATGAGCATTCATCGCTGGGGAAAACCGTTAGTCGAGGTTAAAAGTGCGGTCAATAACGGGCAATCAATGCCTTTTGTCACCACGATTAGCCACGCGCTATTGCAGATTATTACCGTCGGCATGGGCTCGCCTTTGGGGCGCGAAGTCGCACCGCGCGAAATGAGCGTCGCCTTTGCCGAACAGTGGTCGCGCCATACCGGGCTGAACGCGGAAGAACGGCGTATTTTACTGGCCTGTGCGTCGGGCGCAGGACTGGCGGCCGTTTATAACGTTCCTTTTGCCGCGGTTATTTTTATTCTGGAAACCCTGCTGCTGGCATGGCAGCCTCGGCTGGTCGTTAGCGCGTTAATCACTTGTAGCAGCGCGGTTGCCGTCGTCAGAATGGGCTTGGGCGACGGCATACAATATCCGATGACGGATATCCCGTTAAATCAGAATTTCCTGCTGTGGGCGCTGGCGGCGGGCCCCTTGCTCGGCTTGGGCGTTTATCTGTTCGACCGCTGTATCGCCGGCCTGCCCGAACTGCCGCGCCGCAGCCCGCGCATGCTGCTGTTCTCGCTGGCGACGTTCGGATTAATCGGTCTTATGGCGGTGTATTACCCGGATATTCTCGGAAACGGTAAAGCCGGCAATCAATTAAGTTTTCATGCTTTAATCGGTTGGCGGGAAGCGGCGGAGCTGTTGGCAGCCAAATGGTTCGCCGTATTGCTGGCGATGCTGGCGGGGGCTTACGGCGGACGAATTACGCCGTCGATGATGTTGGGCGGCCTGCTGGCGTTTCTCAGCGCTGCGCTGTGGAACGCGCTGCTGCCGGAAATTCCCCTCGGCGCGGCGGCATTGATCGGGGCGGCCGTCTTTTTAGGTCTGGCGCAAAAAATGCTGCTGACCGCCATGGTCTTTATGCTCGAACTCACCCGCCTGTCACCGGCTTACTGGCTACCCATGTGTTTATGCACCGCCGGCGCGTTATTGCTGCACCGGTATTTATCCGCAACGGCATCTCATGCGCCGACCAATCGATAAAAGCATCTCTCGCCGGCGAATCCGGTACGATAAAAAACCGCATGATTAGCATGCGGTTTTTTCTGTTATTTCACTTCCGGGAACAACATGCGGATAACATTTTGCGTTACCCGTCTGGATTGTCCGGCATAAGGGAAAATGTGCATCATCATCATCGGATTGAAATTCGCTTCAATCACGCCCCAAGAAGCCAGCGTCGGTTCGGCGGGACGTTTCAGATCGGGAATGATTAAATCCACCCCGCACACCGCCGCCCCCATGGCTTTGGTAATGCCGACGGCAAGGCGTTTATAACTGTCGTGCATTTCATCGGTCATATCAATGCTGTCGCCGCCGGTGCTGATATTGGAATTGGCCCGCAGCTGCACCGACTGACCGTTTGCCGGAATGCTGTCTATCGTCAATCCCTGCTCTTTCAGTTGCAGCCGTTCAATATCCCCCAAGGCGATTTTTTTCAGCGGGGTACGGCTGCCGTCGCCGCGCAGCGGATGAGCGTTTTTCGCCGCAACCAGTTCCGCCACCGTATGCACGCCGTCGCCCACCACATTGGCAGGCACGCGCAGCAGCACCGCCAGCGTGTCATCGCCGAGCACAAAAAAGCGGTATTCGGTGCCGACCAGATAATCTTCCACCATAATTTCTTTGTCTTCCCGGAAGGCGATTTCTACCGCGGCGGCAAAATCCTCGCGGTGCTGCACGCCCTGCTGGAAAATGGTAATACCCAAACCATAATTGGTGGATTTCGGTTTAATCACGACCGCGCGCCGTTCAAACAGGCTGTAACTTGCCAGCGCCTGTTCCGCCGAGGTAAATTCCACACTCTGCGGCACATTGAAACCGGCTTTGGCCAGCACTTTTTTGGTCACCACTTTATTTTCCATGATCAGCGGCGAAATATAGCTGTCATGTGAGGTCATATTGCCGTTTTTCACATATTCGATATGATCGCCGAATTGCAGGCAAAGGAACTGATCGCGCTCGTCCAGAATTTCCGTTTTGATGCCTTTTTGAATCAAATCGAACAATAATGCCTGGGTGGATAATTCCATATTGTCAAACGCGGAAAGCGCATAAAAACGCTCGAACGCCGCGGCTTTGTACCGTTTTGCCAACGCCGCGCCGAAGCGCTGATAGCCGCCGGCTTGTTCCACCGCCTGCACTAAACGACCGCACAGGGTTTTGTCCGGCTGAGCGAACTGGGTTAATTTTTCTTGTACAATATCCACCGCACTTTGTGGCGCGCCGATATCGTTCAGCATGTCAATCAGGCGCTGTAGCAGCGCTTCGCCTTCCGCCCGATAAGCGGTTTGCGCCAACGGATTTTCCCACGCTACTTCCGCCAGACGCGCTTTGCCCAACTCCACGCCGTGCTGATCGGCGGTCTCATCCAGCCAGATCATCAGCAGCACAAAATAATGAATGAATTTCGCATCGTTCAGGCTGATGCCGTAAGGCTCGAACGGATTTAAATCGAACAGTCTGAATTCCAGATACTGAATGCCGTTGGCCAGCAGATCACGGGCTTTTTTGGCGCCGCGCAAGCGCACGTTGGAATAAAATTCTTTCTCGGCGATAAGCTTGCCGCTTGCCACCCAATGCTCTAAGGTTTCGACATACTTTGCCACGCTGTCGAAAGACACCACGATCTCCGGCGCATTCACATAACCGTATTGGCTGGAACGCAGACTGCGCACATATTGGCCGGCTTTCAGCGGGGAGCCCTGTTTGAAATAATCGCCGTCCACCGTCGGGGTCGCCGACAGTAAATACAGCAGCACCCATTGATAACGCAGAAAATTCTTCGCCATTTTCAGATATAAATCGTTCTGAAAATCCACCGCACTTTGATAGTCATGCTGCGCCTTGAACAAGGCGCGGATCAAATCGGGCGCAAGCTGAAAATTATAATGAATGCCGCTGACCATTTGTTTATTTTTGCCGTAGGATTGCACCAAATGTTCGCGATACGCCACATCGTCGGCGTTATCCAGCTGCGCCACTTTGATCTGCGCCGCTGGTGGCAAACCGGCCGGCATGCTGAGCGGGAAAATATATTCGTTTTCCGGCAATGAGCGCAGCACCACTTCATGAATGGCGGACAGCCAGCGCAAACTGTCCTCGATGTTGTTATTCGGCGGTGTAATCAGTTCAAGCTGACTTTCGGCGAAATCCGTCTGAATATAAGGATGATAGGAACGATTACCGAATACGGCCGGGTGCGGCGTAGTCACCACCGAGCCGTCCTCATGCACGCGCTGGCTTTCTTTTTCGATACCGAACGAACCCTGCCGGAATAATACGCCGAGGCGCTGTTGCTTAATTGCTTGTTGAATGTTCATAAGTATCCTTTTAATACTCACAATAAAGGGGAGACCCGCCTATTATTCAGGACAATTCATAAAAACACAAATCGTCCGTTCATCTTGATGCTACGGCGGGTTAAATTTACGGTTGTGTGACGGGGATTAATGCTCTTCCCGGGCGTGATTGATACTGTATTTCGGGATTTCGACCACTAAATCTTCGTTACCGATTTTACACTGACAGCTTAAGCGGCTGTCCACTTCCAGCCCCCATGCCTTATCCAGCATATCGTCTTCCTGATCGCTGCTTTCGTTTAAACTGTCGAATCCTTCGCGGATAATCACATGGCAGGTAGTACAGGCGCAAGATTTATCGCAGGCGTGTTCGATTTCAACCCCGGCGTCCAGCGCCACATCCAGTAAGTTATCCCCTTCCGCCGCATCGACCACCATACCGTCGGGACACAGCGTTTCATGGGGTAAAAAAACAACTTTAACCATATTTTATTCCTTCAATTTTTCAATATCGTCAATAGAATGACCGGATAAGGCGGCGCGAATTGATTTATCCATACGGCGCGCGGCGAATTCCTGCGTCGCCAGATCCAAGGCTTTAATTCCTTGCTTGATCGCCAGACTGTCATCCTGCTGCTGTAATTGCTGTAACGAAACTAACGCATTTTTAACCGCACTTAATTCCTCATCGTTGAGCAACGCTTCATCCTGTCGCAGCGCCGCATACACGCTTTCGATAACCCGCGCCGCTTCCACCCGCTGTTCCGCCAGCAAACGCGCCTGAATATCCTGTTTGGCATTTTCCATTGAGGTTTTCAGCATACGGGTGATTTCATCATCGGTTAAGCCGTAAGAAGGTTTCACCTGAATGGAAGACTGCACACCGGTGGATTTTTCCATCGCCGTCACGCTTAACAACCCGTCCGCATCCACTTGGTAAGTAACGCGAATATGTGCCGCGCCCGCAGCCATCGGCGGAATACCGTGCAGGGTAAAACGCGCCAGCGAACGGCAGTCCGCCACCATTTCGCGCTCGCCCTGCACAATATGCACCGACATCGCGGTCTGCCCGTCTTTGAAGGTGGTAAATTCCTGTGCGCGGGCCACCGGAATGGTGGTGTTGCGCGGAATGATTTTTTCGACCAGACCGCCCATGGTTTCAATCCCCAACGACAACGGAATTACATCCAGCAACAGCATTTCCGCCTCCGGTTTATTGCCGACCAGAATATCGGCCTGAATCGCCGCCCCGAGCGCCACCACTTTATCGGGGTCAATCGAGGTCAGCGGCGGACGGCGGAAAAACGCCTGTACCTGCTCACGCACATAAGGCACCCGGGTCGAGCCGCCGACCATCACCACTTCGCGCACCTCTTGTGTGTCGACACCGGCATCTTTCAGCGCGCGGCGACAAGCCGCCAGCGAACGTTTTACCAGCGGCTCAATCAATTGGTTAAACTGTTCAACGGACATTTCGCCCGACCAGTCTTTAAAATGAATCGTGGTTTTCGCGGCGGAACTTAACCGCACTTTCGCCTGATTGGCCGTTTCGATCAATTGGCGCTGTTGCTGCGCATTGTCAACGCCGAGCGCCGATTGATGCAGGATCCAGTCGGCAATAAGATGATCAAAATCATCCCCGCCCAGCGCCGTATCTCCGCCGGTGGCCAGCACTTCAAATACGCCTTTGGCCAAGCGCAAAACGGAAATATCAAAGGTTCCGCCGCCCAAATCATACACCGCAATCACGCCTTCCTGTCCGCTGTCCAGCCCGTAGGCAATCGCCGCCGCCGTCGGTTCGTTCAATAACCGCAGCACATTCAGCCCGGCTAATTTTGCCGCATCTTTGGTGCTTTGCCGCTGTGCGTCATCAAAATAGGCGGGCACCGTAATCACCGCGCCGGACAGCTCGCCGCCCAGCCGCTGCTCGGCAAGTGCGGTCAGTTTTTTCAGAATTTCCGCCGACACCTCAATCGGGCTGACCAATCCCTGCGCGGTTTGAAATAACGGCAAGCCGTTTTCCGTGCGGGCAAAGGCATAAGGCAGATTCGGATAGCGGCGCTGCACATCTTCCAGGGAGCGGCCGATCAAACGTTTGACCGAAATAATCGTATTGCGTGGGTCTTCGCTGGCCAGTTCGGCGGCTTCATAGCCCACGCGAACCGGTTGATTCGGCTGAAAATTCACAATTGACGGCGTAAGCGGACGTTCCTGTCGGTCGGATAAAATTTCCGTCATCCCGTTGCGCACCGTCGCCACCAGCGAATTGGTGGTGCCTAAATCAATACCGACCGCGAGTTTCTGTTGATGGGGAGCGGCGCTCTGACCGGGTTCGGCGATTTGCAGTAATGCCATGATTATGTTCTCTAAAATTCTTATGTATCAGTTTATATAATAATGTTCGTCATCCGCCATCGGACAACAGGATGGCTCAGAATGCCAGCAGCGTTTCTTCAATCCGCTCAATCTCCGCCGTCAGTTTGCGAATAAAACGCAGCCGATCGGTCAGCACCCGTGCCTGCTGCCAGTTTTCCGCACCAAGTGCGGTGGAAAGTTCACTTAAAATCTCTCTGCCGGCCTGTTCGATTTGCGCGGAAAATGCGCTCAGCCGTTGCGTATCCTGCTGCTGTTCGAGCGCTTCCAGCTGTTCGCGCCATGTCATTTGCTGCATCAGAAATGCCATATCGTGATTGGTTTGTTGTTCTGTGTCCTGAGAGCCGAGGTGCAGGGCGATAATGCTGTCGGCGCGGGAAATCGGATCTTTCAGAATTTGCAACGCATCGTTGACTTCCGCCGATTTTTGCAGCGCCAGACGCTGCTCCTGTGCCGAACGGTTGGCAAAATTATCCGGATGCAGGGATTTCTGCAACGCCAGATAACGCTGGGAAAGGCGATGCTGATCCAGCTCAAAGCTAACGGGTAATGCAAATAATGCAAAAGGATTCGTCATGCCGTTTACCCGCTTACACATTAAAACTTTCGCCGCAGCCGCATTGATCTTTGACATTCGGATTGCTGAACTTAAATCCTTCATTCAGCCCTTCCTTGACAAAATCCAGCTGGGTGCCGTCCAGATAAACCAGACTTTTGCTGTCCACAATCACTTTAACGCCCTGATGTTCAAACACCTGATCATCGTCATTTAACTGATCGACGAACTCCAGCACATACGCCAGCCCTGAACACCCGGAGGTTTTAATGCCTAAACGCAATCCGATACCCTTACCGCGATTAGCCAAAAAGGTTTTTACCCGATTCGCCGCACTGTCGGTTAATGTGATCGCCATAATATTCTCCAAATAGAAGGTAAAATGATAACGCGCGTCTGCTGCGCGCGTATCAGAATAATCAATTACTCGCCTTTTTTCGCTTTATAATCTGCGATCGCCGCTTTAATGGCGTCTTCCGCTAAGATAGAACAGTGAATTTTAACCGGCGGCAATTCCAGCTCTTCCGCAATCTGGCTGTTTTTAATCCCCTGCGCTTCATCTAACGATTTGCCCTTCACCCATTCGGTAATCAGCGAACTGGAGGCAATCGCCGAACCGCAGCCGTAAGTTTTGAATTTCGCATCTTCAATGATGCCGCTGTCATTCACTTTAATCTGTAGCTGCATGACATCGCCGCAGGCCGGTGCGCCGACCATGCCGGTACCGATATCCGCCGCTTTTTTGTCAAACGAACCGACATTACGCGGATTTTCATAATGATCGATGACTTTGTCGCTGTATGCCATATTTCTTTCCTTTCCTACATTTGTATCAAAAACAATAAGCCGAATTTAAATTATCGAGCCGCCGCGTCACAGGCTTAAACCTTAATGGTGCGTCCATTCGATGGCGCTTAAATCCACGCCGTCTTTATACATATCCCACAGCGGGGATAATTCGCGTAATTTTTGCACCGCACTTTTGACCAGATTAATGGTGTAATCAATCTCTTCCTGCGTGGTATAACGTCCCAGCGTAAAACGGATCGAACTGTGCGCCAGTTCATCGTTCAGCCCGAGCGCACGCAGCACATAAGACGGTTCCAGACTTGCCGAAGTACAGGCGGAGCCGGAAGACACCGCAATATCGCGCAGCGCCATCATCAGGCTTTCGCCTTCCACATAATTGAAACTGATATTTAAATTGTTATCCACCCGATGTGTCATCGAACCGTTGACATAGGTTTCTTCAATATCTTTCAAGCCGTTATACAAGCGATCGCGCAGCGCTTTCAGACGCGGCATTTCGGTCGCCATTTCTTCCTTGCAGATGCGATAGGCTTCGCCCATGCCGACGATTTGGTGTACCGGTAAGGTGCCGGAACGCATTCCGCGTTCATGGCCGCCGCCGTGGATAATCGCCTCCAGACGGATACGCGGTTTACGCCGGACGTATAACGCGCCGATGCCTTTCGGCCCGTACAGTTTGTGGCTGGACATGGACATTAAATCCACTTTCAGTTCCGCCAGATTAATCGGCAGTTTGCCCACACTCTGAGTGGCGTCCACATGAAACACTACCCGTCGTTCGCGGCAGATTTCGCCGATTGCGGCAATATCCTGAATCACGCCGATTTCGTTATTGACGTGCATGATCGACACTAAAATGGTGTCGTCACGCATCGCCGCTTTCAACTCGTCCAAATCAATCAAACCGTCCGACTGCGGGCTTAAATAAGTCACTTCGAAACCTTCGCGCTCCAGCTGACGGCAGGTATCCAGCACCGCTTTATGCTCGGTTTTGCAGGTAATGATATGTTTACCTTTGGTCTGGTAAAAATGCGCCGCACCTTTCAGCGCCAGATTATCCGCCTCCGTCGCGCCGGATGTGAACACAATTTCACGGCTGTCGGCACCGATCAGATCGGCGATATGATTACGCGCCACATCCACCGCTTCTTCCGCCTGCCAGCCGAACTTGTGCGAACGGGACGCCGGATTGCCGAAAGTGCCGTCGATGGTTAAATAGTCCATCATTTTTTTCGCCACCCGTTCGTCCACCGGACACGTCGCCGCATAATCTAAATAAATGGGTAATTTCATTATCAACTCCTAAAAAACACTTTATTTTTTACCGCACTTTTTGCTAGCGGTTATTTATTAATCATTACTAAATTGTCAAAATCCTGATGGGTCTGTTTATGCTTTACATGATGTTTATCCACCAGTTCCGCCAGCGTAATATCGTTCAGGAAATCTTCAATGCGCTGGCTTAATTGTTCCCATAAGGAATGGGTCAGACATTGCTTGCCGCCCTGACAGTCGCCCTGCCCCAGACAGCGGGTCACGGAAATATTTTCGTTGACGGCGGAGATAATCATGCCGATGGCAATATCGTCGGCCGGCAGCCCCAACTGATAGCCGCCGCCGGGGCCGCGCACGCTTTTTACCAGACCGTGACGGCGCAATTTGGCAAACAATTGTTCCAAATAAGAAAGGGAAATATGTTGCCGCTCGGAAATATCGGCCAGACTGACAGGACCGTTTTCAGCATTGAGGGCAATATCTAAAATTGCGGTGACAGCATAACGACCTTTGGAGGTTAATTTCATCTTCTATTTTCCTTCTTATCAATCAATGGCGATATATTACATAACCAACTAAATTAGTCAACTATTGAGCCGGCTTATTTCAGCCTTTTTTCTACCGCACTTAACATGCCGTGCAGAATATTCAGCTCGTTACGCTCAATTTGCGCCCGTTGATATAACCGTCTTAATTTCGGCATAACACCTTGATTCTGAATGAAACCCAGTTGGCGATAAAGCCGTTCGGTATGGGCGAAAAAATATTCCAGCGCCTGCGCGTCCGGATAGATATTCTCTATCGCTGAAAGTGGCGATTGCTGTTGTATTTTATCCGTCGCGCGCCATGCAATTCTCAGTTCATAAGCGACCAGCTGCACCGCCATGGCCAGATTGAGCGAAGAATAATCGGGATTGGCCGGGATCGTCAGATGATAACGGCATTTCAGCAGTTCATCATTGGTCAATCCGCTGCACTCACGTCCAAACACGATCGCCACGTTTCCCTGCCGAGCATGAAAAATGGCTTTTTCGGCGCATTCACGCGGCTCAATCAGCGGGGTTTGCACATGGCGCAGGCGCGCGCTGGTGCCGATGACTAACGAACAGCCGGCAATCGCGTCGGCAAAATCGTTGACCTGCACGGCGTTGTTCACCACATCCTCCGCACCGGCGGCCAAGGCGATAGCCTGCGCATCAATCCGTTGTTTCGGCGCCACCAGATATAAATGCGCCAGCCCCATGGTTTTCATCGCCCGGGCCGCGGAGCCGATATTGCCGCTATGCGACGTTTCCACCAGCACAATTCGGATATTTTCCAACATATCATTATCGTATTATCTGACCTCAAATTGTGGATATTCTATCACAATACCCTTTAAATTTAGTCAGGAATTTTAAAATTTTCTGTAAGTTCTCGCTTTTCAGTGAAAAAATCACTATAATCAGCGCTCTTAACTGTTCTTTAAAATCTGGTGGAAATCTATGAATCCAATGTTAAACATCGCCATTCGTGCGGCACGAAGAGCGGGCAATATTATTGCTAAAGGTTATGAACGCCGCGATGAAATTCAAACCACAAGCAAAGGCAAAAATGACTTTGTCACCAATATTGATAAGGCTTCCGAAGCGGCTATCATCGAAGTCATTAAAAAATCTTACCCCGAACATACCATTATTACCGAAGAAAGCGGTGCGCTGGAAGGCAAAGACAGCGAAGTACAATGGATCATCGACCCACTGGATGGCACCACAAACTTTATTAAAGGTTTACCGCACTTTTCCGTTTCTATCGCAATCCGGGTGAAAGGCCGCACCGAAGTCGGCGTGGTTTACGATCCGATGCGCAATGAATTATTCACCGCCGTTCGCGGCGAGGGCGCGAAACTCAATGAACTGCGTCTGCGCGTGGACAACAAACGCGACTTACAGGGCACGGTGTTAGTCACCGGCTTTCCATTCAAAAAACCGACATTAATGCCGATTCACTTCGCCATGATGAACAGCCTTATTAGCGAAGTTGCCGATTTCCGCCGCACCGGCTCCGCCGCACTGGATTTATGCTATGTGGCCGCCGGTCGGGTGGACGGTTATTTCGAAATGGGTGTGAAAGCCTGGGATATTGCCGCCGGCGATCTGATTGTGCGCGAAGCCGGTGGCTTGGTGTGCGATTTCAACGGCGGGCATAATTACCTGACCGCCGGCCACATCGTCGCCGCACCGCCGCGTTTGGTCAAAGCGATTTTAGCCAACATCCAGCCTTGTCTCGGCAGCGATTTTAAAGGCTAATATTACAATTTCTTTCGTCTTACAAATGCTGAATAACGGCCTGTCATTCAGCATTTTTTCTATAAAATTGAAGAAGATAATTCCGCCCTCCGCCCACAAAATACCCCCCAACCACAATACAAAAGCTCAAAACCCGATGTCAGCTACCCCTTTCTTAGTAGCTTTTTCCATCCAGATCAAAAAAACAGTAAATTAATAAAAATCTTCATTGTGTTATTGATGAAAAGCTTTACTATTTTTACGTTTTTAATAACCGACTTTTTTGGTCAATTATTTATCTGTTAGGAGTGATTTTTATGTATTGCATTCAATGTGAACAAACCATGCGCACCCCGGTCGGCAACGGCTGCAGCTACGCACAGGGCATGTGCGGAAAAACGGCGGAAACATCCGATTTACAGGATCTACTGGTAGCAGTATTGCAAAGTCTTTCCGCTTGGGCGCTACAGGGGCGGGATCTGGGCATCATTGATAATCACATCGATGCCTTCTGCGCACAGGCATTTTTCTCCACCTTAACCAACGTCAACTTCGACTCACAGCGGATCATTCACTATGCCCGCCAGGCGCAGGATTACCGTGACGATCTTATCCGCCGCTGTCGGGCGATTAACCCCAGCATTGAAGTAAAACATCCGCTGGCGCATCTGACATTACAAGGCGACAGCATTGCGCAATTAACCGCACAGGCGGCGGATTTCGCGTTAAATTCCGATCGCGCGGAGATCGGCGAAGAGGCGCACGGTGTGCGGATGCTGTGCCTATACGGTTTAAAAGGCGCGGCGGCTTATATGGAACATGCTCATGTTCTGGGCAAATCCGACAATGAAGTGTACCGTCAGTTCCACGAATTTATGGCTTGGCTGGGCACTCAACCGAGTGATCTGGGCGAATTACTGGATAAAGCCCTGGCGATCGGCAACATGAATTTTCAGGTGATGGGGCTGTTGGATCAGGGCGAAACGGAAGCCTTCGGCAATCCGGTGCCGGCTACGGTCAACGTAAAACCGCTCGCCGGCAAATGTATTCTGATTTCCGGCCATGATCTGAAAGATTTAAAAGCGCTGCTGGAACAAACCGAAGGTACCGGCATTAACGTTTATACGCACGGCGAAATGCTGCCGGCGCACGGTTATCCGGAACTGAAAAAATATCCACATTTAGCCGGCAATTACGGCAGCGGCTGGCAGAATCAGCAAAAAGAATTCGCCAAGTTCCCGGGGCCGATTATCATGACCTCCAACTGTATTATCGACCCGAATGTCGGTCATTATGCCGATCGTATTTTTACCCGCAGCATCGTCGGCTGGCCGGGCGTGGCGCATATTGAAGACCGCGATTTCGCACCGGTGATCGCCAAAGCGCAGGCGATGTCCGGTTTTCCTTACAGCGAACTGGAACACCGCATCACCGTCGGTTTCGGCCGTCAGACCTTGCTGGATGCCTCCGATGCGGTAATCAACATGGTAGCGGAGAAAAAACTGCGTCATGTCTTTTTAGTCGGCGGCTGCGACGGCAGCAAAGGCGAACGCAGCTATTACACCGATTTTGCCCGCCAAGTGCCGCAGGATTGCGCCATTCTGACCCTCGGTTGCGGAAAATACCGGTTCAACAAGCTGGATTTCGGCACTATCGACGGTTTACCGCGCCTGTTGGATGTCGGTCAGTGTAACGACGCCTACTCCGCCATTATGCTGGCGGTCAATCTGGCGCAGAAACTGAATGTCGGCGTCAACGAATTGCCGCTGACGCTGGTGTTATCCTGGTTCGAACAAAAAGCCATCGTGATCCTGCTCACGTTGTTGGCGCTGGGGGTGAAAAATATTTACACCGGCCCGACCGCACCGGCGTTTCTGAATGATAATGTGATGACGCTGCTGAACCAGAAATTCGGCTTACGCGGTTTAACCACACCGGAACAGGATATGGCCGAAGCATTGGCGAAATAATCAATCAAAGTGCGGTGATTTTTTCAGCGGTTTTTAAACCGTGTCGGCACTGAAAAATAAGCCGAAAACGCACCGCACTTTAATCAGGAAAGGATCATGTCGGAAAATCAAAACCCTTTATGTTACAACCAGATGCAAGTGCATTCGGTGCTCAAAGAAACCGATGACGTTTATACCATCGAACTTATCGCGCAGGATTTTTACCCCTATCAGCCGGGCCAGTACGCGCTGGTCAGTATCCGCAACACGCCGGATATTGCCCGCGCCTATACGCTGTCTTCCTCGCCGGGATTAAGCCGTTTTATCACGCTGACCGTGCGCCGCATTCAAGACGGCGTCGGTTCCAACTGGCTGACCTCGGAAGTGAAAGCCGGTGATCAGCTCTGGCTGTCGGATCCGATGGGCGACTTTACCTGCGCCAAAATCCTCAGCGACCGTTATCTGCTGGCCGCCGGCGGCTGCGGGGTAACGCCGATTATGTCGATGACCCGCTGGCTTTTGAATAACCGCCCGGATGTCGATGTAGTGGTGCTGTACAGTGTGCATGCGCCGAAAGATGTGATCTTCAAACGCGAATGGGAGCAATTACGTCAGCAGTTTCCGCAGCTGAAACTGTTTATCAATGCCTCGGTCGATGCGCAACCGGGTTTTCTGTCCGGCCGGCTCAGCCGCGAAATGCTGGCGCAGCTGGTACCGAATATCGCCGATTACAGCGTGCTGACCTGCGGCCCGCAAAGTTATATGAATGATTTGCAGGCCATGACGCAAGCGCTCGGCGTTGCGCCGGAACGCTTCTTTCTGGAGCAGTTCCATGCCGCGGCGGAAAACTGCCTGCTGGATAACAGCAAGCAGGTGACCTTAACCCTCTCCAATCCGGTGCCGCAAAGTTTTTCCGTGCCGGTGGGCATGACCTTACTGGCGGCGCTGGAAGAACATAAAGTGCCGGTGATTGCCGCCTGCCGTTCCGGGATCTGCGGTTCCTGCAAAACGCGGGTAAGCGGCGATTATGAGGTGTCCACCAACGGGCCGCTGACCGAAGACGAGCTTCAGCGCGGCTATGTGCTGGCTTGCAGCTGCCAGCTGAAAGGCAATGTCACCGTGGATTTACTGCCGGATTAACCCGTTTTAGCCAACCCAAAGCCGAAGCCGCCGCGCCTCGGCTTTTGCATTTCAAGCGTTCGGTTAAACGCAAAGATAATCCATAATACTTTGTGCCGCCTCGCGTCCTTCGGCAATGGCGGTCACCACCAGATCCGAGCCGCGGGTAATATCACCGCCGGCGAAAATTTTCGGATTGGCGGTTTGCTGTTTTAACTCGCCGCGGGTCTCGATACGTCCGCGTTTATCCGTCGTAACGCCCACCGACGCCAGCCACGGCATCGCGTGCGGTGCAAAACCGAATGCTACGATCACCGCATCGCAAGGGATCACCGTCTCACTACCGGCAATCACTTCCGCACGGCAACGCCCGTTAGCATCCGGCTCGCCCATACGGGTTTGTAATACGCTAATTCCGGTCACTCTGCCCGCCGCATCGCTGCGCACCGCCACCGGTTCCGCTTCAATCCGCACCGGTTGGGCGTTAAAGCGAAATGCCACGCCTTCTTCTTTCGCATTCTGATATTCTTTTTTAGACCCCGGCATATTGGCGGCATCGCGCCGATAAATACAGGTTACTTCAGCGGCATGCTGACGAACCGCCGTGCGCACGCAATCCATCGCCGTATCCCCGCCGCCGAGCACCACCACTCGCTTACCGACCATGCTGACATAATCCGCTGCCTCAAAGCCGAGCAAATGCTGCGTGTTGCCGATTAAAAACGGCAACGCGGAATACACTCCTTGCGCCGTTTCGCCGGCGATGCCCGCCGGCATGCCCTGATAGGTGCCGACGCCGAGAAACACGGCATCATACTGAGCGGCCAGATCCGCCAGCGCAATATCTTTGCCGATTTCCACCCCCAGTTCAAAACGGATACCCATCTCGCTGAAAATCCGACGGCGGCGGGTCATTACGCTTTTTTCCAGTTTAAAGGCCGGAATGCCGAAGGTCAGCAGCCCGCCGATTTCCGGCTGACGTTCATACACCGTCACCTGCACGCCGTTGCGGATAAGCACGTCGGCACAGCCTAGTCCGGCCGGGCCGGCACCGATCACCGCCACTTTTTTACCGCTGTCCGGCACGCCGGAAAGATCCGGTTTCCAACCCATTTCAAAGGCCTTTTCGGTAATATATTTTTCCACATTGCCGATTGTCACCGCGCCGAATTCCCCGTTCAGCGTACAATCACCTTCGCACAGGCGATCCTGCGGGCATACCCGGCCGCAAACCTCCGGCAGACTGTTGGTACGGTGCGCCAGTTCCACCGCATCGAAAATACGCCCTTCGTGCGCCAGACGCAGCCAGTCGGGGATATTGTTATGCAGCGGACATTTGTGCTGGCAATAGGGATTGCCGCATTCCAGACAGCGATCCGCCTGCGAAACCGCCTGCGCATCGCTGAAAATCTGGTAAATCTCAATAAATTCGTTCACTCGGCTGTGCAAGGGAATTTTCGACGGATCCACACGGGGTAAATCAATAAACTGGTAAACATTATCACGGCTCATTTTTTCTTCCTTCATTCTGTTACGGGTTAGCCGGAAAATGCGGTCGTTTTGACGAAAGTTTTTAAAAATTAACCGCACTTTTCCGCCTTTTCGGTGTTATTGAATCACGGCGCGCAATTCATTCTGGGTACGCCGTTTATGCCCCAGCAGGGCGTCCACTTCATTGGCTTTCGGTTTCACCAGCACAAATCGCGTCATATAATTGTCCCAATCGGCCAAAATCCGCTCCCCGATTGCACTGCGGGTCAGTTCCACATGGCGGGAAATCAGGCCGCGCAAATGTTCCTGATGGGTCGGCAAATCGGCAATACTTAGCCCTTCCACCAGTTCCGGGTTAATGCGTCCGCGGAATTTGCCGTCCGTATCCAGCACATAGGCGAATCCGCCGGTCATGCCCGCACCGAAATTAATACCGGTTTTACCCAGCACGGTCACCACCCCGCCGGTCATATATTCGCAGCCGTTGTCGCCGATGCCTTCCACCACCGCCAACGCGCCCGAATTACGCACCGCAAAGCGCTCGCCCGCCCGGCCGGAAGCGAACAATTCGCCGCCGGTGGCACCGTATAAGCAGGTATTGCCCGCTATCACGGCATCTTCCGCCTTAAAGGCCACGCCGTTATGAGGTTTAATGACGATACGTCCGCCCGCCATGCCTTTGCCCACATAATCGTTGGCATCACCGGTCAGGCTCAGGTTTACGCCGCCCGCCAGCCACACGCCGAAACTTTGTCCTGCGGTGCCGGTCAGACGAATATGAAATTCCTGCAACGGATTACCGCGGTTGCCGTAACGTTCGGCAATCAGCCCGGATAAAGCGGCGCCGACGGAACGATCCAGATTGCAGATATCGAAAGTCAGTTCCGCACATAAACCGCTGTCGAAGGCCGCTTTGCTTTGCGCCACAATCGCCTGATTGAGCCGCCCCGGATCAAACGGCGGATTGGATTGGGTGCAATACCGGCTGCTGCCGGCCGGCACTTTCGGCGCATACAGCAGTTTGCTTAAATCCAGTCCCCGCTGCGCGCCGGTTTTGCCGTGGATAATTTCCAGCAGGTCGGTGCGTCCGATTAAATCCGTCAGTTTCGCCACGCCCAATTGAGCCAGAATTTCACGCACATCCTGTGCGATGAATTTAAAATAATTCATCACTTTTTCCGGCACGCCGTGATAATGCTGACGGCGCAACGTATCGTCCTGCGTCGCCACGCCGGTGGCGCAGTTGTTCAAATGGCAGATCCGCAGATAACGGCAACCCAGCGCCACCATCGGTGCGGTGCCGAAACCGAAACTTTCCGCTCCCAGAATGGCCGCTTTGACAATATCCAGCCCGGTTTTCAGCCCGCCGTCCACCTGTAGGCGCACTTTATGGCGCAAATTGTTTTCCACCAGCGCCTGCTGCGCTTCCGCCAGCCCCAGCTCCCACGGCAAACCGCAGTATTTCACGCTGGTCAGCGGGCTGGCGCCGGTACCGCCGTCATAACCGGCGATCGTAATTAAATCCGCATAGGCTTTCGCCACGCCGGTCGCAATCGTACCGACACCCGGCAACGACACCAGTTTGACCGAAATCAGGGCGCGCGGATTAATTTGCTTCAAATCGAAAATCAGCTGCGCCAGATCCTCAATAGAATAAATATCGTGATGCGGCGGCGGAGAAATCAGGGTTGAACCCGGCACCGCATAGCGCAACTGCGCAATATAAGGGGTGACTTTATCGCCCGGCAGCTGACCGCCTTCGCCCGGTTTCGCACCTTGCGCCACCTTAATCTGAATCACTTCCGCACTCATTAAATAAGCCGGTGTAACGCCGAAACGGCCGGAAGCCACCTGTTTGATTTTAGACACTTTTTCCGTGCCGTAGCGTTTCGGATCCTCACCGCCTTCACCGGAATTGGAATAACCGCCCAGCCGGTTCATCGCCGTCGCCAGCCCCTCATGAGCTTCGGGGCTTAACGCGCCGATAGACATGGCGGCACTGTCAAAACGCCGATACAGATTTTCCGCCGCTTCCACCTCCTCAAGGGCGATAGGCTGTCTGCCCTCACTTTTCAGCCGTAACATATCGCGGATTGTGGTTATCGGGCGCTGGTTCACTTTGTCGCGGAATACGCAGTATTCGGCATAATCGCCCGAATTCACCGCCGCCTGCAACGCATTGACCACCTCCGGATTATAGGCGTGGTATTCGCCCTGCGGTTTAAATTTCAGCAAACCGCCGATATCCAGATCCTGACTGTGACGCCAGGCGCGTTTACGACTCGCGCTTAACTGACGCTGTATTTCCGCAAATCCTGCCCCTTCAATCCGGCTGGTAATCCCCGGCAAGCAAAGTGCGGTGATTTCTGCGCTTAAACCGACCACTTCAAACAGGCGGGCGCAGCGATAAGAAGAAATACAGGAAATGCCCATTTTGGACATGATTTTATATAAGCCTTTGTTGATCCCGTTGCGGAAATTCGCGGTGACCACCCGCAGCGGCTTGCTGATCGCGCCGTGTTGCACCATTTGATACAGAGTTTCATAGGCAAGATAAGGATACACCGCAGTGGCGCCTAAGCCGATCAGCACCGCAAAATGGTGCGGATTGCGCGCTTCCGCCGTTTCCACGATGATATTGGTATCGCAGCGCAGATTGGCTTCCACCAGACAGCTTTGCAACGCGCCCACCGCTAACGCACTCGGAATCGGTTGTTTGTGCCGATCGATATAACGGTCGGAAATAATTAACAGCACCGTTTTGTCACTCACCGCCTGTTTGGCCTGTTCGCACAGACGTTCAATCGCCTGTTTCAGGTCGATTTCATCGGGATTATAAGTGGCGTCTAAAATACTGTGTCGATAATGATCCGGCGCTAAACGCAGAATTTGCTGCATATCGGAATAGACCAGCACCGGCGATTTAAAATTCACTCGCTGTGACATGCCCTCCGCCTCAAAAAAGACACTCATTTCGCGCCCGATACTGGTTGCCAGACTCATCACATGCGCTTCACGCAACGGATCAATCGGCGGATTGGTGACTTGGGCGAAATACTGGCGGAAATAATCGAACAACAGACGCGGGCGCTCGCTCAGCACGGCAAACGGCGTGTCGTCGCCCATAGAGCCCACCGCTTCCTGACCGTTTTCCCCCAGCACGCGCAACACGTTTTCCAGTTCTTCGCGATGATATAAAAACTGTTTCTGGTAAATTTTTAAGGTGGCTTCGTCCAGCGTTCCTTCGCCCACCTCATTTTCCGGCAGCTGTTCAAACGGAATCAGGCGCTGCACATGTTTATTCAGCCATTCACGATAGGGATGACGGGCGCGCACTTCGTTATCGATTTCATCGGAATGCAGCACCTGCCCTTTGCGGGTATCGATCACCAGCAACTGCCCCGGGCCGACCCGCCCTTTTTCCACCACTTCGTCGGGCGCGTAATTCCAGATCCCGACTTCGGAGGCAATCGTAATCAGACGATCTTCGGTAATCACATAACGCGCCGGGCGCAAACCGTTACGGTCGAGATTACAGGCGGCATAGCGGCCGTCGGATAAGACGATCCCGGCCGGGCCGTCCCAGGGTTCCATATGCATGGAGTTAAAATCGTAAAAGGCGCGCAGATCGTCGTCCATATCCGGATTCTGCTGCCATGCCGGCGGTACCAGCAAGCGCATGGCGCGAAACAAATCCATGCCGCCGCTGACGAATAATTCCAGCATATTATCCAGCGAACTCGAATCCGAACCGGTTTCGTTCACAAACGGCGCCGCACTTTGCAGATCGGGAATTAACGGCGTGCGGTATTTGTAAGCCCGTGCGCGCGCCCAGGCACGATTGCCGGAAATGGTATTGATTTCGCCGTTATGAGCCAGATAACGAAACGGCTGCGCCAGTTTCCAGCGCGGCTGAGTATTGGTGGAAAACCGCTGATGAAACAAACAAATCGCAGTCTGCATGCGTAAATCCGCTAAATCCAGATAGAATTCAGGCAAATCTTTCGGCATACACAGACCTTTATACACAATCGTCTGGTTGGAGAAACTGCAAATATAAAAATCGGGATGTGCAATACGTTTTTCGATGCGGCGCCGCGCAACAAACAAACGGCGCTGCAAATCCTGTCCCCGCCAACCGCTCGGTGCGTTAATAAACACCTGTTTGATCAACGGCATATCCGCCAGTGCGATCTCACCGAGTACCGACGGATTGGTCGGCACGTCGCGCCAGGCCGGAATGCCTAAGGTTTCTTCGGTTAATTCCTGCTCAATAATCGCCATATATTGCTGCGCCAGCACGGCATCCTGCGGCAGAAAAATCTGCCCCACGCCGAAAATTTTAGCCAGAGAAAAACCGTTTTCCGCCGCCACAGTACGGAAAAAACTTTCCGGCATTTGCAGCGACAGACCGCAGCCGTCACCGGTTTTGCCATCCGCTAAAATGGCGCCGCGATGCTGCATGCGGGATAAGCCCAAAATCCCGTTGCGCACGACTTTATGGCTCTGCACGCCGTCAATATTTGCGATCAGACCGAAGCCGCAGTTTTCCCGTTCGAACGAACGGTCGTAGAGTTTTGTCATCATCACTTCCTATAAATCATTGTTGTTTTTGTTATATCAAAATCTAATCCGCGCCCCTTGAGGCGAACAGTTAGGATTTTAAATATAAACAATAAAAAAACAATCTTATATAGAAATAATTTTGAAAAAACTTTTATTTATTAGATTATTTTTAATAAAAACAGCGATAACAATATAAAAACCAAAAAGTCCTCTTCCACAAAAAAGCCCGGTCATCCCGGGCTTTACTAAACAAGCAATCAGTGATTATTTAGCGCACTTGCAATCCGCCGATTTTTTTTCGAAACGTTCTGCGGCATAATCCCAGTTTACCACGTTCCAGAATTCTTTGATGTAATCCGGGCGACGGTTTTGGAATTTTAAGTAATAAGCATGTTCCCAAACATCCAGCGCAATCAGCGGGAAGCCTTCGCAGCCGGCGATATCTTTCCCCATTAACGGGCTGTCCTGATTGGCGGTCGAAACCACTTCCAGTTTACCCTGATTTAACACTAACCATGCCCAACCGGAACCGAAACGGGTTGCCGCCGCTTTTTCAAATTCCGCTTTGAACGCCTCTACGGAACCGAAATCACGAATAATGGCGTCTTTTAACGCGCCCTGTAAAGTGGTGCCTTTTTTCAGCCCTTTCCAGAATAAGCTGTGATTGGCGTGACCGCCCGCATTGTTGCGCACGGCAGTGCGTTTATCCGCCGGCACGGAAGCCAGTTTGGAAATTAATTCGCCCGGGCATAAATCGGCAAATTCCGGCAATGTTTCCAATACGGCATTGGCATTGTTCACATAAGTCTGGTGGTGTTTAGAATGGTGAATTTCCATGGTTTGTGCGTCGAAATGCGGTTCTAATGCATCATAGGCATAGCCTAGTTCAGGTAAAGTATAAGACATATGAGTATCCTTCTGTAAAATAATCGTTAGTAATAAAGCCGATAAAATCTTAACAAAAAAATTGATTAAGATCATTAAAAGTTTAAATTTTTGTTAAAAAACAGGGCGGCCTGCATGCCGCCCCGTGTGTAGAAGGAGGATAACTTATTTATCCTGCTGGGCTTTTACCGCGGCCACCGCCACCATATTAATAATACGGCGAACCGATGAGGCGGAGGTTAAAATATGCGCGGTTTTTTCCATCCCCATCAGGATCGGGCCGATGGTGATCGGAGTTGCCGTACCTTGCAACAAATTCAGACTGATGCGCGCCGCTTCCATATTCGGCATAATCAGCAAATTCGCCGCCCCTTTAAGCGGGCTGTCCGGCATAATATCCCGGCGCAGCGTTTCCGACAGCGCCACATCGCAGTGCATTTCGCCGTCGATAATCAGTTCCGGCGCGCGCGCTTTAACCAAGCGTAAAACTTCGCGCATTTTCACCGCACTTGGATCATCAAAGCTGCCATAGTTGGAATGCGATACCAACGCCACTTGCGGTTCGATCCCGAAACGGCGGACTTCGGCAGCGGACATCAAGGTGATTTCCGCCAGTTCCTGCGCGCTCGGATTGCGGTTAACGAAAGTATCGGCGATAAACAGGTTGCCGGTCGGCAGTACCAGCCCGTTTACCGTGGCGGGAATCGCGCCCGCTTTGACGCCGATAATATCTTTAATCGCGGTTAAATGAGAGGCATACGGGCCGACCAGCCCGCACAGCATGGCATCCGCCTTGCCCAGTGCCAGCAGCATGGTGCCAAGTGCGGTCGGATTATGCAGCATTTTTCGTTTTGCCCCCGCCTGCGTCATGCCGCGGCGTTTCAGCTCGTTATAATAAGCCGTCCAGCATTCTTCATAATACGGGTTATTTTCAATATCAATGATGGCAAAATCACGTCCCTGTTCAAGGTGCAGCCCCAGTTTTTTGATTGTCTGCTCAATCACTGCAGTGCGCCCCAATAAAATCGGTGCGGCAATCCCTAGGGTGGCGATTTCCTGCACCGCATGCAGCACGCGGGCTTCCTCACCGTCGGTCAGCAGCACCCGTTTTTTATCCTGTTTTGCCTGTGCGAATACCGGTTTCATAAACAGGTTGGTTTTATACACGAACTGAGTCAGTTTTTCGATATACGCATCAAAATCCTCGATCGGCCGGGTCGCCACGCCGCTGTCCATCGCCGCTTTCGCCACCGCCGGAGCAATTTTGACAATCAGGCGCGGATCAAAGGGTTTCGGAATAATATATTCCGGCCCGAACGATACTTCGCTGTCGCCGTAAGCGGACGTCACCACATCGCTTTGTTCCGCTAAGGCGAGATCGGCAATGGCATACACCGCCGCCAGCTTCATTTCTTCATTAATGGTGGTGGCGCTGACATCCAGCGCGCCGCGGAAAATAAACGGGAAGCACAGCACGTTGTTGACCTGATTCGGATAATCGGAACGGCCGGTACACACAATCGCATCCGGGCGCACCGCTTTCGCCAGCGGCGGTAAAATTTCCGGTTCCGGATTGGCCAGCGCCAGAATCAGCGGGCTTGGCCCCATGGTTTTCACCATCTCCTGAGTCAGCGCGCCCGCGGCGGAACAGCCGAGGAAAATATCCGCATCAGGAATGGCGTCCGCTAAGGTGCGGGTGCCGTTATCCTCAATGGCGTAATGTTTTTTGGTGTCGTCCATCCGCTCATCGCGGCCTTTGTAAATCACCCCTTTGGAATCACACACGATGATATTTTCCCGTTTCATCCCCAGTGAAACCAACAAATTCAGACAGGCGATTGACGCCGCACCCGCGCCGGAGGCGACCAGTCTGACTTCCTCGATTTTTTTATTGACGATGCGCAGCCCGTTGATCACCGCGGCGGCGGAGATAATCGCCGTGCCGTGCTGATCGTCATGGAATACCGGAATATTCATGCGTTCGCGCAGTTTCTGTTCAATATAAAAACACTCCGGCGCTTTAATATCTTCCAGATTAATGCCGCCGAAGGTCGGCTCAAGTGCGGCGATAATTTCCACCAGTTTTTCCGGATCTTTTTCGTCGATCTCGATATCGAACACATCCACGCCGGCAAATTTTTTAAATAAAACCCCTTTACCTTCCATCACCGGTTTACCGGCCAGCGCGCCGATATTGCCCAGCCCCAGCACCGCAGTACCGTTCGAAATGACGGCGACCAGATTGCCGCGCGCAGTATAACGATAAGCCAAGGCCGGATCCGCCTGAATTTCCAGACAAGGCATCGCCACTCCCGGCGAATAGGCCAAAGCTAAATCGCGCTGGGTTGCCAGCGATTTGGTCGGCGTGACTTCAATTTTGCCCGGTTGCGGAAATTCATGAAAATCCAATGCGGCTTGACGTAGTTGTGCATCCATAAAACGATCCTTCTAAAATTAACGTTACATCTAAAAACAGCTTAAGCCTGTTTATTATAGGCAAAAAAATCAGAAAATCTGTGATTCAAAACACATTATTGATTATTCTCCGCTAAAAAGCACCGCACTTTTCGCCCGCCTTAGCCGATTCAGCAGGGTGCAGAATTTAGGGTTTTGGCGTAATATGTAGTAAAATGCGTGCCATTGAAAATGGAAATACGACGACATGATGCGATTAGATAAATTTCTGGCGGAAAATACCGGCCTTACCCGCGCACAGGCCACTAAAGCCCTGCGCCAAAGTGCGGTCAGTTTGAACGATAAAATTGAAAAAAACGGCGCCGTTAAAATCAGCGAGGCGGATGAGATCCGCTTCAACGGCGAATTGCTGCCTTGGGTGGCAAGCGGTCAATATATTATGCTGCACAAACCGCAAGGCTATGTTTGCACCCATGATGAAGGCAATTACCCGACCGTCTATCAGTTTTTCGATTATCCGCTGGCCGGCAAACTGCACTGCGCCGGCCGGCTGGACGCCGATACCACCGGTTTGGTGCTGCTGACCGACGACGGGCAATGGTCACATCGGATCACCTCGCCGAAACATCATTGTGAAAAAACTTATCGGGTCGGTCTTGCCGATCCGGTGGAAAGCCACTATCGACAGGCCTGCGAACAGGGCATCTTGCTGCGCGGTGAGAAACAGCCGACCAAACCGGCCGCGCTGACGATTCTTGATGATTACACCGTTGATCTGACCATCAGCGAAGGGCGTTATCATCAGGTAAAACGCATGTTCGCCGCTTTAGGCAATAAAGTCGTCGCCCTGCACCGCTGGCGAATCGGCGGCGTTGAGCTGGACGACCGGCTGCCGGAAGGTGAATACCGCCCGCTGAGTGCGGCAGAAATCGCACGCTTAACCAAAGGATAAATTTTGCATAATAACAACGTTCACCAAGCCGGTTTTATTTTTATTCTCACCCTCGGCATATTGTCTATGCTGCCGCCGCTGGGAGTGGATATGTACCTGCCGGCGTTTTTGAATATCGCACAGGATCTGCAGGTCAGCCCGGAACAGGTTCAGCATACGCTGACTTTTTTCGCTTACGGAATGGCCGCCGGGCAACTGTTCTGGGGGCCGGTGGGCGACAGTTTCGGGCGCAAACCGATTATCTTGCTGGGAGTGATCGTCAGTGCGCTGACCGCCTTAAGTCTGACCCGGGTGGAATATATCGGCAGCTTCACGCTGCTGCGCTTTATCCAAGGTTTCTTCGGCGCTGCGCCCGTGGTACTGGCAGGCGCGCTGCTGCGGGATCTGTTCAGTAAAAATGAACTCTCGCGCACTATGTCCACCATCACGCTGGTCTTTATGATCGCGCCGCTGGTGGCGCCGATTATCGGCGGTTATCTGGTTTCTTATTTTCACTGGCATTCCATTTTTTATGTGATTTCCGCCATGGGCGGTTTGAGCGTTCTGCTGGTCTATTTCATCATTCCGGAAACCCACAAAAAAGAAAATCGCATTCCGCTGCGGTTAACCGTTATCGCGCGTAATTTTGTCAATCTGTGGAAGAAAAAAGAAGTGCTCGGCTATATGTTTACCGGCGCTTTCGGGTTTGGCGGGCTGTTCGCCTTCATTACCGCCGGTTCCATCGTTTACATCGGTATTTACGGCGTACCGGTGCAGCATTTCGGTTATTTCTTTATGCTGAATATCGGCGTGATGACCCTCGGCTCGTTTTTGAACGGGCGTCTGGTCACCAAAATCGGCGCGGAAAAAATGCTACAGGCAGGCTTAAGCGTGCAGTTTATCGCCGGCATCTGGCTGTTTCTGGTGGCAATGTTTGATCTCGGCTTTTGGCCGATGGCAATCGGTGTCGCCCTGTTCGTCGGGCAAAATTCGGTGATCGGCTCCAATGCGATGGCCTCCATTCTGGAAAAATTTCCCTCGATGGCGGGCACGGCCAATTCCATGGTCGGTAGCGTCCGCTTCGGTACCGGCGCTACGGTCGGCTCGCTGGTCGCCTTAATGGAAATGAAAACCGCCGTTCCCATGTTGCTGACCATGACGCTGTGTTCGCTGATCGCCGTCAGTTTTTATTATTTTTTAACCTATCGAAATCTGAAATAACTATGGCGAAACTGACCATCAAAGATATTGCGCAACTTAGCGGCGTCGGCAAATCCACCGTCTCGCGGGTGTTGAATAACGATCCGAAGGTCAGCGCACAAACCCGCCGGCGGGTGGAAGAAATTATCCGCCGATGCGGGTTTCAACCGTCCAAATCCGCCCGCTCCATGCGCGGCATCAATAACCGCACTATCGGTATTATCGTTTCCCGCTTATCTTCCGCTTCGGAAAATCAGGCGCTCGCCACGATGCTGCCGCGCCTGTACGCCAACCAATGCGAACCGATTATCGTCGAAAGTCAGTTCAGCCCGTCCGCCGTACAAGAGCAGCTTAATTTTTTCAGCCAACGGGCGGTGGACGGTGTGATCCTCTTTGCATTCAGCGAGCTGGACGAACGCAGCCTGACCGGCTGGGAAGATAAAATGGTGGTTATCGCCCGCCGTTATCCCGCCGTCTCTTCGGTTTATTATGACGATGAAAAGGCAATCCGCCTGCTAATGACACATCTTTACGCCCATGGCCATCGGCATATCGCCTATCTCGGCGTGACGGATCAGGATGCCACCACCGGTTACCGACGCCATCAAAGTTACTTGCAGTTTTGCCGCACTTATCACCTTTCTCCGCGCTCCGTACAGGGCGAACTCGGTTATCATTGGGCGTATCAGCATGCAAGTGCGGTCATTTCCGAACCAGTTTCCGCATTAGTCTGCGCCACGGACAGCCAGGCCATCGGCGCCATCAAATATTTACAGGAACAGCGCTTGCAATCCGTTCAGGTCTGCGCCGTAGGCAACAACCCGCTGCTGCAATTTCTGTTTCCCGCCATTCTGACGGTCGAACCGGGTTTTGCGCAGGCCGGCGACATCGCAGTGACCCAATTATTAGCGCGTTTAAACGGCGAACCGGTTAAGCATTATTGTGTGGATTGCCTACTACAACAAAATCCAGTACCCCGCTCCTAAGATACGGCTTAAAAAACTGTCGAAAAAACGACCGCACTTTTCAGTTCACTGATTTTATTTTGCTTTTTTCAGTTCCCAAAAACCGTATCAGTTTGATCCTATAATAAGCCAGAGCATCTTTAATCAACATAAAAATACGGTTTTTATACACATTTTTGCTATCAGCCGTTTAACTGATTACGTCTTTTCTGCAATATAAAGACCAGAATCAAAAGCAGTGCGCAAGCCAATGAAATCATAAATAAAGTGCCGAAAAAACCGTTCCATTTAAATGTTTCAATGATTAACGACAGTGGTAGGCCGGCAATTGCCGCGCCGATATAGGCAAACAGGCTGACAAAACCGGTGGAGGCGCCCGAGGCGTATTTATGGGAATTTTCCGCGGCCGCCATGGCAATTAAAAACTGCGGGCCGAAAATAAAAAATCCCATTAGGAAAAACAGCGCCGACATAACGACCGTACTGTCCGTCGGAATAAACCACAGTCCCAACGCGACGGAAATAATGCCGACCACATAAATAATATTCATCTGAGTGCGATTGCCATGGAAAAATTTATCCGATCCCCAGCCGGCAAATAAGGCGCCGAGAAATCCGCCCACTTCAAAAAACGAGATCACCGTGTTGGCCTGCAACAGATTATAGCCGTGGGTTTCAGTCAGATACAGATTTCCCCAGTCGTTAATGCCGGTGCGGACAATATAAACCAGCCCGTACGACACCGCTAACGCCCAGATTATATTATTTTTAAACACATAATTTTTCAGAATTTCCCAAGTGGAAAGCCCGATCCCTTCGCTTTCGTGTTTCTGTTCGGCGATATCGTTGCGCCATTCGCCCACCGTCGGCAATCCCATGGAACTCGGCCGATCGCGTAATAATACGCATAAGCCGATGCCGACAATCACCGCGATCACACCGGGAATAATCATGCCGTAGCGCCATCCCCAGGCTAACGCCACCGCACCGGCAATCAGCGGAATCAACGCCCCGCCGAGATTATGCGAGGTATTCCAGATTGCCCACCACAGGCCTCTTTCATTACGCGAATACCAGGTATTCAGAATTTTTGAACAAGGCGGCCAGCCCCAACCTTGGAAAAAGGCGTTAATCATCCACAGCGTCACGAACATAAAGATAGACGAACTCATGCCGAATAAAATATTCACCACGCCGGTCGCCATTAATCCCAAGCCCATAAAATAGCGCGGGTTGGAACGATCGCCGATAACCCCGGACAGAAACTTCGATACCCCGTAAGTCAGATAAAACGCCGTTCCCATTATCCCGATATCGGCTTTTTGCAGCCCTAGATCAGCCAGCATTTCCGGCATGACGAAATTAAACCCTTTGCGGGTAAAATAAAACACCGCATAACCGATATAACTGACAATCATTAGATGCAGCCGCCAATAACGATAGGTTTTGTCGATCTCTTCCTTGCTCTTCGTGACCGGAAGATCATCAGCCTGTTTAAAAATAAACATCGTATTTCTCCTTAACTTTAATGTTATTAATTTAACAATTTTATTATTTAATAGTTTATAATGATATTTATGTTAAAAAAGTTACACAGATCACAGTTTGTACATTTTTTTCGTGTATGATAGAAAAAAGTAACACCATTCTTTAAACCATAAAACGAGGGAATCAACATGCAGGCAAAAGACATTGCAAAATATATTGACCATACCGCACTGAGCGCAGAAAAAACCGAACAGGATATTATTCAGCTATGTGACGAAG